>Ga0179593_1574978_pt1 | contig 12154 bp, 17 predicted proteins | sample CZODoug2_1_08_16_FD_185931 | JGI IMG/M metagenome (GOLD analysis project Ga0179593, IMG submission 185931) | Vadose zone soil fungal communities from Angelo Coast Range Reserve, California, USA - CZODoug2_1_08_16fungal (PacBio error correction) | ecosystem: Environmental > Terrestrial > Soil >... | reverse complement strand
GTTTCCCTCAATATTCTTCCCGTTTTCGAGTCCGGCCCCCTTTCCCTTCCCCTTTTGCAAGTCCCGGCCGGAGTGAGTTGGGCGCGGGAGGACTCCCGCGTGTACATGCAGTAATCGGCACGACCAGTTCATGCATCCCCCGACTGACCTCAAGCGCCACTGTCTTTAGGTTTTTTTTTTGTTTTTTTTCGCACACCCTCCTTTTCATTCTGAAGTTGACTGGCTTATTTCAGTCCAAAAATACTGCAGTCCGTGTGGAGCCGCAGTCTTCCGTCTTCAGACATTAGCACTTATCACGGGCCCCCGGTCTCACCTTTTGACAGGTCCCCACCCCAACCTTCCCCCCAAGTGCCCCGTGACATTAATGGAGGCTTTTTTTTCTTTCTCAGCACAGTTGCAATAGATTTTAATGCCCCCCCCCTGTAACACCGTTTGCTGTCTTCCCCCCCCTCCCTAATCCCCACCTCGTCATGGATCTGCATTGTCTTACTTGGCTTTTTCTTATCCTCTTTTTCCCCCGAAGACTCCTCTCATAGAGTTTGGTTACTGTACCCCCTTTTTTTTTTTTTCCCCTTTTTGGTGACCTCTTCTTTCTTTAGGGTTGTCCGAGCGATGCACGCCAGGAGTCCCTCTTGTCAGCGACCCAAATGGCGCCCACGCGAGCAGACAACTTGGCGCGCGGTGGGTTTTCTAACCTCCCTTTCCCTTTTTTGCGGGACTCCCCCCCGACGCCGCCACGTTGTCAGGACTTTCGCGACGGACCCCTTTGTCTTCCAACTATCTTGCGCCTCCGTATCAAGGCTTGGCGCAGACCCCTTCCCTTTTTCTGAATCCTGCCTTTTGCTGGGGATGCGTTATAATGTCCGTTATCGCTGTCCTCTTCCTCGCGTGATTTTTTTAGGGGTGGGGAGCCGCTTTCTTCGGTGCTCACACCCCCAGGCAGGGGGGCCTGGGCGCCCACTGATTGTTTTGCTCCTGCTCTTCTTTGTGTATTATATTGATTTCTTTTAACATCCCCCTAAACTCTTCATCCAATTTCCATACCAGCGAATATGTAGTTCCTCTTCCAGGCCCCAGGCTCCTCTTTTTTCCTTTTTTCTCTTCCACACCCGCCGTCACGATACTGTGCCCCGTCTGACTGTTGGACGGGAGCTTATGTTTTTTCGACCCCCCCGGTTTCCCACCGGGCTTTTTTAAATGAAGAAAACCCTTACCTTTGCGCGCAGGTCCTCCGTCGCTTTATGCGTGCCAGTTCCCCCCCTTCGTCATTTCCTTTTCCACGAGGTTTTCTGCCGAAGTTCTCAGCCGACTTCAGTACATTCCCGTCCGGCGTGACCTTCAGACAACCCCATAGAAACTTTCACACTGCTTTTTTTTTTTTTGGTCCCTCCCGCCGATCCCCACTTCGAACCGACTTGTTAGATTTTTGTTACTTGTTTTTTGCTCCTTTCCCCCCCAGCACCTTTCCCCCTTACCACAAACCTTCCAACTGTTGAAAACCCTTTGCCAACCTGCAACTTTCAGGTTTTCGTTCTTCCAGGGATATGTTTGCCGGGCTTTTTTTGTATTTTTGCTCGCCCAGTTTGATGTTTTTCCTCCGCCTGCTCCCTAGATCCTCGGCGCCCCAACGGCCCAATGACCTGCTGAAATATTGGCCCGCGGACCGTTTGCCCCCTCCCCTTGTAGAGTATCAGTCTTTCCTGGGTAGTTCGGTTGTCTCATTTGATTGCCGGCCATCATAGGCTGCCGTACTCTCCCGTTTTCGGTTTGCCTACCTGTGCTGCGCATACGTTTATGGATTTTTTTTTTCCCGTTTTTTTTTTCCGCATTGTGGTCATTTGGGAGCGTTTGGTTCAAGATTTATTTTAGGAGTTCTTTTTCAGCTTTTTTTAGAAATTTTTTTTTACTGAGGTCATCTTCTCACACGTAATACCGATGCTCGACCGTGTTCTTTTTCTTCAAACCTGGACTCTGCGCGTGAGTGTTCCCTCACCGGTGATCGGTCGTCGAAATTCGACGATGTCCCTTGATTTTTCCGTCCGAGGTGTGCATCCCTGCACTTGGTAGTTGTCAACTCGACCTTTTCCCCTTTTTTTTACATATCACCCGGATTTGGGAGACGTAGTATTTATCCCTTTCCAAACTGGGCAACACAGTCTAGGGATTCAGGACCTTTTCGTTTTTCCATTGCCCAGAATTGGTCTAGTTTTCTGTTCTTCAGCGACGCTACGACCGACCTTTGCTCCCTCCAGATTCTTTGTGGTTTTTTCGCCCGCGATCGCGAACCGTCCCCCCCGCGACGCGTCCTAGGAATTGCCTTTCTACGGTTCTCCTTGTTTTTTCTTTCCCATTCTTTCCTCCTCCTCCGGTTTTTTTTTTTGGTTTTTCTACCTTCGAGCACCTTTTGGCCGATCGGCGCCCCCCCTGGCTGTTGTCTGTGCGTTTTTTCGCGACTCCTGCTTTGAGGCAGGTAGACAACCCCCCACGGTGCGTTTTTTACCCTGGATAGTCGCTTTTTCCGGCGCGGTTTTCGTTCGGACCCGTCTTGGATTCAGCTCCTCGACATCTGGGCGACGCAGGTTTTTTTACCGATTGCTGTGTGGCCAGGGTTTCCGGGACCCACATTACATCGAGACGGCTTTTTTTTGATTAATTTGTTTCAGACTTTTTTTTCCAGGATGTGTTTTTCCCCCAATTTTTCGTATGGTGTTCATTATCTGGATTGCCACTTCCTTTCCCTGCTGGGGATTCCGGCATTTGTAGTCAGTTTTCCGTTTTCCACATTTCTCGTTCATTGCCCCCAGTAAGGACTATTTTTCCCCGTAGTGCAGGGAGTGTGTTTCAGGTCCCTCCTCCCTGTTTAGAAGGCACTCTGGTCGGACGTTCTGTTCAGGAGGCGTTCCAGGTCCCCCAGACAGGGTCCCTTGGCCATTTCTTCACATTACCTTTATCTCGGTTCTGAACCGAGACGATTACTGCTGACCCAACGGCTGGTCCCGAGATTCGCCGCGGCGGCTTTTTCGATTCCCTTTTGCCATCCCGGTAGAACACCTCGTGCCCCCAGTACCCGGTCCTCGTAGGAAGCCGCACACCCGTACCATTTTCTCCCTTTTTTCCCCTCCGTTCTGCCATGCCCGAAGATAATCGGGGATCATTTCTTTAGTTTTTTTGCTGGCCACGATGCCCTTGTCATTGCGCCCGTTTTTCGCTTTCCTTCATTTGTGCTGCCCCATTGCATGGCGGAGCGCCTTCCATCGCCTTGCCTATTTTCCGTCCCCCCCGATTCGCTCCTCTTTTTTTTTTCGTCAGGGGCGAATTTTGCCACCTTGCTTTAGGGTTTGCAGGTTCGATTTGGCAGGTTTTCCGGTGCCGTCTCCAAAACCGCACAACATGCCAACAAACTGTCCCTAACCTCTCCCCCTCCAGTCGTCGGAAGCTTGGCGTCGTGATCTGGATGACGCGTTTGTCCATTTTTTTTTTTTCCTTCTTTTGATTAGTGTCGATTTGATTGAATCACCTGCACAGTATATTGACCTATCCTCGGTAGCACTGAGCCCCAGTATTGTTAATCGGACCGTTGGACGATTGTCGCCATTTTTCTTTTAGTCCTCTCTTTTTTCTTCCCCTCGCGGAGGACCAGTCGTGTTTCCTTCCCCTACGGTTTGATTAAACCCATTTTTTTGGCAGTTTCATTTTAATCCCCCTTTTTTCCCTTCTTTTTGATCCGTGCTTGTTGTCGCACGGCACCTGCGTTTTCTCATAAAATGAGTCTTGTTGACACTGATTACCTCTATTTTTTCAACCTATAGCATATATTCGCGTTTTCTTTGAGCAGAATCCTTTTTTTCATTTGGTTTTTCCCTTGGCTCCGAATGGAAAAGTTGAGGGAGTACTAACTGGTCCCAGGCACACACCCAAAACCCCTAGATGACCCCCCAAACCACCCTACAAACCCCCACAGAACAAACAATATTCCCACCAACAACTGGCACGAACTCTGAACCCCACAACAAACACACCACACAACAACAAACAAACACCCAAAACAAACCACGCCCCACCCGCACCCCCCAACCCAACAAAAAACGCCCAACCCCCACTGAAAGTTTTTCCAAACCCAAACCCCACCAGAGAACCCCCCGCTCGCTCCGACTGAACACACCGCCAAAAACCCCCACAACTGCCCAAGACCCCACCACCCCAACAAACCAGACCCCGCCCCCCCCACGATGATCACAAACGGCTCCCCCCCCCCTCCCCCACCACCAACCGGGCCAAAAACACCCCTGGCCCCCCCCCCCCCCCCCGCTTGTGAACCGGCCCAACATCCTCCACACCCTCCACAACCTACTACAACCCCACCAAAACAACAACCCCCCCCCCCCCAGAAACAAAACACACAAATATCAACCTACACCAAAGACTTCAAATCACAAACCTACGAAACGAACAACCCCCCCACAAACCCCACCAAACACTTACCCCCCCACTCCAACCCACTTGTTTCCTAACACCACAACCCCCCGAACAAACCACCAAACAAAATCACCCCCACAAAAACCTGCGAGCCGTTTTTAAGACCATTCCAGTTTCCCCCCACCTCCCTTCGCGTGGTGATCCCCTCCATACAAAGTCTGATAACCTTTTCTTTTTCCCGTGCCTCGCTTTAACCCTCAGTACACCGGTGCGCACGTTCCGCCGCCTGCGTCAGCCTGGACTCGAGAGACACGTAACGTTTTCCTCCCGTGCTCCATATCTTTTTTCTTTAGCCGTTTTTAGCGTGAGTTTGACCCCTACTGTCGCCTCCCTCGTGTTGGCGAGCTGGGTTGTCAAAAGTCCACATTAGAGTGGCGGTTTCTGAGACCTTTTTGCCGTTTTTGCTGATCGCGTCCTGTTTGTTCGCTCATCGGTCGTTCTCCTGGTTTGTCCCTATTCTTACCCTAATTTTTTTCATGCGTGTTTCCATACACCTTTTCGCCCCCCCCCCCCCCACCTTCAGTCCTGCGGTCCCCCCCCCCCCGATATGGTTTTTTTCTCTACGTCGAATGACTCTCGGGTTGGATCCCCCCGAACGGCCTTGTCTGAAGTGTCCCTTCCACCTTCCCAACTTCCTTCCTTTCGATCTGAGATTGATCCTCCTCCCTTTTTTCATTTTTTTTTCCAGGAGTTACCCCGTGATATTTGTGCTGGCTGTATGTGTCTTGAAGAATTCCAACCCCCAGTTCCCGCCAAGTATCAGCGCCATGCTTTTCCGTGGGCCGCCTGTGCGGGTTGACGGTCACTGAAGTCACGTCTCTGACTGTCCGGTCCGCCACGACGTTCTGAAGAGTTTTTTACTTTTTTTTTTCCTGTGTTGAACCTTCGGTGCTTTGTACGAGAACCCCAGTCATCTTTCCAGAGGACGTGGCTCCCAGGCCCCTTAAAGATTTGACCGTTGCAACAGATTTCCCTGTCCTTGCGGTTATGATGCTATTTGTCCCATACACTTTTCCGATGAACTTATGGTTTTCTATTTTGACCAAAGCTCGCCGCACCAGCCACACCCCCGCACGACTTTCTCCCCCCGCACTTGCTTTCTTCTACTCTTAATTCCTGAGGGCGATCGGCTTACCAGCCTCTCCTATTTTCCTCCTACGTTGTTGGTGTGTTTTATGCTTTTACCTCTTTTGTTCCTTAGATTTTCCCTGGCCCCCCCCCCCCCCAGTGCCCGGTCCGGCTTGAAGTACGTGCCCTCGTGCGCGTTTGGCTGAGGAGCGGTCTTAGCGCAGTCCCCCTGAAGTTCCCCCCCCCCCTGCATATCCACCTGCACCCCCCGTGCACAAGCTGTGCAACGGCCTTCTTTTTTTTCCCCCACCTTGCCACGAAGTCCTTTGCCGAGGACTGGGTTTTACAAACTACCCTTTTCGTGTCCGTCGTCCTCGTCCCCTCACTTTCTTGTTCTGACAACGTCACCGCCTTTAGCCGTACCCTTCCTTACCCCCCCCGGGCACCCCGGACACCCCCGCATGGCTTTTTCTGTCCTTTTTTGCGCAGGGGTAATTGCCCCCTAGCACGGGTGGACATATCCCCTGCTGAATGGTTTCCCCCTCCTCAATCTCCCTCGAGCGCTGTTTTTTTGGGTGTTGTTCTGACCCTGCGGGTCTTCTTTTCCGGCCAAATCGGGGAGCGGACGGAAGGCTGGACGAATTTGAACGTTCTGGGCCCCCCGTATAAGCTTGGTTCCCCCATAACCCCCCCCTCCCCCTCCCCCCCCCTCCCCCCCCCCCCCCCTCTTCTCCCCCCCCTTGCCCCCCCCCGACCCCCCCCCCCCCCCCACCCCCCCCCCCCCCCCCCCCCCCCCCCCCCCCCCCCCCATTCCCTCTACCCCGCCCCCCCCCCCTCCCCCCACCCCCCCCCCCCACCCCACCCCTCCCCCCCCCCTCCCCCCCCCCCCCCGCGACTTCCCGTCCCCCCCCCCCCCCCCCCCTCCCCCCCCCCCCTCCCCCCCCCCCCCCCTCCCCTGGCCCCCCACCCCCCCCCCCCTCCCTTTTTTTACACCTCCCCCCCCCCCCCCCCCCCCCTTTTGTCCCATCTCCTAAATGCCCACCCCTCTCCCCCCCCCCCCCCCCCCCCTCCCCCCCCCCCCCCCCCCCCCCCCCCCCCCCCCCCCCCCCCCCCCCCTCCCCCCCCCCCCCCCCCCTGAACCCCCCCCCCAGGTTTCGAGAATCACCCTTGCCTGGTTTTTTTTTTTTTTTTTTTTTTTCCGCCCTTCGGACCAGAAAGCCAACCTGAAGGTGTTTTTTTTTTTGCCCATCCCCCAGCGTGAACGTGACTTTACCCTTTTCCTGCCCAAATCTCTCCGCGCGGCCCCGTCTTTTTCGCTATTTCCCGCGCACAGTGCGTTCGACTCTCAGTCCTCGGTTTTTCTCCGCATGTTTTCGTGACCCAGGTCACGTTTTTTTTTTTTTTTGTGTACTGTTCTTCGTAGCTGTCGCGTTTCTTATTTTCTGGGGTTTCTCCTTTTTTGGTAGACGGTTCACCGTCTTGGTTCCCTTTGGTGGCGCATGATTTTTTTCTGTTGTTTCTACCTTTGTTCCTAGTCTTTTAAGATCCTAAGGCGGCTCCGGCACTCCCCCCTCTTTTTTACTGATCCCCCACTCTTTACCCCCCCCTATGTTCCTCTTCTTTGTCCTTTTTCTGTTGCCCCCGGACCGGTATGCCCGCGGCCCTGGCGACAAATACTTTCCGGACCTGTGTGCTCGTATGAAGATGTTCGGAGTAAGGATGCCCTCGCCCCGCCCCTGCGAGTCCCCCGCATTTAACTGACCGAAACCTTTCTCCGAGGCGCGACGGAGACTTTTTGCAAGCCTCAGCCCCTTCCCCCTATGCCCCCCGCCGTCTTTTTTTCAGTTTCCTTCGAGGAGAATTTCATTGATCCTCGACACCCCACTGCAGATTCGGGCCCCCCTTTTTTTTTTTTCACCTGACTGCGGTTTATTCCTATAATTTTCCCTTTCGACCCTCTAGGAAGTAGTTGTCCCTTTCCCGTTTTTTCTTTTGCCAATCCCCCCCTCCATGTTCCACCAACTTGGCCAAGTCTAAATCCCCAAACCTGCAACATATAAGGGTTTCAGTTCCCTGCGACACTTTTCCTTTTTTTCTGGTGTGTATATGCTCGCAATTATGATGCGTTCCCCCCGCTGGATTCTTTCCCTTCTCGCGTTTTTTCCCGCGCCTTTCTTCACGTGGCTTTTACAGGCTTAACGGGAAGTTTGCGAGAACGGTTCCCCCCCCCCCCCCCCCCCCCCCCCCCCCCCCCCCCCCCCCCCCCCCCCCCCCCCCCCCCCCCCCACCCCCCCCCCCCCCCCCTCCCACACCCCACCACCCCCCCCCCCCCCCCACCCCCCCCACCCCCCCCCCCCCCCCCCCCCCCCCCACACCCCCCCCCCCTCCCCCCACACCCCCCCCCCCCCCCCCCCCCCCCCCCCCCCCCCCCCCCCCCCCCCCCCCCCCCCCCCCCCCCCCCCCCACCCCCCCCCCCCCCCCCCCCCCCCCCCCCCCCCCCCCCCCCCCCCCCCCCCCCCCCCCCCGAACTGTACGGGGCAATGGCTTGTCCGAGTTCGACTCACTCTTTTACATTCTTCCCTGGGGCTCCCACCATTCACGGCGAGTTGGGCCGCCTACTGAATTTTTTAGAAGCTTCTTTCAGATTTGACGATCTTTTCCTCCGGGTCACGGTTGTTAGATGTCGGGCCAGCACAGATCCTTTTTCGATTCCGGTAACTGGGCAGGGAAACCCGCGGACGATCCCCCCCAGCGGACTCCCCACACGTACCCCCCCCCACTTATTGTCCCGAGATTGCCGTGGACCCGTCAGTTTAGTTTTGGTAGCCGGACTTCCCCAATATTCCCCGATCCCGGGTCTTTCTAGGACCTTTCCCAGCCCCTGCCTTTTTCATAATCGAGAGGAATCCCCCATATTTGCCCAACCCTCAGATCCTTTCCGCCAACGGACATGTGGGAGGCCGTCCCCCCAATAAACTTCCGAAGCTTTTTTTTCCGTTCTCGATCTTAATTCCCCTTCCCCCTTTCAAACCGAGATCAGGGGTCCCCCCCCGGTAGGCGGACGTTTGCCCCCTACCCCTTGACAGAAGTTCGGAGGGCTCGCCTCTCGGACGACCTCACTGATTCGACTCCATAGTCATAGGCTTTACCCCTCGGTGGTTTTGACCCTTGAAGGAAGAAGCTTCGGAGATTCCTGTTTCACCCTGTTTTTTTCGAGGTACTCTCTTCACTCAGTGTGGTTTTTGAGAGTCATGTTAGACCCTGGAGATCTCCCCCGTCTGTGCCACCGTTGTGAAGCCAGGCGACCCCACAGGTGGCAGCAATGTGATTAAGTCGTCGCGTTCGCGTGCATCTTTGCGCCCGTAAGATACAACCCCCCCCCTTTTTTTTTTTCCCCCCCGGCACCCCGGATTTTTGGTCGATCGCAGGTGTTTTTTCGTCCTCTTCGTCTGTTTTTTTGATCGCGCCTTCGACCCCTTCTTTGCGGATTTTTGATTTGCCCTTTTTTTCTGTGTTTTTCCCGATGGACGGTTGGTGGGCCAGTTGGGTTATCATCGACCCCCTGACAGCTCCCTGAACCGTTTTTTTTGATGGTCGAGTTTCCGTTGGTCTGGGGCCTTGAGTCTTTGGAATAGGGATGCCCTCCTACTTTCATCTCAGGGCCCCGGTAGCATTCGCACTAGTTAAAGGGATTTCCCATCATTCGCTTCTAGGATTTGTCATCTCGGTACTGGTTAATTTTTATTGGCCCGGATACAGGTATTTCTCCCCATCTGTTTCTTACCCTTTTTTCCCGAGTTTTGTTTTTTTGCCTCGTGAGATTGTCCTTGGCCAGTTCTGTCAATTTTTTCCCCTGCCCGATTCTTGTGTCACGCGACTTAACCGTTGACCCCACCCTCCCCAGGCTTTTTTTTTAGAAGGTTCCCGCGGTTCGTGCCTCCGATTCGACGACTCACAGGTAGGGGCGCCCCCCCCCGCTGAGCACTTCCAGCTTTCTTGCAGGCTTCTTGAGACGATCGGGGAGCCCTCTGCTTATCCTATTCCTCCCTCATCTCTTTCCGGGTCCTTCCCCGATGTCCCTGTTTCCTGGACCCCCCTTTTTTTTGATTTCCCCGGCGGTTTCAGGCCTGCGGTAGCGATCGCTTTCGATCAGGAAGATACCCCCGCCCCCCCCACGCGCAATCCCCCGTCTGCTTTTTTCGAGTTTGGTTTGGCGTGACAGTTTGAAGGTTTGTGTCCAGTCCTGCTTGGGTCCTGTTCTCCCCCCTTTCAAACCGACTGTCAGCAACCTTCCCCCCATGTGAGTTGACTTGTTTTTTGCTGCTTGGCCCGATGTTGTTGATGGACGCCCAGCCTTGCAGGTCTTCCCCCCTGGATCTCCCTTGTTGTCCGCATCACCTGGTTAAGAACTTCCGAAGTTCCCTGCCCCAAACCTTTTCTTCTGGATCCGTTTGCTACGTTTGACGGCATCAGAGTTGCCGAGATCTCCCTTTCAGCTTTTTTAGCTTTCCCCATTCTTCATATGTTCTTCAGTTCCCTGCCTTGTTTTTGTTAACCACCCAGGGTCGGGGGGATTGCGCCCATGTTTCGACCCTGCCCATCCCCAGAGCACAGTGATTCTTTTTCTTTTTGTAGTCAGTTTCACTGTTCTCGAATACCTTTTTTTGGTGGGCCACGATTTTACACAAGAACGCTTGAACATTTTCTAGCATCTTCGAGGGTTTTGGGTTTCTTGGGGGGATCCCCCGTGAGGGTCGTCCAGAGACCCCCCTGAGCGGGATGGGTCCGGCATCCATAACGGAGTTTTCCATCCTACGGACTCCCCCCCCCCCACCACACCCAAAACCAAACAACCAAAACTCCAAAACAAACGCCACCCACAACCCCCCCAAGCCTAAAAACAAAAAAACACAACTGAAATCACCATACCCCCACCTTATCCCACCCCCCCAAAAACTTTATCCCAATTAAAATTACCCTCAATCTACTATATACCAAAACCCACACGCATCCTCCAACACAGCGACAACAAAATCCGCACCCCCCCCACCCACTACCAAACACAAAACAAAAAACATAACAACCCCCCCCAAAAACCCCACAACAACCTAAAACCCAACAAGTCCCCCATAACCTTCACACCCCCCCCACTCAACATACAAACAAAAACCCCACCCAAAACAAACCACAAGTCAAACCCCCCAATAACACACACTTGACTACACCACGCCCTCAAAACAAAAAAAACCAAAACTAACCCAACAGCACCCCCTCCCAAACCCAACCCCCACCAAAACACAATAAACCACAACTTCCCAAACGCAAACCCAAACCCCAAACCAAACAAAATATCACCCCCCCATAGAACAAATACCAAAGTAAAAACCCCAAACCCCCAAAACAAACCTAACAAAAAGAAAAAATACAAACACACACCCCAGACTACGCAACCACCACCCCACCAACAACGAACCCAAACAATCTCACAACAACATAAAACCAAACCCAATGGCCATTGCTTTTTCCCATATAGGTGGGCCCGACCCAGGACCCTGAGGGTTCTTCCAGTACACCTTTTCCCCTTCCCCCCCCCTACGACAACCCCTTTTTTTGGTGCCCGCGCGGCCAGTCATCCTAAGATCAGTACAACTTCTCCCTGACTTGAAGTTTTCCCTTTTCCGGAGTTTCCTCTTATGATTGAAGCGCGTCGGGCCTGTTTCTAAGAGGCTTCCGTTTCGCCCCTCCAGTTCCCTCGTTTTTTCCGTTGTCATTCCATTCCGTTGTCGGTCCATTCCGTTTTCCACAAAACCTTCAACTCTGAATCTTGTAGGTGCTCTCACCTCCGCGTTTTTTTTTTCACTTGTTTATTCCTTCTCACATTTTTCTCATCATAGTGTTGGCGTCTTTAATCTCGTCCAAACCACCCAAATGACTAATGAGGGTTTAACTCCAACCTTAACATTTGGTCCCCCTCCCAGCTGGGGCGTTAGAGGTCTTTTTGTTTTTTCGCCCCCCCTTTTTTCCTTTTTTTTTTCCCCTTCTTTTTTTCCGGGGTCAAGCACCAGGCCAAGTTTTGATGTGTGTTTTTATCTGAGGAGGTTACACTCCCAGCAGGTCTTTCCTCACCCCTTTTCTTCCTGTCCTGGTTTGGGCCGTTTTTTCTGCACGACCCTAAACCACAGGAAGCTTTTTCGTATTCCCCGCCCTGCTTCGGCATTTGGTGGGTCCCTCAGTGAGGGGTTTCTGTTCTTCCCGTTTCTTTTCGGACTTGCCACGACTTCGTCTGACCTGCCCCCATGGGGACGACGGTGTCCACTAACCCCTTTTCTCATTTCTTTGTCCCCGTGTCCTTTTGAACTTCGTGGCCTCCCAGGCCCCTTCCCGAGTGACCGTTGCACAGGCCGTGTCCCTTTTGGCTTGCTTTCACCTTTTGTATGTTCTTCGAACTTGTTTCCCCCTAATGAACACCCTTCTGCGGGCGCTCTCTTTTTTTTTTTTTTCCCTGCTCTCTTGCTCACCCGGCCGCACCCGGGACCCCTCCCCCTTTCTTTTTTTTTTCCCCCCCCTTCCTTTGGACCCTACTCCCTCGGAAGGGGATCGGGCTGGCCCT
>Ga0179593_1534120_pt1 | contig 12154 bp, 15 predicted proteins | sample CZODoug2_1_08_16_FD_185931 | JGI IMG/M metagenome (GOLD analysis project Ga0179593, IMG submission 185931) | Vadose zone soil fungal communities from Angelo Coast Range Reserve, California, USA - CZODoug2_1_08_16fungal (PacBio error correction) | ecosystem: Environmental > Terrestrial > Soil >... | reverse complement strand
CGTCTCCCTGTCAAGGAATGAAGACAGCCGGACCGGATCTCGCGAGGCTAGCCAATCCCAAGCCCCGGATAATAAACGGATTTTTCTTTAACTTGTGCAGGCGCCCCCCTGGTTTCTCCCTTTTCTCCCTTTTCCCGACTGGGTGGCCGGGAAGGGGTCCCTTTCCTTTTTTTTTTTATCGCTGTGTTTCTCGAGAGCCCCGATCCCCACCCTTCTTCCCTTTTACCCTAGTGCGTTTCTTTCCTGGTTGCGAGGTAACCGTCAGAGCTATGCCCCCGCTTCTTTTTTTCTTTCTTACTCCTCTTCTCCCCCGCGACCTTCACTTTTTTTCTTGAACATCCTTCTGCCTTTCCGGCCTGATTTTCCCAGCGTTAGTAGCTCACCGAAGCCCCAGGCCCCTGCAGCCAGCCAGGTGCTTGCTACTTTTTTTTTTTTCGAGGCCATTTTCCTCGACATGCTTCACGGCTGCCCCCTTTTTTTTTCCCCCCACTGCCCAGGAGTTTACTGCTTGCGGGGGCCAGCGTTCGCCGCTTGGTGCCCAGCGGACTTCCTCATCCCCAGACTTCTCTTCCCGGTGCGGTTTGAGTTTATCCATTCCTTCGGGCAAGCCCGGGAAGTACTCGACCCTTAGGGTTCGGCCATACTCTTCCGCGTCGTTTCGGAAGCTGCCCCAGCCCGTCCTTTTCATCCGGAATAAATTTGCCCGGTTTGCTCTTTAATTTCTGGTGCCCCCTCCACCGACGTCTCTCCTGTAGAACACGTCCCTTTTTCTCGAGGATTCGTCTCCCGTTTCTTTACATCCAGTCTTTGGTCCCCTTTCCACACCCTTTCGGAACTCAAAGGTCAGTGGAAAAACGTCGGTCCTTGAAAGCTTTTCATAACTGTCGAGACCGGCTACCCCCTCCTATCCCCCAATAGAAAGGCACACTTTGAGGAAGGCCCTTTCATCCCCCCTAATAGTTTCAGAGAACCTACGAGCTGATGAGATTAGGATAACCCTCCTTGCCCCCCCCACCGCAGTTCTATTTTCTTATTCGAAGCCTTAGCCTTACCTTTCCCCCACTTGGGGACTAAGGATACGGATGACCCCATTTTCAGGTTCTTTACATCTCCCCCATACTCAAGACCCCCCCAAACACCCTCTCGGAAGCGACGCCATGCTTCAGGTTGACCGAGTGGTCCTAGTGCTCCTGTTATGTACTTTTAGTGGAGACGACCTGACTCGGACCGTCCTCGGCAATTTAGGTACCCCACTCCCGCGGCACAATATGGGGTTGTCGTACCGGAAAGCATGAGAGGTAGACGCCTCCCCCCTACTGAACTAGCGATTTCCCTCCGCGCACAACCCGTTAGAGTTTACCTTTCTCTACGGTCACGCACACCCGGTAAGACCGCACCCTATCCCCCTCTTATCCCCCGATCAACGGAGAATACATCTTTTGGACTTCCTCCTTCTTCTTCTACCTCCAGCCTCTTCCCCTCCCCACTCCCTCCCCCCTTCTCCCTGTCTTTCTGCTATCTTCACACTGTATCAGTGTCCCCCCTCCACTTCTCCATTACCCCCCCCTACTATCCCTACGTCACGCATCCCCTGATTCCTCTACTTTTCTTCCGCCCCCCCCTCCCCCCATCTCCCCTCCATCCCTCTCCTCCTCTGACTGACCTCTTTCCGCCTCCCTCCCTTCCCCCTTCTACTACCTCTCTTCTTCCCCGTCGGCCATCCCCTCTCTTAACACCGCACTCCCCTTCTTTCTCCCCTCTCCAATCGGTCCGACCTCCCCACCACCTCGAACCTGACAATAGTCCAGCGGACCCACACCTCCCCTGCCTCCAACCTCCCTAACCCCTGCCCAACCCTCACCTCCCCTCCCCCTATCCCCCACCCCCCCCCTGTTTCCCACACCTACTCGGCACCCCGGCCACGCTCTCCTCCCCCCCCCCCCCCCACCTCCTCTTCCCTTCGACACCGGAACCCTACCGTATCACCGCCGTCGCCTCCCACCATCCCTCCGCATACCACCGGGATGCTGACATTCGCTCCCCCTGCTCTTATCTCCCTTGCGTCTTTCCCGGCCCCACGTGTCACCCTTGCACTTACCTTTCCTCGGCCCCTCCATGAAGACATCCGGGCCAAACCCCAGTCCTCCTCCAGTTCCCAACATACCCCCAGTCCTCTGGACCGCCCCCTCCCCGGCATGAGCCCTTCTGCCTAAGCTCAGTTGGTTGCTATTGCGACCTGCCCCCCCCCCCGTGCAAAGACATTTTCTTTGACCTTTTTTGCTTGGAAACATCGTTTTACTGCAGTTATCCCCCTTACACCTGTCACACCAGTCCAGCATGGACCCCCTAACGGAAAACACGAACTGTCGCCGCATCCCATCAGTTTAATCCTCGGAGGGCTCCTTTGTAGGCCACCCAATTGATACATTTAGTTCCGGATTTCTGATTACCGCCGTCAACCGTTCTTCCTTGGAAAGCTCTTTCTGAAAAGAGGAGACTGATAGGTGAAGCCCCCACTATTTTGGAGAAGGGATGTGGTGAAAAACCATGCCCCTTCCCAGCAAAGACACCGGGATGACAATATTTGCGTTACTAGTCCTTCCTGCCTTTGCTGGCCGAAGTACATTTAGTTGTTTGATGAGTTCTATGTCACTCGGTCATACTTCCTGCTCTGACGCTTTTGCACAATCGGCCCGGCCCTCTCCCAATCCTTTTTTTCTTTTCCGTGATCGTGGGCCCTTCTTGCTGTTATGATCGACGGCGATTGCGTCCCCCCCTGTGTCCCGCCCTTGTTCCTTGAGAAACAGGGGGTCATTCGGACTGAAGGGGTGAGGACTTCACTGATTGCCACCCCAAGCCCCCCCCGAATTGATTACGGCTGTGTGTCCCTCAGGAGTCGCATGAGTTTTGCTTTCCGTTGACCTGTACTGACCATATGTTGTTCTAGATTGATGCGCTTGATGTTACGACTGGTTTACATCCATCAGTCCCCACCTGCAAGTCCACAAAGCGGTCCGGCTAAACACGCGAAACGTTTACGCATCTCATTTAAGATTATTTAGGGGAGTCTGAGCGGTCATAATCGTGGTCACACTCCAGTCCACCTCAGTCTTAAGTGAGCTTTAAGACTTTGACTAGAATCTTACCTCCCGCTCTGCCTTACCCCTTCCCTTCCCTTGCTCTCTTTCCAGTGTGGAACCCTAACTCTAGCGTACCTCCTACGACGCCCATATTCTGTATGGACAGGTACCTATCTTCCCACTACTCCTTTTGTTCCTTGCTTTTTTCCTCACCGCTTTCCCCCAGACCTGCTCCCCCCTCCTCTCCCACCCACCTCTCAACCCCCCGCGCCCCCCGCCCGCTGCTGCCCCCTAACCCACTCGCCCCCTGCGCCCCAACACTGAAGCGGCCCAGCTCCCCTTACAGCTCGACGCATACGACCCTCACCGAGTCCGGAACACCCGCACACCCGAAGGCACCTGTCCCCGTCCACGTCGCCCCTGTCTTGACGACAAGACTCACTCCACTCCCACGGCTCACCCTTCACCTTTCTGTCTTTCGACTCTTCTTACCCCCCACATCCTCCCACCCCTACTCCCTCGTGAGTCCTCCCGCTCTCTCCACACCCCCGACCTGACTCATCCCCCCCTCTCTCCTACCTCCCCCCCACTTGCTTCGTTGTCCGATTCGTCCCTTCTTACCTTCCTCTTCTCCTCCCGCACATTCATCGCTCCCCCCCCCTGTTGATATTTCTTTGCTCTTTTTTTGTAATCCTTCTTAGTCATTTCCCTGCCGCCCACCCTTCACATTTTACTGCCTAACTGTGCACCTATGTTATTCACCTTCACCCCACCCCCTGCCCCCTCCTGCAGTACCGCCAACTCTCCACACTCTCTTTACCACAACTCCTGCCCCGCGCCGACCTATACCCCCCTCCCGACGGAACCCTCCCCCCCACCCAACACCTGCCCCCTTGTAGCTCCCTGCCCTTTATATACCGACAATGCAGGTCGAGGCCATACGATTAGCCATCGTAGGTTCGGGCGGGTCCCTGTTTCCCCTTGCTCCCTACCCTCCGGACACACCTGCTATAACTTAAGATCATAGCCCTCCGCCCTAAGCCACACCAACCACACTCCCCTTTCTGTCTTCAGCCCGACACTTTAACCGAAAACCACCTAGTCTACGCGGAACATTGAGTATAGCTATTTCTTGCCGCGTACTCTACATACCTGAAAGGAGGAAAATAAATGCGATGCGTGAGTTGAGAGCGCAGCTCTGTTTTTAGGCCACCACGGATTCAGGATACTTTTCCCCAATTTCTCTTGTCTCGGGAGGAAATGACCACCCCCAGACGCCCACGCACTTTGCGACTACGACCCAGATCGTCTGCAAGAAGCTCTCTCGGCGCCCCACTTTAAACCTGACAAGCTGACGGAACCCCAGTCCTTTATGGCCAGAACCACACTAGTTATTGTGTTGTCTAGAGAGATGGCGGGGAAATTCCGGGCTTCACCCATACGGCCTGCTTTCTGATCGGCCACCGGGACGGAGCGGTCCTGGCCTGTTGCCTGCGCGCAGTCGCAGGTGGCACCCAGTACGATTATGCTCTTGCAGAAGATGTCTCCAACTGAGCGAGATACGTTTCCCAATAATCATAGCTACACGTTGGTGCCCAATCCTCCATTCCGCTCCAACGCATCTCACCCATCCTCTCCAGGCCAGAATACCCCGCCCACCCCGCTACGACTCCGCCTACCAAGGAAAGGGGGCCCCAGGCGGGATTTATCTAACAGGATCCCCCCCGGGAGTTCCGATCGATGCTCAAGGTGGAAGGCAAAATGGCCGAGTTGCTGCACACGCTTCTTGCCGCGACTTTGAAGGGTAGGGGCCTTTTCTTTGCTTGCCGAGCGGCGATCACTGTGGCAGGCAGCATACGGGAACTCAAATCGTCTCAGAGGGAATAGTTCCTCAGATCTCCCGTGGCAAAATGTAGCTGTGAAGCGACACTTGTCAAGAAGTGATGTTAGGCGGGATGGCGGTTTGCACCAAGCTGCCCGCTCACGGGAAAGCGAGAAGCTTTTTTCCGCCCTCCCTAGACCCCCAGTCGTTGACCTTTCTTGGGTTTTCTGCCTTGCACAGTGTTCAGGGGGGGGACCGGGAACCGCCCCTTCGTGGGAAGTACCGGCTGGCGAACCGAGACACCTCCTCCCCCGGCGGCCGTAGAATGCCATGCGTTCCCCCACGCGGCTATCCCTCGTCCCGCTGCTCCGCCGGTGTTTAGACTGATCAAAACCTGAGGAACACCCCGGTTTGGCGAGTATTGAACAGGCTGGTTGGGCCCGATCCTTGATGCGATCAGAAGGCAGAGTACGACGAAGATAAACCAAAAAGAGTTCCAAGGCTTCTCTGGCGGGTCCCGCTGTGTACCGATAAGACCGACTCCGAGACGAGGACAAGCAGGAAAGCAGCAGGAAGCGGTCACAATCAAAGCAAAGTACAGTGGCGTCAGGGTCACTGCCACAGGAGGAGAGGAAACCAAAGAGTTACTGGGTCGAGCCAAGGGTTGTAGGAGCATTGATGTGTTAAAAAGCAGGAGGATTCACGATTTTTTATTCTACAGCGCTTGAGTTGAGCGAGGGGAGAAACTTCCCCAATGTATGTTTCAACCCATCCAGACCCAGAATGCCGCTGCACACATTGTACGTTAGATGTATCCCTGAAGTCTTTCCATGGAGCAACGAAACCCACTCCCAAGGAGGGGGTGAAGAAAAGCAGACTCAAGCCCACGCATTATGACATATGCAGGATTGTGCGGGGTGAAGGGAGCAAACTATCGGAAGAGCCAACCTGGAACAGCGCAAGCTGTCTAGGAATCCGAGCCAGCGGATCGCAGTCGGGCCACCCGGGGCGTCCTGCCCGTATGATGATTCCTTGCCCACCAGCCGACGTCGAGCCCGCGCATGAGAAACCCTCCGTCTAGTCCATGCACATTTTCCTGAGAGGGAACAGCGGGCGCCTCCCCTCTTGGAGTGTTCCCAGCATAAGTCCCTCCCTACGCCCATTCTTTAACGAGCAGAGGTGCCCACCACCATTGCCAGTCCACTGGCTTTGCAATCAGAACAACGAAGGCACCGAATGAGGTCGAGTGTCCGAGAACAAAGGGAAAACCGGTGTAATTATGGATCCGATTATACCCTTCGTCTCCCGATGGACCCGCTTCAGAAACTTCGTTTTCTTTCCTTCGTCTCGCCGCTTCCGCGCGCTCGGCTCGCGCCGGTCCTTTCTCCCCGTTCGCTTCCCATGGCGGCTTAGGACTCCATACCATGTCATTCTCCACGGTCTACATCGATCAAAACCACGCAGGATCAAGGCGACCTCCAGTGTACCAATTGATATTCATGGACCACCTTCCCTTCTCCAGAGCGCCGAGAGGCTAAAGGCCCTCGGGTATCTGGACCGCACTGCCTTGTACGAAACGACACCCTCCTACACCCACGCAGAGATTTGGGCACCGCAGGAATATGTTTTCCATCCAGGCTCCCCACCGACGGGACGCAGAGACCAAGAACTGAAACTACCCCTGAGAGGACTGCTCGGACAAGAAGCTGCAGCAAGAATAAGAGGCTACAAAATCAATTTACGAGTTATAAGAGAAGGCAACCCGGACGTCAAGCCTCTTGGGGAACGCAAAAAACGCACCTTTTTCCATTCTTTCCTGAGAATGCCATGATGGGCCAATCGACTCCACTTCATCGGTGCGACCCTCTCCCTGAGGACTCCGTTTTTTTATTCTCCCCGCTGCCGTTCCGACTGTAGTATTAATCGATGCGCGGGACGATCGTGACAACCTGATGGACCTCTGACCTCCTGCTGTTTTGGTCTATGATCTCAGAGGACTTGCCCTTAGGTGGACTGGTCGCCCGCATGGGCCGAGGGGAATGATCAAGGTGTTCCCCTGACACTCCATCCCCGCGTGTGAGTCTCCCCGTTAGGTCCACTCTGCGCATCCTAAACGAAAGTGCTTAACCTTTAAAGGCCTGTTCTAGCTCGCAGTCAATCTATGCCACGATTCAACCCTATCTTCCCTTCCTACCAGTTCTTCCGGGGGCGATTTTCTAACCTTTCTTTGATATTCCGCCTGTTGCTTTTCTTGATTTTTTTAAGGAGAGAATAAGCATGACCGTAAGGGCTGTTTGATCCCCCTTCACCATGGACACGCGAAGACCCTTCGGACTTGTTCCCTACCCCCGGTTTTTGAGACCCCTATCTTTCTCAGGTCAGCCTCCAGGCACCCCCGGCCTCCCTTCCTCCGCTTTTCTTCGGAACAGCCCAAGACGTTCGATAATCCGAACGGTTTTTTTATTTTTCCCCTTTTCTGCTCCCCCCCCTTTCTCACGATTCTTATCTCTATCCCATCAATGGGGGCAGTCTGGTTCAGCATTCGCTTTGCAACGCCTAGCAGAGATCTCTGGATAGGCTTAGGGAGAGATGGCTCCCAGGCATTCCATTTTTTCCTTATGGACAAGTGGCGTAGGAACTTGTTCGGGTCGTTGCTGCTTTTCCACTCTCAACTCCGAGAGCCCCAATGCGCAGATTCTTCTTTCTTCAAAGGAAGAGAGGAGAGCCATTCCCCCAAATGTTTTATTTCGACGCACCGATTTGTTCTTAAAGTGTTTTTTTCCCCCCCACGCCTCGCTCCCCACCACCTTCCTCGCATTAAATCCCCAGCCATGCACATAGCGAGAGAGTAATACATAAAAGGAGGCAACCTTGCACTCCTTGAACTTTGTAACTCTACCCGGACGTAGGTTCTGCAGGGCGGACCAGCCTCTAGAGGCTGTGCCTTTAACGACTTGAAGGAGAACCCTTCTGCTCCTCCGGCTCCAGGAGTTTGCGTTTGACATCCGAGGGCACCTGTTCTGTGTTTTTTTGAGAACCCTTTTTCAACTTAGTACTCGAATTTTTCTGCCCGGTGTGGGTGAACCAGCACTACGCACCCAGTCCTCTGGACCCCTTCAATTTCTTCGGTCGTACAGAGCGGCCCCCCCCCAACTACTGCTCCCCTCGACCGTAACATTTTTCCCGTTGCCTGGGAGAGGCTTGGCTTGGCAAACAGCCCACCCATGTGCCTCTCGTCACTAGGGAGGGAGAAACACACATTCGTTGAGAGGGAGGTCTTGCTAGCACCCCCTGGAAGTAACCCGCGTTGTGGCCCACCGTAACTACCCGGTCCGTAACCGCCGGAAGACAGGGAAAAACTTATTCCTTACAGGTCAGAGCTTTGGCTACTCCGTGCATGTACGGTCCTTTATTTTTTCCATTAGCAAGCCCGAGAAAGGCACAAGCATTCCTTCAACTACCATCTGACAAGCTCCAAAAATCCTGCTAGAGCAATTCCCCATCTCTTTCAAGTTGTTGTATTTACCTCCCTGGCACTTTAGTCACCAGGAAACTCCAACTCAGGGAGCTGTATCGACTTTTTCCCCCCCGTCAGAATTTAGCATAGTTTTTTCCAGAAACCGGTGGCATCTGTGAGGACTTTTTTCTGACGTCTTCTTCCAGTCACGAGGCCCACGTTTATGTGTGATAAAGGGACACCAACTGATCTCAGATTTTGTTCCATTTCTTTCCGCCCTTTGTCGCTCGCTCCAGGAGGAGCTTTTTATGGCCCCAGCTCCCATAGTTTGGCCTCCTCCCACCGGTCTCCAAGCCACCACCACATTTGCGCACCCCCCTCCCCCTTAGACTGGTCCCCAAACCCGCGCTTTGTCGCGGACACCCCTCTATGATTTTGGAGGGGAGGAACTGACTTTTCCAAGGCCCCTAGCGGATCAAGCTCACACCTCTTCGAATCCCCCACCTGATGCCGGAAGCCGCCGAACGTCGCCTTTTCATCCTTGTTCTCGAGGCGAATGAAGTAGATTCAGACGAGGTAAAGTCTCTATGCCCTGTAGTCCCTTATCTTATCCCGGAGAGCCCCTAACTCGTTTACCACCACGACTTTCCCAGCGCCGAAGTCTGGGCCCCATAGGGCTTTTCTCTGGCCCCTACCCAAACAACACTCGTAGGGGGGGCTTATTCTTGATCTTACCCCCAGCATTATTTTGATGTATCGGGATCCGCTTTTTCCTCATAGATCAGCACCCCCCCCCACTTTTCGTTACTGCAAACATTTAGACCAGACCTGTTATGATCCTCGGAGTTTCAGCCCGGCCCTGGACTAATAGAATCTTGGAGGTCTTGAAGCTTACGTATTTTTCTTTTACTAGGAGCCATCGTGCAACGTCGACCTTTTCAGCAGGGTTTGGCTTGAGAAGTTCTTGAGCCTAATGATTCGCTTTGCGCAAAGTTCCTGCCCTTTCGGTTTTCTCAATTTTTCCCAATTGGTGAGGCCGGTGATATTTCAAACACCGTCTCCTGATACTGATTTCCTTCCGTAGTATGACACGTGCTGACCAGACGTAAGGCCTCGGCTCTTTTCCCCCGAGACAAGTCCCTAGCCCTTTTTCCCCCCCAGTGCTTTACGGGCAAAGTCTTAAAAATGGAAATAGTTCAATGACTCTTTTTTTCCGGCGTAGGAGGTCTCTCCACAGCTTCACATCCCTTTTTAATCAAATCCTTTTAAAGAATGTGAGATGTGTACACCCTGTTCTTTTGGTCTGAAGAGATCGCCCAAGAATCACTTCCCTGAGGGTCTTAGCTTGATTTCTTTTCCCATTCCTCCTTTTTTTTTTTTCTGGGTAAAACAGCTTTTTTCAGCCTCGGTGGAGTACCAGCATCCATAGTAACTCTCCAATCAAAATGGATGCCGCGATCGTATACTTAATGAAAGGTCCCCCTCTTTCCTGCAGTTGGACTAGACCATAGGTATTTTTTCAAGCGAACTCCGCGGGGAACCCGACTCAGAGGTGGCACCAGACAGATAACGAGAGAAGAGTCTCATTTGCTTTTTTTTTTTTTCGCCCGAGGCTTTAAGAATTCAGTCGTCCCCCCTTGTTCAGTTGTTGTTTTTTTTTTGTTATTTTTATTCGGGGGACCCTTCCTTTTTTTTTCCTACGCTTCTTCTTCCTGTGAATTTGCGTGTGGTCCCTCCAGTTCTGGCAGTCTTCTATGGCTGTTCTCCAGATCTTCAACTGATTTCCTCTCAAAATCCTCCCCCCACCCTTTTCCCGTTCTCTGCCACAATTGAGCACAGGCCATTTTATTATGGCCTCGCCCCTTGGTAGGCGAGTCGATGAACGGTGTAGGGACAACCCATTCTAGTTTCCCCCTCTTCCTCTCGTCCCGATTCCGGTTGCCTTTCCTGGATTTCTGGCTGGATGAGGAAGGTGCCTGGAGACTTTGCTCCCCGGTTATTCCGATTTTCCATGCATTTGCCATTCCTGTCATCCTTCTGTGCGTTCCCCCCCCCGGTGGCGATGAAGATACGAGTATTCTTTCCCCTTCAGGAGATGTTTTTTCCCGGTGCAGCTTTTTTTTTACCCTTACATAGGCCGAAGGGTCTCCCCATCACATCCCATCCCTCTCTCAGGTCTGTAGAAAGAGGTCCCTCAGTCGATTCTTTCCCTTTTCCATCCCATCCTTCAGTCCCTTCCGCTGTTTTGCCCACGAAGACCCGCCCCCCAAGTAAGTTTTCTATCTTCCTCCCCCGCTTCAGTCTTTTCTTTGCCCCTCCCGAGCTGCAGTCCTCGCCCATCCCTCGGATATTGGGACTCCCCATCCTCCCCTTCTTTGGCTTTCTTGTTAGTAGTCGTCCTACGGTGAGATAGAGACTGCGTTCCCCACCCCCTCACAATATGCTCATGGCGCTAGCCAAGAAACTTGGCTATCCCTGTGTCTTTTTCGTTGTTGTCAAGCCGGCCCGACCCCGCTTGTTGGCGAAACGCGTTCTGCTCTCTGGTTGACTTTCCCCTCCATCCCCGCCGGTTGGGAGAGGTCATCAGACGGTCCGGATGGTCCCCCCGGTGGTGTACCTGCCCATCCTTCTCACATGTCTGGTAACGTCACCGGCTTTTGTTGTAAGCGGCCTCGACCTCCCCTCCCCCGGAAACTAAAGCGTAGCTTGTCACTTTACAGAGCTCTGTCGCTCTTTTAACAGTTGAGGATATTAAAGATCCCCCTGGTGAACAAGCCAGCTCCCCCGCTTCCTGACCTAGGGACACCTTTTCGCACCGGCTTGGAACTGTTCCGGCGAGCGTTCGCAGCATAGCGCTGAGGTTTTCCAGGTGCCCACGATTGAATGCCCAGAGAACTCTTTCGCCGAATTTGAGTCCGATTTAAGCAGCTTGACCTACCTTGGTCCGTCTTTGGCCCCCCGTGTTTTGTTGTGCGACTTCAATGATAACCCTGCGTTCGAAGGTTTAGGCTAAGCTGCCTCCCGAGGTCGAGTTACTTGATGGGCACCCCTGCCATTTTCTCTAGCTGGGCTCCGTTTTCCGGATGCCCCGGGGCCTTTTTTAGGCTCTGATGCTTTTAAAAATGTACAACTACTCTTAGCACCCCCCTCCCATGTACGACGTTTCCGCCATCCTGCTGCGAGGTAAACGGGTTTACTTTTGTAGTACAAGCCTTGCTTTGATCCCCGACCCTCGACCGGTTCTACAGGGACTCCTGGGTTTGTCATCCCCTTTTTTCGTCCCCTGCCTTTCCCTTTTTCCCGCAAGTGCCTTGAGCCTTTACGGTTGTGGGCCACATCATCTCACGAAATTCTCTCCTGGCCACTGCCCCCCCTTTAGAGTCAGCTGAGAATCTTTCTTTCCCCCTCGGTTTATTTTCCCGGCCTAGCGCGGGCTCGTTCAAAACTCACTAGCACTCTGGCTTTTGACCTTAATCGAGCGACCCTGCTGGACCCGCCCTACCCTTGTCTCTCATTGCCCCTCTCGACCCCTCCACCCCCACTCTCCCTACCCGTTCACTCACCTCCTCTCTTCTCTCCTGGTGTTCTGCCACCCCCCTCCTATCTCCTGTCTGCACTCACCCTTTCTCTCTTGTCCAGTGCGAATCGTTCCATCCCCTAGGCCCGTCACACCACACCCCTTAACCCGGCCAAGCACCGAAGCAGTCATGGGTCTTCCTCTCCAGCTTTAGCATCCGTCTTGTCCTCGATTTGGATGGAGTACGAAGCCTTGTCCCGCTCATCATTTTTTCGTCT
>Ga0179593_1510071_pt1 | contig 12154 bp, 19 predicted proteins | sample CZODoug2_1_08_16_FD_185931 | JGI IMG/M metagenome (GOLD analysis project Ga0179593, IMG submission 185931) | Vadose zone soil fungal communities from Angelo Coast Range Reserve, California, USA - CZODoug2_1_08_16fungal (PacBio error correction) | ecosystem: Environmental > Terrestrial > Soil >... | reverse complement strand
CGTCCAGCTTTCCTCTTTCCCTATCCGGCGAGGACTGTCCGATACGATTTCTTTTAGGTTGCTCACTAACGTTCTACCTAACTTGCATTCATCTTTTTTTTTTTTTTTTGTTTTTTTCTTTTTTTTCTTTTTTTTTTTTTTTTTTTTTTTTTTTTTTTTTTTTTTTTTTTTTTTTTTTTTTTTTTTTTTTTTTTTTTTTTTTTTTTTTTTTTTTTTTTTTTTTTTTTTTTTTTTTTTTTCCGAAAACTTGAGACCACACCCCAGCCACTGTTTAGCGGTGGGGTTTTTTGATGGTTTCCAGGCCCTTTGTCTTCGGCCTTTGGGCCTACAATCGGACGTCCTTTTTCTTTTTACGCATTTCGCCAAGGTGTAGTGGCAAGGTTTACAGATTCTCCCCCCCTTTCTTGCGTTTCTTTTGTGAAAGCCCTGTGAAGATTTTTCAATGGTGTTTCTCCCCACGTGTGCAAGTGGGCCCTCATGGTTCTTCTTTTAATTCTTCCTCCCCCTCTTTCATTCCCTCCTTTCACCTACTCCGTGAACTGAGACCCTTCTTACTCGCTTAAAATTTTCTTCCTGTTAAATGTTTCAGCTTGCTGGCCCCCTCCCCCACTTCCCTGATGTGTAAATCCCTTTTCCAAACTCTGTTGGCTGCTAGGTGCCCCCCCCCTTTTTTAGTTGGGAGTTCGTTCCGTGCTTTGACCACCCCCCCCAAAATGTGGCGGGACCGCGTTCACAACCCTTTTTTATGTTTTGCCAAATTCTTCTTCATGAGGTCCAGTCCAGCATGGACTTTTTGGCGACCGCCAATTTTTTTGACTGACTGAGGGGGTCTGTGTCCATTTTGGCTTGGTTGACCCTTCCCCCCTCCCCACGCAGGAAAGCCCAGGAGTTTTCCCCCAAGCGCGGCGGTTACTTGTGAGCCTGACCCCTGGAATTTACCCCGAATTTCCCCTGTCCCGTCCATCCTGAGGTTCCCGGGGTTTTCGTCGCAATTTTGTGCTTTGTGTGGCCAACCCCGTGTGTTCGTTGTGCTTTGTCAAGGGCCCCTTTTGACCTCTTTTTTCCACCTCGATCCCCCGTTTTATACCGTTTTTTTTTTTTCTTTTTTTTTTCACCCAATGTGTTGTTCTGCCCCCCGAATCGTACCTTTCTTTTGTGCCAAAAACTTTTTTTACCCCCTTTTGTGTCGTAATTCCCTTTCTTTTTTGTTTACAGTTTACGCCTTTCCCCCCGGGGGACCATTTCTTGGTTTTTTCCTTTTGCGCCCCTTTGAAACGCACCCCATTGTCTTCTTTTTTCTTTTTTTGTTGGGACCCTCCTCCACGATCATTGATTTTTTTAGCCCCCGGAACCTGTCTTTTGTTTACTTGGACAATTCGTTACGTTGTTTTTTTTTCCTTTTACCCCGTGGAGGAAAAGTGGTCGTCGGTGCCGACCCCTGGAACTTCTTTCTTTTTACAGGCCGCCTCTTGGCCCGTGCCTTCATTGATCTCTGACCAACCCTCCCCATCCCGTCATCCTCGGTTGCGGGTAAGCGTGCGGACGCCAGTGCTTTTAGGTCCTTTTCCCTTTGCGCCCCCCCCCCCCCCGATCCCGTCGCTTCGGGTCCCTGTTTTTTTTCCCCCAGGGTCCCCCCCCAAATCAGATTCCTGAAGTGTTTGTTGGGAGGACTGCAACCCCCTATCTTTCCGATCTTGGTCCGGTTTTCCCCCTTTTTGTATCCTTCATTGCGTTTTTTTTCACCCCTTCTTCCTTGTCCCCGTTCCCGTGGTGAACACTTAACCAACCACTTTTTTTTTTGACGGGTGTGATTTCCTTTTTCCGGTTGGGGCCCCTTCACCCCCCCGGTTGGGTTTGTTGGGGTCCCGTTTTTTGTCTTCGGGCCTTCCTCCGTGTTAGAGGACCTTTTTGTTTCTTTTTTTTTTTCCTCTGACCTCGACTACCCCCTCCCCTGTCCTCACGGCTGGCCCCTCCAGACCTCCCCCCGTACAGTCCACCTTTTCTCCCTCTCCTCTTAATTCTACAAACCTTACCTCTTTTTTAACGGGGCGAGGACGTTGGTGTCCACGCTTCTTTTAGTCAGGCGTGTCCCCTTCCGTTTCATTGACCCACCCCGGGTCCCCCCCTATTTCGGAATAAGGTTGTGCTCAGCTGCCGTGGCAGTTTTCCCCCCCCCGTTCTTTGCCCTTTTTTGTGGCTCCCTGGACCCCACCCCTTTTCCTTTCCCCGTACCTGCGTTGCAATTCCCCCCTTTTTTTTTTTTTGACGTCTCACCTCCATTCCCAGGACTGGTTGCGTGTTACCCTCCCTGCTTCGTCTTTTCCCCCCACCGCTAGTCTTTTTTTTCCGGTCTTCGACCTTTTTCCCCTGGGTCGGAACCACCTTCCGTTTTTCCGAAGACACCGTGGAAGTTGTTCCCTCCCTTTCTCCCCGACCTTGCTTTGAGAGCTTTCCCATCTGTCTCCGCTGATTACTTTCCCCGTTTTTTTGTTGCTTGCAAATAGCTCGCGCCCCTTCCCTTTCCCTATGTCGGTCGGGGCCGAATCCAGTTGGTGGCCCTTTGCGCTTGCTTGGTTCCCCCCCGTTTTCACAGTTCTTCCTTCTTATGTGAAACGACAGGTTTTGCCTCTTGCTTCCGTTTTTTCACGTTCCGTTTCTGGTAAAATCTGGTGAGTATTCTACTTGTAGGTCCCCCTGGCTTTTTGCCTGTTTTAACCCCCAACCGAGCATTCCACATCCGCAGTCACGCCCAATTTCCGTTTGTTTTGTCTTTTTTTTTTTTTTGTTTTTAGCCTTCTTTTTGCCCCAAGCTTATGCAAATTATTGGGCCTCTCCCACCCCCATTTTCCGACCGATCCGTCTTGCGTTATTTAGGTCCCCCATTCCGATGGACGACTCTTTTTTCGCCCACTTCGAACCTCTTGCTTCCAAAGACGGGATCTTGCCGACCCATCCGACAATACCTCTTAGATTTTCCCTCCTGAATCCTTTTTTTTTTTTTTGAGAGTGGAAAAGATGTTTTTTTTCTTTAGGGAATTTTTTCTCGCCCCCACGCTTGGCATTTTGTTGCCCGCGTTTTTTCGTATGAAGTCTACCTTTTTTTTTTTTCAATCTCCCCTTCCCCAGTTTTCCTTACTCGTGCGCTCGGGTTCTCTTTTTTGATTTTCTCTCCTTTTTTTGGCCTTCCATATTGGACACCCCCCTCCTTTTCGAAATCACACTCGCTTGGAGTATTTTTCGATTTTTTTCGTTATAGTTGTTTGTTTCCCAGCACTCCTTCTGTTCAATCCTTGTTTTTCTTTCCCCCGTTCTGACAAAAATCTCCCTTTTTTTTCTTTTTTCCCCCTTTTTTTTTTACGACCAGTTGAGGTCTTCCATCTTTTTTTCGTTCTTTAATCCGCATCAGACTTATTTCCTTGTTTCCAATGTCCCACAGACACATTTAAACGCTGCTGTCTGGCCGCCGGACATGTTTCGTCCCGGGAGTAAAAGAAGTGATATTGTCCGTATTGGCAAAGGACCCCCTGGTTACCAACTGGCCCCTCTTCCCTTTCTAGGTCCCCCTTTGCGGAGCTTTTTTTTTTCATCCCAGCGTCGTTTTGACCCCCTTTTCTCACGTTCTCGGTTCTGCCCGTGTTTTTTCGAGCCAGAAGTTTTTTTGACTCCCCCTTTGAAAACAACCGTGGTCATTTCTAAGAATCCAGCTTCACTCGGGCTTCTTCATTCTTTTGAGAATTATTTTCCAGCCATTCCGGCACCACGACTCTTTTTTTTTCCCAGGCCTTAACCCCCCCCATGATTAACGTGTTTGGACACTTCCCATTCCTGTCGCTGGCCCATGATGTGCCCGTCCCTCCCCTTTCCCCCGCGTCCATCTGTTTTTCAGGTGTTCAACCGCCTATATTAGCGTGACCCCCTAGTCTATTTTTTCCACTTTAGAGGATTTTTGAAACCTCCATCGCTCTGTCTTACGTCCCTTGTTTATACGGTTTTCTTGTTTCGTCTTGCAATTTTTTTCTTTCTGTTTTTTAGTACGGTTCATGTCGTCAAACCTAGATCGGTCCGCTAAATTTCCTTTTCTCGGCTTTGCACCCCCTTTTTTTTCCCATAGGAGGATCCCCCCCTTCCTATCAGTGTTTAAGGTTTCCCCTTCTTGAACCACTGCCCCCCTTTGACACCCAAATCGGTATCCCGAGGGCAATCCCGGTTTTGATCTTTATTTGAAACACTTTTTACCGTCCTCTCGGAGTCAGCCTCCGTGGGGAATTTTTCCCTCCCCAACACTGAGTCCTTCTGGTATTTTTTTTTGGAGCACAGGTGTTTACCTTCGCCCCCAGAAAAGGCTTTTCCGGTATCTTTTGTCTTTTTTGTTTGTTTTTTGTTTTTTCTACATTTTTCGGCGTTCTCGGCATCGTCTCCCGAGTCCTTTCATTGGTTGTTCGCACTAACTCCAACATGCTCTTGGTCTCCTCTGCTTTTCCTGTTCGGCGCATTTGGCCCGGTTTTTTTTCCCCTGTCAACCATGTTTCCCGGTTGTCACGGGAACCCCCTTTTAAAACCACTACGTTTTTTTCCTTCCCGGCACAACCCCTCTCAGGTACGGGTTTTGCCCGCCCCCTCCAATAATTAGTGTTTCTTAGCACCGCTCCTGGCCACCAGTGTTGAGTTCTGTCCCGTGCCCTGGACCCCCCCCCCACCCCCCCCTACCCGGTTATCCTTTTTTTCCCCCCTTGCACCTTAACACTCTCCTTTCGCTGTTTGCCCGTCGGTACTTTGGTTTTTTTACTTCCACCCCACCGTCTTTAGGCCTTCGCGATTGGGACCCCCCTGTTGTGAACAGAGGATTCCGGTTTTGTAACCACCAACCTCCCATTTTTTTTTTTTTTCTCCACCTCCACCTCCCCCCTCGCCTTGCGAAAGATTTAACGTGTCCTTTTTTTTTCAGGTAGGACCGGTCCCACCGCCCGTTCGGCTTTCCCTTTCCACTTTTGCTTCCCGGCTTGTCTCGCTTTAGGTTTTTTTTTTTCAACCGCGCCTCCCAGCTCCTCGCGGCCATCACAAAATTTGTTCGCCTTTTTTCCCCCCCCCCCCTTTGCTGCTCTTTTTTTTCCCTAGTCTTTTTTCTGGGCTTACGGTTTCTCCCCTTTTTCCCGCTTTTTTGCACCTCCACAGGCCCCCCCCGGCGGGGCCTTTTTTTGAGCACTTTTTTTTTCTCCTCCGTTTAACCCTAGTCCATTTTGTCCCGCTTATGGCTTGTTTTATTTACGTTTTTTTTTTTTTTTGCTGTGTGTTTTGTTTTTTTTTTGAAGTTCTTTCTTTTCCGTCTGTGCCCCCTGGACCCCCCTTGGTTTTTTCTTTTTTTACGATGGTCGCTTGGCAGAGTGCAGTCGACACCAGTTGGTTTGGCCCTGATTTTTCGTTCCCCAGATTTTTGTGTGTGGCCTGTTTTATTTCCCCTGGCCTTTTAATCCCCTCCTTCAGTGCTTCCACACACGTCCAGATTTCTTTTCCCACCCGGCTGGTTAATTTTCCCCTTTCTTCCGGTTCCTGTGCTAGATTGTGGACCCACGAGACAGGCCCTTCAAACCCATCCCCACCCCCCCGCCAGAATCAACCATTTGTTTTTGTGTTTTTCTCCCCATTTTAGATAGGTTGCTTTTTTTTTTGGTGCACCCACTGTGTGTTCCCAATGAAAGCCTTTTTTCGATTCGCAATTTGAATCGTCTCCCGCTTACCTCTAAGCTGACTATCTCTCTTTTTTTTCTCCTTCCGTTTTGTTTTTTTTCGGATAAAAGAGTCTTTCCTTCTTCCTGTTGGCTTGCGATACGAATGCTCATTGTGGTGCAAGTCCGTTTCCCCACCCCCCCCTAAAAACGCCTTTAACAACCACCACTGGTCCCCAATTTTTACGTTGGGTGGGATGGTTTGGCCCTCGGGCGCTGCTTTTGGCCTACCCGGTTTTTGCAGTTCCGTTCTTTTTTACACCGGCCAGGTGTGCCACTTCCTCTGAATCATGTTTGAAAGCCCCCCCCTTTTTGCCCGTGATTAAATTTTGCGGCTGTCTACCACCGTGGCAGTGGGATTTCTTGGTCTCTGGACCAAAAACTCTCCCACAAAAGCTGTTAACCTGTCGACCCCTCAAAAACCACGAGTTTCCCACATCACCCACACCAGGTGACCATCGCGCCTTAATTTTTTCCCGTTTTTTTTTTTTTTTTTCCCCAGGTTTTTTCCTGCAAGCCCCCCCGTCTTTCTTGTGGCAAAAACTGTTTCAATGGCTGTATCGGCTGGTCTAGGCCCCCCCAACACCCCACCACCCCCCCCCATTTTTATTGCCGGCGTGTTCCCTGTACCCCCCACCAAACCTACCAGTGTGTCACATACCCTCATTACACCCCGAGAGCGCTCTTCCCAACATTCGGGTTCATGAGGCGGTTGCAGTTTTTTCTGGTTGACCTTTTCGAAGCATTTTGCCCCGCTCTTCTCCCCCCCTTCAAGTGACCTTTTCCGCGTTGCTTTTTGCAAGGAGTCCTCCCCACTAAACCCGCCGCGGCGGTTCCCGTGGCGCATTTCCCCCCTCTCCTACACGTTAATCCTTGTCCCTCCCATCCGAGTTTACGGTTTTTTTTCCCCTGCCCATTTTGCTGTGGGCAAACCTTGTGGCGTTGCCTCGTTTAAGCCCCGGAATCTTTGACCCACACGCGCAGTGCCCCAAAGACCCCCCTGTATGAGAAACCCACGATCCCCGACTGCCCTCCACGTTTTTACCCCCAATTTTCCTTGTTCTTTGGCTTGCCTTCCCCCCGTTTTCCTTTTTTTAGGGTTTGTGGTTCAGGTTGTCTGAATGCACCATGGTTTTTCTTGTGTCCTCAAGACACGATCCTTAGTCGTCACTGGAACCGAGTTTCGACTAACCGGCTTACGTTCCCTTGACGTTTTCCCCCCTCCGACCACGTGTTTAGGTTGCTACACCACGAAATGTGAGCTTGGCGGCCTTGGGCCACTTACTTGCGATTTAAACCACCCACAATACCGGCCATCGACTTGTTTTGCTTACCCCATGCCTTCGGTTCTCCGGAAAGCCGTGGTCTGTGAACCCTTCGCCGGTCGCCTTTGGCCTTCAGTGCGCCCCTTGGCTGCCAACACCTTTAAACGCCTTTTTGTTCTGCCCCCCACCCCCCCCTTCTTTCCTCTCCGAGTTTCCCCCTCTTTCTTTTACGATCATTTGTCATGTTTTCCCCTGTATTTCCAAGGCACCTTTAAAACCGGTAGACTCACGGGTTTGTTTTTCATTTTTGGTTTTGTGCCCACACCTGGCCGGCGCTTTTTTTCCTCCGGCGTTAGCGTGCCCCTCCGCCAGGTATTATTCATAATGACACTTTCGTTACTACCTCCTCCCTCCAATTTCAGCCGCCCCCAGCCACTTTCAAATTTTTCATCCAGATCGATGCCTTTCCCCAGTCTACTCACCTTTTTTTGGCGGCTCTTGGCACTTCCTTTTTTTTTCTCCCTCTTGTCCCTGTGCCAGATTCCTTCGTTTCCGATCCCTTTTGTTCGATGCTTTCTTTGGTGCCCCATCCTTCACACGTATGCCCGACAAACCCCACGCGTCTACCCCTTGCTGGCCACTGAACGTCCACTCTCCCCATTCCTTGGACAAAAGAAGGATCTGGCCCGTTTCCTTCGTAATTTTCCCCGCTTTCTTGTTGTTTCAGGGATCAACCTGGCTTGCCCCCACTGGCCCTGTGACTTAGAAACGTGTTCCTGACGACGCTTTTTACTGTAATATCCCCTGCGTTAGTGCCTGGCTCTTGCTCTTTGTAAATTTGCTTTTTTGTGTTTTTTTCCCCCCTTTCTCCATCCCTTTCCCTGAGATGTCCGTTTTCTGGCAGCAGTCCGCGCGGTGGTTTTCCAGCGCGGGCCCTTTTCTTTTCAACCTTAATCACCATTTCTGCTGTCTTTTTTTATGTTGTAACCCGCCCGTAAATCCTACCAAACCTGGCGCTGGTCTGCATCATGGAGTCCTTTTTTTAGAACTGGAATGACCCCCGAAACCTTCAGTCCTGGTTACACTTTGAACCCTTCGCGCCCCCCGTACGCCCCTCTTCTTGTGTTTCCTCTCTGTTGGGCAATCCTTCGTTTGAAAAGGACGATTTCCTGATCCACCCCCGCCTTTCGCGTTTTTTTTTTTTTTCGGCATCCTTTTGACCACTGGTTCCTCCCTTGACGAAGACCGGGTCCTCTCATCGCGTTCCATTCCCCCGCGGGTTTTTTTTTCCTCGACACTCTTCTTTCAGAGCCCCTTCTTTTGTGTGTGTGTTTCTTAGAGAGTTCCTTAGGGTGTAAACATGTTCCCCCCGCTTGGGCACTTTTTGGTTTTCCAATCGTTGCGTGAGCGTTTACTGTGGTATTCTGCGCCTGACCCTTTATTCCCTTGTCAAAACTTCCAGTCACTTTTTGGTCTCTTGGAATCGCTCGTTTTTTTTTTTCTCTGCGAACCCCTTACAACCCCCCCCAGGCGCTTGGGCATTTTGCGATGTAGTTTCGGGTTTTTTGTTACAGTCACTGATGTTCGTGGTGCACTTCCAAGGTTTTAAAATCTCATGATTTTCGGGTAATGTGCGGCTTTGTCTTCAGTTTCGTTGTTAATTCCGCTTTAAGATTTTTTTTTTGATTGGCTGGTTAAACAGTCCCCTCCGTTAATTTTTCCCCCCTTTTCTGGCTGCCTTCTTTGACCTGGCGACTTTGTCTTTTCTCGGGATCGATTTTGGGCACCTCCCCCTGACCAAGAAAGTTTCTTCGCTTAGGCCCCGCTTTTTGTCCGCGGATCGCCCTGGGTCGCTTTAAGCGTTTGCAATTCCTTTTCTCGAGTTTGCCCCCTTTGTTCTTGCCTTCTGCCAGTTGCCCCCACCCCTAAACCCCCCCAAACTTTTGTCTCTTTTGCTACGAATCCCCCTCGGCCAGCTGCCTTTTTTTATGTGCGTTGAGAAGTCCGTGTTTCTTTTTCAGGGTAGCGGCCTCGTTTTTTTGTCCATGCTCCCAACCCTTGGTTCCTTCCAAACGTTTGACCCTTTTCCCGGCCTTTCGTTCCCATGTTTGAAATTGCGGAATCGCCTGCGTTCCTTGTGCAGGTGAACACATCTCTGATTTGAACAGTTGACCTCCTTCTATGCCACATGTCGTCCTGTACTTTTTTTGTGGATAATCTTTTTCTTTTTGACTTCCCCCTTTTGGGTCCCTTGTTGCTGTGTGCCATGGGCCTTACTCTTCTGGTTTTTTCCTTCCCCCGAGTTCTTTGTTTCTTTCTGTGAAAGTCCATGACAACGTCATCTCCCTTGTCATGGTTCCCCTTCACTTGGAGGGTCTGCATGTGGTGACCTTTGGTTGGTCCCCCCCCACCCGCATCCGGCTTCCCAACTCTTCTCCCTCTCTTTTTTTTAGTTTAAGGTTCCCTTTGAGAAACTTGCCTGACATTCGTGTATACGCCTGTCCTGGACTTGGTTTTTTTGACACCCCTTTTTTTTTCCGTGTTGTCTGACTTCTCGTTTTTTTTGTCTCGCCCACCCTTGTTTATTGTCTTATGGTGGTCCTGGGACCTCCGCAGGGAGTTTCCAGGCTCCCTTTTTCGTTCGTTGTCCTTGGTGTCGTTGCTGGCTCGGGTGCCACCCGTTCTTTTTTTCCCCGTCCGCCTCTTTATGCAGGATTGTTTTTTTTTTTACAACGCACTCCCCACATAAAAAACCTGCCTTTGTTTTTTTTTTTTTTGCCCCAATTGATTCTGATTTATTCCATTTGAGCACTGGCAGGGTTCGCCTCCCCACCTTTTTTTCCACCGGTTTACCCCACCCTTTTTGGACTCGTCCCGTAAAAGATTTTTTTTGGCATTGCTTGTTTTACAACGCTCCCAGGTCCCCCTGGTGTGGGTGACCTCACTTGAGGTCGTAGTTGGGCCCCAGTTTTCCCTCCCCCCATGGTGGCGTTCCTGGCTTGGACCCTTCCCCCCCACCCACACCTAAAGGTTAATTCTTTTGTCAACCCTTCCGTCCCCCTTTATTAGAAAGGAACGGGTTTCCCCCCCCATTTGGTTGCCCCGCTCGGTCACTGTCTTTTTTTTCGGCGCCTTGACAACAAATTTTTCCTTTATGTTTCCCCCCCTGACCATCTTTTTCTCACAATGCTCTTTGCTGACCCCCGTGCCGCCCCCCCCCAGTGTTTGGCCCAAACCCCCCTTTGGCCGACGCACCAAGTTCCCCTTCGATTGGCGCCGGATTTCGGTAATTTTATTCCGATTGGTTTGCTGTTCCCCTGTACCCCTCCCTCCTGCTTTTTTTTTTCCCACCTTGGGATTCCCTATCGGGCCCGTCGCAAAACACCGCCATTCCCACTGTTTGGTTCGGGCCTACAAAAATTTTTTTGATTTTTCCCTCCAGTTTTTCCATGGTTGGTCTGCCCCCTTTTCATACCGCCTTTTGTTGGTCTTGGAGCGTTCCTTTTTTTCGGGTGTTCGTTTTTACTGTCAGTTTCTACAGTCCCACCGGGCACCGCCCTTCGACCGGGGGTTTGTCCTCAGCCGCCCCCGGATTGTCCCTGGTGTTCCCAGCTTCAGAATTTGGCTGTGCAGCTTGCCCCCTTGGCCCCTGGCCGTGGTTCGATCCTCTTACCGATTTGTCGGCCTTTTGTGTTTCGGGATTTCCAGATGAACATCAGCTTTGGAGATCTCGTTCAGAGCCTTTTCTCCACGGGGCCCCGGTTCTCACCGCTAATTCGCCAAGTGGTCCTTCCCCCCAAATTTTCATTGGACTGCCTTGGCTCCACCTTTGCGTTTTTAAATTGCTCCCGGGTACCACTTTGGCCGCTCTTTTTTTTGCCAAAAACTCCCTTCGGAACCCCCAGTTCTATGGGCACCAAATCAACAACCGCCCTGTATCAAATCAACCTTTTATTTGCTTTTGTTTTCCAAGTTTTCGTTAGGTCCTGCCGGCTGAGCACCCCCCCCCTCGCCAATGATCATTTCCCCTGGCCCAAGCCCTTGATTTTTGGATTTTTTTTTTGACAAGTCTTTCCCTATCTTTTTCTCTCTGTTTTTTTCCCCTCCCTGCCCCTTTTTTTCTTGTTGTTGTTTTTCTCAGAGACTCAAAGCTGTTTTGTTCGATCCGATCGTCTTGTTTCTGCATGATTCATTGTCAGTTTTTTCCTTGCCGCGCCTTTACACGGAAAAGGAAGGACCCCCTCCCGCCACCTTTTTTCATTTCTGGTTCGTTTGGATGCGTGCACCAGGCCCTTTTTAGCGGTTGGCACTCATTGGAAGTATTGTTCCCTTCCTTCTGGCCCCTTTTAGCCCAGGCTCTGTCTCTATGACGTGTGGTACCTGTTACGATTCTGGCAGTTACCTTGCCAATGGTTTTCAGGTCCTTTTCCCCTTCCTCCCGCTGACTGTGGCGGACTTCACCCTCCCTTAGTGCACACATGGCGACAATCCTCGTTTCTCGAACCCCGGCCGTTCCTGGTTTTTTCTTTTTGAGCCCCCTTTTCTTTCGGGCAACCCCGCCCCAGGGCCACCATTTTTGTTTTCTAGGGCCCACTTTGAAGGGCGTCTTGCGGTGCAAACCCCGCCACGCGCCAACAGTTTTCGCGTCCCTCCCCTTAAGTCTTTTGAGTATTTTTCTCTGGGTCCCCCTCCCGGACCTTGTGGCGACTCCCCTTTTTGATCCGCTCTTTTTTGGCGGCCTTTGAATGGCGCGGTGTCCTCCTTTTTCACGTTTCCCTTTTTTCGTCTGCCCCTTTAGTTTTCGTTGTCCCCCCCCCTCCCCCGGCCGTCTTGTTAAACGGGCTGCCGGCCCATTTATTTACCCCTTTTGTTTTGTATCAGGTTCAATCGTGGTTACTGGTTGGAGTCCATTTTTTTCTTTGTTTTGGCCAACTTGGCCCTGTCCCCCTCGGGTGCCCCACTCCTCACGATTTACAATCGCGGCCCCTAATGCCGTTTGCCAAGACTTTGCGTTCCCGCTTTGCGGCCCAACTCCCCCCCAACAGTGTTTTTTTTGTCCTCCATCTTTTTTTTTCAATGGACGAATTACAGTGCTTTTTCCGTCCTTTTGTCCGGGTGTTTTTTGCCTTTTTTTCCCCCCCCCGTTTGCCCAGTTGAGCTGTGGCC
>Ga0179593_1457731_pt1 | contig 12154 bp, 12 predicted proteins | sample CZODoug2_1_08_16_FD_185931 | JGI IMG/M metagenome (GOLD analysis project Ga0179593, IMG submission 185931) | Vadose zone soil fungal communities from Angelo Coast Range Reserve, California, USA - CZODoug2_1_08_16fungal (PacBio error correction) | ecosystem: Environmental > Terrestrial > Soil >... | reverse complement strand
TTTTTACCCCTACCTTCCTGGACCGCGACCTCTTCCTGAACTTCCTTTCAAAGATCCGAATTCTTCTCTTCCCCGACTGCTCCGTTTGGTCTCCTGGCCTGCTCGAACGCCTACATTCGTATCTTCCTTCGCCCCCCCCCCCACCCCCCCCCCCCCCAACCCCCCCCAAGCCCGCGAGCTCGGCCTGGCTTTTTTATGTACTCGAGAGCTCTTGATCTCGAGCCGATCCTTGCTCGTTTTTTTTTTCCCTGCTCGGGCTCGCCACCGCGCGATTGAGCCTTTTTTCCTCCCCCCCGGTGGTCCTTATCTTTTTTTAGATCCCTTTACCTGTCAGTCTATTGGACGAACTCGCCTGCCGCCTGGAGCTACTTTTCTTGCAGTTCACCTTCCCTCGATTCTATTCAGATAGGACTTCTTCCCTTACCTTTTGTCTTTGAGACGACGGTTTTTTTCACAACCTGAGCCCCCTCCAAACGAGCAATTTTTTTTGTCCGAGCCCTTTCTCTCCCACCTAGGTTTCTTCCCCCCTATCCTTGCCCAGAATTGCTTCGGGTCTTTTCCTCGGCAGCCGTCCGCCGCGGCCTGGGGATCACCCCTTTTTGCCATCCTGTAGAGCCCGCCCCCCACACCATCCTGCCAAGTTTTTCCCCCATCACCGTCAGTTCGGCACCGGAACTATCGTTTTTTTTTTTTTACTTGGTTTTAGCACGGTCTTTCATAGTTCTCCGTCCAGTCAGGCGCGCGCGCGATCTGTTGAGCCTCCCAGGGCCAGCGCTTAAGCGCCTTTCCTTCCGGCAGCGCCTGGCTTGTTCCTTCGATCCCTCCCTTCTGCTATCCGTTTTGCTTGAAGTATTCTGCTCAGGTAACTCCGTCTTCTGGAGCGCCGACGCTTAGAGCGTAAGTCCTCTCGTCGCACCCGGGATTTTTCGCCTGTTGCGCCCGTTCCCCCCCCCTTCCACGCTGTTCTTGGGCCACCGCTGCCGCCGCCTCCTCCCCTTCCTCTGTCTCTCCTGTCGATCACCGATGTTTTAGGAAGAAGCGAGGTCTTTCCGCGGACTTTTCCCCCCGGAAAACGTCCTCCCCCCCCTACGCCCGCCCGTCGTGTCTCACCCCAACGGCCGACCGGACCTCGCTCCCTCCCGCACGTGGGATTTGGACTGAAATAAAAGCTCTTTCCTTGCGCCTAGCCCCACTTAATGTAGACGACCGCACCCTCTTGAGTCCGCCGGGGTGTTTTTCTACTGCATCGCCAGGATGTGAACTCCCCCCTTCTAAGTTTCTTTTCTTTAAACGACTCCCCGTTTTTTCCGTTGGTCCTTCTCCTTGCGACCCAGGTACTGTTTTTTTATCGTACTTCGGGTCCGATTCTCTTTTGCCCGGATTAGGGAATTTGCCTTTCTCTTTTTCTCCTTTTGGATTTTTTCCCTTCTTCTTCCTTTAACAGGCCCGCACGCAGGCAGCGCCCGTCGAATTCTCCCATCGACTTGTCCGTCCCCCTGTTTTTTATACGGACGGCATACCGTTTTCATCGGTTCAAACTGGTTCATGCCTTCCCGTTCCCCAAATTGGTTGGCAAGCGTCTGTCCCGGCCAGGGACAAGAACCCTTTTGTAGACCGCCTCTTCTTTTTTTTTCTATTTTGAAGGGGACCAGACCCTGTTCTTTTTCTTGGTTGGGTTTTTTTTTTTTTTGGGGGGCTTAGGTTCCGGTAGGGCGTTGTAACAAGTTCCCCCTTCAATCATCCCCTTTGTCTTAGCTTTTTTTCGTTTTACCGGGCGGGCTTTTTCCCAGGTTGGCCACCCAGTTTAGCAGCAGTCCCTTTCCTCAGGTTTCGGTTCAGTTCCCCCCGGCTTGCTCAGGCACTTGATCGCTATCCTTTGTGACGCCCTTTTTCCCCGGCCTTTTTTTCAAATCGGGAGTCTGAAGTCTCCTTTCCCTTAAAAATATACGTCTCGACGGACGCCTTGTTTCGGCCTGGTCCCTGTAGAGGTAGTTTAATCTGCTCCCCAGACCTTTATTCCGTAGGGCTCCATTTCTGACCGTGAGGTTTCTCATCGGCGTGGACGACCCTTCGGCGCTTCCCCGCGTCCTCCAAGAGTCCAGCGTCTTACTCTTTTTTCCCCTCCCCTGCGCCACGTCATGCGTTTCTTTTTTTTTGTTTCGGTGGAACCCGTCCCATCCCCCTGGCACCACCGCGACCGCTTTCTTGATTCGCGAAACAGCGAGACCCCACTGTTTTTCCTCCGGCCATCTTTTTTACCTGTCTTCGGCGTCCCCTATCAGGAATTTTAAATGAAGGTCGTTTTTTTGACTCCCCCCAATCTCTCTCTTCCCATACTTTGTTGTGGTTTATGCTCTCTGGATCCTTATCAAACTCCCTGCCTTTCTTAGTCTGATCGACATCGGCGATACGGTCACGGTCTTCCCTTTGAACCTGTGTGGGTATAGATGTTCTTTTCCGCGGATGTCGCTTTTGATTGTTTGCTGGTGTTTCCCACTAATAGCCGTTCCCCCCCCGAACCGAGGAGCTGTGGCAGCGTTTTTTTTGGTTTCGACGATTCCCCCCCCACGCTGTTTTTTGGGACGTTTCTGAGTCAACCCCCCCGGACTTTTTCTGGCCTTTCTTCTTAACCGCCCGGAGGATTTTTGCCCCGCACTTCCTCCCTCACGGCATCCTTTTTTTGTCCCGATTCATTCACGAAGACACTCCCCTCTTCGTTCAGGAGAGGGTTTTAGATCCCGGCGAACGGCAGTTTTCATTTTTGTCGGCGGGGGAAGAGTGTTCCTATGTCTTCTAATTTTAGGGCCCCTGTTCTTTTTCCGGTCTGGGCTTTTCATTGGGTGATATTCCTTTACCCTTAGACTTGGTCTTTATGCGAAGCCTTTTTTCATACACCCGGCCTCTCCACTCCTAGGTTTACCCCTCGGTCAAGACCCCGAATCTTTCAGTAGCTTTCTGGCTTCTGTTGACATCCGCTATGGCTGGTGGTGTTCCCTCTCCCGACCGGTTCACCCTTCTTTTAAGACGTCTTAAGTTTTTAACCCCGCCCCCACTTGCGCCTTCTTTCTTAGGTTAACTCTTGCCGGCCTTCCCGCCCGGTTCCAGCATTTTCTCTTCCCCCGATTGGGGGCCAGTGTGTCTGAACAGTCAACTCTCCCCCCCCTCGTCTAGGGGATCCGCTTCGGGCCCCTTCCTACAGGGAGAATCTTTCTGTCCAATGCACCTCCCTCCTTTTTCCTTTGTATCAGAGATCTTTTTGATGGTCCCGATGTGAGTATCCCCTTTTTTTCCTTCCCGCCGCATTTTTTTAGCCTCGGCGCTAGGACCAAGACGAGCCTTCCCCCCGTCCCCCATTTAGTAAATGGCGACTCGCCCTCCCCTTCATCCCCGGCTTCGGGCATCTGCATTCGAGACGGCCCATTTTTTTTTTTCCCGACGGGCGATTCATTGAGCACCGCCGTTGCTCCTTTCCCCCCTGACACCTGGAGGTGCTGTGCTCTTCATTTTTCTTTGCCTCGAATGTGTGTGGTTTTCGTTTGTCCAGCGGATCACCCCCTTTTTCTCGCCGGTTGGCGAGTTTTCCGGTCCGGTTGGACAATCCCTCCTTATACGTTTTCTTTCTTGTACCGTTGGCTGAGTGTGCCGTCCTGGGTCCTGGTTTTTGTTATCTTTTCCTCCTTCTCTCCTCTTATTACCAGGAGGCTGGATCGTCCCCTAGTTTTCGGGGTCCCCGTTTTCTGCTGCTCCCTTTCGTGGTGGCCGGGAGCACCCGCGCCCCCCAATCTTTGTGCGAAGACTCGCGGACTTTTAGTACAAGCGTCGGCTGCTCCACGATTTTTTCTTGAGACTGCGAGATATTATTACATCGAGCATTTGTGTTCTTTTTCCTTTCTTTTATTTTACATGCAATACGGCGCTCTTCCTTCCGTGTTTTTCTTGACGCTGCTGTACCTTTTGGATCCCCCCTCGTTTAGATCTTCGAGCGCCCTTCCTTTTCTTTAGGAAGGAGACTTCTACTCCTGCCCCTCCTTTCCCCAGGTCCAAGATTCTTCTATTCCCGTTAGCGGTTCCGGCGGACGGTTTTTTTGGCTGTGTTTTTTTCTTCTTGATCTGTTTTGCATTTACAGCTGAGGCTCTTCTTTGCGGATCCGCTTTTTCCGACTTTTTTTTATGATTTCCTCCCCAACTTGTAGGGTTCGGCTCCCCAACTGAATCACGCCGGGAGAGAGTTTTTTTTGGCTGATGATCCCGTTTTCTCCTTTTTCGCGTCCCGGACTGTTCGGCCGATCGGCGCTCGAGGCTTTTTTCGGTTTTTTTATCTTCCCGGAGCGATCGAGTAGCTCAGTCGTTTCTTCTTCCACGACTACACCTATGGTTCACTGCCTCCCTCGCCGCTAGCCCGGGTCGTTGCCTATCCTTTTCTCAGCGAGTCGGGCGCGACTTCCCCTCGCCCCCTGACTCGTCGCTCGCCCTCCTCTCTTTACTACTCCCTCAAACCCTCTCTTTCTGCGCCGCCTCTCGGGCGAGACGCCGACGTTTTTCTTTTCGAATGATTCTCCGCCTTCTTCTGGCCCTAGCGGAGCGTTCTTTCCCTTTTCGCCCTGTCGCGTTCCGGGATCTGGGCAGGTGAATTCTTTGGTCGGTCCAGCGATATTTTTTTTCCGAGCCGCGAACCGGGTGGCGGTAACTTTTAGTGCTTCTTCTCTCGTCTAACGGTTTTTCCTCTTCTCCGATGCGCTAGCGCCTTATTGCCCAGATGAAGGTCCCTCGGTGCATTTGTTGAAAGAGTCTTCTTGCCGACACACAGGGGATGTCGGCCCGCCGGTTTCGATCATGCTGCCCCCGCCCCCCGGTGTGTGGCCGCATGTAGTGGTAGTTTTGCCTCCCTGAGCGAACCTACGCTCGGAACGTCCTTCCCCCCCTGCTTGATTTCCTGATCATCTCTAGGTTACCAGCTGCGCCCCCGCCGCCCCCGCGCGGCGACCGATGCATTTTTTCTAGTTTCTGTGATGATCCGGCTGGCAGAGGCCGTGTCCCCGGTCTGGTTTTTGAGCCGAGGAGATAGGGCCACCGTCATGTCTCCCCTACGTCCCCCGTTCCAGCGGCGAAGGATTTCCTGATCTTAGCGCGGTTTTCCTGCTTTTTAGGGGAAGTCCTCCCCCCCCCTTTGTTTTGACCTGAGACGACGAAGACCTTCCTCTGGTGTTGTCACTTCTGGACTCTTCCCGGTGTTTTTTGATTCTTTTCTAGTTCTGGAAGTGTCCTTTTTCTGTTTGGCTTTTGAGGGAAAGCCAGCCCCTGGTCCCCCCCTCTTTTTAACCAGTTTTTGTTGTTGATATATCTTTACCTTCTCCCACCGCACCGCATTGACCGGCCACGGCTGGCCCGCACCTGCAGTACAACCCCGCAGAACTCGCCTCCTTGATTTCCTTCGGACACCTGGAATCGACCGCATTTCCTTTCCCTTTTGCTCCCCTTGGGTCTGCACTCTTTTTCTTCCTTTATAGCAGGCTCTGTCTGGCGAGTTATCTTCACGATGCGCCGGTTGGAACTTTTTTTTCCCTTTCACTACGGCTCCGCCTTGTTGCTGTTCAGGAAAGGTGGTCCGAGTTTAATTGCCTCAGTTCCGCATCGGCCAGCTTCTCTTTATCCATACCACCGAATGTGCAAGTCTTTGGTCGCGAGGGTTGGCGGTGCCTTTTCTTGCTGGGTGAGGCCTCGACGATCACCCTTCCTTGCGCGCGCCCTCTGGTCGATTCGTGTCCTGAGTGGGAGTTCCCCTGTCTTTCCCGCATCCCCCACCTACATGCGGCATCGTTTTTTTTTTTTCTTGATCAGGGACAGGAAACGGTGTTTTTTCTACCCGGGGTGATCGTGCAGGGCCTTACTTCTGTACACCCCATCAGCACCGCCCCTGGTTCATGCGTCTCCGCTCAAGTCGATACGCCGGGATATTTTTTTTGCCAGTCCTTTTCTCCTCCCGACTGGTGAAAGACACACCTCGTTGGGAACTCCGATCTCTCTTTCATGACCCCATCTTCCTATGCACCCGGTCCCCCCCAAAAGATCGACACTTTTTTTTCCCACCTTGACGCCCCTTCCTTTCCTCTTTGCCGGGGCGCGATCGCAGTGTTCCTTCGCGTCACGGCGTCTCCCCCCCGTCACGTCTATGGAGTGGACGCCCGTACTCTTTCGGTCTCGACGAGCTCCTCTCTCGTGCGGTGCTGGACAATCCTCTTCTCTTCGAGTTCACCCCGACGGCGAGCGTTTTCTTCGAGTTTTTTTTTCTCGCGTGACATTTCCCTTTGTCTCCGGCCTGAAGCTCCTCTATCGCGCCTGGATTTATACGGCCCCCAGTAGCCTCAGTCCCCTCTTCGGCGCCGATCGGCCCGGCTCCCTTTTTGCCGACCCTCCCTTCTTCAACGGGATAAGATCGCCCCCCCCCCTGCCCCTCTCCTTCGTGATGTGTGGATCAGCATCAGAGCCTCTCCAGTTCGTCTGCCCATCAGATCTTGCCAGCAGGGATCCTTTCCTGGCAGCAGAGTTTTTTTCTCGTTGAGATCAGGTCTTTCCCCCCACAAGCGGACTCTAAACAGGTTCAGCCCGCCCACCTTTATCGCCGTTTTTTTTTTACATTGGCCCGGGATAGCTTGGCTTTGTCCCACACTCTTTTGCGGTCTCTTTCCCTCTTTTTTTCTGCTCTTCCTTTGCCCGCTAGTGCACTGCGCTCGCTGACAATATGTCAGTCCTTTTCAGATAGGCATCCGGATCGTGCTGTAGTCGACGCCTTTTGGTCAGCCGAGTTCTTTGTGCTCCTACGATTTTTTCCTCGAGTTCCTTCCCGTCCTATGGCGACGGTTGCGCCTGCCCCCAGGCCACAGGTGATGAATCCCGCGGTCTGAGCCCCCGATCGCCCCTTCTGTTCCGGCTTCCGAGGTCTTTTCTCCTCTTTCAATTGGGAAGCCGACCCGTGTCCGCTCCCTGATCCGGACCTCCGGGGGGTTCTCCTTAGCCTCCGTCGGAGTCCCCCCCCCAGGCTGGTATTCCCGCCACAGCCTAGGCCCGTTTCACTCCTCTGTTAGTCTCCCCTCTCGTCCAGGTTTTGGCATGTCCCACTCTTCGACGCACATCAACTCCTGTTTCCCGCTGTGAGTAGGTGATCAAGTCTCACCCGCCGTGGTCGCCCGTATGGAGGTTGCAGATTTCCCCCTTTTTTTTTTGCAGGTTTTTTTTCCTTCTCCCGCCAGGTACTTTCTTTTGTTCCTACTCTCTACGAGGCCTCGTGGCTTCCCCTAAGATCCGTCTTTCCTCCTTGGGGAAAACATCCTTTTCCTACAGGCGGCCCCTTGGAGGGGACAGCGCCTTTTTGACCCCCCAGATTCTGGGGTGCGAAAGCTTCGCAATTGCAGCTCACCTGTTTCAGGCACGACCTTAGGTCGGCCAGTTTTTCCCTTTTCCCCCCGGCCAGCGGACGCACCGTTCGCCCCTTGACGTACCCGGCGCACGGGGTTGACGCTCCGGTGCCGTCGTCGGTTGAACAGGTGGGATCTTCAGCCCGGCCTAGCCGATGTCCCTTTTCAGCGCAGATATCCACCCCTTTCCGTGGAAGTCGGCTTTTTGTAGCTTTTTTTCTTTTATTGAGTTGGGCAATCGGAGCAGCACCAGTCCTCCCTTTTTTTTTTTGCGGCGAGTTTAGCCCACGGCTTGCAGAAAGACCCTTCATCTCCCCGCAGTTTTCGAACGGTGGCGCCCCTTCTTTCTGGCCCCCACTCACTGGCGGCGTTCCCTTTTTCAGAAACTTTTGTTCTACGCAGGCCTGACCTTGTTCTTCCTTCCGTCCGGTTTCTCTGCGGCCTCGTGACCCCAGACAGGACTTGCTCAGTGGCCAAATAATACTGTTTCGGTTCTACTAGGCGTGTCCAGTACAATCCGGGGTTCGCGCTCACCCTTCCAGCTTTGGGCTCGATCCCACCCGACGGCCAGATTTTTGGGTGGATCTTTTTTGTGCCCACCAGAAAAAAGGGTCCTCCCGCGACGCCTCTTTCTCCCGACAAGAAGACCACACGTTCTTTTTAAAGAGTTTACCCCCGGATAGAAGAGGTTCGTTCCGACATCTTTAGAGGCTCACGTCCGGCTTCCGGTACATATCTTTAATCCCTCCTCAGTTGTGTTGGATTTTGATGTCTCCTTGACCCAAAGAACTGCCCCTTGAGCTAGCTGTATTGTCTGAGATCCTGTCAAGATGCGACGAAACCTTTCTGTGTTTATTCTGATGGTGTGAATTTCCCTCCCTAAGAGGCGGTCGCTTCCGCGGCCTTTTTCTGAGGTGCCCCAGACTCTGACACCGACTTAGTGATGGCGGTTGGGAGCCCCCCCACGTGGAACCCCTTTTCGGACCCGGACCCCCCCTGGTCACTCTCTTCCCCGCCCGGAGGATCCCCCCAACTGCGCGTTTGGTAAAGGTCTGGGTCTTCCCCTCCTCTCCTACCCAGCCACCCCCCGATGGCCAGGTGCTTTGGTTTCTTCCGGGTTTCCCTTCAGTTTGACTCGGACCGGCATCCTCTTGTGTTCGGTTCAGAGCCCAGGGGTTTTTCCCGTTGGCCACCCCTGAGTGACTTTCGCAGCCTGGGTGCTACTCTTCCTTTTTCTCTTGTACGTTCTGTTCTCTTTATTGGCCAAAGCCTACGTCCCTTTTGCACCCCTTCTTTGTCTCTCTGCTGGGATGCGTCAAGCGTCTCGTTCTTTTTGTGCCCCGACGAGCCTACTTTTCTGTACGTACGTCGGAGTCGTCCCAGTGCCGTTCCGCCTTGTTCCCTGGTCGGAGCGTCCCTGGCAGGTTTTCTTGCTCTTTTACGACAGTTGGGTCAGGCCGTCTTTCCCTGCCCCAGGTGATCCCCGTTATATGCCGTTCCCGGGTCTTTTGATTTCGGCACGGCCCCTTTTTCTCTGGAGGAATTTAGACGGTCTTTTCCCCGACACAGTGCCGCCTGTCGTTTTCTATCCCAGGAGGACCGCGCCTTCTTCTCTTCCCGAAGCGTTTTTCTTAGCCAGAGGCGCTTCGTCCACCTTGTACTATACGTCCACGTTGTCTCCCTGGGTTCGGACCCACGCTGCCTGGTTTTCGCCTACCTTAGACGGCGCAATTTCCTTACAGTGGGGCTACCCCCTTCTTCCCTGCCCCTTAGCTGGACCCCCGGCTTTTATTTGCGTTCCTCGTTGGTCGAGGCTCTATTTTGGAGTTCTTACAGAGGACCCCCGGTCTGCTCGGGTGCTTTCGGTCCGTCCGTTGGTTGGGACCATCCCGACGAGGACGGTCTGTTCTGACTTTTCCGGCGCTATGGTCCTGTCGCCTGGTCGGGGGTTGACCTCGCTTCGCTAGTACGCCCTTCGGCTTTTCGTAGAGGCGCATTTTTTGGCCCGTTGAAGGGTGCTCAGCACCGGTGCCTGGGTTGGTCCCCCTTTCCATCGCCTTCCCCTTTCTCGTAGACGGACGCCCCGGACACTTCTGGCTGCTCCAGCAACTTTTTCGGTCATGGACCGGATCGATTGCGAGCTATCCGGTTGTCTCTCTCACCCTGCCATCCGTCTTTTTTCGTCGATATGCGCAGTGGCGCTTCCCGCTTTTTTCGGAGGCTCAACCCCCGAGGATGCGCGCGTCTCGGAGGCTCTCCCCGATGAAGAGAATATCCCGGGCCAAGGTCACTTACCGGGACTCCCTCCTCCCGTTCGCAGTGCTTTGACCGTGTGCTGTCGGCCGCTTGTCGGTGTGTTTCGACTATTCTTCCCGAGGACGCCGCGGCGCGATTCTGCTCGCTACTTCTTCCCCGATTTGCTTTCTCAGAGAACGGATTTACTTTTTTCCTTCTTATTTGCTGATCCACCTGAAACTCCCCCGCCGCGTGTATGCTCGTTTCTGAGCTGATCCTTGAGACGCAGTTACCTTTTTTTTTTCCCCTCCCTGGCCTGGGAGAGGACGGACCTCTCGTCCCCGCTCTTGGGCTTCGTGTCCTGACTGGTTCTTTTCCACTGAGTCGATTTACTTTGCCGTTCAGCTTAGGAGCATACGTTCACGGGCTCAGAACGCCCTCAGTTACCACCGGCCGGTTTTTGCCTCAAATCCCTCGGTTGCTCTCTCCGAGGAGGCTAGCCGCGCGACTCTCTTCCTTTTCCCGAGCTCTTAGAGTCTCCCTACCTCCCTCCACTGGGCGAGCTGCTGCGCCGTTTTCTCCTCTACGAATCCGGGAGGCGTGTCGCGCGAAATGCGGATGGTGCTTAGCGTCGGTTCCCTTTTTTCGAAGCTGTAGGAGCTTGAGGTTCCTGGCCTTCTGCTGGTTCCAGAGCTAGGGTCGTTTCTTTTTTTCAGGAGCCGGGGAGACCTTTCTGTGGAGTGCAATTTTGCGCTATCCTCCATTTCCCCGTTTTGTGTCGTTCTCACACGATCTCCGTTTCTGACTTTCCTAAGGTCAGGGGTGAGGTTTCTTTTCGTACTGGTATTCCACTTTCGGTAGCGCCTGATCAGCTTCGGCCAAGAACCGGCTTTACTTTTTGTTCTCACTGCGTTTGTACCCTCCAAGCGTCGTCGCCAACTTTCGCAATACTTCTTAGGTTGATCGTCTTCCCTTTCTCGGCCAGTCTCGGCCGACCGAGGGGGCCGGGCGTGCATGTTCGGTTTAGTTCCTCAGGTGGAAGAGTCTTGCAGCTCGTTCTAGACTTTGCCTCGGCCAGAGAAAGGGCGCCTCTCCGTTCCGTCCAGTTCCAGCGGTGCCTCTTCCCGCGCTCATTTTTTTTAACTGTGTAGACTGCGCGTAGTTCTGGCCTACCCCCAGTCTCCTCGAAGACATGCCAGCGGTAGATGTCCCTTTGTTTTTCGGCCTGTCCAGGTCGGCGACAGGTCTCGGTGTTGTTGTGCTCTCGGTTCCCGAGGTGGCAGGCCGGCGGCGTTCGTTTTGCTGCTCCCGCAGCCCGTAGCCTTCCCTTTTCTTGTTTAGAGAGATGACCAGCGGTTGCGTTTCCCCTCCGCTCACCCGGAACCTTTTGCCGCACAAACACAATACATGGTTCGGGAGGCCACCTGGACCACCTGATGGACGGTATTAGGAGGCTATTTGGTTCCGACTTTTTCGAAACGCATGTAGCACACCGCGCTGTCCCTCGTGTTTCTCTTCACCCTCTGAGCGGGGACTGACTTGATACTAAGGAGGAGGACTTACAGGCTTTTGTTCCCGTTCTTAGCGCTCCCCGCTTTTCTTTAGTCCCGCCTTCGGCATGGAGTCATCGACGCCTACACCCGACCGCCCCTCGGTCCTATCTTTCTGGCGGTGGAATGCAGCCCTCGACGATTAACACTGCTCCTTCGCGGTTTCTTTGATCTTTCCATGTTGGAGGTCGCGCTGGCTTTCATCGAGACCAATAAGTTTCCCTCCTTTCGTGGGCCGAGGGGCCATGATTTACGATGGCCCGCCCCGGGTTCTCGTGCCAGGGCGCCCTTTTTTTTCCGTCAACCCGATCCGCACCGCCCTGTCTGTGACGGGAGTCTGTCATAGTGGTGAGTCACTTTTTTTCCTGAGACTCTCCTTGCTCACGCCCTGGTGTACCGTCCCACCGCCTTTTTTTCTTTCCTTGCTCCTTGGCAGTGCGCGCCCTAGCGCTGGACTTCCCTTCCCATGAAGCCCCAATTCCCGACAAGGGGGGGGAGTAGGTCCGACCGCTCGGTTCTGCGTTCCTAAGACTGGACGCTTTCAGACGCCTACCTTTCGTAGCTACAAGAGTTCTTTTTTTGCAGATCTAGGACGGTGGTTTAGTTTTCTCTCTTCTCGATCGCTTAGACTACATTCCCGCTTCGGCTTCTTGGGCATCTCATCTTCTCGCGTCCTGTGGTTTTGTGATTTTCTGCGTCATCCCTTTGTTTTCTTACTTTGTCCATCCCCCTTCGTTGCGTTATCACCCCTTGCTTTGGGTACCCTGGTTACGCCCGGGTCCCCCTTATTTCGCGTTTCTCCCCCCCTGCCCCGTCTCCGCCTCCTTCGGGTTTTTTTTTTATTTTTCTGACCTATTTTCCACCCTGTGGCCCTCTCCCTTTTATTTATTTGTTTTTTCTCTTTTTTTTTTTTGCTCGCCTCCGTCCTTGTTTTGCCCTCTTCCTTTTATTTTTCTT
>Ga0179593_1285771_pt1 | contig 12154 bp, 16 predicted proteins | sample CZODoug2_1_08_16_FD_185931 | JGI IMG/M metagenome (GOLD analysis project Ga0179593, IMG submission 185931) | Vadose zone soil fungal communities from Angelo Coast Range Reserve, California, USA - CZODoug2_1_08_16fungal (PacBio error correction) | ecosystem: Environmental > Terrestrial > Soil >... | reverse complement strand
CTCTCTTCCCCCGTCAAGTCATGTCCGTGCGGTTGCGAATTTTCCGAAACATAAGTCCCACCGTAAGGCCATTCAAGGGTTTGACCCAAGGATTCCTTTTTTTTTCGACAGCTCCCCTCCCCCCTCTTCCTGTGCTTCTTTAAATGTTACTCTCCCCCTTTCTTCTTCTGTACTCCCACTCTTCTCAATTGTACGTGGTTTTTGCGATGAAACAGGCGAAGAGCCCTCTTTTTTCCTTTTTCTTTTTTGAGACGTGCGCGTTTGCTTGTACGTACTCGGTTCCTCTTGATCTTTTTCTCCCCCCCCCGACGCTGTCTTCCTCGGAGGGTTCTTTGCCGCCGCGTCACTCGTCCTTAAGGTCATTAGCCTTGAATTGCGCTGACCTTGACCGTTTTCTGGAAAGGCTCCTCCTTACGACCTTCCCACCATAGAAGTTACGGGCGCCTCATTTTTTTCCCCTTTAGCTGTTTCCCCAACTGGCAGGTTGTCCTTGAAACCAGGAAGTCGATGAATCTTCCCCCTCCTGCCTTCTCTTCTTGTCTCAGAGTCGTAGTCCGCGAATGCCCCTTTTTTTCCCATACTCTGAGCCCAGGATTCCCTTTGCCTTTCCCTTTTCCTACTTTTCTTTTCTCTTTCATCATTGCTTCTTTAATGTTGGCCCAACCGGTGTACCTCCGCAGTTTCTGTCACCCTGAAGGGATAGTCTCGCACTTTCTGCTCGGCCCTTCCCCTTCCCCCTCCTTCTGTGATTTCAAAGAGAGTATGTTGAGACTCACGGCGGCATTGGATCACCACACTGGTCCCAGATTCTGTTGCGCCTGTGAACGGAGCTTTCCCCTGTTCTTCTCTTTCCCTCGCAGGAGTTTCTCCTTTAACAGTCTTTTCCGACGTCACCCTTTTTCCGTCAATCGCCGCCTTCCTTGTTTTCCTGTTACGTTGGCTGCCCCACCTCCCTCTCCCCAGCTGCAGCAGAGTTGGTGTCTCCGGTTTCACCTCCCTCCACTTTCCTTTTTTTTTTCCGACAACACCCCCACTCTCTTCCCGAGTTGCCTGTCCTTGACTTTTTCTTCCTTCTTCCAGCCCCCTGGATAGGGCTTTCCCCTTTTGAGTCTAGTTTGTCCTCCTCCTAACATGGTCTCCTCTGACGTCTTAGCTTCGGCCCCCATATTGAGTCTTCATTCCCGGTTCACCACTTCCTCCAGTTCATGCTTTTCCTGGCCGCCCCGTCCCCCCCTACCCTTATATGCTTCCTCGTGAGAAGCCCTCTGATAAGTCACCCCCAGTCCTTCCCCCTCTGACCGAAATTTGATGGCGTTTTCCATTTCGGGGGGATGCACCGGAGTTCGCGTGGCCACAGGGTCTTCCTTCAGAACGCAATGTGCTTTTTTTTTGGTCCACGTTTTTTCAGTTTCTCCTTTTCCTAAGAGACTACCCACTTTGCCTCCTCTTTCCCCGCTATTTGCATCGTTTCACCCCCTAGTTGTTCCTAATCTTATCATAGGACTTTTCCTTCCGGCCGTTTTTTTTCCCTTCCCCCCCCCAGGACCTTTAAGCCTCCTTTTGATCAATTACCCTCGCTGTAATCGTTCCCTCTCGCTTTCCTCCCTACTTCTTTGTTATGGATGGCACTATATAACCTGTCTCCTCTTTGGTTTCGCGGTGAGACGCCCATCTTCGCCCCCCCTGTTTTCTGCACGGTTCCCCCCTCTTGACTGCTCATGCGTTTAGGTATCAACTAATTCGTCTTAGCCACACGCCACCCATGTTTTCTTCTCAAAATTTGATGCTTTCATGCCCCAGCTTCTCTTTGTCCCCTTTCTTTTTATCCCCTCCTTCCGCCGCCTCTGAAAATGCCCTCAACCCCCTCTGTCACCCAAGCTAGTTCTGTTCTTCTTACGGTGTTTTGCTGTTTTACTTTTCGCTGTTGACGCCCTCTGCATCCCCTCCTTTCCTTTTCCGGCGCCCCTTTCTCCCTCTTATTTTTTTTGCTCGTGCTTTAGCGTTGGCCTGCTCTCCCTAGGCCCTTAGGTGCGTCCAAGCGCTTTGCTCGTGGATTTAGATCTTCGCCGCAGTCCTTACTTCTTTTCTTCTTCCCACGTTTTCTTTGAGGTCAAAAATGTGGCTTTCCTACTCCTAGGGACTAGCCGCCCTACCGTTCTGAAGACGGTCTCTCCCGGCAAGGGTACTTTCTTCTTTGTTTTTTTTCTTAGTCTTTCCTGTCTTCGGAAAAGAATGAGCACTGCGCAAGTTGCTCTTGCGCTCTCTGCGGGATGTTCGGGTGATCTCGGGGCGTGTTTCGTGCACCCCTTCCCTGTTATTTTTCCGCCAGGGCTTACTTTGTGAAAGGTCTAATTTTCCTTCCTTCTCCATATTCGTAATCGAGTCGGTTAGAGCCTAGGAACCTGTTGGGTTCACGGTTTACTGTGTTCTCTCATTCCGCCCCTGCTTCCCCACCCCATGCGTTACTTTTAGTCCTTTCAAGCAGATGGTATCTTTTTGTAAGACTGATCTTTAAACAGTTGCTGCTCATAACATAATGCGGTTTTTTGTCCAGATCCTTGACTCCCGCGCTTTCGGCCCAACTTTGGTCCACCATGACTCCGCTTTTCCTTAATTTGGAGTACACCCTCTTCGTACTTTTAATGCCAATTTTCTGGTCCGATAGTCGACTTGCAATTTCCCTCCCTTTTTTCTTCTCCCGCGTTCCCTACTCTATCCAGTAGCCTTTGTTCTTTCCCTTTGCACTCTATATTAACTGGATTGACACTACCTTTCCGTTGCCGCTCACGGGTCCACCCCCTCTTGGCTGCCCTCGTCGTTTTCTCTTTCAGGTGTCCCTTCTTCTGCTCTGATTCCTTCAGAAGTTTTTTTCATTCAGCACTATGAGCGCTGGCGCGAGACTGGCGGCCCTCCTCTTTATTGTGCCTTCCCCTCACCTGTTTTTGTGTTTGCTCCCCCTTGGCTCTCCCTCGTACGTCCATTCTTTCAGTCTCATTTTCTTTTCACCTCACTGCTAGGCCGTGCTCCGTAGCCTGTTCAACCCCTTTGGAAGGTTTGGTTTCTGCGTGATAACTTCCGCTTGCTCACTGCCCTTTTTCACTGCCCCCTTTCTTTTTTTTTTGATGTCTTGATGTTTTCCCACGCATTACATTAGTGGCACTTCCCGTTGTGGGTGGGGAGTGGGCAGTTTTGTCAAACTCGCCTTCTGCCCGGGATTTCTCTTTTTCCCCCCCCCCCCTCCCTTTTTTTTTTTGAGAGAGATAACTTGTCCTCTAAACAGTAAGGTTTCGCTTCCCCGCCGATGACCCGAGTCCCCCCGTATAGACGTTTTCCCCCCCACAGTGTACCTTCTGGTAATGCTTCCTTGACCTCCCCTTCCCCTCCTCTTCTGTGACAGGTTCTACAGTGGCCCTGGTGCTCTTCCACCCTAGGTCTTCCACGGCGCTCTACCTACTTTTGCACGTTTGCGTTTAGTTCTGGACTTCCCTGGTTTACGCTCCTACTTGCTCTCCTGCGTCCCCTCCGTCTTTCGCTGCCTTCTTAACTGGTTGAAGAGTATATGTTTGTGGATTAGCTCTGTTTTCAATGGTGCTTCTCCCATCGGGTTGTTACCCAGAAGGTCTGCTAAGCATCTTTATTTTTGAACCTCTTTAGTAATTAATGATCCCTCATTCTCTTAGTAACCCCTCCCGCCCCAATGTTTCTTTCCAAGCGGTTTTGGTTTCCCCCACACCCCCAACCCCCCCACATGGATGGTTGCACAAACCTTCCTTATGTTTCCCATACAGGTTATGATTGGTTTGATTTCTTCTTCCTGTTTTCCCCCAACTGACCACTTTTCCCTTTTTTCTTTCTCTTCTTTTCATTTTTTTCCTCTTTCGCTTTATTTACGGTTCTAGCCAGGGAACTACTAGAGTTGACCCAGATTACTTTAAGTTCCTACCCGTCCCTTGCTGGGACCCAAAACCCCTTGTTTTGCAGGGTTTTTTTTCCCCCCTTTTCTTCCCCTTTTTACCTCGCCCTTGAATTATGGTTTTTGTCACAATTATGCGTATGCGCACTGTTCCGCTCTCTTCATCATGACCAAATCATGCGGTGTTCTGTCAGATCTTTTTCTTTTTTGAGTCCTCACCTTCCTGCATGAGTAACACCCCAGTTTCCCCCTCGATCGTCCGGCCGGCTGGTTCGTTTATGCGGACCGCTGATTTCCGCGAAAAGGTTCGACCGCATTTATTACCGTTCCTCCCTTTCCTTTTCTTTTACTTCTTGTTGTCCCTTCTAGTGGTCCCCCGTCATCACCGTAATGCCCTTTGTTTTCAGTACAAGATCGACAGGGCCCTTTTTATTTCTCGGGCGTTCCCCAATTTCAGCTGCCCGGACTTACTCCAACCTAGACGAGCGCTTGCTCCCACGTGGGATCTTGTCTAAGCTGGGCTATTTCTTAGGAGAATGCCGGCTTCTTTTGATTTCCCCCTATCTCCTTGTTCCTTCCCCAACCCCGACGTGGCTGACACTGCCTCTATTAAGCTGTGGTTCGCGCCCAAGTTTTGGTTTACTTTTTTTTTTTTTGTTTTCCTCCTCCCTCCTCCCTGCCGCGTCCTCAACGCGTCTTGTACTTCCGCAAGGCGAAATCGATTGACCTCCGGTCCATCTCCCAATCCCCAACCGCTAAAACCCGACGTGCTTCCTTTTTTCTCCCCGCCTTTTCCGTTTTTTTCCACGTATGTTTGAGAGTCAGAGCCGGCGAGCCAACCCCCCAGCCCTTTTGAAGAAGGCACGAGCGCTTGAGGTGGTTGTTATGAGTTTTTTCCTTGTTTTAAGGCTCCCAATTTTTCATTATCCTACCTTTCTCTCTCCACTTCCCCCCCTTCATTTTCTTCCCCTTCTCCCCTTTTGTTGATGCTTTCCGGCCTCAATAGGTGGTCAGACCAGCGATCGCCTTCTATTCTCGGTTTATTAAGGGTAAGGACGTCTAGTGATCCCACGCCCAAGCCCTTCCTTCCTTCTTCTCCTTTCCCTCTTGATCCAAAGATTTATTTACTCCTCCTCCGTTTTTTTTTCTCTCTCTTTGCGCGGATGTACGCTAAGCTGTTGGTGAGGATTGGTTTCTCGGTTCTCCTTCCGGTAAGACGGCCTGCCGTCCCTTTGCGGCTCGCGATTTTTTTGTGTTCCTATAGTTTATCTGACCAAATCCCTTAATGACAACCGACCCCCTTTATTCTTCATTCCCCCCCCCCCTTTTTTCGGGGTTCTATTAGAAGGTAGGCTAATTTCTCGTTCTTCTCCCCTGTGAAGCAAAATGTAACACAAGCGTAGAAGACTTACCCGAGATTTCTTTCTTATTTTCCTTCAGATTCTTCCCTTTTTTCTCCCTTGCTACGTCCTTACTTTTTCCCTCTCCCCCCCTCTTTTTCTTCCCTTTCCAGATATGCTTTTTCTTTTTTTCCGGGCTTTTTCTTCTTATGGAGCTGCGAAGTCCTATTGTTTGGCGGGCGGTTTCACTCAATTCTTTGAAGCTTGCGGCTATATTCCTTCCCCCCCTTTCCTCTTCTTTTTTTCTCCTCCTCTACTTTACTCTTTTAGCGTTCCCTGTGTGATCTTGGGTGAGGTTTACCGGATTGTACTCTAGAGACGTTCCCAGAAGTCCGCCCAACTATCAGTGCCCTACCCGTCTTCCCTTCTTCCCCTTTCTCAAGGCTTTTTTTTATTCGATTTTTTGCTTCCGTCACGTCCTTTTCTCGTTGGACCGCCGCTTTTTTTCACTCCTATTTTCGATTTGTTTTGATGTTATTTTTATGATCTTTTGCCCTGAAACGGTCTCCCCTTGACCACGAAATTCCATGGTCAGCCCTTCTGATGTACGGTGTGGTATCATTAATTAGCCATTTCCGATTCTCTGCGCATGTGGCTTTCTCCCTCCTTCTCTGATCTCCTTAACCCACAAGGCCTGGCGGAGCTGTTTGGGGTGTGTGGTTTCGCTTTACGTTTATCAACCAACTTTATCGCTTCTTTCCTTCTCTTTTTTTTTTCCTTCTTCCTACTGAAGTAGAGGCCACAGGCTCTACTTCCTATTTTCTTGCCATGAACTGATTTGGCGGTCGGTTTCTCCACATGACCCTCTCCGTCCTTTCCTTTTTCCCCTCCTCCTTTCCCCCAATTTCCCCGTCCTGGACAGGCAAAGAGTCTGCACGTCGAGGCTCCCAACGGAATTTTTAACCCAATATTACCCCAAATTGCCTTTTATTCAATTTTCCCTTTATATCTTCCTTCCTTATCACCTCCCATACTTTCAGTGTTGAAAAACTATACCCCCCAGGGAAACCCGGCTTTTTTCCAGACTTTTTTGATTATAGGGGAGTCATTTCGTTGGAGTTAGCAGCCCGGTTATTGTCCCTCTTTTCCCAATTCTCGTGAGGCTCTCCTACATCTTTCCCCTGGATGTGAACCTACCAATCATATTAATCCTTTCACTTCTTTTTTGTTTGTACTCCCCGAGATATAAAGGATTCTGCTTTTCTCCTTTATCTCCACTTGTGAGGCGGTGGAAAGTAAGTGTCCTCATCTCTACCCCTTCCAAACCCTGATGGTTTTGTCTTTGATATACGCGGAGTGAGAATATTCAAAGGGCTTTTTTTCAGCGGGTGCCCGGTATCTTTGTACCATCCATTTTCTTCACTTTGGTTTGTACTCTTGCCCCATAGTGGGTCATTGTCTCCTTTCCATATGTTGTGCCCCATGGTTGAAAAGGGATCTCTTCTTCAATAATCCTGTGTTATGTTTCTATCCCTCTTTTATCCACCCATTTCCATGTTTCTCTTTTTTTTTCCCCTCCTCTTCCCTACCCTCCCCCTTTCCACACGAACTGGCCCAACCCCGTGCTTGATGTAATAAGCATGATGGGAGCACTCACAAGTTTAGGCTTTGACTTGTTTTTGCATGGTTCCGATTTTCCCTTTAGTCAGCTTCTCTCCCACCCTTCCCTTCAATTTTTACTTTTTCTCTTCCTCAGACTGACAGGACACTCTCACGTAGGTGTTCTTAGGTTCCGGTTTTTTGACGTCACCTTGCCAAGAGTTGATTCTTTGGATCAAACGATGCTTCTGTAAACCTCCCTTGGATTGTCTCCCCCTCGTAAAGACTTCTAGAATCGTTAATCACCTCTGTTAAGTCTTTGAAGTTACTTAAGTCCTCTACGCGATTCCCCCCCTCCTTTTTTCCCACCATTTTGTATGTTCCAAATCTTGTGTCCCGTTTCTCTTTTTCCAAATTTTCCGGTGAACATTTTCGAGTATTCTATTTTAAAATTGACAATGCCCCCAATTCTTATAGTATTCCAACAGCCCTTTCAGTTGGCGTCCGGGCAGCGCCGTTTGCCTCACTCTTCCTTCCCCAGATCAGTGCCGTAACAGTAGATACTGTAACTTTGGTTACCTATTTAGTGCTTTCTTCCAACCGTTTTACCTTCCGGGGCCGCATTCTGCTTGAAACAGTTTGCCCAGTCATTCTCTCCTCCCTGTTTCCCGTCCCTTCTTCCCCGACTCTCCCTTCTGAGATGCTAGTTGGACGAAAGAGCTAAGGCTTTTCGGATGGGGGCAACAAACCTTCAAAGAGAACCTCCCAAGCCTGTCAGCCTCTCGCTTTTCTGCTATCCTCCCGTCTACGATATCATTAAAATAGGGCCTGCAGAAGTCCATGACCTCTTCCCACTTAACGAATCCATGTACATTATTTTTTTAACTTTTCTCCCTTCTCTCATATCCTGCCGCAAGAAATAGTCATCAAGCTTCCCCCAAGATTTCCCTCAGTGTTCCTCCCCCTTTTCCCTGTGCGTTCCCAACTCCTCCAGGACCTGACGGCCTCCCCCCCCCCCTAGTATTTTTTCTTACCTCTCGTTTTTTTAAGAATGTTTTTTTGTATTGATGGAATGCTGAGTTCCCGTTTAGTTAAGTAATCGATCCCTTTTTCTCCATTCCCATTTGGTCTTTTCTCTCACGATAGAGCTTAGCGGGGAGCGTCCACCCCTACGAGTCTTCATTCCCCCTAGAATACGCGCGCCGTCCCCTTTTTGGTTATTCTTTAATGACTATCTTACTAGAGTTTTTGACCAAAACAGACAAAGAATCAACCGAGCCCTCACCTTCTCCCCCCCCCCCACCCCACCCCCCCCCCCCCCCCACCACCACAATGGCGTCGGCAAGCGGGGGATGAAGTATCTGGGCAGTAGAAGAGGCCGAGTCGTTACCCCTCCATTTTTCGAAGAACCCTCTTCTCTGTCTGTCTGTTTTTCTTTTGGCAAGCTTTTTGTTCAGTTTTTCATTGGCTGCAGAGAATTTGAAATAATACCCCCCGCAACATAAGTTTCTTCAATCATGAGTCGTTCAGTTTCCATGCCTTAGGTGGATTTTCTCCCCGCGACTCTCTATTCCTGGGCTTGGCGCCCCCCCCAAACCCCCAACACCCCCCACCCCCCCCCATCACCCACAACCCCCCCCCCCCAACACAACCTCTTCCTGCCTTCAGGCACTCTTCTTATTCTTCACCGTAAAACTCCTCCTCTGACTCCATTCTCTAGCTGGTTAATAATTCCCCTCCTTTTCCTATTCCCGTTGTTGATTTTTCAGCATTTTTTTAACGAGCATGATTTTTGAGCTTGAGGTGTTTTTTCGCGTTTCTAATGTCCGGGCCTGAAGGAATTCCGAGCCTGACTTTGAAGGACCCCCTGAAGTTCTTTGATCAGAGAGTTTTGCTGCACCATACAGGTTCCCTGCCTAAAAAGACTTGGCTTTTTCCCCTCCCCCCCCATTTTTTTTTTTTCTTTAGTCCTTTCTTTTTTAATTTTCTCGTTAGGCTTCCCTTTGAATCAACCCTGTCAAGTCAAGAAGTAACACAAAGATCTGATGTTCTATTTAGACAGGTTGCTTTTTTTAGTCGGCGAGATCCTACTTTTTCCACTCCCTTTTCTTCTCTACCCCTTCCTCCTTAGGAGTCCTTTTATTTGATTCTTTTTATTTGTGGACTTTTTCGTTCGAAGTGACTTCCGTTTGTCTTTATGATTAAGCTCCCAGTTTCTTCCTCCTCTTTCTCTATTGAATTTCCTCCGCTCTTTTTCTCTCCGCCAGCTCTCCCTCTCTTAGGCATCACGTGATCTGTTGAGGTGATCCCCCATGTTGGCTTCTATCTCTTTTTTCTTTTTCACGGCCTATATCAAGTCTGTCCCTGACCTGGCGATCCGGTAGCAATTTCTGCGTTGTTTTTTTTTTTTTTTCTTTGTCTGTCTCCATTTTCCGCTCGACCCCCTCTCTTTTCTCTTCGCTCTGCCTTTCTTGCTGTGGTCCATTGCCGACGCCGGATCATTCCCCTCCCAATAATGTTAACTTCTGTTAGTAACCGTTTCTACTTTTATTCCGTTTCTGTCTTGCCGTTATTGGCTTCTCGCGCTGCGTTTTTTGCACGACATTGGCGATGCTCTAATTTTCCAACCGGTTCGTTCCTTCTCTGATTTCCGTGTGGTTTGTGGGACTTCCCGTGCCGCTTTCCCGGAGCCATTTCGGTTACTCTTCTGCTATCTGGATGAGTTGCCGTACAGCAGATGGAAACAGGGGTTTATGATCTTCCCTCCTCCTTCCAGCGATGTTTTTCCCCCCCTCTGCCTCTGCCTTCGGTCTTCCCAGTTGTGGTCCCACAATTTACGCGCTGAAAGTTTTTTCCCAATCCCACCGCTGCTTTCTTCGCCTTTCCCCCTTGCCACTCCTCTTCCTCTGCATGGAGTAATTCACTTCGATGATACCGGATTGCTGACGTCAACCTGATACTATACCGCCTTCTGCCCGGTGTTACTTTTCACTTGAGATTTCCCGATTTCACAGACAATACTTGCCTGGTGACATTCCCCCCCCTTTGTACCCCAACCTTTGGAGGACCCTTCCACCTTCCTTTTTTTTTCGTCTGGAGGGAGTCTTCGGGAGTTGTCTTCAGACCGGTCATTTTGTTTTAATTATGTTTATTTTCTCCTACACCCAGAGCTTGCCTTGTCTTCCCGCATTTCTTTCCTTCCTCTCGTTTTGTTCATTCAACTGAAATATACCAGGAGGACCTCCCAAATTTTTCTCAAGTCATCGCACTGATACTTTATCATTTGATCTATTTCCTCACTTTTCAAGTGACCTTTCTTTCTTTCTCTGTTCTCTTCGTCTTAGAACCCCTCAGTTATTTTCCGCCCCCCTTTGCAAGGACTTACCCTTCTTGCTTTGAGCTGCTTTGTAACCTGATTCCCATTTAAGCCCGGCCCTTGTTTTTCCAGTTCTTCCACTTGTTCCGGAGTTCGGTCCCCCTCTTTGGCAACTTCACCCTTCCTGCACTAAGTTTCTCTTTTATATCTTCTTTCCCTTTGGAGCCAAGTCATCAAAATTCTTTTTTATGTGTCTTTTTCAATCAAAGATGACTTTGACTCCGCAAATATGTACCCCTCCCGGTCACACCCCCGTGCCTTCCCTGTTAAGAGTGGTTCCCCTCTCCTCCACGAACAAGCTTCAGTTTTCCCTTTTACGGCGTCCTTGGGGAAAACGCTTCTAAGAAGCTCTCAAAAATTACATCCTGTTGTTCGTGGAGTTCCTGATAGTCCCACCAACTTCTATTCCCGTGCTACTCCTTTCTCCTAAGGCTGGTCCCCTTCTTCTAACTCCGGGACCTTAGGATTCTTGTGTCCCCGCTGGATTTCCCTTCATTGAGGGTTGTGACATCGTCAATTTTTGCTTCCCTCAGCCCCACCCCCTCCCTTTCCCCTTCGAAATCCCCTTTTCCAGGATAATAAGTACTCTCCGCACCGTAGCCTTCTTCAACCACGGAATGGGTATTTCCCCCCTTTTTTTCCAAGTGGCGCTTGACCCCCACCGGAAAGTTTTTCTTTTTAAATCCGTTACCGTCATATGAGCCGCTTCATTCCCCCCCCTGAAAAATGTCCTTCTCTCTCATTTCCGCTGGAGCTCGAAGGTAAAGGAAATGATTACCTTGAATCACAAGTCCCATTTGAAGTTCAGTCTCCTACTTCCTCTTTTTCTTTTTACCTCCCAACTTCATTTCTGCGGTTTCTTTTTTTCCCCAAGGTTTGGCCTACCAGTTGGCATTCTGCGATTTTTAAACTCTGAAAAGGACCTCTTCATTAGTGAACCCCCTGTCCGATAGCCCTTACCTCACCTCCCCCCCTCTCTCTTCTGTGATGACTGTCCTCTCGAAGCCCTTTTGGCGACCCAATGGTACAGCGTCACCCTGTTACCTCGCCCCTAAGTGGGCTTCGCGCCATTCTTCCTCATCCGCGCCTTCTCTCGATCTTTCAAATCTTTCGAATGACGTACCCCTTGATATTTTTTACCCACTTTACGAATTTTTTCTTCAGTTCCCCTTCTCAGTTATAATAGTCTACATCAACTATTTCCTCGCTCCCCTCTTTCCCCCCTTTCCTCTGTAGGTTTCCCCCCCTGCCGACAGCCCTTCCTTCCCACACCAAACTCGATGAGCGATTCCTTGCCTTCTTTCTTTTTGGATTAAGCCTCCAGGATGATTTTCGTCTTCTCGACCGACTCCTCCATGCTTTGCCTTCTAACCGATCTGGACCTGAGGCCTAAATCCTCTGCTTTGCGTTGCCAAATGAGTTCCCTTTTTCGCGCCCGTAGATTAACAAGTTTGTTCCCGCCCCAACTCTGTTTTCTGTCTCCTATGCAGTCCAATCTCCCCTTTCCACCGAAGTACTACCCTGAGTCAAAGAACCGCCGTGGTTGAACGTGTGCGAGCGATGGTGTTTTTTCCAAATAGTTTTTTGCGTCAACCTCACACGGTTTCCTAAGACATTTGAGGTTCGGAGTTGTCATTTTTTTTTCCTTTTTGCTTCCTGTGTGTCCCCCCTTTTTCCTCTAATGCCAATAACTATGACGATCCCCCCTCCCTTTCCTTCTTGATGCCCTTAAGAGGTCCTGTCCCTGAATTAGGTGGTCATTACCCAGATATATCAGAAGTAACCCATTTACGTCCCCTCTCATTCTCCCGCCGTCATTCTTCTCCTGACCCATCCAGAAATAATGCTTCAATGTAACTCCTTAGAGCTCGGGCGATCCTTTGTCCCAATCTTATTTAATCCCTACGTTTTTTAGTTTCGTATGGT
>Ga0179593_1474648_pt1 | contig 12155 bp, 17 predicted proteins | sample CZODoug2_1_08_16_FD_185931 | JGI IMG/M metagenome (GOLD analysis project Ga0179593, IMG submission 185931) | Vadose zone soil fungal communities from Angelo Coast Range Reserve, California, USA - CZODoug2_1_08_16fungal (PacBio error correction) | ecosystem: Environmental > Terrestrial > Soil >... | reverse complement strand
TTAGTACGGGGGTTTGGGCAAAACCGGGTTTACGCCTGTGTTTATTTTTTATCACGGGGCGGTGGGCTACTCATAGTGAGCCGTCCAACGTGTTTTCCCCTTGCCCCATTTGCCTGGACCTTTTCTCTGTGACGTCCAAGCCGTTTTTATGCTTAGTGATTTTTGGCGTCGCCATTTTGCTTGTATATTCCACGCTTTTCTGGGTTTTGCCCTTCCCCCTCTCCAACAACCTATTTCGTCCCCTTACCTTGACCCCTGGTCGCTTGAATGTTTTTTCCCCACGCTCCCCTTCTTAAATGGTTTTTACCTGTGACCCAGTGTTTCGAAGTTGAAATTTTTTTTCCTTGGTTTCCATTGCCCCCTCGGCTCCCGGGCCCCCCTAGAGCTGACCTCATGTTTCATTGACCGGTTCCCGTTTCCCGTTGTATGGGAAATTGCTAGGAAGTATCGTCCCCTACGGTCTTTTTCATTGAACCGGGGGCATCTTCGACCTCATCATGGCGGTCCGGTTTTTGGTTGGAGGTGTGGCTTTTTTCTTTCGCAAAAGTTATGGATTGCCCTTGCTTTAGGTTTTCCCCAATACCGATCAGTCCTTTTTGGGGCCTTTGGTAGTTTCCGCAAGGATTCCCGGCGTTCTCTTTTCCTTTTCGTTTAAAGTAAGGTGTAAGGGTTCACCCCACCGAGGCCGGTATGAAAGGTGCATGGGTCCTCCTCCATGCGTCCGGATCGCTGGTGCCCATTTCCTTTCCCCAGTTGCTTCCCTCATTTTTTACTTCACATTCTTTTTGGGATCGTCGTTCATTTCCCTTTCCACTGTCGGACGGGTTCCCGTCATTCCGATTGGTTTTGGCTTGTTGTGTGGGCAGTTTCCTTTCCTCTTTCGAACCGTCCCTTTGGGCTCTTACCCCTCCGTTCCCGCCCCCCGCCCGCGTTCCCTCCTCTGCCCCCCGCTTTCCGCTCTTTCTTTTCACCTGGCGTCCTGTTTTCTTTGTCTCCCCTTTCTTTTTCCTTTCTTAAGACTGTCCTTCTTTTTCCCCGCCTCCACCAGTCATGCCTGGCCGCCCCCCGGCGTGTGTTTTTTTGGGTTTGATCAGGCCTGTTACCTGCGTTTGTTCGTTATCCCTTCCCCTCCCCTTTTTTTTTTTTTTGACGAGAGGATATTAGGGCCTTTTGACCGGCTTTTGCATCCCCCTCCCACTGGACTTCAGCCCCCCTACTTTTTTCACGCTCTTTCTGCTCACGCCCGGTTAGTCCTTGTTTCCCAGTGCACCCAGATTATGTGACAGACAAAGTTCCCCGTCCCACGTGCTATTTGTCGTGTTCTTTTTTCCCCGTTGTTAAGTGCCCGGGATGATCCTCTGTCCTTTTCAGGTGGGAATCCCAGCCTCTGTGTGTCCCTTTTTTTTGGCGGGGCCTAGTTTTGTTTCATTCCCTGACGGCGGCCCCTCTTCTGGCCCGGTTAACGTTTCCACCCGCACCATTCGTCGTCCCCTAGCGGTGTGCCGTTTACCCGGCAAAGAGCTCCCCTCCTTGCCCCCTTGTATTTCCCGCCCTCACGTCCACCTTTTTTTTTTTGGGCCCTGTTCCCCCCCGCTTTGTTCATTCGGCACACACGTAACTTCTTCTATCTTGCTTTCGCCCTGGTGCTGCTTTGGTTTTTCTGTCAGGTGTTCCCACTTTTCCCTTTTTGTTTGGAAGGAACGGCGAAGACCGCATGTTTGACTCAATCACCTTTTGGTGTTTACTTGTGTTTTTCGCCCATTTAACAGCTTTTACCTTTTCCTGCACTCTTTTTGCGTTCCCTAGGGCCCGATGTGTCATGTACTTTCTCCGTATATGGCCCGTCAGCATCCTGGTGCCACACCATTCCTTGCTCATGTCCAGTGAGGTTAGTTTTTTTTTAGACCTCTCTGCCGGTCCTTCTTCCGAGGTTCATCTTTCAGGCCGTCTGCGTTCCTTCGGCGACCGGGTCAATGGCCAAACCAGGTCATTGTTGGTTTGGCGGAAGGTTGCCGTGATTGCCTTTGTCCCTGTTCTGGTTCACACAACCCTTTTCCCGATTGGGCAACACGTGGTTTCTTCCCGCCCCCTCGGACCCCCCCGTCGCCCCCGGCGTCAGGCTACCCCATACAACTTTCCCCAATCCACCCCCCCCCCACCCCCACTCCCCCCCAAGTTCCCATTGGGCACCCTCACGGTCACCCCACCCCGTGTGCCTTCCTTCGCTTTCTTGTGCCCCTTTTAATTTGCTAATTTCTGGCTCCCGTTTCCTCAATTTTCCATTTTCCCCCCCTAACCCTTCGTAGTAGTGCCGTCCTTCTTTTTGTCTTTTTCTCTTAAGTTAATTCAACCCCCGTGGTCTCCTCCCGTTTTCCCCTAATGTTTTTTCGTAGTTTGAAACTTTGGACTTCCTACGTTCTTCAGAGCCTGAATTTTTTTTTTTTCAACCCCCTCTCTGTTGCGTTATTCCTTTTTTCTTTTGTACTTTTTGGCTGAAGTTCCACACCATCACCTGGTCTCCCATTTCTTGGTGCGCGTTTCTAACCCAGTGGCACCAGGGAGTCTCCCTTTCCTCTTTTTTTTTTTTTTTTTTTTTTTCTCTGTTTTTTTCCCCCCACGGGACTCCTGTTTTTCACTCCTTTTCCTGGACATTTTGTCCCCGTCGTCAGAACTTTCAGCTTCTCCTGTGCCTGCCTGTTAACGTTTTTTTGCCACGTCTGTCTCGCAGTTTTTTTTTTTCCCTTTTTCCGCGGCCGGTTTTGTTTTCAAGTTTATTAAGTGTTTTCTTCTTCAGTTTTCCCCCCCGCAATAGTCCCCTACCCCACCCCCTCCGTTCCCCCCCTCCACTTTCACTATGCAAGACCCCTTTTTCCACCCCAACGGCTTTGAGCTCTTTCGTTGAGGTTCCTTATGATTCTTATGTCCCGTTTTCCCCTGTCACCGCGTTGCCATGTCGCAATATCACTTCCCGCTTTATTTACCCCTCTACCCAGGTCCCCTTGTTCTCCCTGCTCATTTGACCCCCTCCAGTTGGGCCGGGCGTCTTTTTGCACTTCCCGACACTTCTTTCGGTCAATTGCTTTCCCCCCAGAGTTCCTCTGTCCCCCCCCCCTGCTTAGTCTTTTACTACGGCCCGGGCACGACAAAGTGAGTTCCTCACCGGTGTGTTTTCCTTTGTTCCCTGTGCAACAACCACCGTTTCGAGCCGTTGCATTTATTGCTGGCAACCCCGTCCCCAACTTCATTTCAGCCCCCCCCCCTGCATTCACTTTCCCATAAATTTTTTTTGCCCTTTCCCCTGTGATCTTGTCCTAATTCCATTTCCTCGTTTCCCAGTACTTGGATCGCGCCGTCATTCCCTCAACCGGTTTTTCCTCCGGTTCCCCAAAAAGGTACTTTTCCAGCTGACACTTCTATTCCGGGCGTTTCAACAGCGGATACTTAGTTGTTAAATCCCTGCCAATTCCCGCGTTCCACTTGTTACCATTCTCGGTCGCTCGTCTACTTTCTTTTTTCTGGTACCCACTAGCCCTTTTCTACAATTATTCTTTTTTTCAGTCCGTTCCCAACCCGATTTCCCCAGTAAACGGATGTGTCTTTCGCCCCCATCAGCTTCTTGGCATTCCCATTCCTAGCCCAACCTGAATTTTGCCCGTTTCCCTTCGATGTCCTCCTGTAAACTTCTGTCTCCTGACCCTCGACCCCCCCTCCGCTCCTCTTGATGCCTTGTGTCTGATGTTACTCCTCTTACTGGACCCAAACTTTCCTCACGTTGGGATCACTCCCGAATTTTCTGCACTTGGTTCATCCTTTTCACCGGCTCGTCAGGCCTTTTTCACTCACCCAACGATTCTTAACTCCCCCCCCTGTTCGGGTAGTTGTTTTTTTTTACACCTGTCCCCTCAATTCCTTCGCCCTTCGCCGGCCCTCTCGACCCTAAAGTCGTGTTCCCGTCAACCATTGCGTCCCCTCCCTCCCCCCCTCATGACCCTTTTTTTTTTGCCCATATGAACCCTGCCTCCCCATTCGTTCCCACACCCGCCCACCAAGTTCCTCCCATGACTTCCCACCCCCGGACTTTTGCCCTGCCCAAAAACCTACGCCGGGTTGTTTTTTATTTTTTTTCTTCCCCCGGGAAAAAAACGTCACGCTTCCCTCCCAACACAAAAAACCAACATCAGATTCCCCTGGGTCCCCGCTTTTTTCTATTTTAACTACCGTCTCCTTATTTTCCCAATTGATGGGCCCCCATCCTCATTTTTTTCCCAATTTGCCGTGTGCTTCAAGAGCTACCACACGTTCAGGTTTTTTTTCCCTTTATCAAGGTTCCCCCCAGTGCCGTTCGTTTCGTCCCCCGTGCTGTCTGGTCGTGTGATGTTGAGCCCTCCTTCATTCACGGCCATGGACGAACCTTGGATATATTCTGTGGTTTGTCCTATTTCATGAGGAAATGAAGGAGAGTTTTTACATTGGGACCAGTTTTCTGCACATGGGTCGTCCCATTTAACGATTGCCCATGATTCTTGCCATTTTGCCTCGTAAGCCATTCCCCCACCTTGATGTTCAAGGGCTGGCATACATTTGTGCCCATTTGACTTTTACGACCGTTTGTATGGGGATCAAATTTTCGAACTGCTAAACTCCGCCTCTGCATGCTTTTCGTTTTTGTAGTCCAAAAAAGTCGCCCCCCCTTTTTTTGGTCCGTTCTTCCGTCCTCCCAACTTTTTTCAAGAATTTGTGAATACAGTCCTATTCAGTTCTTCAATGACGCTGCTGCTGTAGTCTCTTTTTATATGTTTTTTCATTTGAAATCATTGGTTTTGATCGGAGTCAGTTAGTTGGGAGGACGTTGACCTCATTCTCTTTTACCCTACACCCACGTTTTTTTTTTTCTTTCTTCTGTCAGAGACTCTTCCGTTCCGACGAACGTCATTCCTCCCCCCCCCCCTTTTCGTTGTCTGTCCCCTGATCCGTACTTCAAGAAAAAGAGTTCTTGTGGGCGCACCTGGCCACCTACCGGCCCCCAACAATGACCACTTTTGACGGGGGGTCGTCTTTCACCCTTGTCTGTGGGCGACGGGCTCTGGTATTTTAAGCGATGCAGACTTCGGTTGAGTTTTCTACTTTTTTTTTTGACGGCATTTGTTTATCCTGCAACCTCGTTGGTTGCGCCTTCCAAGTGTGGCGGCGGCCCTTTCCTCATCTTTTTTGCTACCTTCCCTCCCCCCAAACCTTTTTTTTGCGTCTGTTTTTTTATGACCCTTTATCCAAATCTTCCGTTGGAGGAGCCCGGGTCTTTTCCTCGCCAGTCCCCTCCTCACCTAGAACAGTCAGTGTCGTAGACAATTTGATGCGAACGTCACTGAGTTGTTTGATGTTTTTTGTTTTCCCCCCTCCCTCTAGTTGTTGTGACGACCCTTCATTCGCCCTATCACATTTTTTTGACGTGAGTGTTGCCTTTCCCGTTACTTTTTTTAGGGTGTTGCCGGGCTGGGACAGTCTTTTTCCTGTTGTTTTCACCCTTTCTTTTTTGTGCCGGCTGGACACTCTGTGACCGAACTGGCTTTCTTTCTTTGACTGCTTTCTTGTTTTTCCCCAAGTGTCTTGTGGGAGTAGGGCCGTTAGTTGGGTCTTGGATTTCTTTCTAATGGGGGTTTTTGATTGTGGTATCCCTTCGTTTTTGTCGGTCCCCTAGGCTTGGACATGTTTTGTTTTCCCAGTTTTTCATATTCCCGTGCCGGTTTGGTTTGGGACTTGAGCCGCGTCTAGTTTTCTGCTTCTTCGGCCCCCAAGATACTTTGTTCCTTCGCGGGTGTTTCGTAATGTGATTCCCCTCCCCGCCCCAGCCCTTTTTCGTTATCGCCCTCGGAAATCCTTTTCCTTTTTAAAATATTCGTACTTTGACCCTTATTTTTTCCAATTGGTCTTCTAGGCCTCTCGGGGGCTTTTTGGGATGTCTTGGCCTGTTCACTGGCCCTTGTCCCCATAGCCCAACCTACCCTCCAAATTTCTGTTTTTGGTCCATTCTACCTAGGGTTCCGCTCTGGACGCGTTGAGCCCATCATTCTGTGGGTGTTCACCATTTCCTGTCCCCCTCTGCCTTGGTTGATTAGTCCCTTTTTCGCAACTCCCCGGCGGAACCTCATTTTGGGTTTGACGGAACTGCCGTACCCCCTTCTGCTTTCGGCGGCCGGCCCATCTTGTAATACGTTCCAATCCTGTCGCCCCCCAGGTGCGCCCTCACGCCCCCCGTGTCTTTCTCCTTGGGTTCTCACCGCGGTTTCCCTGATGGCTATTTTTTTATTTTTTTGTCATTCACGGCCGATTTTTCACCCTGCGAAGTAGGAGTTTTATTCTTTTTGACGGATTTGTGCACTTGCCTTTTTGGTATGTGAGCCTTTAAGTCCTCACGCAATGTGTTAGCTGTCTACCTATTTTTCCAAATCTTTTGTCTGATGAATTGTCCACACCTTTATTCCTGGCTGCCCACTTTTTAACGGGACCAACTCTTTCCCGGTCCGACGGCTTTTGACCGTGCTTTTTTTGGCCTCTCTTACCATCGTTTCTTTTTTTTTTTTTTGCCGGGGTGCGTTAACGGTCCTGTCTGGTCACCCCCCCCCCTGGGGTTTTTTTCAAAGTTAACTACCCCCTTCCGACCTCCTTGTCTTCCCAATTGTCGCCCCAACTTCCCCTCTGTAGAATGGCTGGTTTGCCCCCCTACCAGGAACCATTACACCCCTATTTCCCCTTTGATTTCACAAGACAAACTTTGCCCGCACTCAACGTACCTCTAGAGGTCGGTTCTTGGGGTTTTAGGCCTTTTAAGTTGCTTAAGTCCTCTATGGATCTTCCTTTTGGAAGTCTCCTTGTTCAGTATCCCCATAACATGGGGACTCCAACTTCCCCCTACTCCACTGTTTTTGTTCGAACCTTTCGGTTCGCCTTTTTACCCTTCTTGTGTGTTTTGCTGTCTTCAAGGCCTACGACCCCAATTCGTTCAGCCTGAAACCGTCATTTCCTAGAGTTACAGTACAGTTTTCACCAGTAATGTTTAAACAACGGGCCTTCTTGACCACTGGTCTGCCCACTGTTGGGAGTCTCTGTATCCTTTTTTTATGGTGTTGTGTACAGGTGACACGGTTGACGTTTGATTAGTGAAAGATTTTTTTTTTGCATCATGCTCATTTTTTGTGTGTTTTATTACGCCCCTTGATTTTATTGTTTACCACTGTGATTTTTTACTGCCGATTTCCCGCCCAAGGGTGTTTTCCCCCAACCCTGGTCTCCCCTTTTTGTCGACGGGGGGGTGTTGCTCTCAAATGAGGACCTGTTTTTTGTGATTCCCCCCTTCTTTCTTGTTGTCTCTGAAGGGTGATTTGAAACCTGGTCTGCCGACCCCGTTTCGTTCTTCTGCCGCCCTAATGCAGGTCTAGTTTTTCCCCGAGGCCCCTCCCCTTTTTGGGCTGGTCATTTTTTGCAAGACCTCTTGAACCTTGGTTGACAACCCCCCACTGGCTTTTTTTTGTACATTGACCCCCACTGGAAGGCTGTGATCGTTTTTTTTTGTTTTGTCCGGACACTCACAGCCCTTGCCCCGTGGTTCCCCAGGAATTTTTTGGCCGGTCTTGTTGGACCTTGCCCTTCAAGACGCCGTAACAGTCCTCGGACCCCGCTTTTCTCCTCCCCCCGTGGTTCATGGCCGTGACCTCACTCTTTTCGAGGAACATGATTTTTTTATCGTCCCCGGGATTTTTACTTAATCAGTACCTTTTGGGAATTGAAATGTTATTCCATTTGATCGACCCCAAAGTTTACTTTGGTTCGTACCCCCCCCACATTCTTTCCCCCACGGGCTGTTCTTGGTTTCAGTGAGTGATGAATCCATTGCGCGTGGAGTTCTTTTTTGTGCCGTTTTCAGAAAGCTCACCCCTTCCATGGATCTGGGTTCGTTTTTGGCAAAGTAACGTTTTTGATCGTCTCACCAGGCTGTTTCCCCTGCTTGTCCGGGTTATTTTTTCCCCAACAGTGCCTCTTTTTTTTTGGTTCCCCCCCAAAAGGCTGTTCCATGTTCTGGGCAAACGACTCTACCGCCCCCACCCTTTTTTTTTCTAGTGTTAAATCTGCTTCTATTGTTCTCCGCCAAGGCCGGGCCCAAAGTGATTCACTCACGTGGTAGTCCCATTCTTTTCCAGGTGTTTCGCGTCCGTCCACTTCTCCCGCCCTGTATTCAACTTCTTTGAACGTGAATCTGTTTTTCCTTTGTGGGTCCCCTGTCAACACTGCACTAACGCGGGACAAACCCCGTAGCTCTGACTCTTCACCTCCCCCCCCGTCCCCCTTTTCTGCAATCCCCCGCTACGGACTCAGCCTCCCCCTGCGGTCCTTTTGATCTGTTCCGTTCATGTCCCGGTCTGTCCCCTTGCTCCACCAAGTTCCTTCTCCCTGAGCTTGGTTTTAAGGGATGGCCTTTCCGTTTTTGGTTCTCATGTCCCCGTTCCCGGGTTAGTTATTCTTCTCTCTTTCTCCTTTTGTTTTTTTTTGTTTTTCCAGATCTACTGTCCCTTGGCTCTTTTAGGCCCCTGTCCCTTTCCAGTCCTGTTTCAACCTTTCTCATTGATGTGTGTGTCTTTTCGGCACCTGCCCGTAATTCTTATTTCCCCCCACGCCCCCGTTACAATTTTGGCTGATCAGGTTGGTGTAACCTTTGGCCTGCCACGGCCTGCTTAGGTTTTTTGCTGATTGACGGGGGCCGCTCCTTCGGTTTGGGGCTGGTGAGTGCGGTCCCCTACGTCTCGGGTGGTTTTAAGCGGATAATTGTTCCAGCTTCAAAGTCCCCCCCCCCCGACCAACCATGTTCCTTTTCCGTCCCGTAATAGCTTGTAGTCCCTTTTGTTACAGCTGGCCGGCTCTGTTCACAGGGCTTGTTTCCCTTTTTTCTTAACAAGTACTGGAGCTGGACCCCCCCTGGCCGACGGGTTGCAGCATTCCAGGGTTCCGTTTTCTTTTTTTTTTTGGGTTAGGTCTTTGGGCCACTGGTCACCCTGTTTTCCCCTGTTCTTTGTGACCCGTAATGGGGGGTCCGGACAAGCATTTGGCCTTTCGTTTTGCTTTCCCCCTTGATCTGTACTATTTTCATTTTTGTCTTTTTCTTTTTTTGACCCGGTTTGCCCAATCATTCAAATTGGAAGGTTTGTCCCTGGCTTGCCCCCGCCCTCCCCACAAACGCTAGTATAGGGCCCTCCACAGGTACCCACTTTGGCCCCTTGTACCCCGCCCCTTGATTTACGTTCTCGTACCTGACGTTCCCCTGTCCCGTGTCAACTCATGCCCGACAGTCCCTGATGATCCCGGCCGAGCCCTTTACCTACCGCGAACGGGGCAGTTTTCACCAGGCCGCATGTTCGGTGGAGTTGCTTTTTTTTTTTTACCTTGCTCTGTTGGTCCGCCCTGTTCTTCCCTTGGCGGGGGTCTACCAGTTGTCACACAGGAATTCCCTTCCCCGATGGACCCCTTGAAATTTTTTTCCGTTTTGGTTGGCGCTCCGACATCCTCCCCGACAGTTTTTCGACCATTGAACACGTTACCACCTCCACCCCCTTTTTGTGCCCTCCTGCCCCCCATCCACGATTTCGGGTCGTTTTTCCTCCCCGGGAAACCTGAGGTTACCCACCGGCCCCGCGTGTTCTTCTACGCACCGGAGGTCGTCTGACAATGTATTCTTCCAGTCCCCTGGTGTCCCCGCACCCCCGCAGGGTCTGAATTCCCCAAGTTCCACTACCAGTGTCAGATGCACTGTTGCATACCCTTTTTGTGAGATCCCACCTCCCCTCTCCCCCCACCACCTTTGCCGACTTCTGTTCCCCCACCCCTGAGTTCTACCCGCTGGAAATCTTTTTTAACCTTCAACTCCTGCGCCCCCCTTTATTGATGGATGCGTTTACATGGTCACACATGAGGCTTTCCCCCCCTTTCACTTTTCTGTTTGCCCATGACCCCCATTTTTTTGGGTTTTTTTTTTTTTCCTTTTCGCAATCGGTCACCCCGTTTTCCCCCCCACCTCCCTTGAGTTTTTCAGTGTTTGCTCCACCTCCAGAGCACTTTCTGTTAGGCATGTTCCACACCCCTCCGTTCTCCCCCCCCCCCCCGTTTTTTGCTCCTTTTCGATGGCTTGACCTTGTTTGTTACCCCTCAAGGTGTCGTTTTTTCTGTTAACATGCCATCGAACCCCTTCTTCCCTTCCTCGAAGGGGTTGCCCCCCCACTTACGAACCCCCCCCAGCGGTTGAGGCGCTCACTCTGAGGCCCATTGAATTTTTCTCTGACCGCTGCAGTCCATGCCCGCCTGTGTCTGGAACGCCAGCTTTTTTGCGTCCCGGCTTTTTTTCTTGGTTGAACACTGCTAACCGTCTTTCGTGTAGTCTTATTATTTCCCGTTGCCCGGGCCGTTCCTGGATTTTGAATGAGGTCTGTCCACCATTCGAATTCGGGCTCTCTTGCGACCCTTTTTTGTTCCTGACCCCCTCTGTCTAGGCATTTGGGTAGTTTCTTTTCCCAAACCCCTTTTTTTCCCCACTTTAGCCCCACGGGGTGTCAAAACCCCTTTTCCAAATTGAAAAGATCTTGCCCCACACTCTTAAACAGGCTTCCCTGGCTCGTCGTAGCCTTTACCTTTGTCCTGTTACATCAGCCCCTAGCGGCAAATCCGTCGTCCCCAAAGTTTTGGGTGGCCCCTGCCCTTAGGACCCGGTCTACACGTTATAAACCGGCTTGGCCCCGTCCTGAGCTCAGTTACGCCCCGAGGAGTTTCCCCTCTTGACCCCTTTTCACCCACCACACCAAATATTACAAGCTGCACACCCCGAGTTACCCAAGCCCCCCCTCTCTGAAGTTCTTCATTCCCCCCCAAGCTTGGCCACTTCCCTTTCCCCCTGGCAATTTGGCTACATTCCTCTTACCTTGGTTTATCGCCCCTCCGCCCCTGTTTTCTGAAAGCTTTGTTAGCTCTGGGTTTGTTACCGTGTCTCCCCTTCAGTACGGTTACCTTTTTTTCGTGCTCCCTCCCCCCCCTACCGTACGTCCCCCGGGGTGTCCCTCGCCTCTCCTGTCTCTCCCACAGGAGGGGAGGACGGCAGACAGTGGGGGGCGGGGATGGCTTGCCCTAACCCGAGCTCGTCCCCCCCCCCTACGGGGTGGAGGAGTTTGCACCCCCTTGACTTCGGCGCGAGTAATACGCCTTCTCGTTCCCCCGGCGCTGAGTAAAGCTTTTCCAGGGCACCGCTTTTTACAACCCCCATTCCCATACTGTTTCCCCCCTCTTCTGGACCCCCCCCTTTCTCCCCAAGCCTACCCGGACACGTACCTCCAGCAATCCCCCCTTACGTAATTGCCGTCAAAAGCCTTGACCTTAGTGCCCCAACCTTCTTCCCGCGGCCCCCCCATCTGACGGACCCCCAGCCTTGCCCGAATGTGTCTTCTCAGTACGTGAGGTTTTGAAGATCCACAACCTTCCTCTTCCCACAGCCAAAGTTCCCAATGAGTTGCCTGCTTTTACCAAAGTCATTAAGTGTGGCCTCTCCGCATACTTCGTCAAATGATCTCCCCCCGGCAGCTTTGGTTTTGTGAGGGCTCCTTTCCCCCCCGGTCAAAATTCAGTCCCCCCTGGGGCTCGTCTGTGGAGCTTGGTGGTGTTTCGCCGTTTTCCTGGGCCCTTACCTCCCTGCGCCCTCCGGGCAACCCTGGTGCCCCGCTCTGACTGCAGGGCGCCAGTCACCTATCGTCCCCCAACCCCGAGTCGGTGCGTGGTTTAGACCTTCTTTACGTCTCACCCGCTGCGGGTGCCTGGTTTCCTTTTTCAATTCGTTTCTTTTTCGTCGGGTTCGTTCAACCATTTTTTTTTTTGTCGAACTGGAGAACCTCCTTCCTCGCCCCGGTCTCGGAGCAAAACCCACTCCCCCGGCCCGTTCTTTTCTGCCTCCTCCCCAGTCAGGTCTTTTCCTTGCAACCCGAGCCACGCACCCGGTCTCCGTCCCACATTCCCTTTGCCTCCCCCGGTTTTTTCGTTCTGCTCTTCCCCGGTCCATGACAATCGTGGGCCCTTTGTTAGGGGGGCGTGCTTTATTTTCGGGTTTTCTTTGGGTTACTTGAGGGCAATTTAAA
>Ga0179593_1298317_pt1 | contig 12155 bp, 16 predicted proteins | sample CZODoug2_1_08_16_FD_185931 | JGI IMG/M metagenome (GOLD analysis project Ga0179593, IMG submission 185931) | Vadose zone soil fungal communities from Angelo Coast Range Reserve, California, USA - CZODoug2_1_08_16fungal (PacBio error correction) | ecosystem: Environmental > Terrestrial > Soil >... | reverse complement strand
GTGGTCACACTATCTCCATATTCCATGCTCCGGTAATAGGACACTTTTTCGAGAAGGTTGACAGGTCAGCTTTTGATCAGTGCCGAGGTGAATGCCGGTTTCTTCCCCCCTCTTTCCTCCCTTGCTTCGTATTTGTTGACCCCTGAATGAGTAAGTGTTTTTTGTTCAAGCGCTCCGGTTCCCGCACCTCCCCTCTTTTTGTCTCCTTGAAAAGCCCCGGTGTATTTTTTCCCCTTTCACCAGGGCAAATTCGTTTTTCCTTTTCTTTTCCCCCTTCACCCTACTCGCGGCTGGTTCCCTGCCTTTTTCCTGGGAGTTGGTATGTTTTGTTGAAGGTGTTTCCCTTTTTGCTTTTTCTTTTAGCACAGGGCATCAGTGTTATGCCCCCCCTTTCCAAAGCTTCCAGTGGCACCCTTGGCCTGTTTACCCCTGTCCACTTACTTTTCGAACGCGACAGCTATCTTCCCCTTCCCCCCCTGTGGCTTGTATTCTGTGAAAAGTTGGCGGTGACCTGTCCCTTTTGACCGTATTCGGAGATTTTATACTTCCTCCGTTTTAACGTCGTTGTTTTTGCCGTTACTGGACAAGGCTCTTTCTCTGCCGTCACGTTTGTAGTTCGGGGCTGTTTTTTAGGCAGTCACTTCGTGACTTCTCCCCGTAAACAGCCGTTCTGTTTTCCTTCTGTTACGTGGAACTTTTTGACTCCCCCTTACCCCGTTGGGTTGTGATTCGGCGATGGTACCCCCGGTGGCCCCCCTCAAGAGAAGATTTTTCCACGGCCCGGTTGCGTTTTTCATAGCATGAAGTTCCCTATGTTTTTCCCCCTGCCATGCGTGAAGGACCTGCCGTTCAGTTTTTTGAGTCTCCGGTCCTTGGACTTTTAGGCCTCCGTTTGGGGATTGGATAGAGGATGCGCTTGACTCCCCTCGTTTTCCGGTCCGCGAGTTTCTGATCATTGGGTTACCCGAACATTTCTCCCTTCGGCTTCCATCCACCTACCCCTTGTTGGTCGGTTACCCTTTGCGAATGCCGTTTCCCTCTTCCACCAGTGTGTTCTGCCCTAGGCTCGTTAGTTGTGCCGGACCGGCCCGGTTTTTTATTTCTACTTCAGGCATTCCGGTTTTCCCTTTCATTTAGAAGGTTTTTTACCGGCCCACTTTGTTGGTAGCACCCGACGACTATCGAGGTACACGCTGATTTTGCCTTTTGGAGCTCAAGAAGCGTTACTTGTCCTTTGCCTTGGGCGGCTTCGTTGATTTAGGGCCCTTTTTGTTTTTTTAAAGGACAAACCGCGTTAGTTGCCTGGAGAGTTTGAAGGTTAAAAGTTATCTGGCATGTCACCGAAATTTCGGCACGTGCACCCTGAGTATTGCGCAGGTCCTGTAGCCCCCACGACTCAGGTAAATGCTTCCTGGCGGTAGACAAAATTCATCCGGCAATTTTCATGTGGCAATTCCCGACCCATTCCTGCTTTTACGATCTCTACGCTTGTGCTTTTCAGTTCGGCCACCACTCTTTCCGCCACCTTAGTCGTTTGTTTCTTTTTGTTTTCCCCGAACCGAAGTGTCTTCTTCTTTTTTGTTCTTCTTCCCGTTTAAATATTGCCGAGGGCCTCAACCGTGAAGTTTTTTTCTGCGCTTTTTACTTTTTCTTTTGTGTTCCTAGGCTTCCCCCCCTTTGCAGAAGGGGCATAGGCGTTCTCCGGTCCTTCCCCCCATCTTGTTTTAGAAAGTCTATTAAATTGAAGAACTACATTAGGTGCCTTCCCCGTGTACAGTAGGTTTTTGCGTCATTGCAAGTAGTATTTCCCTCGGTGCCTCGGTTTGTTGCAGTATGGTTGCTTTATTCGTGATCTAGCCCCTCGTTCAAGGACCAGACGTCATCTCCCCCCCGGTCCCGGCCCCGCCTTTTCACACTCCCCTTTGTTCCCCAAGAGTCGGGCGGCCCTCCCTCCCCCCCCTCTTTTATTTCCCCCTTGGGCCGGGTGTTGTCTTTTCCCTCTTAAAAATCTTTTCTCACCTGCTCCTTATGGGTGTTCGTCTAACCATCATACGCTTTTCGTGTTCGTGCTGAAATCCGCGAGCCTCGGTTCCCCTGGTCCCTATGGTTACCCCGTTTTTGGGCCCCTGTAAGAAACCCGACCTTGTACCGACTTCCGATGTTATTTGTCCCTTTGCACGCTGGATTGCGTACGATCAGTGCGTTTCCCTGAAATATAGTTTTCTGAAGCGTTTTTCCCGCACAGGGAATCACAGCTGTGCTTTTTTCCCCCTCTTTTTTTTGTTCCGACCCCTGCCATCTCCGCTGGCCTTTTTAAGCCTCGCTCCTTCGAACACCCTTTTTTTTACAGTACCCCCTGGGGATCTGAATGGGTGTCGCGACAATGGGCTTTGGCCCATTTTTTCTTTCCCCTACGGGCGGGTGTCCTTCCCTAAGTGTGTCCGCACTTAAAGGGGCATTTGCGTGACTTTCCCCCCGTTGATGTTCCACGAAAGTTTTTACTTCCACCCGGGCCTGGTTCCCCGGTGATTTCTTTGGACAAATACTGGTTTCTTTGTTTTATGTGTGAAAATCGTGGGGCATGTTTGGTCGGTTGGAGTGACGTCTATTTCCCGTTCCACCCAAGAGTGGCCGTCGCTGCCGCTTTTTGTTGAGCTTTCGGCCGATTTGTTTTTTTCCCACTATGCCTCCGCCCCCCTTTTGTTTCATTCCCCGTCTTTTGTAAACGTTTTTCCTAACGACCATCCCTTGCATTCCGCGAGGTTTGCACTACCTTTCGTCGCATTTTTGCGAATGTGGAGACGCCGCCCCCCTCCCGCCTCTCCGTCTTCCGCGCACGGTGGTGCCTGAACTGCCCAATCGTTGACTCCAAAACTTTCTTTTCACGACGCCTTTTTTTTCTTGTGTGGATAGTAGTGTTTGTCAACAGCTTTTGTTTTCCTTTCCACCCCCCCCTTTTCTTGCCTCTGGTGACGTATTCGTTTTTTTGGCTTCTCTGGACACCTTTTTTTTCCGTGCTGTCGATCTCTTGTGTACCCTCGGTTCCCTTTGTTTCTTTGGGCTGTACAACCCCACCGTGCGTTTGGACGGTGGGCGTACACCCCCCCAACTGGCGCAGTTTCTAGTTAAAGTACCACCATCTTGTCCTGTCGCAGACTCCCCCCCACAAGGGCTGCCTCCCCACTCCCCCCCCTCGGTGTGGGCGTGTTTCCTCTTCGCTCTCTTTGAACCCGAAAATGAACCCGCCATGAATTTCCCATCACCAGGCAACCTACCCCCCTCTTGTCCCATCCGTCCCTCCAGGGGAACGGCCGGTTTCTGTCCGAATTTTGACGGTTTACCCCCGTTTTCCCCGGACCACCTCCCCCATGACTGTTCCTTTCTGTCCCAAATTGATCCGGAACCTGCCCCCCCTTTTTACCCCCCATTGAAACTGGTCCCCAACAGCAGTTGGCTATGCGTGTGACCCTTTTTTTCTCACCCAGGTTAGGTTTTCCGTTTTACGTATCTGAGGATCCCCGGTCTTCCCTGGCTGGGGGGAGGACCCACATTCTCACCCTCAATATTTGCTTCCCTTTCCCTTTTTTCTGTTCTTCAACCTCTCTGGGTTGGGGGGCAACCCTGCTAACCTCGTTTTCTTTCTTCACTGATTTTCCTTCCACCCTTAGTCCGTTCGAGTCTTCCGTGATTTTTTTCTCGTACAGGTACCAACACCAACGTTTTCCCGCCATAGTTCCCAGGCCTGAGCTCTTGGAGTCCTGACTGAAAAAGCTACTTACTTTTTGACGCATTATTATCCCGGTAAACCTTAGTCTTTCCACCTTTTTTTTCAGACCTCCTCCATAACCCTTTTTGCAGTCCCCCGGCTGCTAAAAAGCCACTCGTTTCGATGCAGCACCTTGTCGGTTTCTTCCCCTTGTCTTTGTTCTCCTTTTGACTCCAGTGGTGAGTCTGCGTATTAGTCCTTTTAACCGCGTTGATGATAATATCTGGATACAGAGTCGCAGACTGACCCCACGCGCCCTAGACCCCTCCTCTCCCCGGACCACCCGACGGATCCGCATTCACCTCCCTGAGTATCGTCACCCCATGGTTCACTTCGGACCTTTCCCCCAATAAGGGTAATCCAATCCCCCCGTCGCCCTATCCAAAGGGCCGGTTGCTACTTTTGCCGTTCCCTCCTCCCCCACATCAAACACGCATATTTTGGACTCCCCGCCGGTTCCTTGAAGTTTTTTCCCTTTGGTTAGAAATAGCCTCTTAGCCACTTTTCCAAGAGTTTCCCCCCCCGGCCCTGTAAATATTGGGTCCGCCGCTCCTCCACGAACCCCGGGGAGTTCTGTTGGTTTCTGGAGTAACTGACTAAGTAAAAGGCCACGTGCCCCATTCCTCTTGCTCCAGTAGTTTTTCGTGACAGGTGACCAAACCCCGGTACTTCCCTCTGGACTTTTTCCACCAGGTGCCCTTTGCTTTGCTTCTTTTCGTGGGCTACCTGCTATTTCATATGCCCCTTTTCCTTCCAATTGTTGGACGTGAGTTTCAGGACGGACGTACAGTTAACGACGCCTCGTTTCTAGAGGGTAACTGTAAATTAACCCCATTTTTCCCCTCCCCCGACCGGACACCGCCACATTACCCCGTTTTTCAGTTCGAAAACCCCTGCGTACGCTTCCCCCCTTATCCGGTTTCTTGTGCTCCGTCGACCCCTTTTTTGGCTTCACTGCCCCAGTTTTTGACCACACCGGGAAACGTTGCAGGTCCTTCTCCCCCTCTCGTTTTTCCGGCATGGTGGCCCCGGCCTCGGCATCCCTGTGACGCTTGAGCCGGAAATGCGAACCCGTCCGTCCAACTCTTCCTGGATTTTGATCCCCCCCTTCGCGACGCGGGATCTGAAGTCCGCACCTGCGTACCTCGCCTACCGCGGCTTTACTTTTTTTGGCCTCCCAAAAGACCTATTCCTCCACCATCCCGACCAGCAGTTGCCCCATCAGTTCTCCTCCTTCCAGCCCCAGTCATCCCTAGATGACTGGGACCCACATCGTCACGTTTAATTACTTACTACACGGAAACCGCTTCACCCCTTTCAACAGTTCTTTACTTTCCCTTGGTCTTCCCTGACTTCCAGGCCACCCCCTACGGTAAGCGTCTTGTACTGCCGCCTGTCCCAGGGACTCATCCCTTTGCCACACAATCCCGGTGTTACGGGATTACCTTTTTTCACCCCTCTTCCTTCTGCTCCACCAATCCAGACGGCAACGACAAATTAGGCTTTTATTTTTTACTTGGCAAGTTCTTGCACCCCCATGGTTTGGACCTTCCTTACACAGGTGCTAGCCTACTTCCCCCCCCCGGACACGTTTTTTCACCGCCAGTGCTGCCCTCTGACGCAACGTTCCAATTTTTTGCGTTTACCGACCACCGTCTTTTCACGAGCTTCACGGCCGAGGACGGTTTTTTGTGCATTGGCCTGGATGGCAGGCCTTTCCCGTGCCAGCTCAGATTGTTAAAAATCTGACTGCTTACCCGCCAAATACATTTAACTTCCCAATCCCCGCGCCCTCCCCCCTGAGAAATTTCCCCATTCAAAGCTCGCTGTCTATGACCGTACGCTGCGAGCTGAAATAACGGCGATTGCTTTTTCCGTTTATTAACCTCCAACGGCATTTTTCACCGGCGACACCATCGGTCTTGTCACCGGCTGACGTTGTCTACCCGCATCCCAATTCGTCCACCACCTAACGGAATACGCGAGGCACCCTTCTGAGAGGACGTGCAATTACAACATCCTTCCCATTTCCAGCTCACGCGGATGTACAACGAGCGCTGGACCTTTCGTCTCTCCTGCTGCCTTCACTATTTTTTTTCCGTTTTTTTTTTTTGGATGTGAAGGTAGAGAGAGTTTTCCTCTCCGTTTTTGTTGTGAGATTTCGTCACCCAATCCCTATCCTCTCTTCAGTTTCCTCTTGAACACTGGTTCCGCTGGGTTGTTGACGGTATGGCCTCATTTTCACGTGTTCCCTATTTTTCCCCTTTTTCGTCCAGAAGTGACTCGATATTTTTCCGTAGTTGGACCCTCAGGTCTTTTCCCTGCCTTTTCCCCCTCTCTTTTCAACAATCGCTGTTGTCTGCCTTTGCCGGCCGTTTGTATGTGGAAACCCCGACACAGTGTACCCCCTCGTCTTTTTTCCTGCCTCTTTTGTCATCTTTCTGTTTCCCCACCCACTTTCCTGGTCTTGACTTTTTGATGTGTGCTCAAGGGAGTGGCTCTGTCGTTGCTGTTTTCAGTTGAAATGGCCTGTGTGCTGAGGTATACAGTTCGCTTCGTTGTTGACCCGCGGACTTCTTTCCTTGTGCCTTTCATGATAAAGGGACCCTTTCGTGCGAAGCCTCCATTCATGCGGTAAGAGAAGCTCCCGGTTTGTTGACTATGATGACAGGTGTCGTTTCCTTTGTTCTTTTTGCAGCGGGCCTCCGCAGACGGATGTTTTCCGCTCAACGTTGGTTTGATAGTTACCTGGCCCCAGGTATGATGAAGAAGTATTTTCGTGATTTTCTTGTTTTTTTTTTAGCTCCTTCCACTTCAAGGTGACGGTGTAATAACGTCCCACGATTTATGTTTTCGGTTTTGAGGATAAAGTGTAACGACTTTCCGGCAATTAAATGTTTTTTTCTCCCCCCCCCTTTCTGCCTCCCCGGTTGGTCCCCACGAGACGATGAGTTTCTTGACCCAGGGAATTACTAGCTGTCTGTGTTTTACCATTCTTTTTTTCTTCTCTTCCGTGCGTTGATGTTTTCCTCCTTTTTGAATTTTCGTCACGCCCCCTGGATGTTTCTGGATGGTTTTTTTCGTCAGAAGGGTGAGACTTCCCCCTTCTGGTCATTTGTCTCTTAGGTCGCTATGGTTTCCTCAACCTTATCCGTTTCCCTTCGTCAGACACCCTGTTTTTAGTGCTCCCCTTTGATTACTGCCAATGGTGAGCAGGACCTTTGTTATTGGTCCTAGGCTCTTCCCCTCCCTTCGTGCCTTCACTCCTGGCGGTAACGTATTCCCCCTGAACGTCTTTGGGGAGTACATGTCACCTCCGCTTGTTGTATGGCACGCCCCTCCCCTGCTCTAGTTACACATTGATTGTTTTGTCTGCACTGCAATACGTCCGTCGTGTTTTTTTTGTGGGCGGAGTTTTTTAGTGAGGTGGCCTACTTGAAACGCGTATTTGTTTTTCCTTTTCTTCCTTTCGCCCGTCGCTTCTGCACTAATTGCCGGCTCCATTCTTCCTTTTTTGGTATTCCGCAGAGGTCTCCTCCAGCCCCCTTCCCACGTTATGGAGGTCCTCCCCCCTGTATCGGCCAACTGCCGTCTTGAGGTCACCTGCACGACCATCCGGAGCCCCCCTGATGTTTTCCGCCTTGGAATGGTGACTCTTCCTTTTCCGGCACCACGCCGTTTCCCTCCCCCGATTAGTTTAGTAGACCCTTTGTCAATCGACGACATTTAGCTTGTTGTGCAACTTCGCCGTGACCCTACGGACGAGTATCTGGTCATCCACGGCCGGTTTGTTTTTTTTTCTCATCTTTTGGTTTCTCTGCAGTATTCCCGTCGCCCCCAAGCCTGCCAGGGAGACTAGGTTTTTTATTTCATGAACAATTCTATTGGTGACCAGACATCGTCTAACGTTACCATTTATAATCCCTTTGTCCTTCCCCGGCGTACGTCGGGGTTTAGTTGAATATAGTCGCTTTCCGCCGTTTTAAAGGTATGTAGGTGTCCTCTGTAGTTCTGGGATTTTTTTCTCACTTCTTTCCTTTTTACTCCTCCCTTCCAGACTGGGTCCCGCCCCGTTTCCCCTTGCCTCCACCAAGCTCTCTGGTTTGGGGGGGGTGGGGACGCCCCCAAGTCTCTGGGCGGACTCCCCTCTGTTCTTTGGCTCACCGTTTCCGGTGATTTCGCGTCCGAGGGAACATTCGGGTGAGCCCTTTCCCAGGGGACCCGTATATTTCATGTTCCCCTGTCTCTTTTCGTGCTGATAAGCAAGAGACGCTCAAGGACCTTTCAAGATTCGGACCCCCCCCGGTGTTCCATTGATGACAACGCGCCTCCCTCTAATTTTCACGTTTTTTTTGTCTGCATCCCCTCCCCTGTCACTTTGGCGTAGAGCGGTTCACCTCCCAGGACATTCTTTATTTTCCCCAGACCCTTAGAAAAGTGAAACGTGTTCTCTCCAAGGATGTTGGTGTGGTCCCTCCATCGTTTACTCTTTTTGTGACTTTGGTTGAGTTCCCCCCTCCGACTCTCAAAACCGTTTCCCCCGTCCTCTTTGGGTTTCATGTTGGTAGCCGACATGTGAATCTGCCAATGTTTGCGCAGAAGTGGAACCCGGTGAGTTTTGTGTCGCCGAGCCCCCCCCACCCCCCCTCCCTTCGAAAAGATTTTCCGCCCAGCCTCTTCCCCTTTTTCCTCTTGCTTTTTTTTTGCGTTCCTTCCCCCCCCCCCCCCCCCCCCATGGTAAGAACTGACCTTTTATGGTGCCAGTTGTATCGTGAGGTCCCTTGTTCGCTGTCCCCCCTGTTCGGGACCAGATTGCATTGTCCCCCCTGAGCCTGCCTGTTGGACCCCTCTTGTCATTGCGATGCCCACCTTTTTTTTCCTTTCCTTGCGGGTCGAGCCAGTGATCCTGATGACGGTCCCGCTTGAGTTTCTTCGCCCTTTTTTTGTGTTTCGGCCGATCTATGTGTCGGGACTCTCTGCTATATTGGGTCTTAGTTTTTCGCGCAGCCCTGTGTTTCCTCAGCTTCTCGCGGTTGTACACTTTCCGATCTGGACCCTACGGTTTTTTTTTGTAAGTAAGCCCCAATCATTTGAGACAAACCCGAATACCCTTTTCCCGCTAGCACTTGTTTGGTTCTGCCCCTTCCAAACTTTCCAACCATTCCGTCTTTGTCTTCTCGAGTCGTTGGTTTGGTGTTCTGCGCTTTGTCCACTTTTTTTACGGTTGGAAGGGTTCCCCCCACGTGCTGTCAGTCCGACTTCGGGTTTTCATTTTGGCTTTTTTTCTGACCCCAGGCCAGGGTTTGACACCTTTCTGTCGATCGACGTGCTCAAGAGCGGCGGCGTTCTACCCCAGGGGAGGGCTTTTACCGTTTTCCCTCGTTTTGGGGCTTCCCCTCCAATCTGGCGAAGTCATTTGTCCCAATCGCCTTCGAGAAAGCTCCACCAACCACGTTGAGGCCGCCTATTTTTGGGGTCCTCGTCGTCCACCTCCGGTCCAGCAATTTCCGCACCCTGGACTGGCCCATTCCCAGGCCCATACCTATTGTTTTTCACATCGGCCGCCCGGGGGTAGGACCTGGGTGCCGACGACCTTTTTTCCCCCTTGTCGGATAGTTCCCCATGACTCCTTGCTTGCCACTTGAAAGGCAAACTCACTCCCGTCGGCCTGCCTTTTTTTCAAGCCCCGTTTCTGGCCCTCAAAAAGAGCCCAAGTTCCTTGTTCCACGGGTTAGCCCCTTGGCGATAGGTTGATCCCCTTTTCAAGTTTAACGGAAGTCGTGGTTTAACACACCTGCCGAACCCCCTCCCAATACTGGGTCGCTACCCGGGTCCTTTCTGTTTTCCCCCCGAGATGTTTTGTGTCACCATGATAAATCGGGCCGGGATTTTCAGCCCCCCTTCCCCCAGAGTCCATTTGTGATGTAACGTTGAGGTGTGATGAAGGATTCCCCAATCCCATCTTGTCACCCCTTCTCCTCCCCTATTCTTCCCCTTCATTTTCCAGCCCCCCTTCTCTACCTGTTTCTTCCCACAAACACAGGGTTCCTCATGTTCCCGTTCCTGGAGTTTCTTTTAGTGCTCCTCCCCTACATCCGTCTCCTGGTGCCCGAATTAGCTTACCTGTCACCTGGTAGTTTTGGTTTCCTCACACTACTTTTTTTTCGGCTTCCCATTGGCAGCAAAGGTTGAGTCCCCATAACAGCTGCGAGGTACCGTCTTCCGCTGTTTTTTTTTTTCCCCAGTTTTTTTTCACGGTTCCGCCTTACCTTTTTTAGTTTTTGCCTAGTTAAGTAGGGGATTTAGTGTCGATGCATCCGATGCTCCAGAGAGTATCTGCCCTGTGCCCCGGCCCTGTGGTTTGCCCCGCGACCCCCGACAATTTTTCAAACAAGACTTCCCCCCGTCCCATCCCACCCTTTCCCCTAATGGGTCTTTCTTTCTCCCCTCCCTTGACACTTTTATACTACGTCGCCTCTGGTACCCCCCCCGTTCGGCGTGGGCTTGACGGGGTTTTCCCGATTAAACCATCACACCCGTCCCCCTATTCTCCCGTTGAATTGCCAGACGAACTTCGGTTTTTTCTCGGGTCACTTAAGCATTTTATCACCGGGACGCAGTTGCACCCCGCCCTTTTTCACCGATGTTTGCGGGCCCGCACTCTCCCGACCCTACTTGGGTTTTTGTCGGCGTTTTGTTTTTTCACTGACTCCCTTTTCCCAGGCCCCTGTGGGAACAGCACCCTTGGGGCTCATTATGTGGCCGTTTCCCCCCGGTCAGTGCCGAGTCCTTTAAGGTGAAAGTCTTGGCCCCCCCTGTTTGTGGCGTGTGTCCTCATTTTTCACTCGTGAAAGGGATCTGTTCTTCACTTTCGTTACGTGTTCCTTTCCTTTGAAGGACCTTCCGGGTTATCCCGACGCACGGCAGTAGCGTTCCATCCCGGCCCCCCCCCACACTCAGCCACTCCTCTTCTTCCCACCGCCCCCCATGGAGTTCATTTTATTTTTCCCCCTCTCTTACCACGGTTCTTTTTACCAGAGAGAAGTCGTGTTTTTTTTTTCTTTTACTCTTCTTCCATGACGTTGACACACCCCGGGTTTTTTGACCTTTTTATCACACTTCTCTGTCCTTGTCTTTCTCCGGAGCACGAGCCCTTTGAGGCAAGGACCATGTGAAGGCAGAGGAAACCTCACCCTCCCCGTTTTTCCGTCCACGCAGTTACCGGACACGACGAGGTTTTCAATGTATCACTTTTAAATTAGATCGGACGACCCCGGCACATCCGACGTATGAGCTTGCGCCCTCCACTTCCCCGGACAAAACACACGTAGCTCTGTTGCACTGCAGCGTTTTGCGAGTCTTTTCTGATATGTTTTTGCAAGGAAACCGAAACTTAGGCTCTCGAGCATCTCCGGCCGTGACTTTTTTTTTGGGGCGGCCTCCACAGAATAGTTCACAACGACAGCCAGGCGGGGACGCCCAATTCGCACTTGTCTTCTCCCTCCCTCTCCCTGACACGCTCTACGTTTTCACAAATCCTGGCACCAACAGTGTGCAGTACCTTCTGCATTCCCCTGGCAACCCAGTCTTCTACTTGCCCTGGTCTTTTTTCTCGTCCGGTCCGAGCCCAGTGTTCCGGTCTTTTTTCCCTGCCCTTGCCTGTCCCAAAGTTTTTTTGAAGTTCCTGCACAACCCTCCCTTTTTGGCTGGTAGGATTCCTTCCCGTTCCTTTTAATAGCGCTAACAAGCGCGTATTCACTAGCCGTGACGGCGATCATCTCCACCACCCCTGGAAACTGTTTTTCCCTTTGGCCCCCACCCAACACGACCTTTTACTCGGATTAACCTCCTCGAGACAGACGTCCAACCTGTAACCGCCATTTGCCGCGCAAAGAAAAAGTTTTTTTTGGGGAAGTCGTGCTGATTATCTCTATGTTGGTTAGGTTGAAGTTTGTAAATGAGTCACTTGCTTTTCCCCACCCCCCTTTGCTTTCACGTTCTTGGTGTCTTTCCCACTGATTGAACGCTTTTATAACCCCAACCCCAGCCACCCCTTTCTCACCACAGGAAATCGACCCTTGAGCCATGTCCCATCCCCCGCCTCGCTTGCAAGTCGGTCTGACAAGATGTTTACTACTGGTCTATTCGGTTGCCCGGTTTGACTGTCACCCACGTCTGTAAACGGACGACCCATGCCCCGATTCTTTTTCCTTAGAGTGTTCTTCGCCATTTTTCCCGTCCCTTTCAACAACGTGCATAAGTCGTTCCCTCTTTGGTTATTCATTTCCACCTTAGGCCTTTTCCACTTCCTCCCCTATTTTTGACGTACCCTGCAGTCCGTGTTCTTTTCCTCTTCATTCACTCTTTTTCGATGGTGCGGATTTGACCG
>Ga0179593_1815063_pt1 | contig 12156 bp, 22 predicted proteins | sample CZODoug2_1_08_16_FD_185931 | JGI IMG/M metagenome (GOLD analysis project Ga0179593, IMG submission 185931) | Vadose zone soil fungal communities from Angelo Coast Range Reserve, California, USA - CZODoug2_1_08_16fungal (PacBio error correction) | ecosystem: Environmental > Terrestrial > Soil >... | reverse complement strand
TTCCTTGAGACTTTCTTCTCTTTCTCCTTCCCGTGGGACAGGAAATGATTTTTTTCTCCCCCCAGTGTAAAAATCCGACTCTCCCTCTAGTCTCCCACACTTGTCACCCTGAAGTAACTTCTCCCCCCCTTCCCCTTCCTTTTCCCGAATCGACCGAACGAGGCCCCCCCAAATGGCCCCCTTGTCCCTTTTCTCCCTGAACAAGAAGCCGACCTCCTCTTCCTTTCCCTCCCTTCAACTGCTGCGACACCTTCTTTCTCCCCTGTTTTCTCCCCCTCTTTTTTTTTTTTTTTCTACGCCGGTTCTTTTCTCTTTCCCTCACGTCGCACAGCCAAGTGATCGCCAATGTTTCCCCCCATTTGGTTCTCTTCCTTTTCTTCGCGGGTAGTCATTTGTCTCCCCCCTTTTCCCCTCGAGGATCAGGTTGAGCCCATCAGGTCCCTCGTCCTTTCCTCATTTCGATCTCTTGGCTCGCGTGCCCCCCTTCCCCTCCCAAGGAAGAAAATAGCCCGGCTCCTCCCCTCTTTTCCCCTCCCCGGTTGAAAGAAAGTCGGTGCCGTTTTTCCCCCCCCCAAAAACCGCCTCTCTTTTCCTCTCTCCCCCCTTTTCTACCCGTGCTAATAAATCGCGAGGACCCTTCCCCCACCTTTTTTCTTTTTTCCCACGCGGATCGGGTCTTTTTTCTTCACAACCCCTCTGTTCTTTTTTCCATCGATTGAACGCGCCCGAGTGTATCTGTTTATTTTCCCCCTTCCCCTCCCAACTCAGCCGCAAGCTGAGGCTCCTTTTTTCTTTTCTCCGGTTTTTGGCCAAGGTCTTCCCCCTTTACCGCAGATAAAAGTGCTACGCACCTTCCCCCTCTCTTTCCTTTTTTCTTTTTCCGAAGGGCCCAGGCACCAACTTCAAGCCCCAAGACGCTCGGTGTCTCCCCCGCCCTCATCGTTGATGAAGGGGGTCGCTTTTTTTTCTCCCGGTTTAAGTGTTTTTCACAACAGTGTCGATTTTCCTTTTTCCTTTCAAATCATAGAAATTTTCCACCCCCATCCCTTTTCTTTTTCTTATCTGCGCAGAGTCAAAAGGTTCTTCCTTGAATATGATTCTTGACCTTCCTCCAAAAGAGAAATGGACTACCCTTTTCCCTCCCCTCCCCCCCTCTTTCTAAGAAGAGAAATAAATGGGGCCCCTCGACGTAATCAATCAGTCTTCCTCTTTCCTGCTTTGAGCCGCGACATGGAAAAGGCTCTTTTCTCCCATTTTCCTTTCCCTGCTCATAGAAGAATCAGCCACAGCGCCCCCTCCTTCCCCTTCCCCCCGAAGATTCATGAGAAAATTGAATTGTTCTCCCTTTCTCTTCTCCTCCCCCCCCCCTTTTTTTCTCTCAGAACCGAACGAAGCAGCAGAAGCCGCGCCACTTCCTCCCGTGGTTTCAAAGCTTCGACTGCTCGTCCCTTTTTTTTCCCCGCGGCGATCTCTGAGCAGGGGGAATAATCCTCTTTTTTTTCTTTCTTCTCCCTTTCTTTTTCAGGAAGGTAGTTTCTTTTTTTGGAGGCGGGGCGGCTTTTTGGCTTTTTCTCTTCTTTTTTCGAGAGAATGTCGCCCCCCCTTTCTTTCTTCTTTTTTGGCCTGGAGGAGAAGGGACCCTTTTTTTTTTCGATAGCTTCTGGTCTTCTAGTTTTTTTTTTACGAACGAGCAGGGGACGCGCTTTTCCCCCCTCCCTTTTTTTTTCTTCCCTCATGAATAGGCGTAAGGACTGCTGCTCCGCGGGTCCTCCCCCTTTGTCAGTTTTCTTTTCCCCCTTCAATGCAATCGAAGCTTTTCTTTTTTTTTCCTTTTTTTTCCCAGGCCACCGCACGTGAAATCATTTCCCCCCCTTCCCTTTTGCGTCTTTTCTTCTTCTGAGGAGAAACAGGGGATTTGTTTTTCCCCTCCCCTTCTTTTTCCCCCTTTCATCTAACAATTTGTCGCCTTGGTGCTCACCTTCCGATGATCGAGCTGAAGAGCCCTCTGGTCCCTTTCCTCGACGGCATTAATACGTTTTCCCCTTTTTTTTTTTTGGCCGGCGGAACTACCCTTTTTTTTTTTTTTATCTGCCCCGTGACCCCCTCTCCTTTCACCTTGGCCAGAACTCCCCCGTTCTCCTTTTTTCCCTTCTGGGCGTGGCTCCTCAATTTTGCGGTAGTTGGGTTTTCTTTTCCCTCACCAGAGAACGCGGCCGACCCTTCCCCATTCCCTCCTACTATGAAGAAGATAAACCTTTTTCTTAGTCCTTCCCCCCAGCTGTACTTCCCCAATGAAATTGAGTTGGAGTCCTCTACTGCTATTTTCCTATCTCGCGGCGGCGATCGAAGGCCCCCTGCTTGAGAATGGAGCCGGACGGCCACCGACTTTTTCCCCTTTTTTTCTCCTCCCTAGGCTTCTGAGCCCGTTTTCGGTTACCCCCCTCTCGCTTCCCTTTTTTCTTTTCACGCCCGCGTTGGGAGCGATCTTCCTCCCTTTCCCCCTTTCTTGGCTCACCGGAGCCGCGCGTGGTCTTTTTTCCATCCCTCACGCGAAAATGCGTATCTCTCCCTTCTTTCCTTGACGGGGGATTACTATGGCGATCTTCCTCGTAATTGTAGAAAATAAAAGTCCTTCTCCCCCCCTTCCCCCTCACTCCGATATACGAAATAGTTTTCATTTTGCGTTGAAATCCTTAGAAGAAGTTGAGTTCTCTTTCCCTTCTTTTTTTTTCGGAGTAGGTTAAGGAGTAGCCTCCCTTCTGGGGACCAGCTTTTGTTTCTGAGTCGCTCCTCTCTCGGAGTAGATGAGGACTTTTTTGTTCTATCGTTCCCTTTGTTGGGGAATGCCCCCCTTTTTCTTTTTCTTTTCGCCGTAATCGAGGGATTTTTTAGATTTTTCGTCCTCCCATTTGATTTGGGGTGGCAAAGCTCCGCCTTCTCTCTTCGAGGGAAGGATATTCTTTTTTTCTGAGCGAGTCTTCCGTCGCTTTTCTGATGAGACCCTTTTTTTCTCGGGGAACCACCCGACTGATGTTTCCTCAAAGGAGAGGGAAATCCCGAAGAAAAATAGAGGAAGGCGTCACCCTTTCCCCCTTTTTTCCAACCAACGAAGAGATGAGTAACCTTTTTCCCAATTCCCCTCCTCCGCATTCTTTCTTCGCGAGTACCTCCCTCCCTCGGACCAACGTGCACCGGCGACTTCCCCCTTCACCCCGACCGACCTTTCTCCTACCACTCTCCTTCTCATTTTCTCTTTTTTCACTTCTTTCTTTGAATCAATTCTCCCCCCCTATTCGGAAAGAGATCTTTCTTTCCTTTTTTCTCTTCTTTTTTTGAAGAATCAATCAGTCCCCTTCCTCTTTCGCCCCATTGCTAGCATGCCTCTGGCACGCATCAAGGTGCGTTTCTTTCTCTTCTCTTCGACCGCTGGTTCGTCTTCGAGGAGACCCTCCCTCCCCCTTTCCTTCTAACATCAAGGCTGTGTTATTTTCCCACCTTTTCCCCCCTCTTCTCGGGATAGAGTGCGCCCCCTCAATTCTCACAGCTGCGCATCCCCCCCTTCCCCCCCCAGACCACGGTGAAATCCCTCCCCCACGCGGCCTTTCTCTTTCCCTCCTTCGAGAGCAGACGCGCTCCCTTTTTTTTTCTTTTTTTTTCCCTTTCAAATCGCGAGCGCCAACGCCCCTTTCCAGCCGTCTTTTACGTTCCTCCTGAGGGAACCGATCACCCCCCTCCTCCCTTTCTTTTTCGCGTCCATCGCCTGATCTCGGCTTTCCCCCCCACCCCCCCCTCAGCAAGATTGAGGAGCACTCCCCATCCCCCCCTTTCTTTCTTTCTTCTTTAAGGTATTCAAAATCGGCCTTCACGCTCCTTTTTCTTTCGCGTCCGCCGCCGAGCCCTTTCTTTTTTCCCGCACCAACAGCAAGTGAACGTGGACTCTTTTTCCTTTCTCCCTCCTCAGATCGGGTGCAGGCCCGCGGGCTCTTCCCCTTTTTGTCGTTTTTTTTTTTGTGAGCACAAAGGCGGGACCCCTTCTTCTCTTTTTTCTCCTCTCGCATGTAAAATCATAGCCATTCCCCCTTTTGCGCAGCTTCCAAAATTTTTGGGCCGAAAATACCTCTTTTCTTTCCCCTTTCCTTTCGTTGGAAGGGGGACCCTTTTTTTTTTGCTCCCTCTTTTTTTTCTCCATGGGAAATCCCTTCCCTCTTTCTTTCCTTCTTCCCCTTCAGCCAGCAGTACTTACGCCGATTCTTTTTTTTGCCTTTTCTTTCGTAGCATGCGCTCAAAAACCCCCCTCCTTTCCTCCCTCTTTATGCGCGAAACGAATAAGTTTCCCTTCGCCATCCAGGCCACCCCCTCTTCTACATGACGCGCAGACAATGGGCCCTTCCCCCCCTTTTTCTCCTCCCCCCTCCGCCGACGTAAGAAAAGCCATCGACCCTCCCTGCAACCTGACTCGGCCCCCTTTTTTTTTCCTCTTTCTTTTCCTCCTCCGAAGTGGTTGTTGTGCTCTTCCCCCCCTCCCCTCTTCTCTTTCCTGGTCGAGAATTTCCACGGCCTGTTTTGTTTTTTTTTTTCTGAGCTGGGTGCGCTCCTCTTTTTTTTTCTCCCCGGAGGCGCAGGAATCTCTTTTTTTCCTTCTTTCTCTTTCTCCTTGTTTCGAGCAGGCGGAGGGGCGTCGTTTTTTTTTTTTCTTTTTTGTTGCTGCGCCCCTTCTTTCCTGTCAAAGAGTGTCATCCCCCCCTTCTTAAGACGATGCATGAAGTGTCTTTTTTTTCCTTCCTCTGTAGGGCCCCATGTTTTTTTTTCCCCCCCTCAATGAAATAGCAGAGGAGATTCCTTCCCTGTCTCCTTCACGTGACAATAAGGTTCGTAGGTTTTCTTTCCTGCCCTGGTCGCCCCTTTTTTTCTTTCGCAAGGATTTATGCGGAAGCCCCCTTTTCTTTTCCCTGGCTATGATTTGGACCTCCCCTTCTGCATACACCTTTTTCTCCCTTGGTGCTCCCCCCCCAAGCTCGACCGGCATAAAAGATCTTTCCCTCGTCTTGCCTCTTTTTTCTTCAACGATCTTCTCCTTTCTACTGTCCTTCTTTTTCGGGAAATGAGGATCCCTTCCCTTTTTCTTTTTTCTTCTCCTCTAATGGATTGCGGTTCACACCAGAGAGCGTTCTTCCCCTCTTTTCAGCCGGAGACGTTTGATCGTTACCCCCCCTTTCCATAAAGATTGAGTCTATTTTTAGCCGAGCTAGCAACAGATTGGACTTCTCTACTGAAGCCTCTCCCCCCTTTTTTTTTTCCTCAAGTTCTTTTAAACAAGGCGATCCCCTCCCTCTTTTTTCCCCCTCGTTGGCGCTCGAGATTGCTATGCACGTGTCGCGCCCCCTTCTTTTCAAGCTCGGGTCCCTTGTCTTTCCTTTTTCTCCCGAACGGCAAAAGAAGTTCTTTTCACCTTTCTTTTTCTTTTTTCTTCCTTCCTTAGCACGGGCGGGTTATGCCTTGGATGGCCCTCCCCCCTCGCCCCTCCCCTCTTTTCTCCCCTTTTTTTTCTTTTTCAGATCACAAAAAATGGATCGGTCCCCTCTCCCCCTCCTTTTCTTTTTCGAGTGATTCCACCTTCTCTTTTCGCCGCGGAAAAGGGCTCTCCTCCTTTCCTTTCCCTGCCGAAAGTGACGTTTATTTCCTCTTCTTTTCTTTGCGCTGCTGGGCGTTTGACTGTTCTTCTTTTTTTCGAACCCCTGGCCTAACGACTCTCCCCCCCCGTCCCGGTGAAGTCCGAGCTTTTCTCCCCCTTCTTCTTCCCATGCGAAGAGGCTTCGATGTAGCTTTTCCGTAATTTTTCACTTGTTTTCCCCGGAGGGAGATTCCCTCCCCCCTCCTCCTTTTCTCTGAAGTAGATGAGGAAGCGTGCTTCCCCTTTTTATTGACAAGCGTGCCGTTTTTTGCACCCCCTCTCCCCGTTAGAAGTCAATCGCTTTTTTTTTGACACGGAGCTTTTTTTCTTGCCGCCCAAGGTCCCTTTCTTTTTTCCCTCCTTAATCATGTTCTAAGAAGGCGCCTTTTTTTTTTCCCGTTGTTTGTTTATAGAGTCTTCCTTTTCTTTCTCTGCGGAGCGGGAAAACCACCCATCCCTTTTTTTCTGTGGAGAAATATGTGAGCCCTTCTTCAACGTCCACTCTAACCCTTTCCCCCGGGAAGAGTGAAGTCACTTTTCTCCCCTTTCCTTTCCTCTTCCGCTAGAAGCCGTTTTTCCTACTTCCCCGCCCCTTCCCTCTTTCCTCCTCCTTCAAACACGACGCGACGCCTTTCTTTTTATGTTTCGCCGGCACCCTTCTGACAGCGACGGACTGAAACGCTCCTTTTCTTCCCCCCTCTTTTTTCCCTATTTCGTTCTGAAGGTTCTCGACGGCGGTTTTTTTTTCAAAGTCCCTCCCGTTCTCTCCTGTGCGGCAGGGCCGAATCCAGTGCGTCTCGTACGCCTTTTTTCCCTTCTTTTCTTTTTTCCCCTTGGAAGACTCTCGCGAGCTCTCCTTTTGAGCCATCAGGTTTTTTTCTCTTTCCCCCTCCCCCCCAAGGAGGGCTTTCCCCTCTTTTTCTTCTTGGGGAAGAAACGGTCCATTTTTTCTCTCATTTCCCTTTCCCCCTTTTTTCCCTCAAGGAGGTGAAGTAGGTCCCCCCCCCCCTCTTTCCTTCCCCTCCCCTGCCCGAGTATTGCATTAGATCGCGCCTCCTTTTTTTTTTTTTTTTCCCAATCCGAGCGCCCACCCCTCTAGGGTCCAAGAGAGGATAGGGGTCTCCTCCCCTTTTCCAAATTGAGGAAACCTCCCGGCCAGTAGAGTCCCCTTCTTCTGTGGTGAGATGAAGGACTAAACCCACTCCCCTCCCCCCCCCCCTCCCCAGATTGAGGAGCCACGCCCCTCTCCGGCTCGCCTGGCCAATTTCCCTCTCTCTGGTGTGAAAAGCAGATCCCTTATCTTTCTCCCTTTTTCCAGGGGCCGAGGTGGCAGTTCTCATTTCCCACAGCCAGTGCCAGTGGACGTATTACTTCCCTTTTTTTCTTCCCTCTCGGTTGAAGGGAAAGAGGGCTCTCCTTGTTGTGTACCCGAAAGTGTGTGATCACCCCCCTTTGTAGGCAAAGCCCTCTCATTTTCCAACCCATCCCCCCCCTCAAAAGGTTTGATAAGCAGAATAATTGCTTCTTTTTTTTTTTTCCCCACAATGGCAGGGCCCCCCTGCGGCGGGGGACGATTCACTTCTTCCCTTTTGGACGGGGACTCTCCCTGCCGACATGATAAAGAGGCTCTTCCCCTTCTTTTTTCCAATCCATACACGCTGGCCTCCCCGATGCGTGCGTTTCTTTCCCCCCTTCTCCTTTCGTCGCCTGGCGAAAAAACATCGCCCGCTGCGCTTTCCTTCTCAGAAAACGATAAGCCGGCTTCCCAGAATGATCATGAGCCTCCTTTTTCTCCTTTCCCTTCCCAGCGCTTCGAAGACGCACTCCTCCTCCCTCTCCCCCCTCTTTTCCCCCCCCCACAGAAAAAAGGAAGTGGAAATGCTCGACTTTTCCTTTTCCTCGACTCTTCCTCTTCCTCTTTGTTTTTCCTTCCACATCTGACGAAGGATTGAAGATCATTCCTATCCATCCCCCCCTTTCTTTTCATTGAGTGGAGGACGGAGGCGGCGGCTTTCTTTTTCTTTCCCTCTCTTCTGCGTTGGATTTCTCACCCGGGATTTCTTTATGACGAAGAGCGTTTTTTACTCCCCTCTTTCTTTTCTTTCTTATTGCGTAGAGGAGCGTGCAGCGGTTTTCTTTTCCCCGGTGCCGTACTTCCCCTCTCCTCCCGCCTCGGCCGTAAGAATGATGAATGACTCTTCTATGTTCTCTCCTCTCTTTCTCTGGCCAAATGGAGGAGAAGGAGGACCTCCCCTCCCTTCGGCAGGTCCCCCAAGTGAAATCAGTCCTTCACGGCAACTGCCTTTTCCTTTCGAAGTATAACTCAATTTCCCCCGGGGATTTGGGTGGAAACTTCTTTTTTAGAGGCTTTCCTCCCCCCTCTTTGGTGCTAACACAGTAGACCGTGTCTTCCCCCCCCCTCCCCTTCCCTAAAAGATTGAGGGCGAGTCCTTTCACACCGTCCTTATATTTTTCCCTCCGTCACGGGCAATGGATGTTTTTTTTCCTTTCCCTCCTTTTCAAGCTAATGGATCTGCGGTAAAACCAGATTCTCCTTTCTCTTCTTTTTTTCGAAGTTCGAGGGAACTACTGTGTCTCTTTCGGAGTTTGAGGGAGGGGTGTTTTATCTCTCCTCCCTTCCCTCTTTCCGCTTAAAGAGGATGGGAAGCAGACGCTTCCCTTTGGATCAGGTTCTTCCCTTTTCCCACTTCGAATTCTTTTTTCTCCACCCATAACAAAAACTGCATTTGCGTTTTCTTTCACGTGTAGCGGACAACAGGAGCTTCCTTTCGAATCGTCCTTGTATTTCCCTTTCCGCGGGTGAGCAAGAAGGCACCTTACTTTCTTTTTTTTCCTAGTGAATGAGAGATATGAGCCCCTTCTTTTTTACCCAGCTAGCGGCACTCCCTTCTCCCCGAGTTGTGAGAGATAGGACTACTTCCCTCTTTCCCCTTTTCACCTGAGAAGAGAGTGGTGATGGATCTTTCTTGACTAACCGCGTTTTCCGCTCCCCCCTAAGACGAAATGATTAGGGCCTTCCTCCCTTTCTTCTCCTAGCATGGATGGGAGAAGTTTGAGCTGCTTTTTTTTTCCCCTAAATGCTATACCCTTAAGCTCCCCATAGGTTTTCCCCCCTCCCCGACGTTGAGTCCGCGCTTCTGCAGGCCCTTTTCTTCCTCTCTCCCCTAGTAGGAGTACGGTTAAGGCTTCTCCTCCTCTCCTGTGAACGGGGGCAAGTCTTTTCTTTTCAGCGATCTTTCCCACCGAGTGATTGAGTTGTTCTTCTCTTGACGGCAGCGATGCCTTTTTTTTTTTGGGTACTTTCGCCGTCACTAGTTCCTTCTTTTTCTCCTTGGCGCAACATCAGTGCCGCCCCCCCCTTTTTCCCCTTTTTTTTTTTTTTTTTCCTGTTCTAAGCAGGCGCGGCGACGTCCGAGATATCCCCCCGAGAACATTGAGAATGAGGATCTTTCCCCCCCTTTTTCCCCCTTCAATGATGTGGGCGACACTTTCTTTTCTTTTTACTCTCCTCGGCGGCGAACTTTTTCATTCCCCAACAAAGGCCTCCTTCCCCCCTCCACTCGAAAAGCACGCTCTCATATTCTTCTCTATTTCCTCTGCGCAAAAAGTGCACCGTCTCTTTTCCCCCCTCCTGAAACGGAAGCAGACATCGACTTCTTCCTAGCCCACATGCTCCCGTTTTTTTTCTGTCCCTTCCCCGAGCGGATATCTTCTTTCTTCCATTTCTTTCTGCTACGCATACACTCAGTCAACGCCCTTTTCCCCTCCTTTCTTTCTCGCCCCATGCATCCCCCCGCCGTGCCTTGTGCGTTCGTACGCATGTCGCTTTTTCCTCTCTTTTCCCCAGCACTCTCGCGAGGCCCTTTTCCCCTTGTCCCCTCCAGGTTCTCTTTCGTAAAAAACTTTCCCCCTCCGGCGGGATCGCGTGCCGAGAGCTTGGTTTTTTTCAATAAACCCCTCGCCTTCCTTTCAAAAGCCCCGGTGAAAGAAAGTCTGTGCTCTTTCCTTTACAAGGCCCGAGTCTTGACTTCGATCGCCGCCTCTCTCTTTTTTTTGGGGTTGCTCATTGTGGTCCGCCGCCTTTTCCCGCAAATGCAAGTGTGGTGATGGGTTCCCCCCCTCTTCTCTTATTCTTTCCTCTTGCGGAAAAAGATAACAAACGCCTTTTCTTTCGTCCCGCTTGAACGCGGCCGTTTTCTTCGGCTCAAACAGAAAACGCCCTCCCTCCCCCTCCCCCTTTTTTCTCCCCCCCAGCAGTAGGTCCGCCTTCTCTCAACTCCCCACGCTCTCTTGTTTGATTTTTTTCTTGAGCAAGGGAGGGTATTATCCCACGCAAGTTGAAAGTGGAAGGAGGAATGGCCCCTTCCTCCCTCCTTTGCCACTTCCTCAAGCTAGCCCCTTGTAGAGATTGTGGGGTACTCACTTTTCTACCTTTCTCCCCCTTGGTAGATGAAGTTTGTAGGCCATCTTCTTCTTTCAACCCATACCCCCCTTCATAATTGAAGGTATAGCTTTCTCTTTTTAAATTTTCCTCTTTAAAATTTGACTCTTTTTTGACTTTCTTGAAGAGGGGAACAAATCTCCCCTTTTTTCCCTTTCCCTTGATGGAATTGAGGTTAAGAGCTCCCCCTTTTTCAGTCTCATCTCAATAGACTACTTCTTTTCGAGTGCGTTTCTGGAAAAAGATGTGAGCCGCCCGCCACCGGCGGTTCTTTCTCAAAAAATTCGCCCCCGCTTACCCTTTTCTCCACCGATAAGAGAGGAGGCAACCCTTTTTTTTTCTTTTCGCTCCTTGTCGACATTCCTCCTTTTTTTTCGCCGCCCGTAAAAGAAGAGAAGCCGCCGTCCCGCCCTCCCCCCCTCTTTCCCCCCGGCCGTGGAAATGATAGACATGCTCGTCACTCCCTCCCTTTCCTTTTTCTTTCAAGACGTGTTGTTTTTTTCGATTCTTTCGAGAAGTAGAGAAGTTAAAAGGACTGTTTCCTGTGTGGTTTTCTTTCTCCCGGCGGGAGGATTAGTGCGGGCGTCTTCCCTTTTTTTTTGAGCATGTCTTTCCCTCCTGGGTTGGACTGGATGCGCGACGGTTTTCCCTCCCCTCTCCTTTCCTGGGGCGTAGAGAGCGTGCAGCGGGCTCTTTTTTCCTTTGCCGCGGCTCAAGTTTTTTCTCGGGCGTAAGACTGCTGATGACGTCGCGAGCCCCCCCCCCCCTTTTTGGACTGCCAGCGGGTAGGGATTTTCCCCCCTTTTCCTTCCATCGCGCCGTTTTGTCCCCGGACACCTCCCCTGTTCCCCTTCCTTTTCCCATTCCTTGCGGCCTGACCTTTTTCTTTTTCCTTCCCAGGTCTGCGGGCGCCCCCCCCTTGGAAATGGCTATGATGTGACATGCCTCTCGGGTCTTTCTCCCTTGTCGTCCTTGGTGCTAACACACGTAGACCCGTCTCCGTCATAGATGAGGGCGAGCTTCCCTTTCGATCTTCTCTGGGTATTTAGACTGGCATTCCTCCTTCCCCCCTTTCCTTTCCCCTCGGAACTACCCGCCCTGCTCAGGGCTCTTCCTTCCCTTCCAGATAGCGTGAAGGCCGAGGTTTCCCCTCCCCCGGGAGAGTGTGAAGCGGACCTACGGCTTTTCTTGGGAGTTTTCTGGCGCGAATCCCCAGAAACGCGGAAGAGTTCATCTCTGTACGCTTTCCCCCAACAGATGGGTTTTTTCCCCAGTTCCCCAAGGCACTTCCCCTCCCCATAACAACACGCATTTGAGTTGTCTCTCTCCCTCTCCCCCCAGGAGCTCGCGGTTTTTTCTGTATCAGGACGCTCCCCCCTTCGACTTTTTCACCGGGGCTTTTTGTCGTCCCTCTCCCGGGCGAGTTATGCTGGTGGACCGGTTCTTCCCTTCTCTTTTCACTACGCGTTGTTCTCCCCCGGCCAGGAGAAAACACCTGGCTTTTACCTCTCCTTGTAGCTAGAGAGAGTGCTTCCCTTTTTTCCCCACGGGGAAAATTCTTTTCCGCCACCCTGGCTCTCTGGGATGACATGGAAGTCCTTACCTTTTGCGATGTGTTTTTTTTTCTCCCTCCCGAAGGAGAGAAAAGGAAGAACGACTCCCCTCGATCGAAGCTTTTAACTTGTGTAGAAGGTGGGTTTCTCCCTCTTGCCATAAAATCGAAGGATCGACGGAGTACATTTTCTTCGGATGTCGCGGTTTCACGGTTTTTTTAAGGGCGGTCCTGACGCTCTGGACATCGTCGTCTTTCCTCGTGCTTCGAAGTGGTTTTTTCCTTTTTTTTTTTTCTCCGTGTTGGGGTGAGAGGGAAAAAGTTCGCCGTCCTCGATTTCTTTCTGTGACAATTGAGAACTGCTCTTTTTCCTTGGGGGGGGGGGTTTTCTGGGGGGGGGGGGGTGGTTGGGGGGGTGGGGGGGGTTGGGACACATTTCCGTTCGTCCCCTTTTTGGCAAGCTACGCAAGG
>Ga0179593_1733356_pt1 | contig 12156 bp, 13 predicted proteins | sample CZODoug2_1_08_16_FD_185931 | JGI IMG/M metagenome (GOLD analysis project Ga0179593, IMG submission 185931) | Vadose zone soil fungal communities from Angelo Coast Range Reserve, California, USA - CZODoug2_1_08_16fungal (PacBio error correction) | ecosystem: Environmental > Terrestrial > Soil >... | reverse complement strand
TCCCACACAGCCCTACCCCACCCAAGGCCAACATTGAGCTCTGCGCTCTTTTCCTCCCCTCACTCCTCAAACCGGAAAGTCAACGTGCCTTTTTTCTTTCGGCATTGATCGGAGACTTGAGCGGCATCCGCGCTTTTTCTTTCTCTTTTCTGATTGTGGTAGAACAGCCGCGTGTGGTACCTTCCCCTCCCTTTCCCCCCCTATGGATTGTTGTTTTCCCCCTCCCTCCTGAGAGTGTGGTTTTTTTTTCCCCCCTCTCCCGTGTACTGCGACTGATATGTCCGCCATATTGTTCCTTTTTTATTCCTCTATAGAGATGATTGCCACCGCCTAGGTCTTCGAGTCCCTTTCTTTCTTTTTTTTTCCCCCCCTCCCCCTTCGGGCAGCGCAGTGAACCGAACACGTTTGCCGTAAGGCAGGCTTCCCTTTCTCCTGGACGCAGCGCGATTCGCTGGCTTGCGAGCGCCCCTCTTTCCCCCTTCTTTCTCCTTTGGAGAAAAGCTGAAATCGATGAGGCAGAGATTCTCGTTTTTTTTCCTTCGCTGCTGGCATTGCCGCAATCGACTCTCTGGGAACGTTCGCGACGGATTTTGGTTTTCTTTCTCCTCACGGCATCCACGATATACGGATCGGAGACCTGTATCTTTTGTTCCCTTCCCCCCTTTCCTTTTTTCCTCGGGCGCTATTTGGTGCCGTTCAGCCCCTTTGTGTCCCTTCCCTTCTTCCTATCATGACGCGGATGTGTCTCCTCTTTCCTATCATTGCACAATTGCTTTTGGGTCCAATCGTTGTTTTTGCGGTAGCGGCGCATGATGAGCCTCTTTTTTCTCCTCTCGCCAATTCACGTGGGCCGAAGGAATTGGACCTCCTTTTTCCCACTCACGACGAACTTACTGCCCACCGTTCTCTATTACGGTTCAGACGCCGTCTTTCCTTTTCCTCTCCCCTTTTTTTCAAAGCGCCGGAACGTTCGACTATTTATGAGGTCTGCATCCCTCCCTTTTTCCTCCCCTTCCCCCCTGTAGTGCATTGAGAATGTAGCCAAACATGACGCCCCTTCCCTTTTCCCCCCTCCCTCCCGAAGTCGTGACAAAGCACCTTCTTTTCTCCTTTTCTCGGCCAAACAGCGGAGTCGGACTTGATCGTTTTAGCCTTTTCCTCCTTTTCTTTTTCTTCCCGCATATGGCCGAAGCAATCTGTCTGGCCCCCATGTTTTCCTCGAGATGTCGTGCAGGGACGCAGCGTGTGCGCGCATTTGCTTTCCTCCTCCAAACGCTCGCGCATGGTTCTCTGCCCTTTTTCCTTCTTTTCTTTTCTCCCCCTTCCAAGGCGGTCGTCATTCACGGACGATCTCAGTCCTGGCTTTAGCAGCAGGAAACTTTCTTCTTTTCTCTTTTTCTTTCCCCTGTCTGAGAATCGCTTATTCAAAGCGGTTTTTTCTCTTACGCAAGCTGCCGGCGCTTTTCGCGAAGTTTATTTCTTTTCCCCCTCCCCCCTTTATCGCGGAGATCACGACTCAATCCTCCTTTTTTTTTTCCCTTTTTCCTTGTGGCACTTTAATCACTTTAGAGGTGACCTCCCCCCCTTTTTTTTTTTTGATAACGACGAACTGAAGTGAACTCTTCTTCCTTCCTCCTCTTTGTGTAGTGCGAACGGCCGGCTGGTGCTCTTTCCCCCCTTCTCTTTTTTCTTGTCGTTGCGCAGCACAGTGCGTTTATCTACATAATTCCCCTCCTTTTTTTCTTTTTATTTGCCGATCGGCCGGACCCAGGTGGATCGTCTGGTGTTCTTTCTTCCCTTTTTTTCTTCCTCTGCAGAGGCGCTTTTGCGGTGTTGGTGCGGTTGACGAGCTCCCCTTTTTTTTTTTTTTCTCTCGATAGCATCACAGACTCGAGATCACAGACCAAACACCGCCTCCCCTTTTTTCTCTCCCTCCCTTACCCGTTGCGATGCCCGACACCAGCGATCCACTGGATCGGCCGATTCTTTTCCTTCCCCTATTTTTCCTCCTACCCGCAGGAAACCTCGTATTGAGTAGAGAAAGAACGGTCGTCGCACCCCTCCCCCTCCCTTTTCCTTCCCCTCCCTCCGTTCGAATCAATCGCGGAAGCCGGATCGAGGTTCGCCGTTCTTCTTTTTTTTTTTTTTCTCTTACATGGAGCGATCATAAAGTTACTTTCGGCCCCCTCTTTCCCCTTTCCCTCCCTCACGTGCAGATTGGAAATTAGTGTAGCAGATATCGCGATAGTTCAACTTTTATACTTTTCCCCCTCCCTTTCAGATGCGCTAAGCTAGCTGAACGTCCTCCGCCTCTCCTTTTCCTTTCTCTCTCGATCACGGGCAGGAATTAGTGCTCAAGTTCTGCTGACTCCGCAAGGCCGATCTTCCTCCCCTCCCTTCTTCTCTTCCTTTTTTAGACAAAATTGCAGAGACCAGGCGAGAGCGTTGTGTCCTGTCGCCAAATCCTCTTTTTCCTCTTTTTTCCCTTCCCTCTTCGCGTCGTAGGCATTGCCGGTCAGCCAATGGTGCCAGACGATAGGATTGGCCTCAGCTCTCCTCTCCTCCTCTCACTTCCCTACGCCTGCTGTTGACAGACAAACCTCCGGCTTCCGTCCTCCTCCCCCTCCCCCCCCCTCCCCCCTACGTACAATAGGGTGTAGTTCATGTTTGGCTCCCTTCTCTTCTTCTTCCCCATGTAAGGTATGAGACGAAGAAATGTCGAACGTTCCTTTTTCTTCTTCTTTTTCTTCTCGCGCCTTCGACGGAATGATTGTCATTATCGCCCCCTTTCGTTTCCTTCCTCGTCCCACCGCGGACGTCAATTCTTCGGCTCTTCTTTTTTTCCTCCCCGACCGTAGGCCAAGCAAGCCTCCGACTATTCCTTTTTTTTTTTTTTCCCCGGTCCGCCGCTCGGAAGAAAAAATCCGCGTACATTATTCTCTCTCCTTTCTTTCACGGCACCCAAATAGCGACGAATGTGAGCCGCCCAAAAGTTTTTTCTCCCCCAATCTACAGTTTCTCCGATCAGTAGATCGTGGATGTACGTCTTTTTTTTTCTTTCTCTTTCCCCTCGAAGGACGCCTATCAGCCGATTTATGAGCTTTTCCCTTCCCTCATTCTCATCGATTTTCAGATTATAAATAGCCGGAGCAACGTTGTCCTCTTTTTTCATCAGCCGGGGGGGGGTCAGTTCTCCGTCATTCCCCGTCCACTTGTTCTGTTAACTTCCCATGAGTCAACCCCTTTCTATATTCTTGAGTTTTATATAATACCCTTTGGCATACATTAGTCATCTGGCTCCATTCCCCCCCCACAAGATTGGGACCCTCTTCCCTGCCCATCGACAAGTTGACGACCTTCTTACGATGGACGATGAGCGGACTACAGCATTCTTTTTTCCTCTGATCGGTGCTCACCAACAATCCGGCAAGCTAAACGGTCTCCCCAATTTTCTCCTCTTCGCCAGATAAATGCGACCGGCTTCTTTTTTTCCCTCCTTCTTGCGACACGCGCAGAGATAAGGTGGCATTGGTACTCCATTTTCTTCTCTCCCCCCCCCCTTCCAACATTGAGCTCTGCGCGTTCGCAAGAAACTCCGCAAACTAAAGTCCCCTTTCCCATAACGGCGGCTGTGGATTGATTCTTGTTTCTTTCCCCCCCTGCTGCCTTTTGTGGAGACGTTTAGTTGGCCGTATTTCTTTTTTTTCCCTTCCCTTTATATTGGCATTGCGGCGATTGCTGTACGTCGCTATTTTTTTTTTCTTTTTCAAAGTTTGTCGAGGCCGTCTTCTTTTTTTATCTGTTGGCGAGACCAAGCCTTTGATTTCTCCCCCCCCCTCCGAGGTCTTAGAGCAACGCCAGAGCGACGCCCTTTCCAAGTCGGGGTTCGCACCCCTCACACGTTGCCAGTAAGGAAGGCGGGAATGCATTTCTCCTTTCCCCCCTTCCGCCGGCGGATTCAGGCTGGCTTGTTTCTGCAACGTTGACTAAGGAGAATTGAGAAAATCTTCCTTTTTCCTTTTGTGGACTGAGCCTGATGCCGGGCGCATACGAATCGGCTGATATTACCCTTTCCCTCTTCCCTTTTTTCGGAGGGAAGAGGGCGCGAGCAGCGACGTCCTCCACGCTCCTTCCCCTTCCACTCGAAACGGGCAGAGTATCCTGTTTTTTTAGCGGCGAAATTTCCTTATCCTTCCCCCCTTCCAGACGATAATTGGACGGGCGGATTGGGTCTTCGAGCTTCTTTTTCCCTTTTTTTTTTTTTTGCCAATCGTCGGAGGCGTGCTGGCCTACGGTTTTTTAGCGTTTTTTTCCCCCCTCTCCTACAATTTCACGTTCGAGGCCGAAGGAATTGACAGTCCGTGTTTCCCTTTTTTCCCCCTGTGGGCGAATAAGGAACAAGCTATTACGGTCGAAGGCGCTCCCCCAACCCCTTTCTTCCCTTGAACGTTCGAATATTTCTCGGTCTGAATCCGTACATGGTCGCAAGTATCCCCCTCCCCTTCCCCTTCTCCCCCCCCTTTTTATCGGTACGTCGGTCGGATTTACGCGCCGTACCTAACCCCTTCCCTTCCTTCTTTCCTTTTTCTGGCCAACGCAGGGCGTCGGAGTATCGTGCAGAGCAAGCTTCCCTTTTTTCCTTTTTTTTCCTCCCAGTCTGGCACAATGGATGAACGGCAATGACTAAGACGCCGACTCGTTCTTTCCCCTTTTCCTCAAGAGCTTTGGCCGAGTCAAACGCTAGAGGCCTGTCTCTGACAATTGTTTCCTTTTTTCCTTCCCCCCCCTCCAAGGCGGTCGTCTTCACGGACGAATCTCAGTCCTGCGGGAGCCTTTTTCAACTTTCTTTTCTTTCCTCTTCCACCGGAGGAGATCGCTCTCTTCAAAGCGGATGCGGAGGACCTGTTCCGCTCTTCTTCTTTCCTTATATAAATCAGTTGAACTATCGCGATATTCTTTAGATTTTTTTCTTCCTGTCTCGGGGCAGGCAACTTCAATTCAAGCTTATAGTGACGAAAGTAAGTTCTCTTCTCCCCCTCCCTCCCCCTTCCGCTGAACGCCGATTGCGACGGCGACTCGATCCGGATTCCGCTTTAGTGATGAAACTTTGAGGCCTATGACCGGTTGCTTTCTTTTTTTCCTTTTTCCGGCAGGTCTGCATGCCCGAATTCCAGTCGGCGTGGGATGCCCTTATCCCTCCCTTTCTCTTTCCGCCGACGTCAGCGAAACTGGTCGTTTCAGGCGCTGGCCGGGCTCTTTTCTCTCTTTGTTGTTGTTGAGCTGAGAAATAGGCCCATCACAGAACTCGAGATTTTTGACACCCTCTTTTCCTCGGATAGTCCCGCATGGACGGAAATTAGCCCGACCCATCCTTTCCTTTCCCTTCTTCCAGGCATGCAGACCCCACCTTTCCCCTCTCGGTATGCGGAACGAACGTTTTCTTTTCCTTTTTTTCCCAGTTTCATCGCAAGCCAGCCGCCGTTTCGACTCCTCTTCTTTTCCCTCCTTCTTCGTTATCTATCATGGGATTGGCTATCAACCCCCTTTCTTTTTTTCTCTCAGTTGCCTGCCCGAGACAGGCGCGACATCACAGTGCCTTACCCTCTCTCCTAGTTCAACTGATTTATATCACAGAAAACAATAAACTTCGCGTAAACTTTTTCTTCCTTCCTCCCCCTCTTTTGAAGAGAGCGATCATCCTTGTCCTCTTCTTTTTCTCCTTCCTGAGATCGTCCGTGAAGACGACGCCTTGGATTGGGTCTTCAGCAGCAGGCTATTTTTTTCTTTTTTTGAGGCGTGTTTCGCCACAATTGTCAGAGACCAGGCGCGAGCGTTGTTATCCCACCCCCTCTCCCTCCCTACATTCTTCGGCGTCGTAGGATTGAAGGTAAGCCATTGGCCAGACGATAGGCCTTTCCCCCCTTTTTCGATAATCCTTCCTGCACGATCAAAGTCCGAAGCATGTGGACCCTCCCTTTTTCCCCCTTTCCCTCCTTAGTATTCGGTACGCCGTAAATCCGACCGACGTAACCGATAAGTTGTTTTTCCTCTTTTCCGATGATCTTGCCGGAAAATGTACGGATGAAGACCGAAGAATATCTTTCCTCTTTCCTCTCTGCCGTCGACCGGAAAGATGGAATTATTCGCCACGGTGTGCGGTCTTTCTCTTTCCCTTTTCTTTCCAATCCTTCGGCCCTTCCTTTCCCTTTCCTACTGCGCCGCTAACCGAAAAGTAGGCCAGCCCCTTTTTTTCCCTTTTCTCTCCGGCACGGCTGAGAGGTAACCGGTCCCTTCCGCCCCCCTTTCTTTTCTTCCTTTTTTTGGCCAGGTCTCCAATATAAAGGGGCTGAACGGCACCAAATAGCCTTTTTTTTTTTTTCTTTCCCTTTTTTCTGTTTATTCCAAAAATATACGTTTGACGATCCGTAGATAGTGGCTTTTTTATCCCCCCTTTCCTCCCTTCCCCTCGAAGGACGCTATCAGAAGATTCGCTTCTCTTTTTTTCTCTTCCTCCCGATTTCAGATTCTCCAATCGGCCGGAGCGTTTTTTCCTCCTCCTCATCAGCGGCGGCCAGTTCGCCGTCAATCCCCTCCTTTCCTGACTGGCCCAAAACGTGTTCGTACCCCCCTTTTCCCCTCCTCTTTCTCGCTCTGGCGTTGCTCGAAGACCTCGGCGGGTTTCCTTTTTTTCCCTTCCCCTCCGGTTGTCTCGCCAACAGATTGAGTTATTTTTCTTCCCCCCCCCGAAACTTTGACGAAACAAAACACTCGGCTTCTCTCCTTTTTTCTCCTTCATGCTCCGGATGATTTACCCACAAGGCGCGATCGGTGCTCACCCCTCCCGGCCCTTCCTCCCTTTTTCCCTTTGCCAGCCGGATGCAGCTTCAAGGGCCGATCAATGCCGACAGCGCCGTCCTCTCCCTTTCCTGCCTCAGTTGGCCTTGGTTATCTCTCTCTTCCTTTCTCCCAGGCCAACATGAGTATGCGCTGTTCGAAAGAACTCCTTTTCCCCCTCCTTTCTGTCCGGCATTGATCGGCCGCCTGAGCGGCCCGGATTCTTTTCCGTTAGCTTGGCCGCCGGATTTTTTTCTTTTCCCCCTTCCCCTTCTCATGCATTGCGGCGATGCGGTAGTCGACTAATCGTCCTTCGCTTTTTTTTTGGCGACAAAACGTGGTCGAGGCCTTTTGAGACAGCCGGCGGGCTTCCTGAGCCAGATATTTCGCCCCTTTCCCTTTTTCCCTTTTTTTTTTCCCCCGCAGTCGCAGCGCCAGTGAACCGAACACGTTTTTTTTCCTTTTTTTTTCCTTTTCCTAATGGCATTTGAAGGAGAATGGACGCCGCGGACCTTTCCCCTCTTCCAACGTTTGTGCTCCGGCGAATCTCCCCCCTTTTTTTTTCCTCTGGGGTGGACTGCGCCTGCTGCCTGCGCAATCGACTTTTTTTTTTTTTTTCTTTCTTTTTTTTTCTTAAGAGGGCGAGAGCAGCGACCCTCTCGAAACTAGAAAAGAATCAACCTCCTTTCCTCCCTGTATAGTATTTTTGGGAAAGAAAAATCGAATTGCCCGCTCTTTTTCAAATTCGTTCGGTTTTTTTTCCCCCTTTCCTAGACGACATGGACGAGATTGGGTCGTCGATCTCGTCCCGGTACCTCTCAGACGTGCCGTTAATCATTGCACTCTTTTTCCTCTTTTTTTTCGGTAAGGCAGCAGGAGGTCTTTCTCTCCTCCCCCTTTCACGTTCGGGCGAAAGACGAGGAAGGACTTCCTTTTCCCCCTCCCTCATACCGAACACCGTGGCGAAATAAGGCACAAGCTCTTCTTACCTCCCTCAATTTCCTATACGTTTCAAGGCCTCCTTTTTTTCCTTACATGGTCGGCAAGATTCATTCGTAAAGTGCTGTCCCCTCCCTCCACAGTATAGTAAGGTAGTAGGATTTACGGCGCTACCTCCCTCCTCCTTTTTTTTTTTTCCCTTCCTTCCCTCTCGTTTGTATGAGCCAAACAGCAGGAGTCAGGACGTGGCTTGATCGTTTTCTGCTTCTCTCTCTTTTCCTCAGGGGATTATGCAGGAATATGGAAGGAAGACTTATCTTCTGTCCCCTCCCTCCCCCTTCCGAAGAATGTCGTGAAGGAAGCAGCAGTTGCTATTCCTTCCCCTTCCTCTTCCTGGGTCTCTGAAAAGGGTGCGCAACACGGCTTCCTTTTTTTTTTTTCTTCCCTGACGATCTCAGTCCTGCGGGCAGCAGGAACTCATCTCTTCTCTCCCCTGCTGAGATCGTCTCTTCAAAGAGGGGCTTTTTAGAGCAGCTGCCGGGCATTTTTCATCTCTCCCCCCTCTTTGACTATAGCGATTATAGAGGAGATCACGGAAGTCCACTCCTTTTTTTTTTTTCCACTTTCCTAAATCACTCTTTTAGGTGACGAAAGTAGTATGATCTAATTCTTCCCTGCGAACTCGATCGGCTCCGAGATTGAGCTTTCGAACGGCGGCTTGTTTTTCCCCCTTTCTGTCGTTGGCGCGCCAAAGTTCGTTTTCGATAACGCACCTTTGACCCCTCCTTCTTTTCTGCCGATCGGCCGGACAGGTGGAGCGGAAATGGGTGGGATAATAGTCCGTTCCAGTACTTCTCCTTTCTCTTTTTTTTTTGGTGCGGTGATCTCGAGTTCGTGATGCTAGATCTCTCTTTAATCTGCCGGTTGTTTCTCTTTCCCCCCCCTCCCAAACACCGCGCGCGGCAACGACTGAAACGAACCCAGTTCGCTTCTTTTTTTTCCTCTCCCCCCCCTGGTCCGGCAGATCGGCATCCACGCCGACGGGATGCGTCTCCCTTCTCCCTCACGAACGGTGCGGCGCAAACGACAGCAACCGGTCATTCCCCTTTTTTTCTTTTTCTCCTTTCACTCGCCGGAAGCGGATCGAGTCGCCGTCCAACTCTCTTTCCTTTTCTCATGGATGAGATCATAAATTACTTTAGGTAACCTAGAAGCTTGATTCTTCCCTTCTTCTCCCCCGTGGACGATTGGAACATTGTGATATCAGCGATCTTTCTTTCCCCTCCCTTTTCTTCCACCCTTCTCCGGCAAGCTGCGCTAACAGCTAGGATGAAAGTAATCCGCATCCTGCTCTTTCTTTTTTTTTTTCTCCCTCCTCCTTTTATCAGGACTGAGATCGTCCGTGAAGACGACCGACTTGGATTTGTTCTTCAGCAGCCAGCTTCTTTTCCTTTTTTTTCTTTCCGCATGCGCCCCTTTGATTCTCCCCCTCCTTTCTGCGTCGTAGCATTGCCGGTTAAGACTTGTGCAGACGATTCTTCCTCCCTTCCCCTTGAGCGATAATACTTGATATGCACGATCAATTCCCTCTCCCCCCTCCCCCACGATCAGGGACTTCCGGAACTTCTTTGGCAAGACTTCGTTAATTCGGTACTCCTCCTTCCCTCCCTTTTTTTTTTTTTTTTTTGGTAATGTTTGGCACATTCTCAAGTCCCCCATTCCCCCCCTTCCCTGCTGCAGACCGCCAGAAATAGTCGACCTTTCTCCTTTTTTTCCTTCGTCGTCGGTATCGAGCGCCTTCGACCGGAAGCTTTATTTTCTTTCTTTATTGACCAAATTGACAGTAGGTCCCACGGGACTTCCTTCCCCTTTTCCCCTTCGATCGTGAACCAGTTCGGCTCCTCCTGCCTTTCCCTCTTCCGGACGATTGGACAAAAAAAGCATGCAATGAATTACTCCTTTTTTCCCCCTCTTCCCCCCCCCTCTCCATGATGTCTAGGCCTTTTTTGGCACCTCTCATCCCCCCCCCTCTCCCCTCCTTGCGCAGCTAAACAGGAGACTCGGCCCAGTTCTTCTCTCCTCCTAATCGTGGATGACGGTCGCTGCCTCGAGCCCTCTTCCGCCCCCCTCGTTCCTTCCGCTATCAGCCATTGATTGCGCAAGGCAGCAGTCTTCCGTTCCCTCCCTCATCGATTTCAGAGTTCTCAATTCTCCGCCCTCTTTTACGCTCGCAAGCAGCGAATCCGCCGGCGTCCAGTTCTTTCCTTCCCCCCCTCTTCACTGGCAACGTGTAGGTTCACTTGTTTTCCCCCTTTTCCGGCTCGCTCTGGCGTTGCTAGAAGACCTCGGCGGTGGCCTTTTTTTTCTTTCTTTTTTCTTCAAACAAGATGCGGACATAGTTTTCCCCTTTCCTCCCAACACCACAACTGGCTCGATGACGATGAGCTCTTTTTTTTCTGCTTTACCACACGAGGATCGGTGATCCCACCCCCCCCCCTTCCCCCCTGTCTCACAAAGGCGCATGAAAGTGACAGCCGGATGCCTCCCTCCTCCTCCTCCTTCTGGTAAATGAATTTCGGTTGTACGGTCCCCTCCCTCTCCTCCCTTTTTCATGGTATCTATCTATTTTATCCTCCTCCGTTTTTTTCCCCCCCCCCTTCCAACATGAAGCTCTGCGCGTTCGCAATTCACTTGACATATAACGGCGGCTCTTTTCTTTTTTCTTCGGCCGGCATTGAGCGGCATCCGTTGGCCTTTCTTTTCCCCTTTCGCTTGGCCGGATTGGTGTGGTGAGCATTCCTTTTCCGCATCCGGAGCATGCTTGCGGCATGCCCCCCCTCTTTGTTGTTGGGCGGACAACCGGGTCGCTTCTTTCCCCCTCTTCCCGCATCTTGTTGGCGAGAACAAGTCCGGCGGTTCTCTCCCTTCTGCCCAAAGACGAGGTCTTCGGCAACTCTTCCCCTCCCCTTCGCAGCGCCGTGGAAAACCGAACCCCTTCTTTCCTCCTCACGGGAATGGCATGAAGGAGAGAACTTTTTTTTCTGAACACTAGGGCTCTTGCCAACGTTGCTAAGGACGAATTGACGAAAGATTTTTCCTTTCCTTTCCTGTGGGTGGGACTGCGCCTCTGCATTTTTCTTCCCCTCTTGTCACGTTCGCGAGGTTTGGCGGATTTTTCTTTTTTTTTCCCCCTCCCCGATCTACGGATCGGAGAAACTGTATATTTTTGGGAATCCCCCCTGTGGGCTCCGTTTTAGCGGCCTCTCTCTTCCTTTCTCGTGGACATGGCCAAAAAAAAAGGGCCTTCGTTTTTTTTCTTCCCCTCTCTTCTTACCGGTACTCTAAGCAGTGCCGTAATCCATTGCAATGCTTTTGGGTTCCTTTCCGGTAGGGCGCAGGAGTCCGCCCCCCCCCTTTCTTTCTCCTGAATTGGACAGTACCGGTGGGACCCTTTCCCTTTCCCCTTTTTCTCCTAAGGACAAGCTATTCCGTCTCGAAGTTGATCCTTCCTTTATCCCCTTTTTCCAGCGCCGGAAGTTAGACTATTTTGCGGTCTCCCTTTTTTTCCTTCCCTTTCCGGTAGGGCCTTGGGAATGTAGCCAAACATGACGACACCCGGTTTCTTTTTTTCCCCTCCCTTAACGAGTCGTGCCAAAGAAGCGGCCGGACCCCCTCCCTCCTTCGACTTGATCGTGCAGAGCAAGGATGATAGTCCAATTCCTTTCCCCCTCCTATCGTTCTGGCAAAATGGAGACCGGCCCTTTTTTTTTTTCCTCTCTTTCAGGGAACGCCGAGTTGCGCGCATTTCGGCTTTCCCTTTTTCTTTTTCCCACGCTCGCGCCTGGTCTGACAATTGTTGCGAACACGGCCCTATCTCTCTTTTCTTCTCTCCCTCTTCGGAGCAGGCAGGAACTTGAGCACGAAGGCCTGCCCTTCTCTCTCTCCCGGAGGAGATCGTCTCTTCAAAGGCGGCTTCTCTCCGCGCATTTCGCGAAGTTTCTTTTTTCTTTTCCTCAGTGAACTATCGCGATATCGCGGAGATCACGCTCCTTTTCCCCTGTCGCGCTGTCTCGGGGCAGGCAACTTCTAATACAACTCTTTATTCCCCCCTTCTCGATAAAGGACGAACTGCAGATGAACGCCGATTGTCTCTTCCTCCTCTTTTCTTCTTTCTCAACGGGCGGTGGCTGGCGATGAAAAACTTTGACAATTTTTCCCTTCTCCCCCTTTTCTCTACCGGCCAATACGAGGTGCCTGCAGGTCTCATTCCTCCCTTTTTTTTTTTTTTTCCTTTTGTTCGGGGCTAATCGTCCGGTCAAGGCGGGGAACGTCCGCGTCCCAATTCCCCCTTTTTTTTTCTTTGATCTCGAGTTCTGTGATGCT
>Ga0179593_1664106_pt1 | contig 12156 bp, 9 predicted proteins | sample CZODoug2_1_08_16_FD_185931 | JGI IMG/M metagenome (GOLD analysis project Ga0179593, IMG submission 185931) | Vadose zone soil fungal communities from Angelo Coast Range Reserve, California, USA - CZODoug2_1_08_16fungal (PacBio error correction) | ecosystem: Environmental > Terrestrial > Soil >... | reverse complement strand
CGGTGTCCTTTCGTTTGCGTTTTTCCCCTTTTTTGCCACCCCCTCGCGCTCGTTGCTATAGGGTCGATGTTCCGACCCCTCCATGGAGTTTTCCGACGCCGAGGGGAAGATCGCTCGGCCTTCACCTGCGTCACAAGTCTTTTTTGGACAGGCGCGGGGTGTTTCTTTAGATGTCTCACTTTTGACAGTTAGGGCAGTCCCTGTTGCTTTTAGGAGCCAGATGGCCTCACTCAGCTCCGACTATGATAGTCCCTGTCGGAATCCGTACTTTTCTTACCATCCGTGGACCGACCCTCCGTGTCTTGTCCGATGTGCTCTGTTTGGATTGTTTTCTGACCTCCGCCTGAAAGAAAACGAGGTATGCCCTTTTCCTCCCCTGTTTTTGAGTTTTTCTTCTTTTTTTTTTTCTGAGAGTCCGCCGGATACCGGGTGCGGCATTCCTCCTCCGGAAGACGATCTTTTTTTCGATGCCGTTCGTGTATGCTGCGTACTGTTCGGGCGATCACGCCCCTCCTTCCTTTCTCTCCATACTAGAGAGGACAGCTACCTCCTGTCTTACGACAGCAGTACGGTTCTTTTTTTTTTTTTCCCCGATTATGATCGTGGGCGTCAACGGCATGACCGCGCCATCCTCTGCGCGGGATCCTGAACGATTTTAGCCGGAGGGCACTTTTGTGTGCCTCTTTTTTATATCGGTAAGAAGCAGCTTTTTGGGTTGCATACCTTTTTTTTTCCTAACGCCGTGCCATGTCTACCATAAGCCTTCAGCTCCCGCGTAGTCGATGGGCCCTTTTTTTCCTCCCCAGATCTAAGGACTTTTTCGCTATCCAATAGGCATTTATTCTGCCGTTCCTGCGTGGAATCGCGCGGTTTCATAATTGGGCGATTTTGGGCCTTTCTCTGTCCCGGTGAAGGATATTCCTCCGTGCCTTCTTTCCCCCCCGCTTGGTCGCCCGACTCTACATTTTTCCTGCTTTTTAAACCCCCCCTTCCTTTCCTAAGATTTTTTTCAGGACGTCACAGGCCTGGTGTTTTTTTTCCCTTTGATTCTTCTCATCGTGCATCACCTGTAAAAGATCACCTCGGAGTGGCTTTCCCTTCTTGTAAGTTCCAGAGTACCCGCGTTTCCCCCTGATTTTTACTTATCCTCGCACCCTTCGGTGAGCGGCAGCGCTCGATCCTTCAGTTTTGACTTAACCCCTAATCGAACACCTTTTCTCCTTCGCCCCTTCGTTCCATGTACAAGGTTCTTATGATCGCTTGAAGAGCTCCCCTCAGTCTCTCCCTTGAAAGGTATCGACGAAGACTCTAATGTCTCGTGGCTTTTTTTCTCGCTGTGCCACGTACCTTTATGCGTGACCCCCCGGTCCCTTCTTCCCTCTTTCAACCTCATAGAATAGAAAAGACTTTGAACCCGGCCCTCGTCAGCGAGGTAGCGGTTTAGGCGCCCCCCCTCTTCTCTTTGTTTTGCGACCCGGTGGAATTTTCCCACAGCCCGACAGGCCACATTCTCTTTAACTCTTCCCTTCCCCGCTGCAAATCGGCAGATCCTGTTCCCCGGTGCCATTGGATCGAGAGCCCCCCGATTTTTTTTTATCCAAGTTAGAGACTCCCCTCCCCCCAACCAATGTCCTTTCTCCGCTCGTGAAGGTGCCTCCGGAGGTCAGAAGTACCGAGAGTCTCTCTCGCTTTTTGTTCTGGGATTGACGGGATGTGACTTGTCTTTATCCCCTTTCCTTTCGAGGGTCGCTCGGTTTTCACGTCACGGCCGCCCTCGCTCTCCAGTTGAGAACGGTCCTCCGTTTTTTCAAGGACTTCATCCCGTTTCTTGCGCCTTTCAAAGTAGGAGAGTCCACCCCTCCACGTCTTACGTGATGGACCTTTTTTTCCTTTTTATCGAGAACGATGGGAGCAGGGTTCCCAACTTTCCGGCTTAGCAGCTATGCTGTCTCTTCCAGGAGGTCGAGGAGACTCGGAAGCTTAATTTTTTTTCCTAGCCCTGTTTTGTTTCTTTTTTTTTTTGGCTTTGGTAGTTCACCATTCCCCGGATGGTTCCCGTGAAAATTTCATCTTGATTAAGGTAAATACCTTTACTCCCCTTTTCTGTTTATTTTTCTTGGCAATATAGTCGATTCCTCCTGGTCCCTCCCGCCAATGTTTTTACCCTTTTCGAGATCGACGCAAATTTGAAGAGTTCATTCCAGTTTTAGATGATCGTTTCCCCCTTGCCTTCCTTACCGACCACCCTCTTCTCCGCCGTGTTTGGTGTTTTCTGCGCTTCCCTTTGTTTTTTTTTTCGGGCCCTTAAAGCGGGGAGGTTTTCTTTCCCCTCTTTTTTTTTTTTCCTCTTTCGATAATCTTCAAGTTGGGCGGGATTATCGGACTGCTCCAAACTAACGACGCGTTTTGGCGCCTGTTACCCCGGCCTTCCCCTGCAATTCAAAAAGATACAACCCAGCTTTGAAACTTTTCTTTCTAGGATTACTTTTTTTTCTTCTTCCCTCTTCACGTTTATCGGGAAAACAGTGAACCGAACCCACGAGCCACCGGTCTCAAAGTTCTCTCCCTGACCCCTGAAGAGGACACTCCCCTCCTGGGCCTCCTAAGTTCTCGCTCTCACTTTCCTTATGACGAGGCAATCACGGGTAGAATCGGCTTATAGACCGTGGTCTTCCTTCCATTTCAGTCTTTTTCGCTTTTTTTTCCTTCTAAGATTTCATGATGAGTCAGGATTTCTCCCCGTTCCTGCCGTTACTTTCCCTGTGATCGGCTTGGAGGGTCCGTCCTTTGGAGTGAACCCGAGTCTCCCTGCTCGCCTTTTCGAAGTTTTATTTTCTTTCCCCCCAAGTAACGTTGGTATAGACACAGGACCCCCCCCCCTGCCCCTCTCTTGAGCTCTTTTTTCAGCGACCGCGATCGAGAGGCGGCTGTCGAACAGGCTGACTCCGACATCGGGTTCCGTTTTGAGCTTCTCTTTAGACTCTTCCTGAATACAACTTTTGCGATATTCCTGGTCCGGCACCTTCAACTTCGTCCGATCTGGTCTTCTGTAACGGCGCTGCTCTTCCGGGGGCCCCCCCCCTTTCTGGGGGTGATCGACTGTCTTTCCTAAACTCTCCCATATTATCGTCCTTCTTCTTCGACAGTTGGCTGCGGATGGACGGGGACGTGGTCTGGCGATTCTTTGCGCTCTGCGTAGTCGTTGGGGTCACCCTCTTGATCACTTTTTTTTTTTTCGGTGGACTGAAGATAGAAAACCCCCCTTTCTCCTTGAACTTTAGTTTTTGGGTCCGTTTTTTCCCTTGACTGGCATGGTCCGCCTGAGGGGAAGCTCGAAGCGTCGCATCACCTGGCTAATTGTCAATGGCAGCCGGTCTGCTACGTTTTTCTGTTTTTTCTTTCTAGGGTCTCCCCCCCCAATTTTTTCTCTCTCGTGTTTTTTGGACGCGCGACACGCCTGGAGCCCGCTCCGTCGACGTCTCTTTCCAGTCGTGACGCGTGGGCGGCTTTCGGTCCTCCTTTCCCCAGTTTTTTATTGGAAGAAGTGTCCTTCCTCCCCCGATTATTTCCGACTCCCCCCCCCCTCGGCTGGTTTTTCGATCTACCTACCGCGGAGGCTTTCTGAGCGGTTGTGCTCCTTTCTTTATCCTTTTCTTCCTCGGTCAGTTGGAAGAGAGGAGTGGTGTTATCTGTTTTGAGGTCTACGTTCTCGGTCCCCCTCCACCCTTTCCCCCCCCAAGGAGTAGACACCTCTGTGCCGCCGTACTTCCTGGACGTCACACGTTGCCGAGAGTAGATGGCTTTCCCCCCTTTCTATTTCATTTTTTAGTGGGACGTACCTCCTCCCCCTCTCCCCTCTTGAGAGTTGATACCTCCTTTTCTTTTCTTCCTTTCTTTTTTTTCACGGTGGTTCGTGTACGGGCAGAATGTGTATCCCTCCCTCTCCGGTTCCCATTGTTGTGTGAGAGGCTAGCCCCCTTGGATCCCAAGTGGATAAGTTATCAACATCAGTTAGCTACTCTCCCCCAGTTGACTTTTTTTCCGCACCACTAGTCCTTTCAGGCCGTGTAAGACGCGGGGTTCCCTTTTTCTTAAATTGTGCGACCTGGCTTTCCGTCGTCATCTTTTTTCTGGTTGCGAGGTTTGAACCAGCCGGTACGGCAGTCAGCTGACCGGCAGCTGATCTACCCACCCCCCTCCTTTTTTTTTTCTTCACACCCTCCTTGCAGCAGCGACTCCCAACTTTTACCTCCTTCTCTTTTGAGGCCGCCCCTTTTTTTTTTTTGAGGTGGACGGCGCGATGAGTCATGAATCTCTTTCACGGCAGAGGGGCTCCTTTGTCCTTTTTCCTTGCCTCAAGAGTGCTTTTCCTTCCACTCTGTCTTGGCGGTCGAGCGGCGGCCCAGCGTCGCTGCATCGTTCCATGCTTTTCTCTTTAGAACCAGGGAGACCCTACCCCTCCCTTTCTTGCAGCAAGGTCCCTTTCGCCAGGTGATGCTCGCGTCGAGCTCCCAGCTTTTCCATCCCCGTGATAGCATACGTCCCCTAGAAGAGTCCTTTTTCCGGTTGGTTCCTGACGGTTACACTCCAGCGTTCCTATGACGTTAAAACGCGACTTCGCTTTTCTTAGACCTTGTTTCCCGTCCAACCCAGGCATTTTTTTGCGTAGGCGCTGCCGTCAGTGTGGGGTTTCCCCCTCCAAGGAACGGTTGGCTATCAACCCCCGGGCTTCCCCTGTAGTCTCCCAGAGAAAGTGACACCTCCTGTTCTCTATTCAAGTGATTCCGGACTCAGCAAAAAGGTTGGTTAGCGGGAGTCGAAGTAATAAATCCCTGTAAACTTATCGATTCTTTGACTTTTTTCCGTCTGAGGTCGACGTCCGAGACGGGTCTTAGGCTTTTTCCTTTCTAGACCATGATGAAGGTGGACCGGAATGTCATCCCCCTTTGGGAGAGAAGGTCGACAAAGAGAAACAGGAATAACTCTTCCCCCTCCGGTCGAAGATTCTCTCCTCCTTTTCCATTTTTTGTCCGCTGGCCAGCAGGGAAGCATGTCGTCTTATTCCCCCCCGCACCGCCGGCACCGTTTTTCCCCCTTGAGAGACTCCAGATTCCGCATTTCCTTTTTTCGTCATCTTTTTTCCGGATTCGCCGCGGCTGATTCGACAGGCTTTCGGCTTCGTCCTGGCGGGCCATTTTTTTCGAGCAGCAGGTGGCTCGGTTTCTCACCCCCCTTCCCCTGTGGTTTTCCGCTGACGCCGTGAAGCTTCCGTCGGTATCCTACTGCCGCACTTTTTTTTTCTTTTTTTCCAGTGCTGTCCGGTCTAGTAGGATTGAACTGTCCCCCAATTCCTTTGTGGATCTCGCGCAATCGAGCCCCTTAAGATTTCCTCCTCCGCTTCGCGTCTAGTTTTTTTTTTTCACCAGCTGGGCACGCCATACCCACCTTCTCTCTCCTCCCTCCTTTTGTGTTGCTGTTTGAGCTCCTTTTTGGTTTTCCTTTTTTTTCATTTTGCTTGATGTTTAAGCCTTTTCCTTTATCCGCGCTGCCCTTTCATTTGGTTGTCGAGATGGACCTGACCCCAAATCTTCGTTTTGACCTGAAAAGGTCATCTATCCCTTACCTTTTTCTCCTGATCGGCCAAAGTGCGTTTTTAGGGCCCGGTTCCTCTCTTTTCACGGTCGGTCATCCGTTGAAAAAAAACCTGCCTTTTTTCCCCTTTCCCCCCGAGAAGGTCGGAGCTAAAATCTCTTTCACATTCATTTCTTTCTTTTTTTCCCGACTGTCCGAGAACGATCAGAAGCGGTGAATCCGGACGTGGCCTGCGTTTCCCCTCCTTTCTGGTCGATCGGAACTCGGTTTTTCCCCAGATTAAATGAAGATTGAGATTTTTTTACTCGCCTTTTCCTGTTCCTGCTCAGGCTGGCCTCCGTCACGGGTGTGCCGCCGCTGAGAGTTCTCAACTGGCTGGGGTTGAGGTTTTCCCCTTTCCCTGCAACCCGAAGGACACCACATTAAAGTTTTGGCGTCGGATATCGCCTCACCGCGTTTTTCTAGCCCCTGTCCACCCTGAAGCGAAGGTTCTTTGATCTTCTCCCCCTCCCAATAGGACTGACCCCTCCCTCCCCAGATAGACGGTTCTTCGGGCTCCCCTTCCCGAGGGATCGGACTCTTTTTCTTTTTTTGAGGAGTAAGGGCTTTCACTCCACCTTGGGAGCACCACCTGGGGTTTTTTTTCTCTCCCCTTCTTTCCCCTAACTTCTCTACTCTGAGTTCTCTAGTCCTCTGGTTGTTATTGGTATTTATCACGTTTCTCGCTCTATTCTTTAATTCTGTTTCTTCTATATGTTTTGATTTAGTTAGTGTTTGTGTTGTCTCATTTATGAGAGTGTCTTGCTATCGGGTCCCTATCGGGTGTTTCTTTCTCTTTCCCCCCCCCCCCCCCCCCCCCCTTCTCTGTGCTCGCCTTTCTCTTTCGTGTCCTCTCTCGTCTCTCTCTCACGCTTCGTTTTTTATTTTTTTTTCCCTTTCCCTCTCTTTTCTTTTTCTCTGCTACTCTCTTCCGTCCATGCATTTTTTTTTTATATGACCCCATGTTTGTTCCTCGATACCCCGACCCGATTAGGAAGGTTTTCACCCCCCTTGGATCCCTGTCCCTTTAGAGGTTTTACCGCCTACCGATGGTGCACGTGTCGATCTTTGATTCTCCAGTTTTGGGTGATGATTCGGAAACGTGCGGTTCTGTGGCCCGGCATTCCCCCCCGAGAGTTTCTCCTATGTTTTGCGTTTCGATCCTGGCTCCTCGGGGAAGTGACGCTTTCAATTTTCCCTAAAAGGAAGGGGTAACCCGTTCCTCCTTTTACTATTGTGCGTTTGGGCGACCATGTGTTTCTCCGATGAGGGCGTCCCCCCGATGCCTTGAAGAGTCCTTTTTTCTAAGATCTCGATCCCCCTCGATCTTTTCTCCTAAGATTCGGTTCGTCTTCCCCATAATTGTTTCCTTCCCTCCGGTGCTGGTTACGCGATGAGGGTGATGCATTGACCGTCTTTCAAAGAACACCTGCAGGATGCGGTCTGATTTACCCCACGACTTTTTCTTTGGAGAGGTGTCGTCTCGCGGATGACCTTGGTGCTGTCGGCGAGACGTCAAGCGCGTGTGGTTGTCGCTTTCGTACCTTTTTAATGTGACTCTCTGAAACGGGTACCCAATTCCTCAAACTCTTCTTTCATAACTCATGTTTTTTCCTTCCCCTAGGAAGACAGTTTCCCCCCCCGTTCTCTTTCTGACGTATTTTTTTTTTTTTTCAAACTTTTCGGACCCTCCATCCGCGTTCTCGGAGGCTCTGGAGACGCTGTTTGGTGATCTGCCAGCAGTGCTCCCCCCCTTTACGTGGGTGTGTTTGAGAGATTAGCATTTTTTTCCAACACCGTGCCCCTTCCGATAATCGGTCCAGGAGTCCGCGCATGGCGCGGTTACTGGACAGTTGACTCCAGAAGGAGTTCATTTTCTAAACTTTCCCATCATTTTCCCTTAGGCCGTTACTGCGTTTTCCTCTCAATTTAGGGGGTAGTCTAATATGCGGCCGATTCTGGGGACCGGTGCGACCAGGTACTTTCCGAACCCGGTCCCAAAACCCCACGTTTTTTCCTATGCGCCACCCGGTATAAGGGCGGCGCGCAACCGGCCCTTCCTTTTCGTCTTGAAGGGACGGCACTTCTCCTTGTTTTCCGTCTAGGAGAAATTTTTCCCCCCAACCTAGCACGTAGTACGAGCACCGGAGGCTTTTTCAGAGTGTCGGAAAGCAATTTTCCTTTAGGGTTTTCGGAGATGGCTCTCCCTTTCTATTTGATTTATTATTGGCACTTTTTGTGCGCGCGATACGCGACTACCATATTCGTACTGGGGCGCCCGCTTTTATAACAAGAGGACCCTTTTCCAAGGTGTTCTCTTTTTTCTCTTTTCGTCGCTCCCTCGGCGAGTTTCCCTTTCGATCGCGTTTCAGACCCGAGCCTGCACCCTTTTTTTTTCGGATCAGTTTTTGGCCTCTTGCGGCACCCCTTTTCCCTTACCCCCGCTCGGTATGAACGTGCCAACCCGTACGCTCGTCGAAACGATTTAGACACAGCTGTTTCCCCTTCAAAGAGCATCCTCTTATGACTCCTTTTTTGCCGCCTCTATCGGGCGTTCGCGTGGCGAACGGAACGTCAGGTACGCACAAACTCTTTTACGGAAAAATTGATCCCAGAGTTTTCCCCCGTGTTCCCCGGCAGATTACGGTACAAGTTTGACGGTGACTTCCCCCTTGATTAGATTTACCCCCACTTCCTTTTTTTAGTCTAAAAAGGGCTTTCCCCCGTCCCCTTTTTTTTGACCGATGGTCGATTTGAAGGTTTCGCGACCGCCTCCCGATAGTACAGACTTCCCTGATCCCATTGTCGCTCCGCGAGGGTTCATGGCTAGCCCCTCGGATGGTGGATAGGCTCCTTTTTTTTCCATTTGTGGCGAGCAGGTCGCGCATCGTCCGAGGGTGGTTTTTTCCCGCTCCCACAGTACAGTTTTCTGCTCTCGAGGCCAGCCAGGTTCTTGACAGCCGGCGCAGCATTTTCAGGTTTTTTTTCCCCCATCGCAACGACGGAATGTACTTGCCACTTTTTTTTGATCTCTCACACGGCTGGTTGAACCTCAGTCACGACGCGCTTGAGCGTTTTTCCGTTTTTTCTTTCCTTTCAGGATGTGATGTAATCTAGTTTCCCCCCGAATTTTTTTCCAGTTGAGGGTATTCCCTTTTAGGGTTCCGATTGCACTTTCGTGCTTCATCCCTTTCGGTAAATCCTACGTTGATTACGCTTTTCTTTTTGGGCCCAGGAGGGACCTTTCCCCTTTTCCCTTTTTTAGTAGCAACAACTCGCTGGGATTTGAGTTGGGTTCCTGAGATTTTTTTCGGACTTTTTTCCTCCTCCTCTGCGCGCACGACGTTAGGCTCCCCCCTTTTTTAACTCGTACCCGACCACCTTATCGCTTTTTTCTTTTCCTCCTCTTTTTTGTTGAGGCCTCCTTTTTTTCCGCTGAATGCCAGTGATTTTTCCGACGCTCGTGCTGCCGGAATTTTTTTTTTCCTGAATAAAAGGTTGCGGACGTCCCCTCTTTAGCCCAACCCCAATTTTTTTTTTTTGACCTGTTCCCAGGTCATCGCCGTCTCCCTGCTTCCTGCAACAGTCCCCTGATCGAAAAGTGCTTCACGTTTAGGATTACCGGATGCCTATCTTGACGGTCGAGGAAAAAACCCCGACTTTCTTGGTTGAAAGCCTTTTTTTCCTCCCCGGTTTTCACGAGATGAACATTTCATCATGACGAGGCGCGAGTCGACGACCTCATCCTTGGCGAATCCGGACGTGACCCTTTTTTTTGGGTGCAACGCGTTCGGGTCGTCGCCTCTGCCTTTTCCGTTCCCAGCCGGCGGTTTTTTTGGTGGTCCCCGTACTTTCATGCCTCCGTGCGCACGGGGCCTTCGAGAGCGTGTAAACTGGCTGTGGTTTCGAGGGCTTTTTTTTTTCCTTACACCGAGACCTGCCTCCAAGACCTTTCTTGGAGATTCCTAATCGCGTTAGCCCCCACCCTGAGGGTGATCTCGACTTCTGTCTCCCGGACGCGATGATTTCTTTCTTTTCGCTTAGCACCTCCTGATCCCTTCTTTCACCGGGTCTTTTTTAGACGGCGTTCCATGGGCCAATGTGGTTCCTCTCCCGTTTGAAGGCCCATCGTCAAATTTTTCGTTTCATTTTTTGTAGCCGGGTGGAAATCCGTTTCCTATTTGACGTTTTGGGGTTTTTTTTCCCTGCCGTGCATTGTATTTCTCTACCACGCGATGAGCCCTTCCCGGCGCCCGGCCGGTCCCCGACCGGAGTTACTGCGGCGTTTGTCCTAGAGGCTAGTGGAGATCACTTCTCCTTTTACGCATTCCGAGGCGAGGAACCCGTGCGGTGTAGTTGCCTGCATTTCCACTTTTTTAGCTTTTTGAATGCTCGGTGAGCTTAGCCCCCTGTTTTGTTTTTCGCTCATACCTCTGAACAAGCAGTGTACATGGCCGCGTGTGAATTGTCGCCTTGAGGTTTGGGCGCTCGTAGTCCTTTCTTTTAACACGCTTCGGATCGAGCCTTGATTTCCCCCCTCTTCTGATCACGCCTTCCCTCTTATTTCGCGACTCTGGGCGGATCCGGACACTCCCTCCCCGTTCTCTGGGGACGACGTAGGGTGGTGTGATATCCTCTTTTTTCAAGACCCAAGACCTTGGATGAGTGACCGAGGACTCCCCGGTCGGGTTTTTTTCTTTTTTTTTTTCCGCCGCAGGTTTTTGCGGCATCGGCTCTCGTTTGCGTCGATCTGATGCTCAGTACGTTCGCGGAGCAAAATCTTTAGGAATCCAAATATGGAGACTCTTCCCCCTCTCCCTGACAGGCCTGTTCTCTGCTCATTGTTCTCGCGGAGGCCCCCCACGTCATTACTCTCTCCTTCATCCCCCGAGCCATCCGGTTCTGCGGCTCCTGCGCCGGATCTTTGAGGTTTTTTCCTTTTTCTTGTATCCCCCCCCGCCCTTTCCTCTCTATCCTATTCCTTTTTGATGATCGATAGCACCTGCTGAGTAAGCGTACCAACCCAGTGCCCTTATCCTTTCGAGCAGAAGAGCACTTGATTCCTCTTGTTTTGGCCTTTACGTCCCCCTTTTCTCCCCCTGGATGAAGTGTCAGCGCGATCACTTCCAACGGTATGCCGGGACCTGCGTGCCTCGCGCCATTTTTTTTTTCTTGCGATTTTCTTTTCTTTGCGGCTCCGCAACGTGGAAGCAGCGACGTTCAGACCACCTCCGCGCTCGACCCCTCCCCGGTTATAAGGCGGCGCTTTTTTTCAATGTTGGGTTGTTTTTCCCCCCTCGGGAGTTTCTTCAGGAGGCAAAGCATCCAGTTCCCCCTAGGTCGGAGTTTTCCCCCCAAGCGTGTCCCAAGAGAAAGGAGGGCTTGGTCCCGGTTTTTTTCCCTCTTAGAAGCGTACTTCCAACTCTTATTCTACTTATTATGCGGTCTTTTTTTTCTTCCGGAAAGTTTTGAGCGATAATTTAATCGTGGGTCCTGCCCCATCATCTCTCCCTGGGGGGTGTTTTTTGCGCAAGGCATTCCCCCCCACTCCCGTTCACCCCGGCTTGGTGATGCAGCGTCGAGTCTTGAGAGCAGGTCCTCTGCCGCCGAAGATCATGCGCCTGATTTTTTGGTTGTTGAGATGAGGTCCCCCCCTTCCCCCAACTTTCTTATGATGCCCACCGCGAAGTCATGACGCCGCCGACCACCGGTGAACGGTAAAACGCGCTTTTGTCGCTTCCTGAGGACCTGTCTAGATTAGCGTGTGTTTTGGGTAGCGGTTGAGCCCCCTGAACGGCAGGCCCCCAGTCCCCCTACGGCCCGGTCGAGTCAGTTTTTGTCCCTACTTGATTACGGTCCCGTTTCTTTTCCCTTGGCCCTTTTTTTCTCTTCCACGAGTTGGCGCCCCGGCCTCCAAAACCGAGTCCGGAGTCAGTTCATTTTTTTTTCTTAAGTACTATCAGTTTGTAGACTTCCCTCCCCCTCGGTCGCGATCTCCACGGCGGTTGGTAGTTACCCGGACTCCCTTCCTCGATTTTTTTTTGCGTCTCCACATAGGGTTCAATCTTCCATTTCCCTCCTCCTTTTTTTCTTTTTCGCTGATGATCTCTTTTTTTCGTTCCGTGGAATTCGCAGCTGAATCGATTTCCCCCCCCTCCACCGCCTCCTGTACCGGGTTGGACCCCGGCGATTCCTTTCCTTTCCTCTTCGAAAAGCATTCTAGTAATACCTTTTCCTATTTTTTTTTTCCTTTTTTCTTTAGTAGCCCCAGGCGGTTCTCGGAGATTCAGGATGTTCTATATCCTGCGCGCCGACAGTCTCGGAGGTCTCCCACTCTGGTTTTGATGAACTCCGTGTCCCCTTACCACTCCTTCCCTTTTTTTCACGCAATTCCGCTCTGTTTGAGCTGTGCAATGCTTCGGTAGACCTGTTTTTCGCCAACCTCTTCTTTTTTGTCTTTGATTAATCGTTCCCCGTTGACTCTTTTCTATGTCTTTGAGCTTTTTGGCCCCCTCACAAAGCTGG
>Ga0179593_1460270_pt1 | contig 12156 bp, 10 predicted proteins | sample CZODoug2_1_08_16_FD_185931 | JGI IMG/M metagenome (GOLD analysis project Ga0179593, IMG submission 185931) | Vadose zone soil fungal communities from Angelo Coast Range Reserve, California, USA - CZODoug2_1_08_16fungal (PacBio error correction) | ecosystem: Environmental > Terrestrial > Soil >... | reverse complement strand
TGTGTCACTTTATTTTGTCACCGGCCACCTTTCGCTCTTGCCCAATCAGATGTTTTTGCTTTTCTGGTAAGCCGTTTTTTCAGAATCCCCTCTTTTTTCTTTCCTCCTGTTATAATGAATTATCCAATTTTATTCTGCGGTCCTCACTGGTTCGAGCGGGTCTATTTTCATTCGTTCCGGTTCTTTTTAATCGTATTAGGACTCTTTGAAGGGTTTACTGAGATGACTCCGGGTCCCTTAAGTTGCGTTTCTACTTTACAGATGGCGCTTCCCCTCCATTGTTATCGTTCCCTCAGGTTTCATCTTCCTACATAGTTTTCTATCCCCCTTTTTCCAATCTTCGGCGAGATATTCCTTTGATTCCGGTGACTCCATCTTCGATAATTCTGTGGTCCTCGACTGTGTTTTTCGCATTCCTCTGACGATGAGGTCCGCTTTACTCAAACAGCCCGTTTTCTCTTCGTTCCTTTGGTTGAGGTGTGAGGTAAGTTTTTCCCCCCTCTTGTTATTCCTTGTCCGCTGATATATGCTCTACGGTACATAATTTTTCCTACAGCTCCTTTCCACGTCAGGGCAGTTTTTTTTTTCATGATTTTTTTTAACGGAAAGCGGCTTGCTTTGCATTGTGGCATTCCCGACTCCCGGCTTCCTTGTCCCCCCAACGCCTCCCCCCAGCCCCCCCCCGATCCCTTCCCCAGACGTATGACGCCGCTCCTACATCGGCTGCACCCCCCTCGCCCCCCTTCCTCTCCCCGTCCCCCCCCCCCCGGTTCCCCCTCAGATCCCGTTTTCGAGTTCTATTGCGCATTTCCCTCTTTTCCCCCAGATAATTGTAGTCCAACGCCTTTTTTTGAATCGACCCCATCCCCCCCAAACTTGTTATACTTTTTGGCTGTCGGATAAGACCATGCACATCCGGTCCCTCTTCTCCATCCTGGTGGACTTATTTCTCCGCCCCGATTTCACCCGGGTGCTGCCGACTTTGTCTCCCCCCAGATCGAGCGAGTCTTTTCCTATCTCCCCCCCGTCGAGTCGCCACCAGGTTGAGCTGGCTCCTATGAAGTCCTCTTCATAGCTTTGTCCGTTCCCGTGGCCCGACCTCTTGTTGGGTCCTAGCTGAGTGTTTTTCTTTTTCCTTGTGCTTATTGGGTTTTCCCCAGTCCGCGTTTGCGCTGGGTCTGTGCCGGTGCCCATCGATCCAACGTCGGCCCTTCCTTTCCAAAGAGCAATTCGGCTTATGTATTCTCACCCCCTCTTCCCCAGCTATTACCTTCCGAGAACTTCCCCTCTTTTCCCCCTTCGAGGTTAACAAATTGTAGGATTTTCAATTCCCTTTCTGGCCCTCAGAACTCAAGCGTATGTGATGCGCTTGGGAATCAGTACCTTACTCTTTCAGCCGTTTATCCCCCTCTTCCGCAGTTTTTCCCCGTGCTCAGCTCTCCAATGTCCGTTACACCCACCCCCCCCCTCTCCCTTCAACCCAAAGGTATAATTCCCCTAGTCCGTCTTGGCCTCTTCAATGGATATAAAGGGTCCCTTGACTCGTGTTGCTAAACTATTTGTACGTTTGCCTCTTCTCGCGATGTCCCTTTCTCACTTCCTTACTTAATTTATATTATTTATCACTGTGACTCGCATACTCTTTTTTTTTCCTATTTTTCCTTAGCTGCTTCCTGGGTCTTCCTCCCCCTTTTCGCTCTTTCAATCATTTCCCATTTTCCTGCGCGATGGGTTATATGTTTGCATTCGTTTGGCCCCTCCTCCTCTCTTGTACCCACCTCGCTCATTCTGGGTCTACCGGCCACTTTGGACACCCTCCTTATTTTTTTTGCTGCTTCAGAATATTCCTATGTCTCCCTCTTACCCCGCTTTGTTCTCTTTTTCCTTTTGGTAATTTTCCTATCTTCCGATCTCGGTCTTTTGAACAGAGGCTGCCTCCTCAGACCCCCCATCCGGAGAACCTCCCGGCGCCCCTTCCTATATTGCTCCCCCTTCTCGGATTTTTAACCTCAAGTCCCCGTCCCTTGCCTTCCGTCTCCGCTGCTCTCCCCCAGCTTGACAAGGTGATCCCTTCAATTGAAAGGTGTTCGTTCTTTATCGACTCTAGGTCCTCGTTCCGTGAGGTCTTTGACCGTTCCTTGCTTTAGGAGACATCGGTGGGCTTTTGTTGAAGGGGTTAGAGATCCGCTCTTCTTTTTTTTACAAAGCCCTCCTTCAGTGAAGTTCTTGTTTTTTGAACTTCTATTTCTCTTTGTTTGTGTTAGCTCCATGATTGGCCAACACTCCCTACGTCCTCAATTGGTTCTCTCCCGCCCCCGACTGAGAGCGAAGGAATACCCACCTTCCACATCCCCTTCCTTTTTCGGAGTCCTCTTCGCCCAGGGCCCAGCCCGCCGTGTGCCTTCATTTCTAAAAGTCATCGATACCCCCATGATCGTTGGAGATCCAAGCGTCCGGCAGGTTGGCCCAGACTTTCGCGGATGTTCCCCCAGACACTTGAATGACCTGGATATTTTAGCTTTCGTCAAGGGATTCCATGCTACTGGATCATCGTTCTTGCCTTTTTTCTTTCGTCCCCCTCCCCCCGCCTAGTCACTGCTCTGACACAAATAAACACCATCCCATTGGTAATTTAGGCAGCGTGATTACATGTTTAAAGGATTCTCTCCCAATTCCTCTAACTATCCCCCGGTTATCCCCCCCATGTGCCCTTTATCTCACGATTCTCCATTTTGCCATCGCGTCTTCCTTGTCAAAGCTTTCTTTGATTATTTCTCGCTGCCCTGCAGGGTTGACAAGTGACGTTCGTCGATGCCTCCTGTTTCGAAGCCACCCCCATGTCACCTCAAGAAGATTTCCCCCTTGCAGGGACGCAAAGCCTCTTTCCTCTTCGCTTTGACCCCTCTCCAACCTATCCGAGCCGTTTTTCCCTTCAGGTTCTGAGGTATCAACACTGCCCCCCAGGCCCTTTGGTTGAATCCACTTCTATTTGAACTCGGCCGAGCTGGATCGTTTTACGAGCGGGACCTTGTGTTTTTTTTTATTTGGAGCATTGTGAACCCGTCTGTCTGGGGTTGACTTAATATAGTTCTAAGGATCGAGTTCCATACTAGACACATCTTTAGGCCTCGGGTTCTTTCCTCCCCCCCTTTCAAGTTTGTCAACCCCCATTGGTTTGATATTCCCCGTCTGTTCCGGCGCCTGGATCTTTTTAGTTTTTCGCGCCCGGTAAATAGCGTGTTGTCGCTTTCTAATCAGCCGGTTTCAGGACGGCTGGCCTCCTGATGACTTCTGCTTCTGCACGCTCCTGCAGTACGAAAGATGCAGGCGAAGTTCTCCCAGAACAATGAACCACCTAATACTATCACATTCCTGTCACGTCGCTTAATTCGCGAATCTGAAAGTTTTTCAATGATTGCTATTTTCAAAACTTGGGTCGGATGCTTTCTTCTGGGAATGGACTCCGGAATTCGCGTGCCGATTGAACAAACTTGCCAGCCTGTTCCCCCAGATCGGTGACATATTGGACTCCCCTTATCTTCATGCCAAACTTGCTTTTATTGTCGAGATGATGGTTTTAGTAGTCTTTCGCGCGGCTCGCCGAGTATTGGGCGACCCCCCCCCCCCCGGGTGTACGCTTGTGGTCGATTTTTAGAACTAGAGTGTCTTTGTTAATAGGTCGCGCGTATTCGGCTTCATCTCTTACTAGCCTCTTTTTCACCTGACGTTTCGAGACTTTTTTAGGGGAGAGACTGATTATCCGTTCTCCGTCTCATGCTGCGTTCATGGCGTTTTGTAACAGGGATCGTCCCAATAGGCGAATCGGCCAATTCTGTAGCATTCCGAGCCCCCTCTTGCCGTTCCTTCATCCGGTTCTCAATGTGGCCCTTTTTTGAGACCTTCTCGCCTTCTATTCCACCAGTCCAGGGTTTCTGAGGCTCGGGCTAGGCTGCGTTAAAATTATCACCTCGGTTTTTCACGATTTGCGCAATTTCCAAGATGGGCCAAAAGTTTTCCTCCTGCCATCTACCCGTGAGATTCACCTATTTCTCGGAGACGAGCCTTTGCATCATATTTTACCTGCCCTGTTTCTTCCCTCCCTGACCCTTCTCGCTAGAAACCTTTTGCCCCCCCAGGTCCTCCCGCGTGCGCCTTGTTTTAGGCCCGTGCTTTCTAACCATCTTTCGGCATGCTCGTCTTGTTCTGCGCCCCCCCGCACGCAAGCGTCCCCAAGCCTCAGCCCGTCTTCCGAGTCCCTGACAATTACGCAGCCTCATGACCACCCCTTCCACCCGCCGTGCCTCCTTAGCCCCAGTCGGTTTCCCGATGCCCTTGCGGTTCCTTCTCCCTCCACACCTGCTACAGCGCCTTATGTTCGGCTTGCCAGATGCCCTGTGGCAGGAGCCTCCCGTATTTTGGTCTTACCACTTAAATGAGAACCTGCCCCGTTTAAGCCGTGCTTGCCTGTTAAGATCCCCAAATTCTTGACATCTTAGCTCGAAAGGACTTTTTTCCACTGCGCATGGAAAGCCTCTGACTCACACTCATTTGTCCAGCTACCCAAGACGGCATAGTGTTGACTCGGAATTTTTGGCTCCCGTTGCGTCGTCTTTCCTCTATAGCTTGTTTTTTTTCCCGGTTTCAGCCCCTTTTGCAAGGAATTTATGTTTTTTATTTTAGAAGAGACGGTCTTTCGGCCCATTCCCGGGTTGTCGCTTGAGCTCTTCCTCCCGTCTGCTGCTCGATGCTCCCCCAGCAAAAACTTGGAGGGTACATGTTTCGTCGGGCCCTCCCTTTCTCGCGATCGCATAAGGGTTATACTTTTTTCCGTCTGCGCTCCCTGTGCGCAAAAACATCCTTTGGTTAGACTTTGCCGACACCGATCGACTCGTGAAGTTCTCGATCGCCTCATCTTCAGAAGTTCACCGCGCTACTGCCATATCTTCGCGTCATTCTTTTGAAGGACCTCGATTGGTTTTTGCGCTCCACCTTTGCGCCGATCCATGACCCAGTCCCCCGTGTGGTGCTCTTCTGGCAAATCCTTTACTTGCGGTTGGGGGCGCCGGGCCTGACTCTCATCGTCTTTCTCCACGCCAAGCCGCCGTCCTCCAAGCTTCCCTGCTCCCATTGTTTGACTCTCACGTTCTGGGTCTCCTCCCCGTCCCGTTTCAATCCCGAAAGGCTTATATGCAGGCGCCACCCCCGACTCTTATTTCATTGTGAGACGCTCTTTTTTTTTGCGAATTCCGGCTATTTTTTTAGACGATGGTTCTTCCTCATCCACCTTTCACCTTGTAGTCTGGCATCTGAAGCCCTTGCCTCTTCCAAGTCCACTCTCCTCAGCCATTTAACTTTTCGTTACAAACCGTAAACCGATTGACTTCCTTCATTGTCCAGTTGGAATGAGGATCTGTTTTAGTCGACCTTGCCTTGGTATCACGTTCCAGTTTTCTTCGCCTCCCCTCCTCAGTCTCCGTCCGCTCTTGTAGAGCCCGACGAACTAGCTAGAGTTTTCCTAAGCCTGCTGTTTTCTTTGTTACTATGGTTCAGAGGCTTGCTTGCGACCCTTTCCTCGTCTTACCATATCTTCTATCGTGTCACATAATCCCGTTGGAGAGCGCGAGTTCCTGCGGCCCTTCCGTACGAGTTCCCCACTACATGCCCCACAGTCCCCCTCCCTTTAGGCGTTTGGCAGCGCGGCTAGTATGTTCGCGGGCTTCCCACACTTTCCGCCTGGCCTATGTCGACCTTCTCAGATCCCTTTTGCCTTTGGTAAAAAGCTCTTTCCCTGTCCCCCCCCCCCCTATCCCCTTCCCATGATTCCCTTTCACCCTTCGAATTTGGGCTGTAACGTGCTGTTCAATGTGCTTTTCCTCTACAAATTATGCGGCTCTTGTGGACCTCGTCGGCAGACGGAGCGTTCTCCTCGACTGCCATCCTTCATGGGTTTTCTTTATGGCAACTCCCTTCCTGCTCGGACTTTCCTCTTCTTCAATGCGCAAGCCCCAACGCGTCTCACATTTGATTGGTTTGCGGTGGCTGATTGATCCGCTTTCGTTCTTTTCCCCCTTCTTCGACCTCTGGAGCCGCGGGCTGAGTCTCTGGAGCTTCGTTCTTGGGCGTACTGAGGCGTAGCCCGGTGTTTCGCCGTGTTCCCGGCTTCCCTCGCGTATGGCTTCAAATTTGTGCCGAGGTTCGCAACCTTCTTTTCGACATTTTTGATATCATTCGACAACGTGGCGCTAATACCCTTGCCGACCCGTCCTCGCGGCCTGTCTGCTCTCAGTTTTCAATTTTTTTAGCCCGGGTTCCTTTTCCCGGGACTATCTTTCAAGATAGGGCCTCAGACTTGTTGTCTTGGCTTTTAACAGTCGGGGCTTGACGCGCCAGGTAGTCCCCATTTCCAGTATCGGATGCGATTTTCTTAAGAGTGCCTTCACCTAATTCGTAGCAGGGCACCCGCAGACGTTTGTTTATCGTCCTCTCCCGATCCGCGCCAATTTACGTTTTCAAACGCCGGCCGGCCGCCTGTATGCGTTCGTAAAATCCAGATCTGTTATGGAAACCCCTGCGTTCTGTCCCACTCCCTCGAGACGCTGGCCTGTCCGAACAGGAGTAAACCTTTTTCTTTCCGTCCTTTTCCACCAACGATGCTTTCGTGTGAGATTGACCCACCTTGTCTTTTACCAACATGCCTTCCTGCGATCCGTTTGCCGCTTCGTACTTCGATTTCTCCCTTACAGTTTTTTTACTCTTTTTAAGAGGCACCAGACGTGTTCCTGCCGTCATTGTTCCTTTAAGGGTCTTTCGGCCAAACTCGGTTTCCTGGAATTAAGAGGAGGCCAACCCTCTGCCGATTGTGATTTTTTTGTTTGTTGCGGATCTGAACTAGCACTTCATTACTCGGGACTCCTTCTTCTCCAACGGCGGGGTTTGGAACTTTCTTTCCTTGGGGGATTTTCATTGGATCGGGACCTTGTAAGGATTGGATGCTTTTGCCTCCTTTGCCGTGGGTTTACAAGCACAGAGAAGTGCGACACATTTCTCCTTATGGCCATCTCATATCCCTGCCTCCGTCGCGCCGGCTTTGAAAGTTCTTTGAGAAGATGTTGGTCTCTGGCGTTTTCATGAATATCATGCCAAGGATTTTCCTTCGAGCGAGGCATGCTAGCTAGCCTTCAGTCCTTTCCCCAATTTTGACGTCCCCCCCTATTTATAGTAGCTTTGTGCAAGTCTTGACGGCACCACAAAGCGGGAAACGTGTTTACTTTTCACGCCTTCCCTTTCGATTTTAAAGCCCCATTGTGTGTCAAAGCTGGAGGCTTTTTCCAGTAACTCGTTTAGTTTTCAGATTTCTACCGGCAGAGTCTCGAACCCTTGAATAGTGTCCCTCTGGTTATTCGCCGCGTGTCGCCGATCCCTTTCCCCCTCCTAAGTAACGGCGCCGGGATACGCACCTCCTTTTGCCCCTCGGTCTCGCCCCAAGTAGGTTCTCTGGAAGGAAGTTAGGATAGCCTTCTCTCCGACCTTTCTTAAGGACAAGAATTTCACCCCTTCATTCACACCCAACGGGGTCCGATACCTACGCTTTTGCGGCCCGAAGGGACTGAAGGACACCTCTCCTTGAACCTCTTCTAAGCTGGTTGGAAGATTCTCTGCCTTTCACTTTATCGATTAAGGTTTCGGACTGACTTGCTCTTGTTTTCTTCAGTGGGCGCATTTCCCAAGTCGAGTAGCCAGTCTATCTTTTTTTATCATTGAACCGACCAGCCAAGCGAATTCGAGATTGCGCTTACATTTCGCCGTGCCGTCCCTTTCCCCTCATGAGGGAGGAGTTTGTCTTTTTTGCCGTTAGTCGTACCTTCAGTGGTTCCCGATTCCCTTTACAGTTCCCCCCGCAAACGTCTTTGAAATATCAGTTCCGTCCTCCAAAGCGCTGATTATGCGCAAAGCGACACCTATTAGGTTGCTATTCGCATGCGCTCCGGCTTTCGCTCTTTCCCGTTCGGCGGCACAAACCTTTTCTTTCTGTCTGGTTTCCAGACCCCGCTTCGGTTCTCGCGGCGATTTGAGTTTAGGTCTCGCATGTCCGTCCCTCCTTCTTCCCCCCGCCGCCTTTTTTTTTTCAAGGCAGAAGGTCCGGTCCTGTCCCTTTCCCCTGACCGTTGATCCGTCGCTGTGCTCGTTCAGGCCTTTTTGTAGACCTGGGGAATTTACTTGGTTCCCTGTTTAAACGGTTCCAATTATTGGAACTGATCGCGCTGCTGCTTGTTTTGAGATAGTTACGCATGTACGAATTTGATGACTTTGCCTTTTCTACCTTCTTTTTCAGAGGCCTCCTGAGACCTTTCTCGTCATCCCCCTTTTTCCCTTTCATCCCTTGCTTCTACGGCCTTATCGTTCCAGCTGGAAAAGGCCACCGGGCGAGCGTGCCAATTCTCTCCTTTTTCTTTCTCTCCCTCCTTCCTTCTCACCTGAGACTTAGTGTTTTTTTCTCAGACAGCAGTTTTTCCAGCTTATTACGCCCACCCCAGATTAGATGAGGTTGGATATTGCACAGTCCTCTCGGAGTTGAACAGACGGTCGTCCCCAGGCTACCCCGCAATCCTGGGTCACTCCCGGACGAACCATTCACTACTCATTAAATCGTAATTGTCTTTTCTCAATTTGCCCTTGCTCCTCCTTAGGACCCGCGAAATTCCTGAGTGGGAAGTTGCTCTCGTCGGTGCGGCCCTTTTAAGGTGGACGGCGCGCGCCACAGAACGGATGGGTACTTCTTCTTCCTTTATGCCTCGTCTAAACAGACGCCTCCTTTTCCGTGTGGCTTTTTGTGAAATATCTCCTAACCTCAGTTTTTGTTGTGTTCTCTTTCCCCCACCTGCAAGGTTCGTCTTTTAGAAGCGCGATCTTCCTCACCCTCCCCCGCCATCGGGCGTTCGCGCTTGCAGCACGATTTGCCGCCAGCGCATAAGAGACATGATCTTTCCAATCCCCGTTTCCCTGCTCAGTTTTTCTTTTTTTGCACCCTCTTCTCCTGCAAGGTAGACAATTTCTCTTTTTCTTTGCGTGACTTCCAATCGAATTGGAAGCTAGAGTAGGGAGGATCGGAGGTATTAGATTTTCTTTTTACCGCTTTTTTTTTCTTTCTGGTACTTTGGCGCCTTGTCCGGCCCCCCTTATGTTAAATGCTCAAGAGGAGCCCCTTCCTCATCCCCCCTTCTGGAAGACGGCCCCTTTTGGACTTCTTCCCGATCCACCTTTCCCGTCTCGGGCGATTGATGTTTTCCGGGATCCCGCACATACATTCGGGCTGTCATTCCACCTTTTTCTTCTCCGACTAGCTTAGCTTAGGAAGGTAATTGGCCCTTTCGAGGACAGGTCTCCTCTCATTTTCTTGCGCGCATTCCCAAGAAGATTTTACCGTTGAGTTCGCCTTGAGACAGAAACGACTACTGGCCGATTATTTCGCGAGTGCAAGAGAATTTTGCCCTCTGGTCAGGTCCCAACTGTACCCCCTGCCCGTGCCGCGGGGCCTAGCAAGGCTCTGAACTTTCCCCCTCCGCGAGTGCTCGCCGGTCCGTTTGGTTGCAACTTAGCTGGGCCTTTACGTGGACTGAAACACCGTCCTGGTGTGGAATCGCATCGACACGTCAGGATATTCCGGATTCCCTTCTGTTCCATGAAGTCCCAACCTCCAGAGTTTCTTTTCCTACCAGTACCAATCCACCCATTTTTTACTACTTGTTTGACAGGACGGTTGTGGCCCGGCGAAATAGTCCCGTCGCCTTTCTTGTCCTTTTTATCCTCGTAGGTTTCCTCTTTGATCATTTTTTGGGAGAGTGAAGGGGCTGCTGGAGCGGCCCCAAGTTTAACAGCCGTTGTTTCCGCCGCCAAATGAATCACGCCGCCCTGTCCCCGATAACATCGTCGGACGGTAGAAGTCGGTCTCCATTCCGGGGTCGTGGCTTCTCAGATTAGTCTTTTAAAAGGTCTGCGACTTGTAAGATCGCCCGGCTTTCGCCACGCGTACCAACGTCTTGGTCTAAATATTCCCGCTTTTGCCATCTCCCCCCAGGTGAAATCCCCCCTGGGACCTTAGGGAGCTCATGCCCGGATTACTTTCCGGGGCGCTTGCCTGGTCGTCTTCTTCCTTCCCAGCTCAGCGTCATGGCCCCCCCCTTTACGAGAGGGGGTCTGATGCGACATAGAGTTGAGTTGGCTATATGATGTTTTATTCCTTCGCCCCCCCCCCCCTGCACAGAGAGGACTCAAATGGACGGTATCGACCCGGGGGCGAGCCGTTCTGCGCGGGTAATACTCCGGCTAGTGAGGGGGATTGAACAGGCCTCACTTTCTTAAAAGCATGCTCTCCGAGCCGGCCCCCCTTTCTTGCAGGTAGTTTTTTTTAGAACGGCACTGGCCCTTCCCCTTCCCTTGACCTTTGACTAGGGAAGAGCATTTCAACGGAGCCGTACCTATCATACTTGGGCGCCACTCTTACCTCCCCCTCTTTTGAAACTTTTGAAAACCCCGTGGCATCCCCCGCTTACTGACATGCCCCCGACCCTTTCTGTGGAGGCTTCTCCACGATTCGACGGGCGCGGAAGAAGACTTATGCACGCCCCCATATAGTCCTTCAATGTCCTTGTCCGACCCCGCCCTAAGCTCATCGCTGCAAAAGGCGTTTTTCTATTCCGTAGTCTTGCGGCGGGGCCGCAAAACCTGGTTTCATATATGCTTTTTTTGTTTCCCACGCACCAGCGGACCCCGACGCTCGCAGCCGCAAGAAAGACTGTACCCATTCAAGCAATCCGGCCAATGAAAATCCCCCCTTCCGGTATAACTGATCCGTTGTTAGAGTGTCGGCGGCACGCTGTCTGCAATTGAGCGTAAGGTTTTCCCTCCCTCCTTTCCCCTATAGAATTTCTTTTCGGATCCCCTCTGAAATTGTTCCTGAGCGACCGGCATTTGGCCCGGTGAACGGTAAAGCACGGCACCCCTCCTGTGCCCCCCCTGGCTCCCTTTTCTTTTTTTCCTTTACGATAAGATGTGCCGGAGCAAATCCTATCGAAAGTCCTGACGAGTCGCTGAGACATGAGCCGCCGTTGACCTCCACCTCCCCTTCTTCAAATGCCCAAACCAAGGATTGCTGGGCGTACGTTTTCTGACGAACTTTTTTTTAACACCCCATTCATCCCTGTATGAATCGTCCGGACGTTTTGGGACAGTTTCACGTTTCAGCACTAGGATTTATGCGGAGTTCTCAGCCCCGTCCGGCTCTTTGGTTCGTGAACCTGGCTCCGATCGAAAAACGAGGATTTTCTCTTTTCCCATCCCAACCGGCCCCTTTGTTTCCTGTTTTCCTCATGGGCGGGCAATCTTCGGTTCTATCCGGTCCTTGGTCGCATTTGCGCTCCATGGTTTAAATCAGGGTACAATCAGCGTCTACCGCTCTCGGTTGTGAAGGCGATTCGAGAATCTTTCAACCTCCTTTCCACCCCTCGATGCCTACATATTTACTTAGCTTTTTTGCAGGCTCGAGGATGCGGCCGGGTTTTCCGTGATTACCTGGCCTCTCTCCTTTGCCACGATTTTTTTTTTCCCGTCTAAGATCAAGTATTTTGCGACGGGTGACGTCGACATCCTGGACCTAAAACTCCCAGGGAACCTTTCTCTTTCAGCTCTTTTACTAGATGGTGGAATCCCATGTGGGTCGAGATTACTTAAAGAACAGAAGTGCTGGATCATAAGTTCGTCCCAATTTTCCCCTCCCACCCCTCCCTTCCTTTTCTACTTGTGTGGACTCTAGTACTTCCTATCGAGACAGGAGACCTGATGTGCCATATAGGAAAACAATGGAAAGCGTAGGGTATTCTATTTCCTATCTATTTTCCTCCCTTTTCTCGGACTACGAGCAATCTACATTTTCAGGGCCACATCTATTCCTGATTCCCTTCCCAACTGCAGTGATTTGGATCATGGAGAGACATCGATGTTCTTGTTCCACGTGCTTTCCCTTTCCGAGATAGCACGGATTGTCCTCGCTGACGGGATGGGGCCACGACGGAACAGGTTCGCGCATCGCCGACGGGTCAATGTTGCTTTTGTTTTATCTTTCATTTTTTACTTTGACGTTCTCCCCCTTTCGAACGGGTT
>Ga0179593_1410119_pt1 | contig 12156 bp, 17 predicted proteins | sample CZODoug2_1_08_16_FD_185931 | JGI IMG/M metagenome (GOLD analysis project Ga0179593, IMG submission 185931) | Vadose zone soil fungal communities from Angelo Coast Range Reserve, California, USA - CZODoug2_1_08_16fungal (PacBio error correction) | ecosystem: Environmental > Terrestrial > Soil >... | reverse complement strand
CTACGTCAGAGTTTTCCCCTTTCCTGGGTACTTATCTCTTTTTGAGCCTTTTCCCCGGGCAGGCGGTCGGGTTGGTTTATAGGAACCCGTTGTTTGCCGCCCTCTATGGACGCGTTCCCCTGTCCCTTTCCCCCCCCCTTTGAAGTTTGGAGGCCGGTCTGGGCGTTGCTTTATGTGGGTGCCTTTCTTTCCCCCCTGACCTTTTCTTTGGATTTTCCCCCTGGCTCATAGGTTGCGAAAGCACCCCGTCCTTGCATGCGTCTTTTCCCGCCCCTTCTTTTGGAAGGACGACGATTTTTACGAACAGGCCTTTGGTTCAAACCGCTCGCGTTTTAGATTGTTCAACCCTCTCGTTTCCCTTTCCCCCCGCTTATGTCCGGATTCTCGTGTTGTGCAGCCATCCAACCTAAGAATTGTCCGCAACGAAAATTTTACCGGGGCCCCCAGACTGGAACCCAGTGTCGAGTTAGTCAAACCCTCCCGTTAACCCCACGCCCCCTGTCGCGACGAGGAAATGCTCCCCCCCCCCAGGGGAGGGGGCGGGACCCGGCCACCCCCCCGCTCCCCTTTTTCCCCTCCTTCAAATTTATCATCTACTTCGCGCGTCCAATGCTTTAACAACCCAACCCCCTTAGGATCCCGGCTTCGCCGGCGGCCCCTGGTCGAATTTGCCGCGTCGTCTACCCCATAAGTTTTTTTTCGACACTTTGCCGTGATTCCGTTGACCGCGAGCCTCCCCCCTCTCCGTTAACCGGAGCACCCCCAACACGGCCGGCATATCCTGGCTCGCCCCCCCTGCCCTGACAAATCCGCCAGTGCCCCCACCTCCCTGTGCTGGACCAGCACGACACCTTGCAAGACTTCCATTTTAGTGCGAGATTTCATGTAACTTTGACCTTGCGCCAAGGGGCTTTTCCCAAAACTGCCCCTCTTCCCCCCAAAGCGACATTGTGGACCCCCTCCCACCTTGCGTCACCCCTTCTAATACAAGGGGCACAATCACCTGTTTCAATTTCCAATGGCGCGTTTCCCTGCCCCTTTCGGGGAACTACGAGGAGCAGACACCATTCGTTTCCCCCCGATCCTTGTTTTCCTTGGTGAGACCCTTCCTTGACGCTCGCGTCTCCCCCAACACCGCCGTCAGGCGGCAAGGTTTGCCAGACCCCCCGGCCCACACACCTTGGGCCGTCCCGTTTTTAGGTGCTTTTGACCTCTAATTCCTTTTTTAAGTTGCCCCCTCCCCCCCCAAAAGCAGCGGCCACCGACCTGTGGTTTGTGTTTTTTTTCTTTTTTGTTTCCAACGGACCCACCAAACTTTTCCCAAGTGTAGGGCCCAGGGACCCCAACAACTTTTCTTCGGCTTTCACTGTCACAGGCACCTCTGGTCGATCAAATCTGCTATGGGTCAACCGCTAATTTTATCGAGTCCAGTTCCTTGAGGTAGCGATCCTTGCGGAATTTCAAACGGCCATTCTCGTAGAAATAATCTCCTTGGCTGCCCGATCCCCCGGTTCCCCCCCATCAACGTTTTTCCCTGGACCGTAGACCTCCCCCTTCCCGTATGCCCCAATCACCCGGCTTGTATCAGCCGGGTGCCGCTACCAGGTCAGAGCATCACCAGCGCCTCGTGGCCGAGGGCCCTTTTTTTTTTGGCTTCCCCACTGTGTTTTTTTTTCGCGCACTAGTTCTTTGTGGGCCGCATGTTCGGTTCAACCAAGACCGTTCCCTTATCCATGGTTGAGCTGTCCTGTTTTTTCTAAGATTTGGCCGTTCCATCACACGCTGAACTTCATCACCACCCATTTTTGACCAGGCATCAAAGATTTCGTTTTTTGTATTAACCCCCCTTCACCTGAAGTGCGTGGACGACCTACTTCAGTTCCATCAGAAGATTTGTCCTGTGACTTTGCGCACTTCAGTGCCCAACCCCTTTTTGATTGAAATCGCCTTGTCCCTGTACACAACTCTCTTCATCGGACCAATAGTGTCGTCTTTCTTTTGGAGATGGTTCGTAAATTGACAGGATTTGCCCCTATGGCCATGTTCATGTGTCTCTGGTTCACCCTTTTGAATTTCCGGTCATTTCTTCCCCCGGTAAGTCCCACATGTTCCCGAGAGGAGAACAACCCCCACAATACCATCTCCTTTAAGAGCTCTTCTTATCTGGCATCCAGCCCCTCCCCACGTCACTTGTCAACACATCAGCGGCTCCCGCCCCCTATCCTCCCCCTGCCCTGTCCCCCCCGCGGAGATTTCCTTGGCGGAAAACTTGCGGTGGTCTTCCCCCCACCCCCCCAACGTTTCTGGGTTTTGGGGCGGGCCACCACCCTTTTTTCGCAAGGTTGGATTTTCGCCCCCCCGTTCTCCTCCTCCCCCTTTCCCCGTCCCTTTTCAACCAGAGAGATTTTTCCGACGTTGGCAGTTGACTTCACCCCCCTGTTCCTTTGTGAGGAAATCCTCTCTTTTCTCAGACTGTTTGGGTTTGCGGTCTCGATGCCCTTTTTCTCGTTTTCTGTGTAGCGTGCCCCCTTTTTTTTCTTACCACTTCTGTTTGGATGGTTTTTTTCCCGTGATATTGTAGCTTAGCTCTCTGAAAGACCCCTGCGTTTCGCGGTTCCTTTCCGAAACCCAACCTGTTGAATGGTCCCTCCAAATTCCGCTTTAGGTCCCCAGCGGTTTTACCGTGCCCCTTGGAGAATCCTTGAAGAGCCGCTGATTTTCCTTTGTTAGCGGTGGTGAGGGGCGAGGCGTGCGCCAGGTCTCGGCGTTTTTTGCTCACCCCCCTATGATGTGAGTGTTTTTGTCTCTCGCGGTTGACACCTTGGTTTTGTGACTCAGAACACCTTGCCTTTTAATTTCCGTTTTGGTGGACAGATTTCCAACGGGGGCTGTTTGCATCTTTGAACGCGCACTTGACCCTGTTTTTCCCCTTTGCCCCCGCCCAACCTTCCTTTTATTGTCTCATGAAGGCGTTGTTTTTCGTCCCTCTCTTGTCAGTTTGTTTTTGCAGGACGAAGACTCGCCACGTATCCTGCATGGCACCCCCCTGCATTCCCCGTCATTTGGATTGCCCCCAACTTTACTTTTCCGTTTTTTCTTTCCACGCACAGCTATTTCTCTTTGCGGCCCCTGGGTGCCTTTGGCAGTCGCGGTTATGTCTCAACGGCAGACTTCTCCAACATGGTTTGCGGGCCTGAAGTAACTTTTTTGGTTGCCGAAACCTGTTCCCCTTGCCACACCCGGACTGACACTAGTTTTGACCCCATGTGATCGTGTCGACTTCGTCACGCCCCCCGCGAGCCTTTTTTGCGAGTTTCCTGTTGATTGCAGGATCCCCCCCCCTAGGCTTTTCGTCTTTGTAGTATTTCTTTTCCCTTTGAACTTCATGTTCACCCGGCTCCCTTTTCTCCCGGGCTTCTTATTCGCCGAGATTCTTTTTACGACCCTCCTTTGATCTGTAAACCCAACGGGTCATTTATAGACTTGAAACACTTTCCTGACGTGTTTTGATCGTGGACCGCTGCCTTTTGCGTTTCCGCAGAGGCTGTTTTTGTCTTCCCTTCCCCCCCCTTTTTTTACTTGTTTTTTCCTTTTCCCTCACCCACCGCCCGTTCGGGAAGTTTGCTTTTTTTGTTTGCACCTGTTCCAAAAACAATTCCTTTCTTTTGACTGTACCTGTGCCCCTTGTTGTTCCTGTGTTTTTTCTGTCCTGCCTCTTTTTCTGCGTTTTTCCGCTCGTTTTTCTCGTCCATTGACGGTCTCCCCTGACCAACAGGATTTCTTATTGGACTTTTTTCTGATTTTGGTTCCTGTCTTCCGACACTTGACTCTTCCGTGCTGGCCTTTGCTTTTACGCGGTCTCCCTTGGAGGTTCCCACCACCTTTGCTTCCTTTTTTTCTTCCTATCCTTTTTTCCGAGGCAGTTCTCTCTTTCTAATGTTTTTGATTTTCCCGCAAATTTTGATTTCTTGTTGTCCCCAATTTTGCTCTCTGGTTTTACTGGCATTGCGAGCCTCTATTCCTTTTCTTTCTTTTTTATTCTCCGTTCTGGCGGGCTGCTTGCCTGTTCCCTTTGCCCCCACGTTCGTCGGCCGTTCTTTTTATCCCCCCCTATACGCGCTTCCCGCCTCCCTGCTTATATCCTTATCCTGTTTGTTTCGCTTTTTTTTTTTCGCTACTGAGTTTGCAGATCGTTTTTTTTTTTGAAAGGTCCTTTTCTCTCTGTTTGGCCTTGGGTAGTTCCGCTCCATTTTGGAAAAATCCATTTCTTTCCCGCTCGGCGACTGTTACGTTGGTGTATCTGTTGTCTGTCTTTCGCCCACTTTTCATCTTTTTTTGGTCCTTCACATCGTTTTTTTTGGCCCCCATTTTTCTTTTCTGGCTGACCACCCTCGAACCATTTTACCAGCCAAGCTTCCAGTCAACACTCTGGGTTCTGACCCAAGCGGTGACGTGGAGCTTGACCAATGTTTGATTGGTAGCTCCCCCGTCGTCCTTACTGTTTCGCCTGCAAGTCCTCGGGATTTTTATCCACCCCCTGATCCGGTTGACGTTGCGGATAGCTAAGCACCCCTCCCTCCCCCCACCTTTGTTCCCCTTGCCGGGCTACCCCTTCCGGGCCAAGCAGGTTTTCGCGTCAATATCTTTATGTCATGATTTAAACCACTCCGCTTCCCTGAGGGGGGCCTCATTTTCTATCCTCCCAGGGAGGAAAATGAGACTCACTTCCTTTTTTCCTTTTCTCCTGGTTAATCCTCAATTTTTTTTTTCAGAGTTTTTTTGAGATGATGTTTTTTTTTGTCTTTCTCTTTTTACTGGATTCGAATGAGCCCTACACGGGTGACTGTATTGGTCGTGTTGTAGAATACACCTGTTCCTCCTCTTCCCACCTCTTCCCATCGTTTTCAGTTCAGTTTACCGTTCTGTTTGGCGGGTTTTCGTAGGGGGTCTCTTGCTTCGGAGGCAGGCGTTTTTTTCAAAGTTTTTGGTTGCGACCACACCCTGCCGGTCTGACTTCGTTTGTCCGCCCCCATGAAGGAGGACTATGGCCTCCCTCTTTTTCTTTTTTTTTTTTTTTTCACATGCTCTCTTGCGCTTGGTTTTCCATTCCTTTTCTTTGGCTTCCGTCTGTCAGGTCTTTTAGTGGTTTGCAGCACCAGTTTTCCCCCCCCGTCAACACTTCCCCCTTTCTTTTTTCCAGGTTCTGTGGCCCCGGAGTGAACCCCACTTGTCGCCCCATGGGAGAAGCACCGATTCACCACACTTTTTCCCAAGTTCCGAGAGCGAGTGTCTTTCCAACCTTTTTTTTAGCGTCCTAGACCCTGGCCCCTCTCCATAACGGGGGTCCTTCCCCACTCCCCCCCTGTCTGTTTTTTTTTGCTTTTTTCCCAGTAGCGTTCCCACCTTTCCCTACCAAAACCAAAAACGTTTCCAGTTTGATCAACCACGGATTCTCCCCTCTTCTTTCTCTTTTTTCTATACAGAAAGGTTTTTGAATGTGGTCTTTAGTGTGCAAATTTTGCGAGCTAAACGTCCCTTTTCAGTAAGAAGTACACAGGAAATCCTGCCCCTACTAGAAGCGTCAAAAAAAAAGTCAAGTTTACCCAGCCCCCCACATCAAAACTGAACAGACCACGTTTCTCCCCCCTCCCCTCACAGCGCCATGCAGGCTAGAACCCTGTCTGTCCCCTTTTTTTTTCCAGTATGCAACTTTTTTTAGTTGAGGACGCAAGAAAACCCGTTTCTCCCCCCCTGATCCTGGTGTCCTGTGCTCCCGGAATTCGCCGCCCTTTCTTGCCAAGCGGAGGACACCCGCTCTCCCACAAACTTATATTTCCCCCAAAGCCCTCCTTTTTTTTGAACCCTTTCCACTGCGCACCTCTACCTTTTTTTTTTTCCCTTTTTTACCCTCCCCCGCCAAAGCGTCCTTCGGTCGGCCACCCCGGTGGGGGACTTTGGCTCTGACCACCCCTTCTTTTTAACCCACGACTCTACCTTTGGTGTCCTTGTATCCCCTTCTTTCTGACCTCCCTGCCTCCCTCACGTAATCCTTTCCGGCAATTTTCCTCAGAACCCCAGGGGCCCCACCTTTGGTTTCGTACCTTCCCCCCCCTCCCAAGAGTTGTGTTTTTTTCCGGGCCCACCTCCACCCAACAGCAGCGGACCTCACGGAGGTCTGGTCGGCTTCTCCCCCCCCCTTTTTTCCCCACCAACATGTCCCCGTTGTCCCCCCTTTTGGCCTCGTAAGGGTCCAGACCCCAACCCCCCCCCAAAACTTCCTCGAGTCGTTACCTTCAACGCAACCCCCCCCCAGGCAGGGCAGTCTCCTTTGATTATGTGGGCACCGTAGATTCGATTGTGACCGTTTTCCCCGGCTCGCTCTTGCTTAATTCCAAACGCATCTCCGTCCTGAATACCTTCTCGTTCTTTTGTTTTCCTTTCAAAAGCTCGGTTCACCTTACGTTCCTGGTACGATTCCTCCAAACAGACGGTGAGCAAACCCCTTCCTTTTTTTTGTGTGTTGGGGTAGAGCCGGGATCAGAACGGTGCCCTTTTTTTCACAATTCTCCGTGAGGTCCTTTCTGCTCGATTCCCGTGTCCGGCCCGGCCCACTAGGCGGGACTTTTGGTGCCGCATTTCCTTTCTGGGTCCGCCGTTTTTACAGAATTTAACCCTTCTCCGGATCCTTTTTTGACGTATTTTTTCCGTGATCCCAGGACCCAGCTGCACCTACATCCCAAACAAGGTCCTTCCCCAGCCCCTTTCCACAGACGTGTGCGTGATTTGAATCCAAACAGGAGTCTCCCCTGTCGACATGCCCATTCCTTTGCAGTTCCCTTCAGTCCGAATTGCGCTCTCGCCCTGCACCAACGATTGTTTTTTCACCCTAGTTCCTCCCCACCGCTACATCGACCAACCTTTTCATTCTTGTTGTTTCTTTTTGAGCTCAGATATCTTAGTTGGCTCGATTTCTTTTCTCCTTTTCTCTGTACCCACCAACTGTAATTCCCTGTCAGTTCTTCCGGGTTCATTCCCCTTTTTTTTACCCTTTTAGAGGAACCCACCCTCCATCATTTTTCCCCGCGCTTGCATTTTTTCTAGCATCCCCCACCCACGCTCCCCCCGCACAATCAGTCTGGCTCCTGTTCCTCTCCCATTGCGTAAACCTGCGGGACCCAGCGCCCAAATTTTTTTGTTGCCCCCCCGGATGTTGTTTTTTGCAGGAAGCCACTCTCTAGTTTATTTTCGCCGCGCGTCCCCATTCACCCAACCCAGATTTCCCCCTTGTCAAGCTTCAGCCCCGCGATCACCCTTCTTCTTTCCTCCTTTTCTTCCTTTTTTTTTTTTTTGCATTTCGGAGTTTGATGCCTTCCTCTTTTTTTGCTCGTACCCCCGTTTCGTTTTTTTTTTTTTCCCCAATTTTGTGATTTTCCACGTGGTCTCTTTGTAATTTCTCTTCGCAACCCCACTCCAACTTTTTCGCGCTGTTTCCTTTCGCACCCCACCCCCCCTCCTTTTTTTTTTCAGGTGACCCCCGCAGCGTTTTCCTCCCCTTTCGGTTCCTCTGTGTTTTCACCCCCATGCTCTAATTGACGGTTAATTTGTAGATCTTTTTTTTTCAGGTGGAGTCGTTTCGGGGCGAGTCGGGTCGCTGAGTCTGACGTCGCTAAGATGCATGTGAGTTTTGTTCTCTAGCGGTTCAATTTTTTTGTGATTTTCTGAAACCCCCCAACCTTCCTTCCAGTGGGTCCCCCCCTCAGAAACCCCTTTGATTTTTCCCCCATTTTCTTGCCCGCCATTTCTCTCGCCCCCCCCCCCCCCTGACAACTTCCTTTTCTTGTCCGATTTTTTCAGCTTGGTTTTTTCCCATTTGATTGCTTTGTAGTTGAGAGAGAACCATTTTCTTTTGCCCTGTGGGCACTCTTAATTCGCACTCCCTTCCGTTTTTTTCTCCCGTCCCCGATCTGCGGTTCGGAGGGGCAATGGGTTATTGCCGGCCGTTCGTTTTTTTTTTGCCCACGGACTCAATTCGGTATCACAAGTTTTCAGCTCCCCTTTTTTTTAATTGCTTGGATTTCCTCCACTTCTTTCACCCTGTGTCACCCTTCAATCCTTTTTTGAGGGGTCGACACGGTTCGAGGCTTTTTCAACTCCCCTCTAGCCTTTTTGATGCTTCCTGTCAGCTTTTCCCTATACAGCGTTTCTTTCTTGTTGAACAGATCTGGTCCCTTTCCCCTGTTTCACCTCTCTTGCGAACCCTTCGATATTTTTTTTTCTCTAATTTGAGTTTCCTTTCTCGCAAGGGCACCCCAACTTTCCTCTGAGCTTCCCACCTCGCTTGACGTCTTTTTTTACTCTTCTGTCGCCCCCGCTTCTGAGGTTGGGGTTTTTCGCCTTACACTGTTCCCTTTTTTTTTCCTTTTCCCCCACCACACCCTTTTTCCCCCTTTCTTGTTGCCTCTGGTCTTGGTTTTATTTTTCGTTGACCCAACCACGCTGTTTTTTCAAGTTTTTCCATGTGTTTTTATTGGGTCTTTGTTCCTTGCCCCTTCTTCCCTGGCGTTTGGTGTCTGACTCTTGTATCTTTTTTCAATGATTTTCTCACCGGAAACCTGTATTCGGACTATTTCTTTTCTTTCCCGTTAAGTTTGATAGCGTGGCGTCTTGTCTTCTTGTGCCGTTGGCCTTTTTTATTGGTCCCAACGGGCGGTCTTGTTTCATTTGAGCTCCCTTTCCTCTCTTTACCGTTTTAATCCCCGACTCGTTTACTGCCAATTGATCTTGCTTGGTTAGGTTTTTTTCTAACTCTGTTGCCTGGCTTTTTCTTTTTTTTTTCAGTCCTCTTTTGTGGCCTGCTCCCCTCTATGGCCCTCCCTTTTCTTTGATGCTTCCTTTTATGAGGGCCCCTTTGCTTTTTCAGGAATTCCCTCTTTTCCCCAGATTGTTACTTCTAAGTTCTCCAGAGTCCTTGAATCCTTTTTGATCTCCTTTTGTTTGGTTTTTTTCTCCTGTCCGTCTTCCTGAGCAAGCTCTTTTCTGCTTTTTTGACCTGTTTGCTTTTTTTTTTTTTTCTAGTCGATCTGTTTTTGTCAGAATTCCTGCTTTCTCGTCCCTTGTACGTTTTGTTTTTTCTTCTGGTGGAGTTCTTTTCCCTTTTTTTCGCCCCTTTTTTTTTTTTTTTCTTCCCCACCCCCCCCCCATCATGTCTTTGGGCCGTTCCCCCTTTGTTTTTTTTTCACCCTTCTTTCTTTCTGGGTCTGACCCCTAGAAAATCCGGACTCCCTCTTACTCCCCCCCCCATGACCCCGTCCTCCCTCGAATTTTTGTCCCCCCCTTTTTCGTCTTAGTTCCTTCATGGTCGGAACTTTTTATGCCCCTTTCCTTGCTTTTTCGCACCCCCCCTTTATGATCACGTGCCGTCGTCTTTTTTTTTTTTTCTTGACGCTCCTTTGGCACCGTCCCCCTCTTCTTTTTTCCATCGTTTTACACCGCCCTGGTTCTCGTCCGTCCATATTCTTTAAGTTCTCCACAACATCCTTTTTAGTCCGTTCGTTCTAATTACGATCCCTTACCCTTTCTTACGGCGCCTAATATCTCATTTTCCTCCTCCCTTCACGTGTTTTTTTTTTTTTTCTGTTTTGATTTTCTTCCTGTTCTTTCCAGTGTCATCCTTTTTTTTTTCACTTTGATTCCGAATGAGTCCCCTTTTCAGCTCACTTCGTAGTGGTACGCTACTTGACCAACGGTTGACAGCCCTCTTGGCAAAGATTCCCCCTTCTTTTGTCCATTACCCTTGGTGTCTGGCCCGGATTCTTTTCTTTTTTTTATAGTTTGAGTCTTGTTGCCGGTCTCGTCTGATTTTCTGGCGTCACCTGGTATCCCTATTTTTTTTCAGAACCCAAGAGGTACCCACCCCCCACCTTCACGGGCCCGCTGGCCATTTTTTTAATTGCCCTTTTTTTTGCGACGGGAGTAGGTACTCCCCCCCTCCCCTTTGTTTCCAAAGCATTTTTTGTTCTTGGTCACTTTTTCCCCTTTTTTCCTTTTCCGCTTTCTGTTTCCCCCTCTTTTTTTTTTTTTTTCCCCTCCGGAAACGGGGACGTCCTCCCTCCACACTTTGTCCATTCCGGTTTTTCCACGAGACCCAAGTTTTCGCCCTTGGGGAAACGCCCCCCCTCTTTCCCCACCCCCCTTCCCACCTTTTTCTCTTGTCGTCGGACCTTTTTTCCTTTTTTTCACAGGTTTTTTTTTCTGACCCGGTCCAGTATTAAACGTTTTCCCCCACTCCCCAACCGGTGGTCGTTTGTCTCAGTTCTGCGCGTCCTCCTTTGTGTCAACACCAACAAGGATCTCACCTTCTTTAGGTCTTTTTTGTTGGTTGCCCCGACGGATTTCTTTTCCCCAACCGCAGCTTGCGGTCGTCGGGATTCCCTTTGTGGCCTGCTTTTAGACTTCCCCGAAGTCAGGGACTTCAAGACACACCCTGCCACTTCCCCGGTTTTTCCACTCCAGACTCCGGGTCCCCACCCCCCATTCTTCGTGCTCGTCACCCCCTTGCATGACACAACTAAGTACCGGTCCCAACCTCATTTAGGACCCTCAAGGAAACAGGGCCCCTCTTTTTTTTCCTTCTGCAGTTCCTCTGAAAGGTTCCCTCTAGGAAAACAGTTAGGCGCCAATGCTCTCCCACAACCCCCGGATAGAGGACCCCCCTCGGTCCCGTTGTTAACCAATTTACAAGTTGCTTTCCCACCCCAGTCGACCCAAATTCCCAGTTTTCCCACGACCGATCTGGCAGTTCTTGGTACGACGCTTAGACCCGGCCCCTTCCCTTCCCACTCTCTTCTCTTGTTGCTTTTTACCTCATGACCTCTCTCTCATACCCAATTTTTTTTTTTGTTTGGACCCTTTGAACCTGACCCCTTTCCCCCACCACATTGGGGCCGTTCACGCCTTTCATCCCTAGTGTGGTAACTTTTTGTGACACCTTTTTGACAACCCTTTCGCGTTGCCACCCCACCCCCAAAGTCACGGTTGCTTTTGTCTTGACACAGTGCAAACAAACCCCCCCCCCGGTTCCCCCGTGTCCTTTAGCCCCCCCCCCCCATTTTTTTATTTCTTACGCACCTTTTTGCAGCGTCGTTTTAATTGCTGCTTGGGCACAATGTTAGTTTGGAAGAGATTTTCCCCGTTTTTCCTTTCGATCCTGGCCCTTATTCACCTCAAAGGACTCGAGGTAGTCCATACATTTTTTTTTCCCCCCCCCTCGCTGATTTCCCAGGCCCTGTCGGAACCCTATTTTACTCCAACCCCAGACGAGCTTTCCCCCCCCCCGCGGTGTGGTTTTTTTCTCAGCCGTTGCTTGCGCACCCCCCCGGGGAAGGTACATAAAAAGGCATATCTTTTTGGATGAGTTTTTGCCGCTTCGATCCCCCTTGTAGAAGCCACTCGTTCGTCCGTTGGTTGTGGACCGAACATGTTTTTTTCCCGTTCTTAAAGTTTTTCCTACCTGGAGCGCCTGTTTTCTTTACTATTAGGACTTTTCGACTTACATCCCGCGACTTTTTCCCATACCCCCCTGTGACCCTGCACTCCCTCCCTATGGTGGATTTTGGACCCCCCAAGTTTCTTAGTGCTTTGACTTTTTGAGACCTTTTGTATTTCCCAGCAAGCAGACTTTTTTGTCCCCTCTCCTTCCCTCCTGTCCCGTTTCGCCAATCTCTTTGCCTTCAAAGCCTTACCTTTTTCCCCCCCAATTTCCCTCTTTCGATCCTGAAAGGTGCTCGGGTTTTTCTTGCCGCACTGTTCGTTCCAAACCAATTTCCTTCGGCAGTTTTCTCGTATCCTTTTTTTTGTATTTGATCCAAACCCACTCCCCCTCATCGTTGATGCTCGGGCTAGAGCTCCTTCCCCTCCACTCCCCCCCGTCCCCTTTGCTTCACATCAAGCGGTCCCTTTTTCCATACTACATTTTTGTCTTTTTTTTCCCACCGTGGGATTAATTCGGAATTGAGGTTTCCTGAACAACAAAACCTGTTGGGTTTTTTTCGGTTCCTCCCCCCCCCTTTGGACGTTCATGTTGCCCCTTTTCGCCCTGAGCTCTTCCCCCCTATCCACCTCCACCGATTAACGTTAGTGGTCTCTACATAACTGCTT
>Ga0179593_1278684_pt1 | contig 12156 bp, 7 predicted proteins | sample CZODoug2_1_08_16_FD_185931 | JGI IMG/M metagenome (GOLD analysis project Ga0179593, IMG submission 185931) | Vadose zone soil fungal communities from Angelo Coast Range Reserve, California, USA - CZODoug2_1_08_16fungal (PacBio error correction) | ecosystem: Environmental > Terrestrial > Soil >... | reverse complement strand
TCTCCCGGACCGACGTGCTCCCAGTGGACTGTGTTGTTTCCTTCCAGCCCCTAACTTTTCCTCCTTTGCCTCTTTCCCCCTTGGTACAGCCAAACTCTCGCCCTACCCAGGTTTAAAGACCTGAGCTTAAGGGCGCAGGACAGGTATCTTGATGAGTTAGGATTGCCGGCCCCATTTGCCGACTTCTTCCCCGTTTGGTCCACCTTCAGTTTTCTTTTGAGGTCAACTCTCGCTTTCCTTAGTCAATCCCCCTTTCAGGAATAGAGTCTAATCAAGTCTTTCTAGAGCGGTTCAGCTCGGTCAGCCATCAGTGGTGCTTTTCCCCCATTCCCGTCCCCCCTTGTTCCCTCTTTTACTCGTTTCTTTTTTCAGTTTCCTCCCTCCATTTATTATTTCCCTGACCCATTCTTTCTACAAGGTATCGAAGTGCCAAGAGCACCCAGATTCCCGCTACGTAACCCCCCTTTTCCTCCCTTAGCCCCACACTTTTCTGGACACGCTGGCATCTTTCCCACGCAGGGATGCTGACTCTCTATCACTCTCATCTAGCAACCCGAGTGCGCGCACCAACCGCCATGTACGTCCTCCTCCTTACCCTATTCTATCAGTTATTTCGTTAACTGGATTTATCTGGTCAAGTCCCCCTCTGGCATTTACGGATGACCTTAAAAGGATGTTATCACTGATTCGTTTGTTTAGCTCACGTCGTAAGGTCCTCTCACTGTTGGCTTGACCTTGACCGTCTCAGCAAAAATCCGGGCGCCTTCCAACTTTCTTTGCCTTCCGGAAGTTATCAGCTCTTTCTCAATCGTTGTCCGCTTTCCTTACGTCGAATTAATCCTGTTTTTTTTATATCCAAGCTCGCGGTAACTTTCTCTCTTTTTGCGTCTGGTGAGTCTTGGTAGCCCCCTGCCCCGGATTTTCAGGTTTTTCCCTCCCCCGAAATCCGATCTCACCCTCTTTTGAAAATCGTTCTCTCCAGCGGCAATTATGCCGTCCCCCTTCGGCGATGATTGTCTTTTTTCCTTTTTTTTTTGACCTGAGAGCCTTCGCGTGAACTCCGCCCGATCTTTCCCCCTTGTGTTTTTCTTTTCAAGTCAGATTTAAATCTTTATTTCCTCTCTCGTGCTCAGATTGCTCTTGCGGCAGTGCAGAAACAGGTTCCAACGTTTTTCCTTCTATTCTCACCCCTCCCCCAAAAATTTTGGGATTTCTGTTTCTGCCGGGATTCGATATTGTAATCCTTGGTAGCAACGTGAGGATGCAAGGCTAGGCCGTCGTGGCGTGGGCTCCCAGGGTGCGAACCCTTCTCCTCTTTCAGGGCTTCAAGTTTTTCTTTTTTCCCCCCCCCTTTCAGTTAGGCCGTAAGTTTACAGATTCTCGGCCGAAGATGTGCCTTTTAATTCATGAAACACACCTAAGTTTTTCTCTTTTCTCCCTTATTGAAGTACTTATTTACATGTTTTAAGAGGTAGCTCTTTTTCTCCCCTTCGCCTCCCTCTTAATTACAGCAAGGTGTCTCGAATGGCTATTGTGGATTCCCGACTACTGGCCTGATGACTCCCTTCGGTAGACCTTCAAGAGGCTGACGCATGGTGCTGTCACGTTTGTAGCGCAGCATTCCTTCTTTCCTCTCTTCTTCGGCCTTTCCTTTCCACTCGTGTACATACAGGCGTCCTTTCCTGATGGTAAGTTTGTAACTTAAGTTTTTTTTTCTATGGGGGCTCTGCTTCGAGATGACGACGATGTCGGGAATGCCCTTCTGTTCATAACGTAGACCCCGTTTTTTTTTTTGACCCTTTCCACCTCGCGTCATGTTGTCTTCATTTTTTTTGACGGAACTCCACTTTTCCTTTGTCCGGCGGTGCCCGTCGAGCCCCCCTTTTTGAAGATACGAGGCCCGTCGCGAAGGAACGCACTCTCCTCTTTTTTGGACTTCAGAATTCCCTATTCCCCCCCCCCTTTTTCACGTCTTGATCTCCCGAATTGGGCAGGATGTAGCCCATTTTTCCGCAAATCTTCATTTTTTCCTTTGATCTTTTTTTTTTTGTTTTTTTTATGGAGAGTACATTGTATGGCTTTTTTTTGGGACGTCCCACTTTCATCGCCCTTTTCTTTCTTTTGAACCGGGTTAAACTGGTCCCCACCCATTCCATGGTAGGAAAATGTCTTTCCTGGAGACTCCTTTTATCTTGGAAGCCACGGGTCTGTAGGGCGTCTTCTCAGTTGCGAAAGCTCCTCTGCCTCCCGGCTCCCCCTCTCGCGCTGCCGGGGGCGACGCGGCTCGTAAGAGCAAGATGGTGGCTTCTCCCCCTGCATTCTCCCAGACTTCACCCCCCTTCCCTACTAATGTTCATGGACGTAGCTAACGTTCGCTCGCCGCAGATGCGACCTTTTCCGGCACCATTCCGACCCCTTCCGCGAGAAGGCCGTTTGGTCCCCTTTTTTCTTCTATTCCGGAGATTCATATAAACCCCTCTGAGTTCCCTTTTGGCGCGAACGGGGTTTGCGCACGCGGTTAAGCTATTCGAGGGCGATAGTTGGGAATCTGTTTTTTTTTGAGCGGTGGCAGTCCAGGCTTTCCGGCCTCTCTCCCTGCAACGTCTTCCAAGATCCTTGAATTCTTCTGTTGAATCATTCATCTGCGCCAGGTTTAAGTGAATCGCAGGTTGCTGGGCGAAGTTCTTGCACTCGACTCGGCTTCCTTTGAGCTCAGCGCTTCCTCTCTTGCAGGACGGTAGGAGGCGCCCCCTTAGTAGTTGTGTCCTTTGAATCTCCCTTTTCCTTAGGTATCGAATGTGCGTAGGGACTGCTTACTTTCTGAGTTAATAAGCCTCCATTTCCCCTGTAACGGGCCCTTGGCCTCCTTGGCTCCTTGCCTCTTTTTTTTCCTTTCCCAGGAGTGCAATTTCTAAGATTAGGAAGACGTAGTATCCCTTCCTGGTCACGGACCTATGTATGCACACCCCTTTTCCCTCCTCCAAGGTGGGCGATTTTGGACGGTCTTCTAGAGGATTCCCCCTTCCTTTTCCGACCCCGGAGAGCGAACTGTCTTAGCTTGCCTCCTACTCCCTATGTCGTTGCGTCGTTCTTCCGGACTTCGTCTGGTTGTTTTTTACCTTCTTATTCGTACTGTCGCGAAGGGGTGCGGCGCAGTTGTTTTCACCATGAGACGAATAACCTGATCCCTGTCGGGTTGCACGGTCGGCACCCTGGCGAACAACATTTGCTGAGCCGCACTCCTTCCCCCTGGCAATGTTCACACCGTACCGTGCCCCTCCTTTTGGCCCTCTTCAATATATCTCGCGCATAGGAATGTCTTCTTTCCTATAATATTTGGTTTTGGTGATCTGAGCTTCCGTAGGATGAGCGGATCTGAGCCTCAGGATTTGTGCCCCTTCGGCCTTTTTCAACCTTGGCCGAGGGTTTCTTTTGTTCGCAGCATGTTGTCGCAAGCGTCCTTCCTTGCAAACCCCTTTTGCCCAAGTACCTCTTCCTTTTTTTTTTCCTTCTCCGGTGTCAAGTGCTTGCGCCGGATTTCACTTAGGACGGGGGAGAATTGTACCCACCCCCCCTTACCTACAGTCCCGACTTTCTGACGCAGATTCAATCGGGCTTCTCGATCGACGCAAGTCTGAGGAGTTTGAGAGATCTTTTACCCCCTCCCTTGGCTCCCCTATATTTGACAATAAATTCCGAATCGAACAGCTCTGCGGAACTTTTGGATTTTCCACCCCCCTCTCTACAGTGACCTTATGTGACCTTTTCAGTCCTTCCCCCTTTTAGAAGCTTTCTCCAATAATGGTCCCTGTCACCCTCGCATGAGCGGAATTTATTACAAGGGCCAAGATTCGCGGCAGGGTGTGTTAGTCTTTTGAGCGAACTCCCCCCTTATTTAATCATTCACCGACGCATTCTCCCCGGAAGGTCGAGTGACGGCTCACTGAAGCGGGTCGACCAATTTGTTCAGACCTTGCCCAAGATCCTGACTTCGCCGCGGGCCTTCACGGTCCGGCGCGATTCGCTTTTCCCTTCGGTCCCCCCCAGGAATCTGCGATTCCAGCACTTTCAGCCTATAAATGAGCAAGGGTGCCCAGGGCATCTTTTGCACGTTTTTTCTGCTTACTTCCAGACTCTTCTCCTTTCTTAGCTCCCATGTTGGGCCGCCGCTCGTTTTGCTTAACCGCAGACCCCCCTTATTTTCCCCCAAACTGCTTTCTCCGCTCTTCGCTCGCGGCGGTTAAACGCTGCGTACTAACGTAGCGAGACGTTCCTCAATCGTGAGGAGATACGACTCCTCCAGAAAATTTCATAAAACACATGCCTTTATTCCTAGCCGGTGTCGAGACGTCCTTTTTACTCTCTTTCTAACCGGCTAGACGGGTCGGCTAGAATTATTGCGCTGGCGTTTGATGACTGCAGGTACGCACCCCTCTTGCGCTGTCATCGCGGCGACGGAGTCTCTCTTTTCTTCTTCAGTAGTTTGAGAGTCCACGGAGGCTTCGCTTCCTGTCTCTCCCATTTTCCCCTTTCTTTCCCTCTTCAAGACATTTCCTCCCTTACAGACAGTGTACCTAGGTAATGAGCTTGGACACTGCCGCTTGCATGGACTCTTTTTTCCCCCCTTTCATTATTCCCTGCTGACCATTGCCCGTCTCTCCTGCCTAGTCTATTTTTCTTTTCTTAGTGTTCCCGGGACTTGCCGGCCCCATTTGCGCATCCGTGTCGCCTCTTTATTTCCACACCTCGCTCTTTGCGTTCGGGGATTGCCCGAGTCTTCACTGACCAGGATGGCTATCTCCGGTGGTCCCTCCTTGTGTAGCAATTAGTTGAGTTTCCTTCCGCCACATGCGCGCTGTTTGCGCGGGTACTTCCTTCTTTCCTCCTGACTACTCCCTTGCAGTCCTTCCCTTGACTTCGTAGGTCGACGGATGTTGTTAGCAACCCCTTACCACTTTTCTTCCAAAAAAATGACCCCCACTTCACGCCGGCACTGGGGATGCACTAGCCGGGACCGCCGACGAGTTCGTTCTAGCCCCGTGCGATCAGCCTCGTCGTCATCTCATTAGAAAAAGAGGTCTCTTCTCCTGGTATGAGATCCATTCTTTTTTGGCAGCCCACGGCCTTCCCTGCTGTCTCAGTGTTGCTGTTATCGTCTTTGCTCCAGCGGTCTTCTCCCCGCCTGTGAAATTTGGCGAGCTGATGAAGCTTCCCAGCCACCTCTTGGATACCAATAGATCCCACTTTTTATGTTGGCTTCTGTCCGGGGCAGCAGCGTTCTCCTCGATTCAGCGTTTAACTGCGCAACGCTCCTGGGTTGACGAGCGCCCACAGTTCGTCCACGTCTTTTTTTATCGGCGGAGGGTTTCCCCCCAACGGGAGCCCCCCTGACACGACGGGATACTTACTCCCTGACCCACTCTGTGCAATCGTCGAACAGCCTCACACGAATCCCCACCTTTGGAGATCGACGTCTTTCCAGGTCTTCGGTGCGGCGACTGAGCAGATTTGAAACTCCGGTTTCCCCCCCTTTCCCCCTCTATTACACTTCCTACCCCCCCTAGTTGTTGTGGCTTGAGATTTTGATGGCCTTCCGTAGTTCGATCGCCGATGTCGCGCAGTGTTCCAAGGCCACGCCTGGACCTCCTCATCGGTTGAAGGTGGCCGGATCGGTTGATGCCTGCCGAGAGGGTCTATCTTCCTGTCGGCTGCCCGGATACAGTACTTTGTGGGATCCAGCGTTGGCCTCCCCCGCGCAGAAAGACCCGCCTTGCTTTGGCCCCTCTCACCCCTTGATGAGTTGAGCAGTCGGTAAGCTGGACGATCGCGTCTGCCCTCCCGGCCGAGCTGTCCCCACCTTCCTCCCGTTATAGCTTTTTTGCCAGGATTTTTGTTGCCGCGCCACAGGTTTCAGGGTCTGCTGCGCGCCACTGGGCTCAAGACTTTTTTTGCCCCAGACCTGATGGACAGCCGAGAAGGCCCTTGCCAGAACATCTGTTATTCCCCCTTCTTTCCTCCTTGTTTTCAATGAGGATGACGACATTCTTTTGGCTCGGCCACGGCGCGGAGCAGGCTCGCGGTAAGCTTATCTTCGTTCCCTGGCCCTCCTGTCCTGGCAGGGTATCGGGACGTGTACTGGTGGTGCCTGGCCTTCGATTACAGACAGCTTTCCCAGGGAGGAAGTTTTCCACTTCAGTCTTCGTATCGCCGCCGGCACCCGTTCGATGCTGTGGATGGGTCCGTGCGATCTGAGTGCTTATTTTCTCCCTCTCTCGCCCAGAAGTTTCTCGCTCCCTGGTCCGTATCTCTTTCCGACGGCGCTTCTAGGATGTGGCCCAGCTTTAGGCACTTGTTGTCCCTTGCTCGGCAATGGGGCCGGCACCGTTCACCTCATAAAGATCCTTTCGCCTACTGCGAGCCCGCGCCCCTTTTTGCGGGCGAGGGCGCCCCCTTAAGGTGTGGCCATGGCAGGGGGTGCAGCGGCGTGTCACTGGTAAAACCCCTTTCCCCCCTTTTGGTTCTTTGACCATTCCGTTCGAGAATGGCTTTCCGGTTCTGGCGCTCGGCTCGACTCGCTGGACGGTGACTAGTCGTAAACATCTCCCGCGCTGCCGTGGGCATCTGCCGCTATTTCCCTGCAGTAGGTTTGATCATGAAGGATTCTCTTTCCCCCATCTCCCATTGTCATGGCTAGCTCCTCGCCCGGTGGAGCGAGAATTCTTCAACCATTGGACTGAGCGGCAAGGGGCGGTTGCCTTTTACGGATTCTCTAGTCCTCTAACGATGATGGTCCCTTTCTTCGGACTTGGTCATCCTGTCCACGTTTACGCGACTTGACGGGATAGAGGCGGGCGATCGGGGCGCCTTGCTTTTCAGTAGACGAGCGGCGATGCAGTCGGCTTGGCGCTTCGTCTGGAACCGCCACTGCTTCCACCCCCTCTCGTGAAGGTTGACCCTCCCCCCCCTGGTTTTTTTTATTTTTTCTCTTCTCATGGTGAATATTTTAAGCGCATGGCTTCCTTGTTAGGTCGTTTTTGCTGCACGCGATCTTTCGGGCGCCGACGTTAGGACGCGGCGAAGTCGCTCTGGGCAGGCCCTGGTTTTGAGTCCGACTTTAGTTTTAGTGAACCCCCGGTTCCCGACCTTTTTCCGTAGTCTCAGGCTTCTCCCTTCGCGCTCCTTCAGACCGGTTTCCAAAGTTTGAAAAGCGAACGTGCTTTCTCATTCATAGAGGTGCCAAAAGGGTCCGCCTTCTCCTCCTATACGGACGAGGTTTCTTAGACCTGAAGGTTCAGTCCCTTATCAGTTGCTGCATACCAAAAGGAGCATTGCCATGGCTGCTCCCTTCTTCCTTTTCGTATTTCTTCTCGATGCAGGTATCGCAGTCTCTCCAGCGATCCTTTCCCCTAGCTCTCTCATATAGAAAAGTCTTTTTTTGCTTTCCTCACTTTCTCGGACTTCGAGTGGTGGCGGTGTCCTCGATTTCTCCTTGACCTGCGAGTGGGGTTATCAGCGCAGCGCCTGGTCAACGCGACGAATGACGATTACCTTTTTGTTTTTTTCCCGGGAGGATCCTTGGCCAATGTCTGCGTGCATCCCCGCTGGCCAATGGTTGGCCCACTTTAAACATGAAGACCATCTTGTGAGCCCCTCTCGCTCGGTATCTTTCTCTTCCCTACTCTTTGTGTTGAGATTATGCGCGACGATGAGGGCGCTCAAAGGGGGTCTTCAAGACTGTGTTCCAACACCGCATTGGTCGCGCCAGTTAGAAAGGGCTTTCCTCAAGTTCCCCTTCCCTTCCAGTGTCTCGTCATTCTTGGTGCATGGCTCTTCGCCCCCTTCACCCTAGCAGGACGCTACCGTCGAGACACCGAATAATCAAGTATTTGAGTAGAAGCCTATTCCCTCGATGCGACCCTTTTTGTTTTGTCTATGTCGACCACCGCCGTTTTTTTCTATAGAGGCAATACCCGCATCGAAAAGTCCCCTGGTTAAATTCTTCCCATTGGGTGAATGTCTTTGCAATCTTCCCCCTCATGCTCCCCGGCGCCTCTTTCGGGAGAACTCCTTTTCCCTGCACCCGAGGCAATGAGCCAGGAAGGACAGTGCCAAGTTCTCTGAGAGACTGGCAAAAGTGTGTTTTCTTTTCTTTCTGACGTTTGTTCATTCCCTGGCTCATCCTCGGACCCATTGCTTTTCTTCCCGGCACTACTCCCTCATCCTAGACTCCGTGCCCTTCTTCCCCCCCAAGCTGCTGACTTAGAAGTTGACTCCACTTTTTTTTGAAGATCGTGTTGCCTGCCCTAACTTCGACCAGCCACCACCCGGGACGCCTTGCAAGCAACTTTCACCCTTGGCGCTGATCTCCTAGCTTCTCAAGAAGGTCCCGTAGATGGAATTTTTTTTTTTCCCCTCCTAAGCCGCGCCTTTTTTTCCTTTGTGGCCGCCGCTCTGGATCACATGACGCCACGGCGGCCACAACTCTCTCCTCTCTCTGAATCGTCGGTTTTCCAGAGTGCACTTACTTCAAAAACGTCTTCTTCCCCCTACGTTGATTTCTTCCAGGCGACTCAAAAATGACGGCCGTCCTTCGTCGCATTTTTCTTGCGGATTTCGTGTCTTCTTTTCCAAGGCGATTTCCCGAGGTCTTCTCGTCCATGACGATTTAGTTGAGATGGCGGCCTCTCTTCCGTTTCCTTAAAACATATGGCTTTCTTTTCTATCGATCGCCCACCGGGCCGGATCGATGTTCTTTATATGTCCTGAGAGAGTTTTCCCCCCTCGTCTGCAGCCACTCTCCCCCCCCCTTTTGTGGAGAAAGCTTACCCCAGTCCCTTCCCTTTGGTAAATCCCCTTTTTCCTTTTTGTACGCGTGCGCCCGCACTTCCCCTTCTCTAAAATGGCAGAAATACTCACTGCCTGACCATGTTTCCCCTCTTACGTTGGCGCGGACATATCTTTCTTTTGAGTTTCTTTTTAGAGACCACATTCCTCTCCCGCTCCATTTGAAACGTGCCGGGAATGCTGAGGTCCAAACCTCTCCGAAAGGTTCTCTTTCTGGAATTCTTCTCTCCTTCTCTTCTCTTCTCACTGCTGTTTCTCTTCGGTCCTTTCGCCTCAGGGGAGTCCCCCTAGTCGCCCAATTCGAGGGGTGAGCTGGTCCCTTTTTGAGTCCCTACCCCCTGAATATTACCCTTGGGTTCCTTCACGTGTTTCCCGTTTTCTCCTAATTCAAGAGCAAACTCCTTCCCCCTCCTTCTTCTACACAAGATTCCCATCTCCATGCCGGTACTGTTTCTTTTTGGCCATACGGTCCCGTGATGAAGAAGTCTGACCTAGAATCCTCTACTCCTCCTCGTTGGCTCAGCCCCCCCTCCCTTCTTAATGAAAAATAGTGACTCCGCGATAGGCCCTGATTTTGCCAAGAAACTATTCCTATAGGTCCCCCTTCCCCGGGCCCTGGGTGTTCCTTTCCTGCACAGATGCTGTCTTCCTTTTTAGAATATATCTTTCCCCCTTTGTCGACGGCTGCTCAGATCGGTCGGCCCCCTCTCTTTACCAGATGTTTTTCCTTTCCTTCAGGTCAGGAAGTGCTTTCGTCCTTTTCCTTTCTGCCGAACCTTGGGTTTTGACAAAAGATTAGGGTACAAGTCCTTTTTTTATCCTCTTTTTTTTGTGCTCCCCACCTTTTCGGCCAGAATCCGATTCCGGCACGATCAGATGACCAACTCTTCTTTCATACCCCCCCCTCTCCCCCACTGTTTTTGATGACCTCACCTTCTTTCTCAGTTTCAGGCAGGGTTGGGGGGTGGGGTTGAGTTGGTCCTGCCTTTCCTTTTTTTTTTCCGAGAAGCCTCCCCGATCGAGAACTCGGCCTTTCCCCCTCCTCTTTTAATCCGTTGTGTTGTTTATCGAGATTCCTTTTCTTCCTCGCTTCGTTCTCTTTCTCTTTTTTTTTTCCCAGTTCCAACGACTGGACGATTCATTGGACAGTTGGACGGCATTGTGTTGGAAGCTTGATTCTCTGACTCTTTTTTTCCTTTTTTCATTGTCTCTCCTTCTCCGTTCTTGGCGTGGGCTCAGGTTGGCTGCACCCGGATCTAAAGGACTTTTAACCGTGTTTTTTCCCCCCTTGGATGTCCCTTTTCTTTTCTTGAAGTTACTCGCTTCGACGTGATGTTCCTTCGCCGGAACCACAGTCACCGGTCTGTCTTCTTTTTCTCCCCTTCTTTGCGGAGGATCTTTTTTCTCCCGGTTTCAGGCGGGACTGCGAAGAAATGGCACCCCCTCCTCTTTTCCCCCACTAAGGTTCCCCTTCCTCGATGACAGGGTACGAATTTGGGCTGCCCTACCCTTCCTGACCTATACCCGGTCTGTCCTCTTTTTTCCCCCTTGCTGACGGTGTGCTAGCTCTTTCGCGCGCAGCGCGGGGCGGAAGTTATCGTAGGTTTTTCTTTCCCCCTGTTTCCTCCTTCTCAGTCGACGGGTCGCTGTTGACTTTTGTGTTCCCAGACTAGCGGGTAATCTTTTTTCCCCTCTCTCTAATCCCCCCTCTTTTTTTAGGCCGCCTGCATGGGCTAGTTAACGTATCGCACCGCCGGCGTACGTCCCACACCCGTCCATGTTTTGCTTTACCCCTTTTTCCCGGTAACCTCAACCCCCCCCTTGACTTTTGCTTAAAGGAGGATGTCCCTTTCTCCCTCGTGGTTATGACTTCCTTCCTCTTTCCGTAGCTCAGGGATCCGCACGGCACGCGCGCATCGCTTTTTTTTTTGACCTCCTCTTGATAGCTTCACTTTTTCTTTTGTTAGTTGAGACCTGGCGGCCCTCGACCCCTTCCATCGAATGTCCTCCCTTACGGTTTAGCTCTTGGCCCGTGTCTGGCGAGGGCGGGGTCTTTTCTCTTATGTTGAAGCCTTCTTTTTTTCCAAGATGTCCCCAACACTGGTATTGTCAATGTAGTTAATTGAGAATGTCTTTCCCCTTTTTTTTTCTTTCTTTGAGTTGAGATCGGTCTCTTTCTACTCTCTTGGACTCTCCTCTACTCGGCGGACATAACATCGATAACTTCCGTTGGCCCTTTCTTTCTGGCCCCCGTTTCTCCAGTGCGAAGATGGTTGTTCTTTACGTCTTTATTCTCCAGCAAGCGCCCTTCCCTTGCAGTCATCAATACCCCCCTCTCTCCTTTTTTTTTGTCTCTCTCTCAAATAGTGTACGTTCACCATTACAACTGCCTCGATCAGTTTTCCTTTTCCTTTTTTCTTCATTCTGGATGACCCGTATATCCCGATGAGGTACGGGTGCTGTTTTTTTTCCCCCAGTTCATGAATCCCTTTTTCTCCCCCCTCTTCTGAGGGAGAATTATCTCTTCTTCGGGGACGCCGTGGCGGAGTTTACTCGCGCTCTGGAGGGCCGGCACCCCCAGGTCAGCACTCTCTTATTTGGGACAGCATTCCTTCTCAGGGTCATCTTTCTCTTTCCTTTTAGAGCCTGTCTCTTTTCTTTTTCCTCTTTCCTTTGGTTTTTTCTTTTCTCCTTGAGTTTGCGAGATCTCTGCGGCCGCGGTTCTTTTCTTTCTTACGGATATTTTTAAGTCCTTCGGGCGGTCTCAAAGATGTAGTTTTTCTTTCCAGGCCCTCCCTTTTTCTTCTTTCTTGCGTCCTTGCTTTTCCCCCCCGTCTCTTTCCGGCGCGACAATTCCCTTTCTTCTGAACGTGGCCGGTGGTTGTTTTTTCTCATCCTCGAGGTTTAGGCAGGAGTAATCAAGCCTACTACAGAATCTCCGCCGTGTCTAAAGTCGGTTCACTGCCTTCTCCTGGCCGTCCCTTCCCCCACTAAGCCTTTGTCCAGTTTGTTCGATGCGTCCCCGAAGGTTCTGATTAGCCCCCAAAAGGCCGTTGTCCGACTCGGAGCGAGTCGAAAACTAGACCTGCATCTCAGTCTGCATTTCGCTCTGTTCGATGTCGTCCTCCCTTCTTCTTTTTTTTCCCTCTTAGTTGGTGCGGGTCGCGATTCTCGTCTGCTGCTCCGGGGTTATCAGGCGCATCTCCAAACGAGACGAATGAACACGCTATTCTGAGGTTGGCACGGTCGGCTTTCCCCACATTCCTCTCTCCTTCCTATTCCCTTTTTCCCCCTCCTCCCTCCCTTGTCGCC
>Ga0179593_1480471_pt1 | contig 12157 bp, 13 predicted proteins | sample CZODoug2_1_08_16_FD_185931 | JGI IMG/M metagenome (GOLD analysis project Ga0179593, IMG submission 185931) | Vadose zone soil fungal communities from Angelo Coast Range Reserve, California, USA - CZODoug2_1_08_16fungal (PacBio error correction) | ecosystem: Environmental > Terrestrial > Soil >... | reverse complement strand
GAAAAGGTGGAATGGGGCCGATCCCCAGCCCTCTTTCTTCGAAACCCTCGTGCGCCTAGTTCTTCTAAGCCTCCCACCCTCCCCCCGTTTTTCCATTAATGGGCGAGCACCGAGATTAAAACACTGCTGCTGGCAGCTCGCAGTTCTGAATTGGTAACTTTTCCTTTAAGATCCCCTTTCCCCCGAATGTTAGACCCATACACCTCCCCATCACTTTTTTTTCTATTTTTCTCCCTCGTTCCTGTGACGATACCCTAAACTCGAATTGTTCATCAATCATTCCTCGAAAATCGATTGTGTTCCCTATCCTCCCCCCCCCCCCCCCTCTTTAACCAGGACTGTGCTTAGGTGAAACTCATCTTTTTTTTTTTTCCCTCCAGTAGGGTATTGCCCCGTGTGAGTCCTCGCCTTGAATAGGCCGGGGCTCTTTCCTTGCTACAGCCTTATTCTCTCCAAATTAAATACTCCCTCCTTGGTATCCGTATAGGGTGAAAACTTATCCCTGCTCAGAGATGGAAGTCCAGTGACAGCCGCCAGCGCTCGGTCCCTTTCCCCTGGTTTTAGATTTCAGTTATCGGCCTCCCCCCCTTTTGGTGCCCTTTTTCCCTTCTCTTCCCTTGCTCCAGCCGTCAGGTAGTTTTTCAAATGGAGGAATACTGCCATGTAACCCCCATGGGTGTCGAGCCCAACAGGTCCTCAGTCCCCTTTCTTTTATTGTTATGCGAACCTTCCATGCGTTCAGTTTCAACCGTGACCCTTTTCCCCCCCTTCGTTTTCTCCTGCCATGACGGTCTCAGCCGCCTCTTCGATACAGACCGATTGCGGAGTCTTTCTTCTTTTGGTTCATTTTTGCCTCCTTCTTCGGAGCTAGACTTTCCTGCTTTAACCTTTGTGGCAGAAGTTCACATCTGTGCAACGGGTGCCAAATCGCCTCCAGCGTCTTGGGCAAGACTGTGGCTATGTTAGATTTTTTGCTTTTATCCCCTTCAGTTGTCAAGCCTTTCGATCCTTGCTTGGCCTTATACTTTCGTTGTTTTTCTCCCCTCGGATCGCTTTCCCCCCCACACTTTTGCCCTTTGCTGCAAAATAGACCGGCATACCGGGTTTGATCAAATGCTTCCTCTTGTTCGAAAGCATACCTCCCCCCTTGGCTACCCCCCCTTCCCCCTTCCCCCTCTTTTTTTGCATGTTTGAGCCCAAAGGTTATTCCCTGGCTGCCCCTGTAATTACGTGTAGGTTTCGTGTGTTTTAGGTCAACTTGCTTTGGGCTTCCCCTTATTTCCGGCCTTCTCTACACTTCACTCGGACTGATTCGTATTCCCCCTTGCGTAGGATGGGGGACAGGCCTTTTCGTCCTTTCTTTGCACTCTGCCGAGCCCGATTCCCCTTTCTTTCACAACGGTATCGGACCACTTTTTTTTCGGAGGGTTGTTCTTGCCTCACTGTTCTCTTGAATTCCCCCTCCGTTCTGTACACTTGCACATTTTTTCTCCTCCCTCCATCCTTCCTTCTGGGAGGAATATTTCGTTGTGACTTCCTTGGCGATGCACAAAAATGCCCCCTAAATGTTCTATGTGGGACTCTTTTTCTCCCCCTGCTTAGAACTCTTCCCTGTGTTGCTCTCCCATGACCATCGACGTTTTTCTTTCCTCCCTTTCCAACGCATCCACCCCGATTCCTCTGATCAGCTGGTTCGGTCCATAGGAAAAGCGCAACTGGAGATTCCGTTTCCTCCAAGGCAGCCTGGGCTGATTGGTTTGCCGCCCCGCATTTTTTTTTTAACCGTTTTGGCGGATGAAATGACGAATTGTTACCCTATCCCTCCCCCCCTCCTAAGACTTTTCTCTGTATCTGCGATTTCCTTCCTTTCTTTCGATCAACGCGTTTTTTTTCTAGAAGTCTGCGATTCAAGTCTTTCCGTCCCCTTTTTCGGAATTGACTTTGTTACCCTTTTTCCCTGTCTGCTAACTCTCCCCCTCCCCCTTATCTTAAAGCCTTAGAAACCTAGGGACGCGCCAGCGCGCCTTGAACTTTTCCTTTTCACTCTCCCCCTCTTTTGTGTTTGATCTCTGCACGTAGGACCCTCCCTCCATTAGCGCTTGGTCGTCGCTATTTTCCTCAAAGGGCTGACCCCCCAACTTTCTTTTTTGTCGTTTCTTAGGCGTCTTGTCCCCATTCCCGAAAACCGCTCACTTTCCCCCTTTCCCCCTTTCGCCAGGCAGGTCCGCTTGAAAGCTACAGGACTTCGAACTAACTTTCTTTCCAAACCGGCAAGACTACCCCCCCTCCCTCCCCTTCGGATGTCTTCCGTTTAAATTCAATTCGTCAGCGGCCCGCCAACGTTCCCCCTTTCCGGTCTTACTCTTTCCTCCCCTCTTTCCCGTCTTTCCCTGTTTAACCTGGAATCGACCCTGTGCGCCGGTTTCGACGCTAACATCATTGCTTCCCTCATTTTCCCTTCGGTGTCTTCTTTCCATCTTTTCACCTGGGTCACAAGTTCCTTTTTAGGCAAAAAACTGGGCTTAAGACGTTTTCGGAAGTGATCCCGCCAGGAAATCTGAACCCCTGTGGCGCATTTTTTCCCGTCCCCCATGTCCTTCGAGCACTTCATATCGTTTCCCTCCTCTCCTGCATTTACGGAGGAAGAACACCTTGACAATTTGATTGTTGTACCGAAAATGGTCCCCGACCTTTACTACCCCCCCTACCTCCGCCTCACCTTTTCTCCCGTCGCCTCTCTGTATGGCGTAATGGCTTGGGTTTCAAAACCGTGGCATAGGACCGTTCGCATTCTCCCTCAGTCCTCTTTGGAACCCCCTCGGAGTTGTTCTAATTGACGTCTTTTCTTCCCCCCCGTGCCCGGGCGTCCCCCCCTCCGCCCCTGCAGAGTTACTTCAAGATATTGACAATGCTTTTTACTCTCCCTTTTTTTTAGACAGCATCCCACTATGTTGCCACTCCGTCTCCCCCCTTTTCCTTGGCCCTCGGTTGCATATAAGGAGCCGGTGCCTTTATCCCCCTATGAAGTTCCCCTCCCCCAATTTCACTTGTTGTCTCCTGCCTCTTCCGGCACCACGCCGTTCCCTGTAGAGGACACGCCGGATCAGCCCCTTTTTTTTTTCAAGCCCCGTCTACGCCTCAGATCCTTCCCCTTTTCCATTAAATTTAACCAGCGCGGATCGTTCATTTTGGGCCACGGTGTACTATCGAGACCTCTCCCCCCCCCTTAAGCTTACCCTTCTTCTCTCGTGCCTTTTCCTTCCCCACCCGGCTGGTAAAACTGCCGATAAGGAATAAAAGTTCTTATCTCCTTCTTCAGTTTTCCATCGCCCTCCGTCAACAACTTCATTGTGGGTTTCCCCCCCTATGCTGGTCAGCCGAGTTTACTGCACCCATGAGTTTACAACAGAAAATAAGGTGCCCCGTACATGTTGGATCTCACCCCCTTTCCCCGATGTTTTCCCGACCGTTCGTCAAACTTTAGCCACCATGTCTTTCCTTTCTCCTTCGGTTTTACCTGGTCGCACCCCTACGGGCCCCTGTAGATTAGATAGGGATCCTCTACCTTGCTCTAGACAAACACCCTAACGCTTGTCCCTGGCCCGGCGGTGCGGGCACATCTTCTTTCCTTTCAGGGTGTGTGAAGGTGCCCTAACTGATACAGCGAGTTCGTTTGTGGGGATAGCTGGTAACTACTTTATGTCCCCCTCACGAGCACGCCTCCTAGGCCCATTTTTTTTTCCCCTCCCCACTGCCAAGCCCATTTCCTAGGGAGGGCACGGCACCGCAGCATAAACATTTTCCTTAAGCTTTTCTTCTCTTTTTTTTATGCACCTTGCCTCTTTCTTCTCCTGCTTGGAAAATTTCCGCGGGACTTTTTCTATCGTCACTCTTTACCCCTGAGGTCACTCGAACAAAAGGGAGTTGATGCTTGCAAAATGTTTTTCCCGGTATCTGATTTTCTTTCTTTTGAACCCGACTTATTAAATGTGAATGATGTGCACTTCCAAACTCGCCGTTGTTGCCCCCTTGGCTCCGTGCACTTGTACCCAATCCCCGTTCTCTAGTATCAACCTTCTCTTTTAAATTGCCTTTCTTTCACTCATGAGAGTGACTTCACCCCCCCCCCGCCAACCACATTCCATGTTCCTTCCTTCTCTCCTTTAATTTCCCTTTTTGTGTAAGCTCTCTTTCAGCACCTGTGAATTCTCACATCTTCCCTTTTCCTTCCCCTTGAGTGGTAGTAAATCCCTGAGCGAAGAGTACGTTTTTTCTTTTCGACGGAAAAGAACGATTCCCTTTCATGGGCTTTTGCCCCTAACCAAACTTTACGCCCTTCAGTTCATTCCAGTCTTCCAGTTCTCCCTCCAAGCGTCTACCTTTTAGACTTCCCTCCCCATCAACGAAATCCCTTTTTTAGAGGCGCCTTGTCCTTTCGTTGACGATAGCCCTTTCTTGTCCCTCCTTTTTCTGAAGGAACCAAATATTTCTTTTCCTCCCCCTTCCTCCCCCTTTACAAATCCTGAATTGATAATTTTGATTGCCACCCATCCATGCCTGTCTTGGTCAGTGTTTCTCGAATGGAATAGGCTTGGGCTCGGAATTCGTTATCTCAGTCACAGAGTTATGATTCCCCCCCCGCACTTTCCCAAATTGGATCCGTCCTATGTCACCTTCCATCTACCCTTTTACATTTCGCAGTTTCCTGTCAGCAAAGCCTCAATTTCTTAGAGGAACGCTCCCCTCTTTGGGTGCGATACCTTTCCTCTCCTCCCGAGTGTTTCTAGACGCCCCCTTTCATCTCGCGGCTCCGCCGCAGCCGTCACAGGCTTTTCTTCCACGTTGGCTTGTAGGACGTAAAACCCCCCTGGTTGGCCATGGCCTTTTGGCCCTTATTGGGGTTTTCCCGGCAGGTCAGTTACACCGGCTTCACTAGTACATTAGACTTCTTTTGTGCGTCCGCGCTTCTTGTCCGTCGCGATGAGATCCCTCCCCCTCGGAATGATCGAGTTGGCCCCTTTCTTCCGGGTTTTATTCCCTTAGCTCTACCTTACACTACCGGCGCCTTCTCCATCGTAGCCCATTTGCCCAGCGCCTTCCCCCTCTTCTTTTTCCCCTTTTCCCTTGGCTCTTTTTTTCGTGTAGCCCGGTCCGTATGATGCATTATCGGGTAACGTTTTTTTGTCGCTCGTTGACCCTGGTCCCATTGTGGCCCCCCCCAAATAGCTTTTTGCATCCGGGGTGTGATCCAATGCCTGCTCCATGTATTTCTGAAAGAGAAGGAAACTTTCGCTTCCTGCCAACAGATTGTTGGTTTTTTTTTTTTTTTTTTTTTTTTACCGCAAAAACTTTCGGATCCCTTGCCTAGTTCTTTTTTTTCATCGTTGAAGTAACTCTGTCAGTACCGGCACGTTTCTTACTCAGCTGCCCTAAGTACGGCCCAACCCCTGAGGCTGACCCAGCTGCTTCTCTATGTCCGACTGAGCTAGGTCAGGCTTTATCGTTGATCGACCCCCTCTAGGCGAATCCGGTTTTTGAGTTCTTGCGAAATTTTAGCTTCCCCTTCGGTCCTGGTTTTCCCCATCACATTTTCGCTGTTTCATTAATCCCTTCGATGCTGAATATCCTTTCGGTAATTCCTTGGCCGCTGTCACCACCCTTCCTCCCCACCGAACCGGTGGAACCCCCGATTGTTTTTTTTTTTTTTTTTTTTTTTTTTTTTTTTTTTTTTTTTTTTTCTCTTTTTTTTTTTTTTTTCCCCCCCCCTCCCCTTTTAGTCCGGTCCCCCAAAGCTTCTTTTCTGCGCTTTCCCCCCTTGCACCCCTTCCCCGACCTTCCTTCGCTTTTTCCGCGTGATGGTCTCGACCCGTTTAGCCTAAACCTTTTTCCTCTTCCCCCTTTTACGGGAATTCAGGCATGGCGGTTCTCCCCCCTTCGTTTTCCCCTTTTCTGAGCCCACGAATTGAAACCTCAATCTACCCTCCCACCCCCTGACCTGAGCCTCTCTGGTTTATACAAAAACTTCTTTTCGTTTCCGAGTCATGCGACTTCAATTGAGTCCTTGTCGCCATGCTTAATAATTGATCGGTGTTTCCTTTTTTCTTTCCTCCGCATTCACTTCTCCTTGTTATCAGCCCGTTAGACCTTGCTCCGCGCCCCATTTGAGGATTGAAGTAGTTTACTTCTCCCCCCCTCTTTCCTGTTTGTTTAAGTTTTTTCGATACGAACTTCCGTTCGGCTTTTGCCCCGCTCACTTTTCTTCCCCACCCAGGGTCCGTTTTTTTAGCGCATGCGTTGCCCCCCGCTCCAGCATGAGCAGTTCGAACTCCGCTTGTAACTCTTCAGCCAGATTGAAGACGCCCCCATTGATTTTCCGCCCGACATGCACAAGAGGAGACGAGCCCTTCTGGCCCCGGCTTTTTTATTCTTTTCGAGAGTGGTCCCCAGTGTGGTATTGTCTGGGTTGTCCGCCAACCGTTTACCCCCTCTTCGGTGGCGTTACCCCCCTTTCATGCCAGTCTTTTTAATAATACCTCCCCAGTTGCGGGTTCCTCTGTCGCTCACGTTGACCGGCCCCCCTTGCGGTTTGTTTTCTCGGACCCTCGTTAAAGCGCGGCCGATGGCGTTTGCGCTTGCAAACCCCCCTGGGCCATGGTTTCTTCCTCCATAGGATCCCTCCTTCCCCGCCAATTCTGGCGCGTTTTTTTCACCGCCACGGAGTCGCGACCTGGAATCTTTCTTTTCATCGCCAAGGTTTCAGACCATCCTCAACTTTTCTTTCTTTTCAATGGCCCTCTCCCTCCCTTCCCATTGAACTAGACGCTCGCTACTTTGTATGCGATTAATTTTTCCCCCCCTCGTGGCAGGCTCGTTCGGCATTTTCTTTTTTTTGATAGGTTCCAGGCTTTGCAGGATTTTTCTCGCAGGCGTCCTCTTTTGTCCTACTCGGGTGCGCCGAATTTCCCGGCAGATGTGGACCCTCACCGCTACCTGAAACTTCCTTTGTGACGATCTTTTCTGCAACCCTCCCTTCTGTTGACTGTTGCCAGTTTGACTTGTTGTTACTCCGGTATCTTTGATGGATCAACCCTTGAGAATTTGGAAAGCACACTTTCCCCCCCCCCCCTTTTTAGCCTCGCCCAAGCCACCCGGTCAATCTAACTTTACAAAGGGGGCCGCATTGATAAGTTAACAACTTCCTTCCATAGCCTGACAGTCATCCCAGTTGCTGTTCTTCTTCCTTGGTCAACACGGTGTGCGCCTGCGACCCACCCCGTTTAAGAAGTTCCCCCCCCCGTCTATCTCCCGTCTCCGCATGCCACAGTGTTTTGAACCCCCCCTTCCTCCAGGCGGAATCCCCACGGTTCTTAATCTCATCGGGCGACAAGAACCGTCGTTCCGCCCCCTCTGATTGTGACTCCATGATGGTTCAGCCGGCTCTTGCGTTTTTTCGCAGGCTGCCCATTCTGCCCCTTTCCCCTCTGGTCCCTGGCCGGAGGCCCTTCACTTTCGAAATAGCACCTGACGCTTCTGCTGCGCGCTGTCCTTAAGTTATCGTTTCTTTCTCCCCCCCTCCTGCTCTCTCCCCCCCCAGGCTGCCTCGAAGCTGTCTTCTTTTCTTGTTTGGAAGGAAAGCTGCGGAAGATCTTCAATGGAACCTCTTCCCCCCCCCCAGTTTCTTTCGTTCGTTGGATCGCTACCCCCTCTGTTGTGATTTACACGGTCCCCGCCCCCCGATTTTTTCCCTTTCCCCGCCCACCCTCCACCTCCCCCTCTCCGTTCAACGCATCCAAATTCATGTTTTTCAATGACGATGAAGGCGTTGAATAAAATCCCTCTTTTTTTCCTAACCTTTTTCAGGGCCTGGGACTTTGCTTCGTAACTGACTTTGATTCCCCTTTTTGTTGCCGCGAAAAGGATTTCTCTGTTGCGGATTAAGCACTGTAATTCAATTGCTCCCTGCCGAGGGAAATGTCCACCTCTTTTTTCTCTTTTCCCATTGAAATTTTAACCTCCGTTCTCCGTACTCCCTTTGCAGCTTCTGTTCCTTTACTACTACCCCCTTGAGCTCTCTAGCCCCACCCTTTTTTTTTTTCAATCTTTCCTTCCCCCCCGTTTTTGTTGTTCTCGAGTTTCACAAAGTTCGTAAGCGTCATCTCATTGCTTTGCACAATGACGATCCCCCCGCTGCTGAGTACGAATGGCAAAGACCGCTTGTTTTACCTTTTTCGCTGCCCACTGTGCTCCTCCCACCCGCGCTTTGCTTCCCTCTATGAAGTACGTCTTTTTATCTCCCCCCTTTTAGACCCTTTTTCTCCGAATAAACCGGCATCCTTTTGTTCGAGGGCGGGCCTCCGTCCTTGGATATTGCACCCAGTCCCCTTTTCAATCAAGGTCAGGTTCACCGATGCCATGCCCCCAATTCTTCCTTTTTTTAACCTTATGCATGAGGTCAGGAAATAATCCCTGCCCGATTGGCCTTTTCCTACCTTATGTCGCCTTGGCATCCGGTCTAGGGTTCCCCCCTGCCTCACAAGCCTTAGATCCAATTTCCTCCCCATAATCATTTAGAACGATTACAATTCAGATCCCCTGCCTCCTCCCCTTGGTAAAGTACTCCCATCCAACTCCGATAAACGTCTCGATTCGAAGAGCATGTCGATCCTCCCGTCTCCCGTGGATAGACTATTTTGGCTGACATTTTTTCTACCCCGTACCCGGTAAGATATGTCTCCCCCTCTTTGCGTGTGGCCATTCACGGTCTCGGTGCGAAAAAGGTACTTGGCACCTGTCTGTTTTCGCGGACACACTTTAACATGGGTTCACATTACTCGGATGCCATTTAACCCCCCCTAGTCTATTTTGTTCAGAGAAGGTATTGTCATCCGATATCCTTTCCCTCCTGGAGTTCTACCGAGGAATTTTTTCCTGTAGCCGTCTTCATAGGCAGCCGCGCCCCGTCACACGGACCCCCGCTTGTGTGCGCTAAATAATCCCCCGTTGGGAAACACTAGTATCCCTCGTATTGGGACCCATTTGACCTTGTTCTTCTCTTAGTGATGTGTAGTCTTTTATCCACGCTCCTCCCGTTACTTTCTACTGTCACGTTTGGCTTTGAGAACTAGTAATTGGACCCAAAATCCAACTGCCCAAATATCCCCTTCCTGCCAAGGGTTGTCACGGCCATGATACGTACCTTTGCCCTCGATTTACTCCGTTTCCCCCCACTCCCCCACCCCCCCTGCATGGTTTTAGAACCTTCTCGGAGCCTCCTTCCTTTTATTGGATAGTGAGAAAATCTGAGGTTCCGTTTTCCTTCCTTGTATCCTACGAAGCGGCCCGTCCGAGCACCCCTCCTGTCGATCCTGCCCCACTGTTTCAGGTATAGAGTGAACATCCGGTTCCCCCCTTTTTACCACCAGTATCTCCGGCGAGCGTTTAGGTTTGCCTCAATAGTTTTTTTCCGTTAACTTGAGTTTCCCCGCCCCCCCTTCCCCCTTGTCGATGGTGGTACCCCTCAATAAATAATAGTGACCTTCATTATTCTGCAATTAATGACTCTCCCCCAACCTGAGAAAACCGAGAGTATTCGTGGCTCCGTCAACGATTGACCCGCAACCGGTCCTTATCGGCCAGGTTGTTGGGAGCCAAACGCCTCCCGTTGGCCCTTACCCTCAACGCATCCCCAAGATCCGGTAGGGCTTCTCGCCTTTTTGTTTCCGCGACAAGAAAGAACTGTTTTGTTTATGTTCCCTTTCCATTCTCTTTCATTCATGATTTGGAAGCCCCCCCCCGACCTTTTCCCGGGTAACGGTTAGCCTTCCTTCGACTTAACTTTGATTCCAATTTATGTCAGCAAATTTTCCCTCCCCCCCGTCTTCAGAATCTTGCTTGGGAGTGTCCATCCGCGCTTGGCCTTATTTCTTTTTACTTTTTCCCCTCTTGGTTCCTCATGGTATGAGCTTTTTCTTTTCACGAAGACTGAGCTTCAAGACCCTGTAGCATCCCGTCTCGCCCATAGCGACGCGACAGCGCATTGATCCCTTCGTTCCCTCCTATCTTCGGTTGTCGAGAGACTCTTGATTCAAACCTCCTTACCTGCGCTCGTCGCGTTCTTTTCTTCCCAAGGGCTTCCCCTAACACGGTCGTTTACGGCAGTCTTCCCTTCCTTGTCCACATTCCAATTGAGTTCGCACCGCTTAACTCCTCTGCTCCTCCCGCCGGCCTTCTCTGACGCCAGCGGCTTTTCTTCCCCGGCCTTAAGGAAATTCTTCGAGACGGCTCAAGGTATGATCGATTTTCCCTCAATTTTTCGTGGCCCGTCTCCTCCCCCCCCGTTAACAGATTTTGAGGTTGACCGTCAGCAATCATCGATGCCTATCGGCCCACACTTATTCCCCTTAGGAAATCCTTGCCTCCGGTTTCTTATGTGGACAATATCTGATCCTCAGGCCCCATACGGTGAATCCCGTGGATCTTCCCCCCTGATGGAAAGCTTCACCCGATAGTTTGAGAGCCCACCTTGGCGATACTGACTTGGGGTTTGGCAATCGATCACATAGCCATCGAACCTCCCTTTTTTTTTTTGTGGTGTTTGGTCAAAGGAGGAGTACACGACGGACTTTCCCCCCGTTTTTTAGTACCTGCATGTATCTTTTCGTTCCCCCCTAAACATGTGAGTACAGGTATCATGTTTGTACTATATACCCTTCTGCACATCCCCATAGACCTGCCTAGAATACTATCTCTCGATACGTTTTAGGCAAAAGCCTTGTCCTTCTCGTTCGGCTCCTGAATATTCTTTTCCCCAGCCCAGGAGGTAGTCTAGACGTGGCGTCCGCTTTCTTCTTTACCCGTTTGGCTCCCTCATCCCTGTCGTTGACTCAATCCCTCGAAGGCCTATGCTTGGCGCAGAGTTTCTTGTCCCCACCATGCAAAAATCTGTGCCTGTTTTTTTTTCCAAGTTCTTTATTCCCTCCTTCTACATGGTCGTTTATTTTATCAAAACCGTTCCTGTCTATTTGGGCCTTACCCCCCTGGCCATGGGTCAGACTCCATTTTTCCTTTTTTGAAACACGCAATTTCCTTTTATCAAACCCTCATTAAGCCGGTTTGGCTTGAGAAAAGCGGATCACGCAAATCTCCTTTCTCTCCGGGTCAAAATTCACTTTCCCTTTTTTAGGGATGTCTTTTTCCCCCTGGTCTATAGAACCCACACCGTTAATTTGTACATTTATTCTCGGCGCCTCTTGACGTCCACCCCTTGTCTCACTTGTTCACTGAGACTCCAGTCCCCGCACCTATCCCATAGGAGGCGCGTCAAAAGTAGACAGCCCACCCCCGCTTCCTCCCTAGGTGAACAAGATGTGCAGCTGATGAACCCTTCCTTTCGACAACCTCAATAGGCGCCCACTTACCTTTTGGCTCGAACCCCAGTCACAAGACTGGGCCATTTTTACTTTCCCCCCCCCCTGCACGAGTTAATCCTACCCGACGTCGCGGCGGCATGGTGCCCCAAGGGAGTAGATCGATGATTCCCTCCCTGCGTTTTCGACACCCCCTCGAGACGGCCTCAGCGCTCGGCTTCGGTGTTTCCAGCTTGCGGTCTCTCCCAGGTGACCCCTCTGCTCATGACCCGTGAGTTTGCTTGGCGTGAACGCTGCAAGAAGTCCGAAGCGCCGCTCTGCCCTCACCCTGACCACCCAATCTTTATAAGTTGGATTGCCGGAACACAGGCTCGCTTTCCACTGACGATTGACAGGTCGATGGCTGCATCGCTTGGTTCGCTTCCTGAACGATTGACACTTGTCCCTTTTACTTTTGCCGTAACGACCTCAGGCGCCCCCTAACACCCCCCGATTTTTCTGCGAGGCAAATGCCGGGGATGTTAGAAGCTTTTTCTTGACAGAAATCTATGAAAATCCTGGCACTGCCACTTTGCGTTTTTTCGATCACAAGGGGCCGCCAATTCCCAACAGCGGTCGTCTTAGTCGCCTTCCTCCCCCCATAGATTCGTCATTTCCATACTGAACACAATTGTCTAAAGCTGATCCCCCATTCCCATGTGGGCGCATCTATCTTTTCTTTCCTCTTTTGTTGCGCTGTGAGTGTGTGTGAGCTTCAGCTTCACCCTTCACTTAGGGGTAATAGGCCCAAA
>Ga0179593_1409417_pt1 | contig 12157 bp, 22 predicted proteins | sample CZODoug2_1_08_16_FD_185931 | JGI IMG/M metagenome (GOLD analysis project Ga0179593, IMG submission 185931) | Vadose zone soil fungal communities from Angelo Coast Range Reserve, California, USA - CZODoug2_1_08_16fungal (PacBio error correction) | ecosystem: Environmental > Terrestrial > Soil >... | reverse complement strand
CATCGCGTTGTCGTTCCCCCTTCTTGCTCTCAGACCAGCATTTAATCCGCCCGAAAACTTTGATTTATCTGATTTTAGTCCATCTGCTTCCTCTTTTGGGTTTTCGGAGTCCTTAGACCGGGTGCACCTCCGTCCCTCTTTTTCCCCGGAGTCTCGCTCTGTGCCAAGACCCTGCCTCGCGTCTGGTCCTTTTGCGGGCCCCTCTTTAATTTTTTTTTTTTGGATGGAGTAGGTCAGGCCCCTTCGGCTTTTTCGTCAGAGTTGTTCCGTCCCTGCAAGACGGCCGTGATCTCCCCTACTCCTTGGGTCTTGTCCCCCCTGGCCACGCCAGACTTTTTTTCCCCGTTAAGCACGCAGGCCCGCGTCTTTTTTAGGAACTCGGTTGCCTGCTTTTCTGTCCCCTCTTGACCCGCGCTCGCGGACGAGGGTCTCATTTTTTTCAGGGACAAACGCCTTGCCTTTTGTACTTTTTTCCGCTTTTGCTGCTCTCTACACAACTTACGAACAAGTTTCCCCCTGTGGATTTTGATTTTTTTCTGTGCCGTGTGTTTTTCCCTTGCGCCTCGGAAAGTGCCTCTCCGTCAGCGACTTTTGGTTTCAGAATTGCCACTTCAATGACACCTTTTCTCTACCTCTCGGGTTATTTTGGCAGCGAACTTTCAACCCCCTACTCCCTCGGTGGCCAGAAGATTTTCCCCTTGCGGGCTGTCCCTTTTCTTTTTCCTCGCTAGGATGTCGCACCGTCTTTTTTTTGCGTTTTCGCGGTCAACCGTGTCTGACATTTTGGTCCCCGCTCTACTTTTTTGACGATGGTCCGATCTCGATTTGGGTTTCCCGTGCGGGTCCATCGAACGATGATCTTTTTTTGAAAAAGGCCTTCCTGTGCGCTTTTCCTTTCGGACCGGGCACAGCTACAGTTCTCTTTTCCTTCCAATTGCCTTTTTTTCTCCAGGTTTTCCCTTTCTTCGTTCGTTCTTCTTTTCGCCGGAGCGCTCCCTTTAGCTTGCATGACTTTTCGGGTGGTTCTCCCGGCCGTGATTTCGATTTCCCTGTCGGTGCTGCTTTTTTTCCCCTCCCTTTCTTTGGACCCCCTCCCGCGATGAGTCCCCCTTTTGTTGATCGTTTTTTATGAAAGTAAAGCGAGGACTTCCTGCAGTTTCGTAAAGTTTCTGCTTATTCTGTTTTTTTTTTTCTGTCGTGCTGATTGGCATCACAGTGAACCCCTCCCTCTCAGCGGGACCCTTCGGTCTCCTTTCCTTCGTGATGTGCTTCGCTTGACGTAACCCCGGCGCCGGCCCCCAACTCCCCCCTTCGACCCTCCTGGCGTCGTGCAATGTGAATTGTTTTCTGTCGGTCCCAACGGCGCAGAGCCAACGTGCCCTGGCCTTTGAATTTTCGAAAGTCGTTATTCCGGGCAATTCGCGTAGTTTAAATCGTCGCCCCCTCGCTCCTCCCACACGCCTCCCTTGCCCCCCTTCTTTTGATGTCCTCCCCTTTGCATATCCCAGGCCCTGGAAGGGTTTTTACCACCGCCAGTTGCGTGCCCCGTCTCCCCCTTCTTTTCTTCATTGCGCGTGCTTTCGGATTTTGGCAATCGGTGATCGCCACCCATCTGCACCTGTCCCAACAGGATTTTTTCCTGACGGCACGGCGGCGTCTTCCCTCGTGGACCGCAGTTTGCCTTGTTCTAGCGGCTTTGTACAAAAACGTTTTGCGTTAGTCTGAGTTCCTTCTTCACTGGAGTACAGGACCCTTTTTCCCCATATCTCTCTCTTTTGTGTTGTTGAGATTTTTGATTGGTTGAAATTCCCAGACAGTAAAGCTCAACCGCTTCTTTTTTCCCCCTCTAGGCTCTGTTCGCCTTCCCCGATGGTTTTCGCCGGTTGCCCGCGTTCGCCCCCCGGCGCTCAAATCCTGTTGTTTGGTTTTCCGTGTGTGTACGATTGTGAGCCACTGTCTTTCTCCCGTAATGAAGCAGTGTCCGTCACGGTCACACCCCTCCCAATTTCCTGTTTTGTGTTCGTTTTCGTAGCACCCTTTGTTTTCTTCCCTTGCTATGCTTTGCGACATTTGAGCGTTTTTTTCCTCTAGTGGAACTTTACCGTCGTTCCCTAACCGCTGCCTTGTCGACACCACCCTGCCCAATGACGCCGGCAGCACACCTGTGTTTCTTACTCACCTCCACCTCTTCCTTCCACCTGCAGAAGCCTTCCTGCGTGTGGCAGCTGGCGGTTTGACCTCCATCCTCCGTTACCCCCATTCCGGACGTCGGCCCTGTGATTTTTTTTTTTCCGGAAATGTGATGCCAATCATCACGCACCCTTCATTATTTATCTTCAGACACTTTATTGGCTTTTTCCTTTTTTGCTTTGGTGAATTTCAACGCCACTTCTTCCACATCTTGTCTCTGAGGTCAGGAAGCGCTCCTTTTTTTCACCTTTTTTTTGGTCTCCCCCAGGCGAAATCACGGCCTGCGTTGCCCTTTCACCGAAACGATGTCCTTTTAGCTCAATAACGTTTTTGCTCTCTCCTCACGCCGCGAAGAAGGACCGGGATCCTTTTCCTCCCTCCGCATGCTCGTTCACCATGATCTCTGTTTTCGAATTGAACCCTCGAGATGTTTTATAATTCTGACTATCTTTGGACCTTCCCCAGCTTTTTGAGTAGAGGCCAATCGCATCGTGCCCCCTTTTTCCCCTGATCCTCTGCCACGTCACCTGTTTCGGCCCATCGCTAGAAGCTGCCGTTCGGACAACCCTTTTTAGCGCCTCTTTTTTCCTACCAGTCGACTGATTTGACAACTCCTTGTTTGACTCTTCCCCCCCCTGCGAGTTTGCGCGGTCTTTTGCAGTTTGTCTGTTCTCGATCTCGGGATCTGTCTGAGCCAACCTTACCGTATTTTCTTTCAGTCGCGGGGCTCGGACTTACCCTGGTCGTTTTTATTTATAGAAGCCGTTCCCTTCCCCCTTCCCCCTTCCCCCGTGGCATTGAGCGCGGCCTCCGCCAGGTTGTTCCGAGCTCTGTTTCTTTGTCGTCTTTTTAGCCCCCCCCCTCGTGCGCATGCGCGGAAGGCAGGCGTTTGCACCCAAGGCGCATTACCCGCGGACAGAGCCTTTTTCGTCCCTTCTTTCCCTCGTTCCCTGCCGAGCCTGACCTTTGCCTACACCTCGGCTCTGAATTCCTTGGATACGGCTGTCAGGTCGTTTCCTGTGTCTTTTTTCTTTCTGATCGGCGGCCGTCGCTTCACCCTTGACAAAACTGATGTACGCTCGACCTGACTTTTCTCCTTACGTCCCCCGAATGTCGCTTACATCCTATTTTCCGTTGTTCTGAAGCCCTTCTTCCCCTCGGTTTCGCGTTGAAACCCTTGACCGTCCTTTTTCGGGTTTTTTTTTTTTGTTCTGTCTTTTTTTGCGAGGCTTTCTTCAGATTCCGCTGCCATGACGACTTTTCTTAAAACGCGATGATTCTTCCTTCCTCGTTGTTGTTGTTTTCTGAGATCATCGTTTTTTCTCCCCCCGTCGCAATGCAGCGGCTCCCGCCTGTTTTCCCCCCGTCCGAAACCTGAGCAGACCCGTTAGTGTTTTCGAGGGTCGATCTAGACCGGGTTTGTCCCCTCCCTCTTTTTCTTTTGACATCGCAGCTTCGGTTCCAATGACCTTTTCTCGTTGTTTTGGATCGTTTGTCATGTTTTTTCGAGGGTTTCTTGCGTAGGTCCACTTCCCCAGTCGCTCTCGTCCCCTTGCTTTCCTGCAAAAAGAAGGCCTTCTCTTTTCTACGCGGGGTCTGACCACAATGGCCCTTTCAGCCTTCAAGTATGTAGCCCATTTTAGCGTTCAGTTGTGGCATGTAGTACCCGGCCCCCTTCCAGGTGTCATTTTCCCTTGTGTCGCGACAATCTTTCGGTAACCTTCCTGAGCCGGGCCGTATTTCGCGTTCATCTTTTGAGCGGTGACTTCCCGATCGAACAAAGGACCTCGAGCATAAGGTGAGCGGCTGCTCACCTGACTGTTTGTGAGTTCCTGGAGCGTGCCGATCGAACTTTTTCCTTTCTCAGGTCTCGAGCCACTCAACGACTCACCTCCGATGACCCCCCTTGAGAAATCGCCCTCTCGGCTTTGCCCTTTCCCCTCTGCAGCACTTTCCGTTTCTTTTCTTTCGGGCGTCGATCCGGTCGGGATTCCGCTCTTACTTAAGTCCCTTTCTGAGTCCGCTTTCGATCTCTTTTTATGAACTTTCCCCTCTTCTCCTTCTAAGGTCCCGATTCTTTGATTTTTCCTCTCCTTTTCAAACGCGGACCGGTCCTTCCACCCTCTTCGCGCTTCAACTTCAGTGCCGGTCGACTCTCGATCTGGTTCCCCTCGTTTCAGGGTTTTCCCAGATATTCTTCTGCCATCGCTGTTTGACGGTAATCCACTTATTCGCTTTTTTTTTCTTTCTGCCCTTTCACACCGCCAGATTTATCTAGTTACCTCCTCTCTTCGTGCAACGTCCGTGATTTCGATTCCCCTCGGGTCTCCCCCTCTTTCCCCGGCGACTTTTCTGGCTCCTCCGCGAGGTGCTCGCTTTTGAGCTTTTGGACTTGACGTCAAGCGCGAGGCTAGCAGCTTGATCTTTCTATAGGTGTGAGTATTTTGAAATACGATTTCCTTTGTTCTGTTGATGTCATCAAATCATTCGAGCCCATCGGTCCCTCCTTCGGCAATGGATGACCTTTGTCTTCGATGGATGCAAACACGGCAGCTTGCCCGACAACATGTCTTTTTTTCCTTTTTTTCAATTGAAGAGTCGGTCCTTGGCGCAGACTCCCCCAGTTTTGTAATGGGTCTTAATTCGGGTCTCCTTTTGTTAGAGAATATGGGAAGTTCTCTTCCCTTCGCTCACACGCGCCTGCAATGTCCAGCTTTTGTCTTGTCACAGATCAATCAGGCCTTTTTGGTGCGGCTTCTTCACCACACCAGTTTTGCTTTGACCTGGCCACTGCTCTTGTCCCTCCAGGTTGAAGAAAATGCTGCTCTTTTCCTTTTTCTCCCAGACTCTTCCTGCCAACAGTGCCGCGCTTTCCTCGTTGCCACCGACGCATTCACTATTCGGTCGACCGCCTTCTGCCCTAGGATTTTCCCCAACGGGCTTTAGTTTTCTTTCCGGATTTTTTTTGGTGAAGGACCATTGTCCCATTTCTCGTTTTTTTTTTGAGAGACCTGGGGAAAAACACATGGCTGTCACTCCGAGTTGTTTTCTTCATCGTCCTTTAAGGACATAAACAGCCCTTGTTTTTCCCTTTTTGCAGATTTTCTCTCGGATGGTTCGAGTCTTCCCCTTTCCTTGATTGCCGTCCCCCCAACATCGTTTTCCCTTTTGCCGGGTGCAATTGTGGTTGGCGATCCTGATTGCCAGGCGTGGATTCTTTCTCTCCAAGGCAATGAATCCCCCTTTCCGTCTTCCCTGCCAGCCCTTCGTGGGTCGTTTACCTTTTCACTTTTTATTGGCATGTCAATGCAGTCCTTTTTTTTCGTTGGGGTGGATGAGCGCATTGTCGTAATTCTTTCACATCTCTACGCTAGATTGTCCCCCCTACCCTCCTCCCTGTCCGACCTCTTCAAGAAATTTGCCTCTCGCCCCTTTTTCTCTTTGCCCTTTCATCTTAGCATTGCACGTCTCCTTCGTCCATGGGGCTTGTCGGCGTTTTTTCCAGAAGCCACTCCCCCTTCTTCCATCCCTTTTTGTCTGTTAGCTGGCGGATTGCCTTTTTCCTTGCTGCCATCACACGATCCCTTTATTCTCCTCTGTCAGCCGAACCCGTTGATTACCGAGTCAAGTTTTCAGGTTTCTCAAAAAAAGCACGCTCATCAAACAGCGTGGTTTCTCCTCGGAGGCTGCCAGAAGCGTCCCCTTATATCTCTTTCCTTGAATCGAAATTCACGGCGCCCCTTTGCCCCGAGCCCAGATTTTTTACTATTTCCTCCCTTTTCTTTCTTTCCAAGACGACGTTGTTCAGGACCGTACCCGTTTTTTTTCTTTTTTCAACTGATCCATATGTCGCTGGGCCCGACTTTGACAGTCTCCTCTCTCCCGTGCGCTTTTCTTGGCTGCTCTCCTTTTCTTGACCGTAAGCTTTTTTTCTCTTCTTCCGAAATCTTCCGTGTCTTCTCTCATCACCTTTCATCCACACCGTGCCCTAACAGCGTCCTTTGACGTTCTCCCACTCCTGAAGAGAGTCTTACAATCCCCTTTTCGTCCACCCGCGTCCGGAAATCTGCCACCTTTTTGTTTTTTTCGGAAATGCTTCCCGCGCCTCGCCGCTCTTTTAGCTGTCTTTTTTCCCTGGAGTCATGTGGTTCGGTGCCCTTTCTATTGTAGTAGACGTTTTTTTTTTTTTTTTCTGAACCTAACGCCCCCACGTCACCCCTGCTTAGCAGTAATTCTCCCCCTTGAGACTTTGTTTTTTTGTTCTATCGCAGCAACCTATCCCCTCATTGCCAGGCGTTTTCTGTTCGTTCCCTGCTACCCCTTTACTGTGTGTCGCCCGTCATTCCTTTTCATCTCGGTCCTGACCTTCACACTGAATTGACTTTTTCCTGAAGTATTCCTCCGGCTGGAGTTCTTCTGTGTTCCCCCTCCCTTGCTTCGGTCATTTCCCCCTTCTAGGAACGTTCACTTCATGCTTCTGAGAGCGAATTTTCCTCCTATCCTCGGCCAAGGTCCGCTTTAAATCGATAACCTCCTCTTTTTTTCTTTTTCACACAAGCGGCGATTCCGGTCTGGGTTTTGAGGTCCCTTTTTCTCCTTTTAGAAATTCCGGGACCCTCTTTCTAATCTCTCCTTTTTTCCTGTATTTTCGGGCGATTTTGATTGGCGTCTCTTTGCTGATGACATGACGTGTTTACGAACCCCCGTTCTGATATTCCCTTTTGGTTTTTTGAGAGAGATCATCGCGTTTGTACCCGTCGTCAATGGCATCCCCCCCGTCCCGCAGTTCCTTTCCAACAACAGCCTTCCCCGTAGCTTAGGTAACTTCGCGGCAGGGGTGCCGCCTGCATTGTGTGTCCGCATCGGGAACTTCCGTCCTCTCGTTCAATGGCAACGGGCAGCGCCTTCTCCCTTTTTTTACCTTGGATGGGCGTAGGTCAGGAAAAAGGCTCTCGCCGTCTACTGGGGCTCGTTGCTGCAAAAAGCCCTTTGCTTTTCTTGTCGGGTTGAACACCATGGGCCCCACCCTCCATTGCACCAGTCAGGATCACGTTCCATTTTGTTCCGGTGTGGCCCCCGGCCTGGGCTCGTTTGTGCGTTTTTGTCGCGTTCGCCTTCCCCTTTTTTTCTAGGTTTCATTTTCCTGCCGCTGCAGTTCCCCTTTCATTTGGTTCACGCCCCCTTCTCTGTGTTGCGATCCAAAGGCCAGTTCAAACTGTCGGATTTTGGCTCCCTGGTTTGCGTTCATGGGGCGATCCCTTCTTTTTAGGAACTGCTTTTTTTTTCCCTCCTCGCCATTTCAACTCCATGACCTCCTTTTTCCAGATCCCTTCCTTCGACAAGTGCGGCCAAACTTTCCTGCAATATGCCCCCCTCCTTTTTTTCAGCAATTCCTTGGCGGTATCCTTTTTTTATTACTTGCGAACGTCAGCTTCTGAGCCCTTTTTGACTTTCTGGTTTTTCCGAAATGAGTCAGATTCGATTTCATTGTTCTCCGTGCTGAGTTGTGGGGGCTTCCTACAAACGTGGTTCCCTCGAAGGGTCGAGTTCTGCACCCGGCTTCTTTCTGATTCTTTTTGGTCCACCCCCTCGGCCGGGCCATTCAGATTGTTTCCCTGAGCATCGCTGCTTTCCACTTTTGGATACCCGGTCCTTTCGCCTCTTTTCGCCCTATTTTTCTCCGCTCGGTTCCTCTTCCTTGCGGCAAGCTTCCCTTGGACCTTCTTTCTCTCCGGGTTTTTTCCCGAACGGAGGCCGCTTTTGGTCTCCGCGCAGCTCCTTTTTTTTCTGTGATGAATGAAGTCACTGCGATGACCTCTTAGCTGGATTCTTCGATGACAGTGTTGGCTTTAGGTTTCCCTTGACTTTCTTCGATGCGTGTCTGATTGGGCATTGCTTCCTTTCTTCCCAGACAAGCTCAGCCGGTCGGATTTTCCTTTTGAGGTGGTCTCTTCGCTTGGATTGCACCCTTTTGTGACCCTCGCATGGCTTGACCCCCTTTGGCTTTCTGTTTTCCGAGGTATTCTCCCCGGTACTGGCGCTCACCTTCTTGCGCGTCAAGGTTCTTTGCCCGTTCTCGCGTTCTTGAGAAAGAGCGATCGCCTTTTTTCCGGTCATCTCACCCACGCGCCTGACATTTTCTTGCATTCAGACATCTCTGGCATGGTCCGTGTCTCTTCTTTCCGGTGCGTGGTTGGACCGTGACGGGCCCCTGCTTCATGCCGGCTCAAAGAAATTTTGCAACTTCGTTCTTGCCCTCCCTTGCTGCTTTTCATTTGCCCGCATCTTGACTTCCCTCACACGTGACGACTCTTTCCATCGCGCTCCTTTTCCTTTTTTTTTCGCGGCTTTGCACCACGAGGCTGTCGTATTCTTTTCTGTCTTTCACTCTGGTTTAGGACATTCCTGCTTTTTTCTCCCCTCCCCGCAGTTTTTTTAGGACTGGGGAACACCCTGTCACTCCAGTCTTCCCCTCCCGGCCCACGCAAGCCCAACCCTTACCTCTGTTTTTTCCCCCTTTTACCAGGGAGACTGGGAGTCTCCCTCTTGATGTTGAGCCATTTCCGTAAAGCGCCTGCGCACCTTCCTGTTTGGACTTTTCCTTTTTTTGTTGATCACGATTGCCAGATCGTGGATGTTCTGCTTGTTCCACATGAAGCGGCCCCGTAAGGTCCCCTTTTCTCCCCACTGCCGGTGGGGTCGTCGCGCACCAGGCATGCTTTCTTGTCAATGCATACCTTTCTGTTCCTTTTTTTAATTTTGATGAGACTTGCTCTCTTTTTACCAGTCGTTAAATGACTCCCTCCCTTGCCCACCTTTCTCTGAATTCAACCCAAGTCTTTGCCACCCTTTGGATCTGGCCGCCCTTCCCACTTTTTCATCACTACGCCCGGGTACGCCATGTTCTTCGTCCGTGCGTTTGAACATCCCCTTCTTATCACCTCCCGTTATCCATTCTGTACTGCGTTTTCTTTGGTGATTTGATCGAATTCCCTGCGGTTAATATCCGTAACCCCTTCCCCCCTTCTCTCTTTCATATCCGCAGCAAACGTTGCTCTTTTCCCTTGCTAAGGATGCTTTGACTTCAATCAAAGCCATCAAACTCTTTTTTTTCATCAGCGGAGGAGCCTCAATCTTTCCTTTTTTCCCTCCCAGTTGAGACCCCCCCCCCCCCCGTCCTTTCCCTCCTCTCCCGCTTGCCGGTTTCCGTTTTTCTTTTGACACTGTGGCGATAGGTGCGAAACGGAAGGCATCCTCCTCCTCTCTGGACCACTTTGGTTTTTTTTTTTTTTTTTTTTTTTCCGCCTTCTCCTCTTTTGATTATCTGTCGTTGGGCCGGTCCCATTACCCCGACGTTATCTATGACTCATTCCCTTTTTCTTCGAGTCGTTCGCTGGCCGTCCCCTCCGGTTCTTTCCCCCCCCCCTGACTCGGATTTCTCCGTATCTGACCATTCAATGACCCTGCGCTGACAGCGAGAAGCTGACGTGCGACCCCATCTTCAGCTTCCCTGCCCATCAATTTGTCACCCTGCCTTGACAGTCTCGTGCTTACTCCCTATGGCCCTCGTGAGTGGCGCGTTCTTTTTTTCAAGCGCCCCGCCTTCGTTTTTTTTTTTAATGCGTCCTGGAGTTGTCATTTTGAAGTGCCTTACTCTGAGCCTGGTAGCGACGCCGTTTTTCTTCTCCTTTCCCCATTCCCCCCGTCACCAGTCGGCCTTGACGCGAACGACCTTGCTAGACCCGTTTTTTGATCGCAGCACCTATCGTGCGCATGGGCGCCAAGGCGTTCCCCCAAATTCTCCAAATTTTTTCCCTAGCGCTTCGCGACCTTTTCATATCCCCCCCTGGTTGCCTGGTTCTCCTGCTTTGCTGACGTTTCGATGGTGATCTCCGTTTTCTTGAGGGTTGTTTTTTCCTTTTTTCTTCGATCAGCCCGTATTTTGCCGGCAACTTCCCCCTCCCGACGGTAGTTTTGTTTCCTACGCCCATCGAATGTCCCTCTTTACATCGTTCCCCGGACTTTTTTTTACCGTTTTCTTGTAACCCCCTCCTCCTTCTTTTCTTTTCCCGATGGCAACCGGTTTCTTCTATCCTCCCGCTCCGCCGATTCCCCTCCAGCTCTTTTTTTTGGCGTGGTTGCTGAAAAACTGCTGGATGAGCGGCTCTCCATTGTCCCGAACGCGATGACCTATCTTCCCTTTTCCCTACCCTTTTTTTTTTCTTCATTATTCCCCCCTGTCGTCAATTGGCGTCTCCCCTCTTTCCTCAAACCCTTGCCCCCTGAAACCTCATTCTCCTTTTGTTTTTGAAATCGGCGGCCGGCGGGGTGCTAGCATAGACGGTGCACTCCCCGATCGGAAACGAGATTGAATAGCCGTTCTTCGGTTCTACACCGGTCCGCGGTCCTCGTTGTCAGGGCCGATTTTTGTTGTAATGGGTCCCTTTTTTGTTTTTTTGTTAGGTCAGGAACCAGTCTTCCGACGTCATCCCCTCAAGTGTCCCGTTTAAGGACGGCGCTTTCTTTTTCTTTAAGTTGGTCTTTAACACATGCCAGCCCCCTGTTTCCAGGCGGAGGACACGTCGCGCCGATTTCCCGTTGGTAAGTAAGTTGGACCCTTCCCTTCGCTTTGCTGATTCCTGCGCCCTGCTTCTGGACGAGGGATCATCCTCGGCACGAAGCCCTTGTCCTTTCCGTTTCTTTTCACTGTCTTATTCTGATCTCCGACACCCATTTAGCAGTCTCCAAGTTTCTTGCTTTAACTGCCCGAAGAGGTAATGGCCTGAGCGCGGCTCAACATCGAGCAAAATACCACCCACCCCCGTTCTTCGGTCGAGCCCACTTTCCACCCTACCGACAACTCCGACGGTCTGAAGCGGTCGAATCGAGCAGCGACCCTCGGCAAAACCTACAGCCGTTGGCCCGCAGATTTTCTGGGCTGTCGCCATCTCTCGGGATTTCCGCGGGGATTCAGCATGTTTTTCCCCTCTTGTTGGCTCTTTATAGGGCAAAGAGGTTGTTTTATTTTGTCCGATGTCCCTTGACGACGGGTCGATTTCGATGGTGATCTACTCAAACCGATGAGGTAACAATTAAGATTGCTGTAGCTTCCGCTCTTAGGCGTTTTCCTCCTTTTTCTGGTCCGGCGGGCAGTTTTTTTTCCTTTACCGAGCCATCTCGACAAGTAATCCGTTTCTTCTTTTCTTTTTTCTTTTTTCCCGCGTTAGCGCCACACTTTCTCTGTGCGGTTTTTCTTCCTTTTCTTGCTCGGGCTGCTTTCCATGTCCCGTTTCGCCCAGAGCGCGGCTCCTCCTCGATGCGACCCCCTTTTCTTCTTGATGATTCCACTTTGCGAGGACCTCGCCCATGTTGCTCCCGATGTTGCCTGGTATATGAACTCTTCTTCTATTGATGTTTTGTGCTGATGTCTCACATGTTGCTTCCGCCGCCGCTCCAGGGTGTCGTCGGCCATGGATTTTTCACCGTTTCAGGGCTTGCGGATTTTCCAAGCCGGCTGACGGCCAAGTTTTCTTGGCGTTGCAGAGCCAATATGGCTTTCAGATCATTTTCTTTCCCCCCTTCCTGTGTTCTGTGAATTCGTGCGTAGCCGGTATTGCGCCATCGCGGATGACGCCCGTTTCCTCTTTATGCCATCGCTTATCACGCATCAGGCAATCGAATGCTGAATTATCAATCCCTTCCTTTACTTTTTCGACCCCCCATCATTTTGGTTTTTAACTGGCGGGCCACTTTCTTCATGCTTGTGCTTGCCTCCTCCTCTCTGCGCCCAATCTTGTCGAACCAGCCCATTGAACACCGTGGTCCAACCTGTTCCCGCAATCTTTGACCTTCCCCCCCCCTTTCTCCAGATTTTCTTCCCCCCATGATGAGAGGGCAGTCTGCTCTGGATCCCAACGGGCTGTAGTTTAGTCAGTGCGGATCTTTTCTTTTCTACCTTGTTTTCCCT
>Ga0179593_1375663_pt1 | contig 12157 bp, 10 predicted proteins | sample CZODoug2_1_08_16_FD_185931 | JGI IMG/M metagenome (GOLD analysis project Ga0179593, IMG submission 185931) | Vadose zone soil fungal communities from Angelo Coast Range Reserve, California, USA - CZODoug2_1_08_16fungal (PacBio error correction) | ecosystem: Environmental > Terrestrial > Soil >... | reverse complement strand
ACAACCCAGCTGCCGATCCCCCCCGATCGTCCTCGCCGGCGATTTCTCCACCTTTTTTTCACACTTCTGCTCTCCTCCTGTGGGCATTCATCGTCTCGTCGGTTTGATGTCGAGTAAGAATGTGGAAAGAAAGGTTCTTTCTTTCTTGAAACCCACTTTTTTCTCGGCGCCATCATCCTTTTTCGTACTGCAGGATACCTCTCCCCAATCCCCTTTTTTTTCTAAGTTCAACAGACTGGGACTCACCTTCCCTTCTTCCCTAGCTGGGAGAGAAAGCCAGACCCAAACCTCTGCAGAACTAGGTCGGACTAGTCACTTGCCCGTTTGGTCTTTATCCCTTTCCCGATCCCCCTGTTGATTTTTTGTAGCGTCATGTTAGGCGTCGGGTTTCCCCTGCGCCCTTGTTCCGGTTTTTTTTGATTACATCATTCCTTCTGGGCGCGAGAAATGTTTTTTTGACGATTGTAGGATCCTCCGTGTGTCCCGTCTTGAGCAAGAAAGGTAACCCTCAAACCTTATCCCACATCGCCCCCTTTAGAAGATGCCTTTTTATGAGCTCGCCGTCGCCGGCCTTTTTTTGTCCTTTTCTCAACGCCCAATCGTGTTCCACCGCCCGGTTTCTCTTATACGAAGTTTTCCCGTTTTGCGGTTCCAGGAAGGAACCCTCCGTTTTTCCTTTCTGGGAGATTATGGTCGGGCTTATCTGATGGGCATCTCCTTCTTGACTAATTCCCTTGCACAGTCCCTCTGCATCTAGTTGGTTCATTTTTCCAGAGAAAACGCGCTTTCGAACTAGTATGAGCTCCAAGAGGAGGGTTGTTCGGCTGAGCAAGATCGTTATCGCCCTACGTGCTTCGCCCCCCCCTTAGTTAACCCAGAGTCCCCTTTCTGCGCAGTGTCCCAAATAAGGAGAGGATCTTTTTTAGGGAAGCTGCATTCCTCACATCCCCTCCTATATGCGCCTAGGATTTTTTTTTTCCCTTCTCTTCTTCCCACGCGCGCTTCCCCCTGATGATCCTATGTGTTTTTGTTCTAACGAAATCACATTGGGAGCCTCTCTTGAGCGACTGCCCGCGCGCTTCTTTAGAGCCGTTTCGGGTTTTTTGTCTCTGCGGGCACGCCACTTTTTGATTACCAGTCAGAATCCTGCAAATTTGTCTTCCCCTTTTTCTCTGCCTCCTTTATGGAACGCACTTTTTCCCCCCCCCTTGGGGCCTGCGGTTATCTCTCTCGGCTTATCCTACTGTGCGAACAAAGGATCTTAAGGTTGTTTTTTCGCTTTCAAAAAAGGGGACCCTTCCTTCCCTTTTTCCCTCTCCGCATCAGAAGATTTCCAAGCCCGCGCCGATTCCATCTCAGGAGCCCCCTATTGTCCTTTCGTCGATTTTCGATGCATTCACCCCATACCCATCTTGAATTCTCTTACCCGGTTTTTTCTCCGGCCTCCCCCGCCCCCTTGGTTTTCCTGCGTCATGATAAATACTTCCCTTCAACATACCCGCGACAGATCCTCCTTTTCTTGCCTTTTTGGAGCAAGTTTCAATAAGGTTTTCGATTCCGAAATATCATCCTTTTTTGCCCGTTTCTTTGGCTTCGTTGTTTAGAAGTAGTCCTTTCCTCCCTGACCCCATTTCTTCACATGCCTTAGAAGAATCCAAGTACTCAGTTATGGAGACGATCTGTGATCCTTTTCTTCCTTGATGGAGTTTCAGCCCTCGCCCGGCTCTTCTTTGACCTCGAGTCGTTATTTTTTTTTGCGAGAACCCCCAGGTAATGCCTCCGCCGCGACCCACTTTCCGTTGAGATTTTTTTCCCTTGTTCACGCGTCTTAGAAAAGACTTTTCCCTTGTTTTCTGTGGGCACCTTCCGAACCCTTTAAGAGGGAAGACGACCAGTTTAAGATCCGCTCCTGGAGCTTCTCCCCGTCAGCTGGTTTGTTTATAGTCTGCGTCGCTTTTTCTTCCAGATGCGGGTCCAGATTTGTTAAAAGAGAAGTCAGCCCTATCGATTTTCCTTTGTTTTCTATTCTAGATGGACTGAGGTCCCTTTCCCCCAAGTCACTTCTGAATTGCGTTTCCCCTCAGTTGTCGAGATGTACCCCCCCAAGTAAGAAAACTCAGCTACTTCGCCGGTCTTCTCCCTCAGCTGGTCAAAAAACTTCCTTTCGGTCGCGGCCACCGAAACGGCAATCATCTTCTTAAAGCCGCTTGTCTAACCGCGCTGTCCCTTCCCCAAGCGACGAGCACTAGATTTTCTCGTTAGGAGGTTCGCCTTTCTCAGCCGACTAAGAAAGAACTCCCTCTTTCTCGAGGTCCCCGCCTAACGCGGTGTCAGTCCCTAAGACTCTCCCTTTCGACTAGCCCCCTTTTCCCCCCTCTCGCAGACTCTTTAGTGATTGCCCTATGATCAGCAGTTTGGATTTTTTTCCTTTACTATGATAAAAACGCCGTCCCCCGATCCCCCCCTGAAATTTCCCGATGCTTCCTCGTCCCGTTACTGTAGTGCGCACTTGAGGACCAACTTTTTTCCCCAAGAGTGTTCTTGTTGTTCTGTCTCCTTCCTGAACACCCGAAGGGGCTTTGGGTCAGCACCCGGGCAAAGCCTCTTTGCCCTAGTATTGATGGGATAAATAGAAAATAACGAACCACTTTTTATGGAGAAAAGGCCCCCGCTCTGATATTTTTCTACGCTCTGAATAGTCGTCGCTTCGCTTTGCGCTGAAGTCACGTGTCGTTTACCTTTTTTTTTCTTGACGCTTTTTGACCTTTCCGAGCAACGTGATTCCCTCGTCCTACTTTTTCCGGCCTCAAGGCCAAAGTGTCCTTGCATTTTGCACTGTTTTGCCATTTGCTCTTGGTTTCAATTTCCGTCACTTCAAGAGGAGCTACTTTTTGCTCTTTGCTTTTTCCTTGTTCTCCAGTGAAAGGACCGTCCCGTCTTCGCAACCTTCGCAATTGTCATTTTGACTCCCCTGATCTCGTCCCCCCCCAATCCCTTCTTCAATTCGGAAGATCAAGTGAAAGGATGGAATGAATGATGTTCACGATCCCCCTTTTTGGTTCCCATCCCCGTCGTAATATCGCCTTCATTATTTGAACCCGAAGTTTCCTCCCATCCCACGATAAGAGAGTATTTCAGAGGTGATGGCCCTTTCTTTGATAGTGGAGACGTCTGGCCGATATATTGCTTAGATCCCAAACACTGTCGCGTTTTTTCTTTTGCGCCGTTCCGCGCTTCGTTTTTTTGGCCATTGATAGGACCCAAAGTTTTATAGGGTTAGCTCACGCGTCCTTTTTCCTCTTACCTTACAATGAGTCCCTCCTTTTCAGGCGCCGCGCGTTTTATCAGATGCCTTTAGCAACGAAAACGGGGAGATCGGCTAAAAGTAGGTGGCCCCCGATGGCCGTGTTTCGTTTAAGCTGGACCGCCTTCGTTTTTATCTGGAGTAGCTGGAGACGTATTCTAGTAAATCTCTGTCAGGTGTATCTTTAATCCTTTTTTCTTAGAGAGGGAACACTTCTTGCCCGAGTCCTCCGCCTCCCTTATCTTCCCTGTACCCTTCTAAACCCAAATTACTGTTTATTTAAGAGGCACCCCCTGGACCCGGGACTCCGGAGACTCAGGCCCTCGGGAAACGCCGCATCTGGATTCGTTCTAGATGGGGAGTCTTTCCTCCCCTTGACAGCTTAATCCCTTAAAGTGTAGTTTCCCGTCAAGAATTTTTCCTCCTGTTGTCTTTTATTTTTTGGCTTCTCTAGACGTCTCGCGCTTTGATTTTTGACACGATATTAAGATTCCACGAACTCTGCAAAAGATATGTTGTCTTATCTTTCTCAAATGTCAGATGGAAGGCCTTCACCAACGCCGGCCTCGGGTTCAATGCGCTCTCACACGCTTGTTCTTTTCTCTTTCCTCCTATCCCTCCTCCCCCACGTACTAGATGGAATGGTTTTTGCCTTAATGACGGAGATCTGCGGGGGCCAGATCGCCTTCTATGCCGGTTTTTTCGGGAGACGTTCTCCTCCATGATTCCTCTGCTGCCGTTAATGCTTCCTCCCTGCTCCGGTTATGTCACCCCAACGCCCCGCCACTTTGCTCTTTTTTGCTGAAATTCTCGATATATTCTCTCATGTGTTGTGGAGAGATGTCGATTAAGATTTCGCTCAGTTTCTGGTCGCTTCCTTGGTGGACATCACCTCTCGCTTGTCCCCTTGTGGAGGCTTTTTTTCACAAGTATATCTTGGCAGCGGGCGATTATCGCCGGCGCCTCTTTCCTCTTTTTCTTCGCCCTGAGTCCAACAGCCTGTCTTTGCAATGCTCCCCCCCTCCATCGGCTGGCTTCTATTACAGAATGCGGTCAAGTCTCAAACAGTTTCTTGTGTATTTGCCCTGGTCGACCCAACCCGGCGGTCCCTTTTCTCCTTTTCACTGACCCAAGAACGTCATTTTTGATAAAGATCCCATTTTGTTCTTCCCCTCGTGACGAGTTTTTTTTTCACGCGCCTTTTCTTTTCGATTAGTTTTCGTCCGACGAAAGACACCGCTCAGATCGGTTCAGAAGAGGAAGCGTAAGCGGCCCGTTTCTCTTTACTTCCGACGCGAGTTGCCGCTATTGTTCGGCCTTTTTCTCTTTTTTCCGCGCCGGCTTTCCGGGTTTGAGCGGTATGTCCCCCAGCATTCGGATTCGATATTTTCTTTGAGCTCTCAGAAGGTGCACCGGCGTTTCTCCTGAGACATTTTCAACTACACCTCCTCGACCTCTCCGCTGCCGCCGCTATCCGCTTGCTGCTTTTTAGAAGAAGACGGCCGAATGTAAACCCCCCCTTTTTTTTCCCCCCCCCCTGGTGAAAGATTCCCTTTCGTTGCTGTGCTCCCGCGAGAATAACCTAGTTATTAGAAGGTAGGGGGAGCTTTCGTTGACTCCCGTTGTCCTTTCTCCTGTCCCGCAGTGTTCCTCTTTCCCAGCGCCAACTACTTTGTTCGACGGGCGCCTCTGATTTGCTTTTGCTTAGTTATCGCCTCCAAGACGCTCGCCCCCATCATCTGCGCTCTCCATCCCCCTATCTGGCACCACTAGGATGTGTGCTGTTAGACCTTGATTTGACTTACTTCCCCTGAAGTACGTGGTTTTTCTCGGGAGCTGGCCTTTTCCACGCGCGACTCCCTCTGATTTTCTCCAGTTGACATGTATGTGCGGAGATAAGTTCATGCCATTTGGGCTCCTTTTTCTTGTTTTTCCCTCACAGTAGAGACTTCTTAGTTTGCTATACGGAGTGCGGTCGCTTCTTTTCCCCCCGCATAGCCGGCTGCTGATGCCCCCGCCTTCCCTCTGACGTGGAAGGTGCGGGCTGAGCATTCCTCCCTCCCTACGCAAGGACTGAGGTTCCTTTTACCCCGGCCGACGCCGTCTAGACGCATCGTGGAATCCACTGCTCTTGCCCTCGTGCCGAGTCTCCGGGGTCGCTTGGTACTCGGAACCGCAGCTACGTTCTCTATGCCAATCAGCGCTTCCTCATCGTTTATCGTGGACTTGGGCTCCGGAGCCTAGGGTTTTTTTGCGAGAGGGCATCACAAACTCTGAACAAAGAGTCGATTTGCAAGTGCTTCCCGTCCTTGCCCGCGGTGTTCGGCGATTAGTCACTCCCGTATACCATCACCTTGCGGCTTGCGTTGTTTTTGCCCTTGCGCCCTCCCTCACTTTCAGGCTCGCCCCCGAGTAAGCTTACGTAGTGCTTTGTTTTTTTTAGGCCGAATCGTCCCCCTCACTTTCGATCCCGCTCGCTCCCGCTCGTTTCTGCTCGGATCTGACTCACGGGCTCTTCCCGATTCGCTTGACCCTGCCGCCGCGCCTATTTGTCTCTTGGACTCTTATCGTCTTTTGTGCGGCTGCGCGATGACCTGTTTCTCCGCCCGTCAAGTAGACCTCTGCTCGGGTCTTCAGCGCTTTTTTTTCGCCGCTCTTTTCTCTTTCTTCAGTTTCGGTGGCCGGCTCCCCTTGCGACGCCGACCAGCTGCGCGCCTCCTTTCTTCCGTGTCGTGTCTTTTTTGTTTGCGGATTCCCTTCTGCGCTCCCTGCTCTTCTTCCCGCCCCTTTCCCTTTTTCCTCCTCCCTCCGTTTTTTTGTGTTCTGATCGTTTTCGGCGGGGTTCAAGGACAAGATCAGCCTTTGCCGAAATTGCTCCCTTCTCCCCCCCCCCCAGAGACGTTCCACGAACCAAGGAGAAGATCCATGAGCTTGCGACGTTTCCCGGCGGGTTCTCTAGACAATAGGAAAGTCTTCGGCCACCGAAACTGAAATCCAGAGAAGCAACTGCGAAAGACGGCTCTTCCCCCTTTTTTTTCCCCCCGCGCCGGGTTTTAGTTATGTCTTGGGGCGCTTTTTTCGATCGACTTTTTCAGAACTTAGAGATTTTGTTCGAGTAAATTTTTCGGCGTGGTGAGGAGGTTGTGTGGGTGGGGGGTTTTTCGTTTTTGGGTTGGGGGGGGTTGTTTTGGGGGGGGTTTCTTTTTTTTTTGGTAGCCAGTCCATCTCCGCTGAGTTTCAGATCGCGCAGAAAGCGGTTTTCTTTTTGAGCTCAACAGTGTCAGTTGGAGGTAAAGGACCTTCCGGGTCCCCCACTTCTACTCAAGTTAGTAGAGGGTTATCCTCCCAGTCATGTCTTGGCACGTCTTAAGCCCCTCGTCTCGTTTTTGATGTTGACGACGTCTTCCTTTACTTTCTCCCCCGACTTTAGTGAAAGGCGTGAAACCACCCACTCCCTTCTTTTTTTTTTTTCCCGATCTTTGGCTGCCTCATCGACCGCCGATTCCCGTCGGGCTTCACTTTTTTTCCTTTCCCGATCTGATCTGGCACTCTCATCCTGCGTCTTGCAACGCTTATGTTACGCTCTTTTTTTTCCCTCTGTAACTCTCCCCAGTTTTGTTAATTAGACCTCTCACAACCGTCCTTTTCCACCATTTTTTTCCTCCTGAGCGCCTTTGCATTTCCCCAGCGCCAGTTTAATTGCCTTGATGCAGACGGCGTAGGACCCTGCCCCTTCGAGTTAGCCGAAGGTCACAGCTGCGCGACGATTATGGCTTTGCCGCCGCGACACTCCTCGAGCCAACCGGTCGTTAGACGCGCTTTTTTTATGGCTGGCTCAGCCTACTACGACCTCATACAAGGGCATGTTATCGGCCAGCATTAGTCCGCGCGGTGGTGACAATCGGAGAGGGTACCTGTCCGCGCGCAATTCGCGTTCTGTGAGATCAGATTTAACCCTACCCGGCGTAGGTGTCCAGCGCTTTTAGTACTATTTGCGACGAGTATGTACTCATTTTTGATCTTCTTCGACACGCCGTTTCTCTCTTTCCTCCCATTTCCGACCGCTCCGCTCTTCGGACACGGCGTATTCGGCTTCAGGTATTCTTTTCACCCGATGCCCAGCGCTCGCGACAAGCGCCCCCCTCTTTTTTAGCTACTAAGCGGCCGGGTAACCTCCCACGACCCGCTGGAGTAGCTTCCCCCTCTTTGACACGATGGTGTTGGTTCCTCCGTCGGTCTGGAGTGCGAAGCTTCTACCTGGAGACTCCTTCTCCGGTTTTTTCTGGAAGAATTGTGATCTTCCCTACCTCTTTGCACCCTCGTTTATATGCAGTCACGCACTTTCCTTGTCCCCTCGGCCCCCACCCCTGAGATGGTATTTCTCGCCTTACATTGTCGAGAAGGAAAGGGAACCTCCGCCCCATAGCGGTGCTCGTCTTTCAAGGTTTGACGAGTCCACTTTTTTTAAGAATAAAGAAGTCTGCACTTCCTATGTCTGCCTATGTTTCTTTCTTTAGGTCTCCCCTTCCCCACTCTTCTCGACTATGAGATTCCCACCTCCGACCAACTCTTTTTTTTCTCTTTATTCCAATTGAGGTGCAAGGACTTTCTTGTCTTTTCGACTCCCAGAAGACGGAGCTTTGTACTATAAGGAAAGGCTATCCCTTCTTTCTAGATGGACGTTACTTCGCTACCTCCCCCGAGCCGGGTTCAGGAACGCATTTTCTAGGTGATAGTGCAATTTCTCGCCTTCCGGAGTACGCGTTTGATCCTTCTGAAGCGCAGCTGAAGTTATACTGTTGCGCATCGATTCCCTCCTCTGATTTCCAAACTTTTTAAGCGAATCCCCCCTGTGCCTTAATGCCATCGCCACCCTTTCTCGACCTTCCTCTTTTCGTGTTGTGTGTGATATTTGTTTTGAGATTTGACAGTGGGTTGCCGCCCCTTTTTTTTCCCTTTTCACACGATAGAGAGGCGTCATCCATGTGCGTCTTCGCGCACAGTATCATCTGGTCCGCGGCCGACCCCCCCTTTCCTCCCCCCGCCAGTAGATTCTGTCCGAGCCCAATCTTTCTGCCCCCCGCCATTGACTGGGCGTTCCGTACAGAAGGTAACTTCTACTCCCGCGTTGAGAGCCTTTCCTTTCCACCGCTCGCGTCATGGTGTCCCTCCATACTCTTCACGCAATGGAACCCAAAGATCCCCCTCGATTTTGGTATTTTTCTTTTTGAAATTCCTGACCGAGCTTTTCACGCGACGGGTCGAGCTTTTGCGTTCGACGAGTTTTTGATAAAAACCGCGCCGACATAGGAGTAGGCTTTCCTGTCTTTGAATAATTTCGCAGACGTTATATCCTCCTTGACGAGCCGCTATGTCCTAGTTTTCCCGCTCCTTCAGCTTTTCCTTGTTACGTTTACGGTTAGAAGAGTTATTGTCGGCCCGCCTCTCGCGTATCTCCTTGGACAACGTAGGAGCATTTTCCCCCATTCACAGAGCCGTGGCTCGTCCCCCGTCCCTTCCCTGAGCTCGGCCGTTCGTGCCTCGACGCGTAGTTCACGCTTCCTTGTCAAAAGTCGTTTCCTCTATGCCGCTGTCGTTGCCCCCCCCCTGATCTAGCCTCTCGCTTTTGAAGGCGGTGTTCGATTTATTTTTTTTTGGGAGATCTGATGGTTCATCGTTGGTCGGGGCAACCTGCATTCTGCGCCAGTTTCATCTCCACCGACGACGTGTAGAGGCCTTGCTGCTCCCACGCGTCTGTTGAGCGGCCCTTTTTGCAAGTTTTGATCGGATTTTTTTTCCTCCACCCGTCCTTCTCTACGATGAGAAAGAGGCCTCCTCTCGGATCGTGGCTTTAGCCGACGTATTTCTCACCGACCAGACTCCTGGCTTTTTTTGTGTACCCTCCATCTGCTAAGCAATTTCCGATCCTTACCCTTCGTCCTAAAACATATTGATTTTCGGCGCCGCATGCCCACAGAGAGCTTTGTCTAGAAGTTTTGATAGACTGCTTGCCTTAGCACCCATTAATAGAAGATTCCCCCCCTTCCCTGCGCCGCTCGAAGTTACGTTTCCCCCGAGCTGCCGCCGTCGGGCTCCATTCCCAGGCCAACTTTTTTTCGCGTTTCTTAACGCAGTTCTCTATGCTTTTTTCAGACACTTTCGACTCACTCCGAGGTTTGAACTCCCCACCTTTTTTTCCGTCGCCCATTTCCTCTGGCCAGATCAGTACCATCTGCCCCCCGCGTTACCTTAGTTCTCCTCCTGCAGACCTATCGTGGACATGTCTCTCCCTTTCTATTGAGTAGAGGAGTTTGCTTCACCCCACTCATAGAACCTGGAACTTCGCCCGCCCCGGTGTTTCTTCCCGTCTTGCCGCTCTTTCTTTTGGTTGCGAGAAACTCACGTTCCCTCCCACCCGCGGTGCCCTTTATGCCTAGCCCTTACCGGTTGTCTATGACGCCCATCTCTGGATTTCGCGTTTTATCTTTTTTCTTTGTTATCCCTCTTTGCCTCCCTTTAACCTGTGATAATCTCCGCACTCTCCCTTTTTTTTTTCTTTGAAGCAAGGGATTATTAGCGCTTTGGAGACCTGCACGCCCTGCCCCCTATATTCTTAGATTCTTTTTGCTTTCTTCCTCGTCCCCTTAGCGCCGCCCGCGACCCATCATTAATAGACGCTTGGTGTTAGTGTGAAGCCTCGCCACTTTTCTTCTTTAATGTTTTGGAAGAATAAGAACTTTCCTCTTTCTCGACGACCAGCCTCGTGAGATCCTATCTTCTTCTTCTTAGTTCTGGTGGTGGTCCGATCTGTCGCTATTTTGCTCGCTTTATTTCAAGCCTCACCCTACTCTCCACCTACTGGTGTTGTTTGTTCGGAGTATCTTTACGTCTCGGGGAGCAAGTCACCCATTAAATTTTAAATCATCTCCTGGTTTGCAGATCGAGACACCCCCCACTCCGACAAGTAGTTAAGCCCAGTCTTTCTGAAGATGGCGTTTTGTCTCCCGTAACTTCGCTTCCCCCCTCAAGAGCCCTCCCCGAGAGGTAGAAGATCTTCCCGCGACCGGACGCTTTCGTCTCATGGCGTGTATCGAGTTCGGAGGTTTTCTCATCATCCCTCCTTGCGACCACGTCTCGGGTTTCTTCATCCGAAGCTACACTGCCGTCCCTCTCTCATACCTCGGGCTTGTCAGGGCTCTCGTGATAAAATGGGGAAGGTTTCTTAGCGGACACCCCCCCGCCCCCTGCCCCACCCTATCACTACGGCACTACTTTTTTTCTCTGGATTTTCCTACCCCATTCCGGTAGGAGACCGCGGATGAACATTCAAAGCTCCCCGTGCCGGTGGTTTGCTGTTGATCAGTTTAGTGCCTCATTCCTTTCCTTTCCCACTAGTCGGGAACAAGGGCTACAGGGTCCACATTCTTCTTTATGACTTTTTCCCCGCGTGACTACGACTCCCCCCAGATTCCCTTTGTTTTCTGCCCATGTAACCTTTATAGTGTCTGCGAGTCGTTCTCTGGTTTTTCTCTTAGATTTGAGAGTTGAGAACCCGCACTTTGTGTGAACTGTTTTGACGTAGACGGCGCACACCTTCTAGCACGTTGATTCCGCCATATTTTCGAAGCCGATTTAGTGACTCCCCTAGCCCAATTTGGCCTTGCCATTACCGGCATTTCTTGGGGGCCCTCCCTCACTCTTCGATGGGAGCGCCGGAGTTTTGTTCATCAAGCTCGAGTTCGCTTTTTCTCCGCGAAATTAAAGGATTTAGAGCACACCTCGTCGACCGGAGATCCGTTGCTCCACTAGCTCCCTCCAATCCAATCTTCATTTATTGACGATCATACATTATCCTCGACGATAGCTTTGGTCCATGTCGGAGGATCCACGCCCGAGCGAAATATGCTTCTGTTTATAAATATTTGGCCTTTTCCGAAGTCCTAGGTGCCCGACTCCCCTCTTTTTTTTTCTAGTTGCGATCGGGCCTACTAGTTGTTGGCGACCTCTCTCTATCTCCATAAAGCCTCGTCTTTAGTCGTTCTCAAGAGTAGTTTTATTTCCCGTCCCGGCCCTGGATTTCGGCCATTTTTCCCCCCACGATTCATAGCACGACAGGCTCACCTTTTCTCTCTTTCGTTCTTTCTCACCCCCGCAACCCGTTAAATGTCCGTCGGAGTCCGCTTTTCCTATTGGCGGCCTTCCTCCAGTGCGGCTTGGAGAGGAGAGAGAGGCTCCCTTTCTTCTGCTGCTCCCACCTCTTTTGGAGGGGATTCTTCTTCGGTCCCCTCCCTTTCTAGCTCCCGAAAAGGCGCGGCAGATTTCCCCGCCGTAAGTCTTTGACGAGCAATCGGGAAAGACCGCGCGACGGCACCGATGGCCAACGAAACATCTCCTCCGTTGGTGAGAGAGGCGATTTCGGGACGATCCCCCTTTTCGTCTCCCCCTGAACTCGGTCTGCCAACCCGACCTTGGTTTATAGGTCAGGCGTCCCCCAGCGCTTTCGCTGATTTCCGCCCCAACTCAAGCCTCTGCCAACGCTCTTTTGATCGTTATCATTGCGGTTTCCCGACAGTTATGTCGCCTTCCCCCCCCTACGTTGGTCGTTGCAATCCCTTCCCCATAAACGCAGTTGCTCTCCTTTTCCCGCCTTCTGTACGCGAGCCCCGCCGCCGATGTTTCTTAGCATGCAATCATGATGCTCTTTTCTTCTTTCTTCATAGTTACTTCCGAATTTTGCCGGCGAGCTTGGCTAAGTATTTCGCGTGCCCTCGCCCATTCCTTCTTTGCCTTCGTGATTTTTACCCAACCCAAAGGCCGTGACATAACTGGTGATTGAATTGGACAGCGCCCCTG
>Ga0179593_1275424_pt1 | contig 12157 bp, 18 predicted proteins | sample CZODoug2_1_08_16_FD_185931 | JGI IMG/M metagenome (GOLD analysis project Ga0179593, IMG submission 185931) | Vadose zone soil fungal communities from Angelo Coast Range Reserve, California, USA - CZODoug2_1_08_16fungal (PacBio error correction) | ecosystem: Environmental > Terrestrial > Soil >... | reverse complement strand
AGCTGCTAATCGGTTTTTTTCCCAATGCGCTAACGGCGGCACCCTCGCCTGCATCGGCCCTTTTTCCCCCCCTTTCTCCGGATAAGTCCTCTTCAGTAGTCCTTCGTGCTAGGTAATCTCGTCTTCTCCTTTCCGGCTTTCGCTTTCACAATTTCCCCCCAATCCTCCCATAGTTCTTTAGCGTTTACAGCTACCTTTTTTTTCAGTCACATCCAAATCCCTCCTTTTCTGCCTCGAAAATATTTCCAATTGCATTTATAAACCACAATTCTTTTTGCCCCCCCCCCCCTTTGCCTTCCCCCCCCGAGGACCGGTGGACCAGGAAACCCCTGCGAATCTCGCCTCCCCCCCTTAAGCTTTTCTGAGGACTTTATAAACGGTAGCGCGAGACCTGGATTTTTCGGATACCCTCCCCTCCCCGGCCCTAGCCCCCACCTCCGTTGCGGCAAAACAATGCGACCCTGGAACTTGTTTCGCTACAGTCGGACCAGCGGCTCAAAGATCGGAGGTCTCTTATTTCCTCTTTTCCCGGCCTCTTCTCCATTCTTTTGCCTGCACGTGAGGCGAGCGCTGGCTCTTCACGTCCAGTTCCCCGATTTTTCACTGCCAGGAAGAGTTTTTTCACTTGTAGTTCCATCGTCCGTTCCCCCCAGTCTGCCTTCCCCGGTTCCCTCCTGCTTTTGGCACCGCTGGGTGTTCTACTCTTCCCGCTTTTTGCCGAATCAGCATTCCAGAAACAGCCTATACTTTCCGCTTTTTTTCCTTGCTGCTCTATTGCCCGCACCCCCTGCCGCCAGCTGACCTTCCCCCAGGAAAAAACCGCCTTCAACACTTAGTAATCCCCCACAATTCTTCCCCACTGCGTATTGTTGCCCGTGGGACAACTCTTTGCTGTTTTTTCCTGGAAAGGATCCCAGCAGCGGCCTCCTCCCTTAGCATCTTGATTTGTGCTAGGGCCTTCCACGTGAGCTGTTTCCTGACTTTTTTCTCCCCTGAGATATCTAGGCGCCGCTGGGCATGACTCACTTCCGGCGTGGGTCTTCCCCATTTCCATAGATTCAGAGATTTGATAGAAGAACCTGACGGACTGTTTATCCGGTGCTCTCCTAGAAAAAGTTGACGACTTTTTTTTTCACTTTACGCGGCCGGATACTTCTGGTCTCTAGTCTCCCCCCTGAGGCTTGCTTACACAAAAAAAAAACATCCGTGCAGGCTGTTCTGGCCCGGGGTTTTTTTTTGCTTATTTTTTGCTTTTAAAAAGATGCAGGAGCTGTCCCTGCATTCCCCCCTTCTGTTCTCGGGAGGGCCGGTTGATTCACGCCCGGCCGTTGGCAGCTCGCTGCCTGAGGCTTTCTTCGTCTTTTTTGGTAAGAGATGAATTTTTTTTTTTGACCGTAAACTTCCGTCCCCCCCCTCCTGACCTCAGTTCTTTCGCTTGCAAGCACTGTTGAATCGTCGCTCCGGGCGGTTTTCTTCTTCTCACTTTCTTTTTCCCGGAGTTTATTTTTAGAGCGTTTTCCTTTGTGTCCTATGGAGACCTCCGAGCGTGACTCGTTCCACCGTCCCCCCCCTCCACCGTCTTGATTGTCGTCACATGAGGGGTGGTGTCCCTCCAATCTTACGCACTGTTTTTTCGGAACTTCCCCCTAAGCGATGTGCCAGATCTTCGCTGCCCCAACTTTGCCCCCGTCTCTTTCATCACTTTGCTCCTCGCCGCTCGAAAATAGCCTCTCAACCCATTCTCTTGTGGTCTTTTCCCCGCCCTGTCTTCCCCTTCTCCTTAGAGTGCGTCGTTCACAATTCTCACTTCGCTCTTTTCTTTGATTGCCGACCCCATTCCCTTGAAGCAGAAACTCTTCTTCTTGCCCCCCGCGGGCCTCTTAACCTAGGGCAGCGTTGAGGCCGCCAATTTGTTTCCCGCCTCCTTTGTCTTCCTTGCTCCTCTTCCTCTGCCGTTTTTGGACGGGACCTACCGGTTTTTTTTTCATGGCAAAGGTTTCCCTCTCCTGGCCCAGGTTACAATCTTTTCCCCCTTTGTGGCCCCCCAATATCAAATAGTGGATGCTTCCCCATCTTTAGTCGTCTATCTGAATATTCCGTCAGATCCTCTTCCCTTACTTTCTACGACAGTTTCTCCTTTTTTTCTTTTCGGAGTCGCGAACCTCATCCGGTTCCAAAAAAGAGGGACGCCATTTTCTTTATCCTTTTTTTTTTTTTGCCTTACTCCCTTTCGTTCTCAGGGAAAGTGGTCCAGGTTCTTGAGACTTTTTTTTTTCTCTCGACCTCCCGCGGATTTTTACCCTCTGCAATCGAAGTTGCTGATCCCTTTCTTTCGAAACCTTAGATTCCATGCGCACCAAAGCAAGGATCCTTCCCCCTACCCCTCTTATTGATTTTACTTATGCTAGCCCGCGACTGGAGGAGTGAAATCTCCCCCCTTAGCGCCTCCCTATCCCCCCGTCCACCGGACTTTCCACCATAATGCCCGGCGTTACTTCTGTACGTCCCCTGTTTCGTCGATCGACCACCAAGAGGGACTGTTTAGAAAAGCCCTTGTACCCCATGTCTAATTCTTTTTTCTTTGTCCCGAAACGATGTTTTTCCTATCCCGCTGCTCCCTTGGACTTGGCTAGTAGATTCCGCGGCGCGCCCATTTAGATTTTTTCGTAGGTTCCCTCCCTCCAGTGGACAGGTTTCCAATCCCTGGGCGTCCCTATTGTCCCCTTTACACTCATATATTTATACTCCATAGTTTTGTTGTTGAGATCCGATATTTTTTTGTTTCACGGGCACTTCCTTACGCCCACTTTCTTCCATGGGCCCCCCGCTGCCGCCTACTTAAAAATCTTCCCCTCGCGCAGTTTGTCTCTCCCCCCGCTTTTTTGACAGAGTCCAGAGAGGCCGTCTGAAACAAACCACTCGTTTTCGCAACTTTAGTCGATGCGGGGCGCGCTTCTGTCCGTTTTTTTTTTTCCTCTTCGAGAGGGTTGGACATACCCCAGGTCCATCGTTTTTTTCCATTTCTTTTTCCTCCTTTGCCTGGTTTTTTGGTGTTCGTAGAGGCGGAATGGTTCCGTTAACCGCCCTCCCCTTTTCTCTCCCTTCAGGAAAATTCCCCCGCTTGTCAGGGTCTCAACCTTTCATCGGACCATTTTTGTTGCCCTTCCAACTGGTAACCCCTCCGTGGTCTTCTTCAAGAGTCAGTTTATAATGGTATTTCGACTGCTTCCCTCCACAGGCTGCCAGGCCCACCCACGGGCCCCTCTGTGTCCCTAACCCTCGACTCTCCCCCCCTTTGAATCCCCGCAAAACTGTTCAATATTGCTTTTGCCCCTGGTCTTTTTTCTTTTTCTGCGAAAAGCCAAGGACCCCCGGAATCACTTTCAGACTTAGCGGTTTGTTTCCCGTGGATTATAGCACGATTCCGAATCGACTTTATCCCCCCCTCCCTGACGCATCCACGAGTTGCCTTTGTTTTGTTGACACCAGGGAATCTTCTTCTGCCCCTTCTTTTTCCCTCAAGCGGCTTGCCATTTGCAAGACAATGGGAAGGCTTTCCTTCCCACCGTCTTCCTTAACGTGAAGCATCTACCGGCCTTGGGTTAAACAATTGGCTTGCTAGGGCTGCAACCCTCGTTTTCCTCTTCTCCGTAAGCCGCAGCAGCTGGCGGTCTGGAATTTAGTTCCCATTCTCCCCTCCGGGCCTGCTCGAAAGTTACCCCAATCAGCGCGTTTTTTTTCCCTGACCTAACATGCGCGACATTCTGCCAATTGACACCACCCTTTGTTACCTCCCAGAGGAGTTTGAGATGGTCGCTTTGTCCCCGCCTGCCCTGAGGCCATGAATACTTCGTGATATCCGTTTACTGAATATGGTCCTTTTTTTCTTTTAAGTAATGGGTAAATGCGCTCGCTCACCCCTGGTGTTCAGTACTCTTTAGTTGAGCCGCACCCTCTGCCTTCCTGAATTTTTCCCCCCTACATTTGAAGTTGAGATTTCGAACTCGTCCTATCTTCCTTCTTTTCTGCAATAACACTGCCGATGCCGGGCCTACCCTACTTTATAAGCCTCCCACTGAGCTCCCGGTCTCTACTACTTCACTACCTTTTCTTAAGAGAGAACGCTGCGGTGGGGCCTGTCCTTTCTCCCACCCTTTTTATGAGTGCCCTCAGCCAAGCCTAAAAGAAGGAGGCGCTTCTTGTCCCCCTTCTGGTCCTTTGACTTACGAGAAAGCCGCGGCCCCCCCAGCGGAAAGATTAATTCTCATCCCCCCCAGCAGGAATATTGTCGGTTTCTTAACCAAACTTCAGCCCAACACCCCCCTCCCACTGCCCGACCTCTTCCAACTGTTTGATAAGGCCAGCATCTTTAAGTCTACTTCTCCTCAAGTTCTAATGTTCTTTCAAAAGTTTCGTTTCTAATCGCAGGTGTCTTTTTCTTCCCCCTGCTCCCCGTTAGTCGCGATCGCGCGGCTCTAGCCCCCGATGATTTTCGATTCGTCACCATTTTTGACCGGGTCTTTTAGTTGAATGCAGCCCTTGTTTTCCCTAAATTCAGAGATAGCCATTGGTATCCCCCCTTACTGCATTCCTCTCGTATTTTTTTTTTTTGCGCCCCCCCCGCTCGCACTTCTCCAATAAGGTAGCTTCCTGCGCTGAATCCATCTTCCTCCCCCCCCCCCCATCCACGGTGGGTTTCACACGTGCAAACCCCTCCCTCTTTTCCTCCCCCTTTTTTCCCCCTATGGACTCTTTTTGCATGCGGATGGTTTCGTCGCCTCCGAAGGCTCTTGGCTACATTCCTTTTTTTTGCTACAAGTATTCCCATATCCTGCCCCAACCCCTCTTCCATTCTACAGCGTGTCTGGGATCAAGCTTCATTCACCTCTTCCTCCCTTTGATCTCATACAAAAGGTTTTAACAAGCGTTCGTAAACCGAAGGAATGGGGCCTGGAGCACGACCCAATTGTGCCACCCTTTCCCCTTGCCAACGTTCCTACCCTTTTTCATCTAAATAGCAGAGAATAACTTTGCAACTAAACGAGCCATCGTATGTCCCCCCTTTCTTCTCCATAAGGCTCCAACGGAGATGATTTTCTCTTTTTGCTTCAGTTTCATAAGTTCCCATCTTTCTCCTCCCTTTTGCGGCCCTTCTGCTATTTTATCGATGGCCGTGTCTTGCGGAACCAGTCCACCCCCCCCCCCCCCCTCCTTTCTCAGAGAGTCCGGTGAGATTTTCCTCCCTTCCCACAATATTTCCTTTTTTAGTCTCTTTTTCTCAGGTTTATTTTATGGGCCGCGAGTCCCTTCCACTCTTTTCTTCAAAGAGCTCTCTGTTGTCTCCTTTTTCTTACACTGAGAAGGGAGTGAAGTGGTGGTGTTTCGAGTCCTTGAACCCTCTCTCCCAAATTTCTTTTCTCTTCCCCCTCCTTCCGAGGAAACGCTACCAGGAAAGCGAGTGAGAGGAAGTGTCCTTTTAAGCCCTTCGTTTTTCTTCCTCCCTGAGAGGGAAATAAGTCGGTGACGAGTTTGGTAGCGTAGCCGGCGACTTTTTGACCACCCCTTGAACTCCCTTGTGCGAGAGGGTGCCTTTTGAGGGCATGGTTTGACCCGCCCTTGATCTGATAGATCTTTTCCTTTTCCTTCCTTCCTTCCCCAAGGGGGTGTTTTTTCCCTTTTTAGGATCATATGATCATTTGCTTAACATTGCGTTCCATTCCTTCCCCCCGTCTCCTCTTCCGGACCTGTTGGGTCCCCTTAGTCGTAAGATCTTCCCAAGCTTTTCGTCACCGGTGGCCCTTCTCGGCTTTCACCCCCCCTCGCCGTTTCCCCTTCTCCTCAAAAGTCCTCTACCTCGCGTAGCGTCCGTCTGCCCTGCTTTAGAGGTCCCCCTGGCCCTTTTCCTCTGCGGGTCAGGACTCGAAACTCGCCCAATGCTGCCCTTTTCTCCTGACCCCCCTCCCTTCCTCCTTCCCTTTTCCTCTGTGAAGGCAAATGTTTCGTTTGACTCGTCGGCAGAAAATCAACTTCTCCATCTCGCCCCCCCCCCTTCCTCTGTTCGAGGCCCTCAAGATTACATTTGCGGTCTCGCCGAGACCTCTGCTCACACCTCGCTCCCATCACTCCCTTCCCTCGGCCCTAAAATAAGCAGTTGCCGGAAAACATGGCGCGCACGATTTTTTTTTTCCCGTTTTTCCATCATCGCGGCAAGTCGCTTTTTCATTCCGGGTGGCTCTGATGTACTTTGTCAGGTCTCTTACTTTGATGCAGTTTCAAGCCGGAGCCTTTCGAGCGGGCCTTTCATGGTTTTTTTTGCCTGATTTCCATGCAGGAGTTCCCCTTGTCTTTGCTCCATTTTTCCTTATGTACACCGTTCTGCGGTTTCGACGCTTGGGGAACCCCCTCGTGGGATGCTGCGCCCTAATGCCCTGTTTCTTGAAGTAATTCAGCTTGATCCCCGAACACGCTGAATCTGACTCTTTTGGTTGCCATAGTGGAAGAAATTGCCCACCCCCTGCATTTGCGACCCAGCAGATGCTCAGAGACCCCCTTCCTCCTTCAACCTAGATAATTTCGAACTCATTTCCACGGATTGTTTCCTTTTTTCCCCCCTATGAGGGAGGTGTGGTTGGTTGGCAATGGACAAGAGCTGTCCTTCCCTCACCCCTCCTATGGTTTTTTTGATCGAGGGCGCTATGAGTTGACTCTTTGTGAAACAGATAGTTCCTGCTTCCGGAGTTCCCTTCCAGGAGTATTCCGGCTTGGCACACTTTCCAAAATTCTCTTTCCGATAGTCGCACATCGCCAAGAATCCCTCCCCTTTTCTCTTTCTGATCTGCTAACCTGTTCTTTTTTTTTGTTCGACAACTTTTTACGTCGGCGAATCTCCTTTTTGGTCTGGCAGCCTTCCTCTGTCGTAAAAAATTCAGGATTGCATGCTTTTCCTGCTTTTTTTTGTTCTCGCCCCCGTTGTTCCCCTGAAAACTAATGCTCTTTCTCGCAGTTTACCCTGATTGGCGGGAGGAGTTTTCGTCGTTTTGAAGTCACGCCCTGCCAGTTGGTCAAGAGACGAGCAGAGTCTGGTTTTCTTAATTGTATGAGTGACTTCGACGAATTCTTTTCGCAAGTACCAAATGCTCCACCCGCTCTCGTTATAGAGGCAGCTTGGAGGTCGTCGACCCCTTCTTTCATCGTCGTCGGAGCCTATGGTGCATGCCCGTCGAGGCCATGGCAGCTTTGTCCCCCCCCCTCCACTCCTGCTAGATTTCGAACGCGTCCCCCCGGAGATCCGTTTTACCCCCCCCCTCGTAAGGTTTCTTCCTAAAAAGGGAAAGCGGCCAACGGTTTGCGCCGACGTTATCTACTCTCTTTTCTTGAGTTTCGCTCGCGGCCTGCCAGGATATCATCTGAATTCTTGCCAGCAATCCTAGAAGCCTAGCACCCAAATTTCTAAACTTTGAGATCCTTTCTTCACTCTCCCCTGCTAACCTTCACTCAGTGAGTTGTTCACAACCCGACTTTACCCGAGTTCCATTCACAGGGCTGGTCCTCCTTCCGTTATTCTCTCGTTTTTCTTTCCTCTCTCCTCTTATCTTCTCATTTTTCTCTGCCCATTTCTTTTACCACCACCGTTTTAGGCCCTCATTTCCTTTTTATCTCTCTCCCTTTCGCCCACCCGCGTTCTTCCACTCCCTTACACTCACTTCTTCGGATGCCTTCGTTTTTCTCCCCGATACTTTTCCTCCAACTTGTCATCAATTTTCCCTCTCCCTTGTCACTCCCACTCTTTCCCCCCCGGCCGTCCCTCGATTTCCCTCATGCCGTACCCCCCTCCACTCCACCCTGCCCTCCGCTGCCCCTCCCCCCCCCTGCTCTTGTCTCTACCATGCTCCCTTACTCCCAACCTCACCCCCTGCCACCTACCGCTCTCATCTTCGCATTTCCTTGTATCTCTTTTATAACCTGTCGTCCTTCTAACACTTTTCCGGCCCCCCTTCTAATCTCCCTTATACTCTCTCACTCCCCTTTGTTTGTTTACGTCACCTCTTGCTATTTTCAGCCTTTCCGACCTAAATCTTTTGTTCTCGCCTCCCCCTTGTCTGACTATTCCTCACCTGTTCCTTCATTCCTTCTGCTTCCCTTCCTCTTACTATCTTCTTCTCTTTCTTCACTCTTCTGCTCCCCCACCCTCTATCTTCCGCCTATACTCCTTTTCTCTCCCAGCTTTTCCTCCCTCCAATAGTCCTCTTATCCTCTAGTTTTCCTGCCCCCCCGGCCCCCCTCTTCTTCCTTTTCATGCTCGTTTGTTTCTCCCCACACCTCTTCCCCGCTCTTGCTTTCTTCCTTTGTCCCCCTCCGCCGTGATTCGTTATTCTGCTTTCGCAATCCCTCCCACACACCTTCTCACTAATGCCATTCCCATCTTCCAGCTTCTTATTCCTCTACATTTTATCCCTTACCCTCGCCCCCCCCTCTCTCTTTCACACGCCTCGTTAAGCTCACTATTAATCCTCTGCCCCGTCTTTTTCTCTTCCTGTCTTTCCTCTCTTTTAATCTCTTCTTCAATTGCGTCCTTCATTCCGCTCTTTCCCTTCTACCCCTCGCCTATCTCCTCCGTCTCTTCTGGTGTTTTGTATTTCTCCCTCCTCGGATTACTTCACCGCATGCATCAGTTCACTTCTCGCTACTCGCCTCCTCTCGTTCTCCTCCTCTCCCTCTCTTCCCCCACCTGATTCCATTTTCCATGACTCCCCCTCCCCCCCTCCATTCTTCCTCACATTCTCCTCCCCTACCCCCTTTCATCTTCCGTCCTTACCCATGTCATTCCCCCATCCATTCCCACTCTCGCCCTCTTTTCCCTTTCTCTCCTTTTTTCGTCTCGCTGTTCTCTCCATTCAGATCCCTCGAGTTCTTTCCCTCGGTGTATGCCTGGTTGCGTCTCCGTGGCACCCCCGTGTCTTCATTTTCCTTTCTGTGGCCTCGTTTCTTTCTTTCCCTACAAAACTTTCCCCCTCACCCGCCCCTCCTCCCGTCCGTCCCGTTTTTACCTACTGACCGTTCTCCCCCATTTGACCCCTCCCTTTCTAATCCCCTCTCTTCCTCCCCCTGTTCAATCCACCACACCCTCTTCCACCCCTCTTCCCCTCCCCTCTTCTGCACTATCTCCCCCCCTCCACCTTTTGTTTTCCTCCCCTCTCCTCCTTTCGCCCCTTCGCCCCCTGCCACATCGCACACCCCTCACGTCGCCGCCTTTTTTTTCTTTTTCTGCCAACTCTCAACCGTTTCACCTCCCCCTCACTCTCTTCCCCACCCCCAATCGCTCTATCGGTTCACCCGACTCCCCAAGTTCCACCCTACTTTCCCTACCATTCACCTGCTTTTCCGTGTTCACCATTTCTAACGCTCACCCTTACTCGTTCCCCTGCCTCCCCCCACTCTCACATACTTCCATTTTTCTCTCTCGTCCACCTTAAACGTCTCTTTATTAACCCCCCCTTTTCCCCTCTCTGCCTCAGTCCGTTTCTATCTAACTTAGCCCTCACCCTTCTTATTTCTCCCTATTTAATTACCCACCCTCATTTCTTCTTGAGTTCATCCCACCATGTTTCACTCCTCTACATACCATTCCCCCTCCTAGTCGTTTTCACTTCTTCAACCCCTCGCTACAACCCTCCTACCTACCCCCATTTCCTCCCCACGCTCGACACCGCTCCCCCTCCCTCTTCCCTTTGTTCTCTACCGTCTTCTCTTCGCCCCCCTTCCTTTTTCATCTTACTACTCCTTACTCCCGCTACCCTCGCTTTTACTCTCTCTCCTATTATTCAACTTCTCCCCCCTTACCCCTTTGTCCCTTTCACCTCCTTTCCTACACTCTAGTTTTTTCCTTCAGTTACTTCTTTTCCCCCACCCACTCCTTCTACCCCGTTTCGCATTACATTCTACTCTTCAAGCTCCGGTCCCTCCCCCTTCTTCTTCCCCCCCTTCCCCTCCCCTAACCATCCCCTCCCCCCTCCCCCTCCCCCCCTAGTCGCCCTTGCTCGTCTTATACCCTTCCTCTCTCCGTTTTCTTTTCTGCCTTCCCCTATCCCTTCTCGCTCTCTTCTCTGTCTTCATTGCTCGATTTTCTCTCTCCCCCTTCGTATGTTCCTCGCCTCTACCCCCGCTCACTCCCCCGGCTCCTCCCCTCTTCGTCTCCACTCGCCGCCTTCTCATTCTTCTCCCCCCTTCTCTTCTCATGACTCATTCACACTTCACTACCTCTACGCCCTTCTTTCTAGCCCCCCCTTCTTTGCTTGCTTTTCCCATGTTTTCCCCGTCCCTCACGCTCCCTCTCTTCCTTGTCTCCGCTCTGCTTTCCCTTCCCTCTTTTACCCGACCCCCCTTCCCATCCCACCTCCTGGGCCATCCCTTTCTTACCTCTGTCACGCTTTGCTTATCTACATCGGCCTATAGCCTACATCTTTCCCGAATACATTGGCGCTTATCCCTCCCCTTTTCTTCTCCCCTCCGTCTCCCTCTCCCTCCTCGGCCCTCCCCTCTCGCAATCTCTACCGCTCCCCGCCCGCTTCGCCCTCCTCCCTGCCACTCCGCACCTAATACTCCCTATTACTCCTCTCACTCCCTTCCTCCTCCCCCGCGTTTTAGTCAACTCCCTCCTCCCACCTACATATTGCAAACCTACTTTTTCAACTCCCCCCCCGCAATCTCCTTCTCCCACCCCCCTCCACCCTCCCCCCCCTACCCCTCTCCCTCTCCTGCTCGCTCTCTCCGCTTCCTCCTGTTCTCCCCCCTCTCCTCTCTCTCACCATCTGGTCCTTCCATCCCATTCGCCTTTCGCCCCAGCTTTACCCCACTCCACTTCCCCAACAATCCCCCGCCACCCCTCTTCCGCCCTCTTCCGCAATCCCACCTCTTCCACCCCCTCCCCTTCCTCATTGATGCTCCACTCTACCATCCCCCCCTCCCATCTTCCCCGACATCACTCCTTCACCCTTGCTTTCCCTTTCAAGTCTCATTCCTGCTTTTACTCCTTCGTCCTTCCCCTTCCGTCCGCTCTTGAGATTCTGTTATGTCTACATCTCAATATTCCCTCCTCCAAATTCTCACCCTTCCCTTTTTGCTTACCTCCCCATCGTTCCGCACTCCCTTATCCTCTTCTCCCCCTTTTTACCCCCTTCTACTTACCTCCTCCTTCCCCCCCTCACTGCGTCCCCCTTCTCTCCTTCTTATACCTTCCCCGCCCATCTCCTTTACCTTCTTCCTCCCTCCTTCCTTTAAATTCCGAAGCGCCAAAGCTGCGGAGCCCCCCCTGCTTTAATCCACCTCGTGCCATTCCCGCTGAAATGGCCTTGTGTTCCCACCCTGCATGTTTTTGTCCATTGACTAGTGGCCCCTGGACTTGGTGCCGGGAACTCCCTGATTTTTTTGACACACCTGCCCAATACGCTGTGGCATCCCTTGGAGCAGCCTCTTGGTGCCCGACACTGTGGAGTTTCCCTTGGGGGCGAGTCGATCTGCCCCCGATGCGTTCCTATAATCCATGCCAAAACCCCTTCTCGCAGTTTTTTTTGAGTTAAGTGTTTTCGTGTCGCCTGTGCGAAAATTCTTCCCCCCCGACAGTGCACAAACTCCCCCGGGCCCTCCGGGGGTCCCCCCTTGCCCCCCTTTCTGGGATCAGGGTCGCCGGCGAGGGGCAGTGGTTTTATTTTTCTCCGGCTTTTTTTTGTTAGCGCGAAAGACGTTCATGTCATCGTCCCATCTTTTCCTCTTTTTACGGTTCATTCATGCCCCGTCGATTTGCAGTACCCAAAGAACTTTTAACTCCCCCTGCACGCTCCGCTTGGAATTACTGTTAAGCGCGCACCTTTTTCTGTTTTGAACCCCCTTTACCCTTCGCGCCGACCGAAAAACGCAAATGTTAAACCCCCCGTCCCCCCTGTTCCCTATGTCCGCCCCTTTTTTAGCCATCCTTAACAGAGCTGCCTACTCGACTTCCCGGAACAGGTCCCCTTCCTTTTTTGGCCGGACCCGCGTCTATGTTACTCCCGTGGAATTTTTTTTCGCCCCCCCGTAGAGAACCTCTCTTTTCCTTCCCCTTTTTTCAGAGCATTGGCCATTTCACCAACTCTGGGAGGATTCATTTTTACTTGGACAAGAT
>Ga0179593_1682875_pt1 | contig 12158 bp, 11 predicted proteins | sample CZODoug2_1_08_16_FD_185931 | JGI IMG/M metagenome (GOLD analysis project Ga0179593, IMG submission 185931) | Vadose zone soil fungal communities from Angelo Coast Range Reserve, California, USA - CZODoug2_1_08_16fungal (PacBio error correction) | ecosystem: Environmental > Terrestrial > Soil >... | reverse complement strand
AGCGCTTTCCCCCAACAGTATCCGGTCCCCTCTGCAAAATTTCTTTTTCCAAGGTTTTTTTTTCTTGTGGTTGACCACGCTTACATCTGCATTTTATTGACCTCGGTGAAAATGGTTTCCCAAGACCTCCGAAGCCGGTTCCGATTGGCCTCCTACTTTCTTGGCCGTCTCTTTTTTTCCTTTCCCCTTCTCCTATTTTTTTTTTTTCAGAGAGTATGTAATTCACGAGGGAGCAGGCACGGTTCGCCTGTAGTCCCAATATTTCATAATGCCAGGAGGTATTGGCCCCCTTTTAACCTCGGTGTCCTACCCCCCCCCCTTTCTTTCTTCACCAATCCTCTCCAGGCCCAGCTTGGCTGCCCAAACTTTTCCTTGGTATTCTCTTTCTGCGGACAGTAAAGCGGAGACGGGTTGTCTCAGCTGCGCTTTTTTCTTTTCCGCTCCCTTTGCTGTATATTCGCTTTTTTTCAAGAGTGGTAATGTGTCTTTCGTTCTCTTTTTTTCCCTGGGTTTGCGGAAGTCTCGTCTTCTTCCACCATTTCTCTTTCCTCATGGTTGAATTCTCGACCTTTCTTTAGTTTTCGTCCTGGGTCTTACCGCGATTTTTCACTGATTTTTCGCCGCCTCGGAGCAAAGAACCCGCTCCTGCGCCGCGTAACTGGTCCGCTGGGTCGAGCCCTTGGTCTCTTCCTTGTTCGGCTTTCCGGGAGCGCCGGCTGGGCCGCGGTCCTGTCGCAAGACCCGCGGTTTGCAAGACCACTGCCCTTCCCCCCCCTCATGGGTTTTTTCCATTCCACCAGCAGTACTTGGACATGGTGTAATTTATGAAGTTGTGCTCGCCCCTCTGGAATTTTCCAGCGCCGGGTGCCGGACCCCCCGTCGAGGCACTTTTCTAGCTGTCACCGATTGAGGTAAAGTCGAAGTGATTAGCGGCGGGGCCCTTGTTCTTCTTTTTTCTTGACTCGTTTTGCGCCCTTCGTTCGGGTACTGATTCTTTCCGCTTTGTTACAAGGCGACTCATTGTTCGAACCCCCTTCGGTCCCCTCCCAGCTTCCTTCCCCTCTTTACTATGGCTCTTTTTCCCTCTCCGTACCCACCGGGCACTGTGACTGGAGACATTCTTTTTCCAGTTGATGTGTCTTTTTTCGAGCTGTTTCCCCCCTAACGCCCTGCAGAGCTCCCTTAGCCAGCCTCTTCGCTTTTCCCCAATTTGTGGCCCCTTATCGCGCCGACGATTCCGGATTGATTTATCAATTCCTAGCCATGTTCCCGCCTACTATGGTTTCGTCTGTGTCTCTTTCCCCTCCCCCCCTCCCACTTTCTCTCGTTCGCAAGATGTTTTTTCGCCGAGGGCGTAACCACATCCTGTACTCCTTTCCCCGAAACCATAGTGTGGTGAAGACTGTTCCGATCCCCGAGCGCCGTCTTGGCTCTTAACACCGGGGACCTACTGGACCAGGTCTTCTTGATCTACTAACGGGGCAAGATCGTCAAGAACGTCCCCCGGCTCGCCTAAACACAGTCGCCTCGGCTGCCTTTTTATGCTCCCCCAAGGTTTTTGCCGTTCCTCGAAATTGCCGACAAGCATTATCACCATAACCCCATTCCCGGCTTCGGCTACGTTTCGCGCTCCCCCCTCGCTTTGCCTTTCCGTCATACGCTCTCCTGATGTGCACGCGCCTTCACTTTTTTTTCTTGGGACAATAAAAAACTCCTGGCTGTCCCCACATCTGGCTCCGTTTGTTTCGTTTCGGGTTTTCACCGTGGCACGACGTGCAACTTCTGCACTCTCCGGCTTCCTTTTTTCTCCGTGGCGACCGTTGACAAAAACACTGTCCCCTTTTCACGATCCCTCCCTTTTTCGCAGATGGGCTCCTTCCCCCAACCGAACCTCTCCGTGATTCTTCCGAAAGGCAAACTTCACCGCCACTTGTCCCCTTGACACGGCCCCAACGGTCGCGAGCTGCATTAAGGTTCTTTCGAGTTCTCTCCCCAAACCCCTTCCGTTTACTGGTTTTTTTCTCCCCGTTATTCCAGGGCGTTCTCTCATGGACGGGAAATCACCCCATGTATTCTTTTCACGTAGAGTCTGTCCTCTTTTCCCCTTTCAGTTTTGACTTCTTTCGACCGAGTCGCCGTTTCGCACAGGTTGAGGGTAGCAGAAGAGGAACGAGAATAGTAATCCTTTTCCCCAGTAGAAATCTCCCCTTCACGTAGATTTTTTTCTGTGAGTTCCTAGAACCCCCTTCTTTAAAGTCTTCGGTCCGTGTGATATCCTTTTCAATATTGAGCAGCCCGTCTGGGCGTCACCGTCCCCTCTTTAACGCTTTCTTTCCACCCAGGTTCCCCCTTTAGGCGGTCCCCCGATACACGTCTGCCTACATTGTAGATTGGAGCGGCGCAGGGTGTTACATGAGGAAATAGAAATCACTTACGATCCAGTTAAGGACGCTTCCTCCTTATATTTTCCCCCAAGTTGTTGTTGTTTATTTCTCTTTCTCGCTCCTTTTGCTTGAGGCGGGTTTCTTCAACTTGCGCAGTCTCATGACTTCCCTCCCTTCGGCGCTTGATACGTACGGAACGCTCTGAGGCCGTGACGTCTTCCCCGTACTCTCCTCTCCCTTGGGACTAACCTCTTTTTCTCATCAGAGGTCGATCCTTATCAATTTCATCATGAAGATCAAGTAGTAGACTCGGTGGGCGGGCTTCTTATTCAGCTCTCTCCCCTAGCATTTTGGTTTTTTCTGACGAGTTCCTCCCACCCTTCATGCGGTATCTGGCCGCGTCTTAGCCTCGCCCCCTTGCGAAGCCCGACGAGGCGAGAGTGGTAGCATTTTTTAATGGAAGGTTCCCCTTGTCGGCTTTTTTCCCTCTTACCTTTTACGTTCCCTCTTGGCTCGTCCTCGCGCGATTCGCCGAAAACTCACCCCCCCTCAGGTGGGATCGTCCCCTGATTCCTTTTTCCTCGTTACGCGTTAACATGGTCACATTGCACATTGGTTGACTTTCTTTTTAGGTTTCCAGCCTGACTACTGTCGTTGAAGTCGACGCCAGTTGCCCTGTTAAGCGGACCGTGCACCTTGGGATGTGTTATTTGTATCCCTTCGCACGACGCCGAAGGCCTTTTTTTTTTTTGTTTTTTCTTTTTTGCTGAGGTGTGTCCAATGCTCCCAGCGACCGGACCGAGGAGCCAGTCTCAGATTGGGGTTCAGCCATTGTGGTGGTCCCACAGAACGTTGAAGGAGTCCTGCCCTCGAAGAGCTGTCTTCGTGATGGAACCTCCTTAACGTTAGGTTCTTTACGCTTTCCAGCGGGATTTTTTCTGGTGACCTTTGCTTTCCTTCTTCATTGTCCTTGACCGTCAGTTTTGTTTGCTTCTGTCTCGCCGTGGGCTGCCTTTACGCCTACTGGTGTTTTTCCCCCCGAAGCCCTTTCCTCTTCCTCTTTTGCCTTTTTGAAGTTTTTTATCCTCCGGTCGTTCCCGGTGAGTTGCGTGTTGAAGATTATATGAGAGGCGCGCGGCGCGCCCCCCCTTTCACACTTTCTCGGTTCTCAGGTCGATTTTTTTTTTTTTAGCATCGTTCGAAGACGAATCTTGCCGACGTTCACTTCGGTCTAGTAAACCTTTGTGATGTTAATGATGCTAACTTCTAGGGCGGTACCTTTCAGTCCCCCCCCCCAAAACGTGTCTCCCCAGGAACCCCCATTCTCCCAACCACCCACCCCCTTAGACCGCCCAGCCCCCTCCTTCCTGTCCTAAAGTTCCAAAACAGAAGGATCCTTTTTTTCTCGCCCTACCATTCACCCCCCCCCCCCCCCTTAATCTCCTTCTGCCTCCATTCCCCCCCCGAACAACTGCTACAACCCCCCGCGTTCTTTGAGCGGGTAATTCCTAACCCCAACCCCCCCCTGACATCGTTCCCAACAAAACACCCACAAATACTAGTCTTACCCCCCTGTACCCCCACTGTCTGACACCCCCCCCCACGTCCACCCCCTCCCCCCCTTCTTTTCAGCACGGTCTCCTGATAGGACCCGTATCCGGCGGGCACACCCTCTTTTGGCGGCGTTCGTGGCCCCTTGTTTTTTTTACTTTTTTCCTTTCAGGATCCTCGCGGTTCCCTCCAACAATTTTTTTCTTCCGGGACCGGTGTTGTAAGTTAGAGAACTAGACGGGCGTTCCTGAATCCCTCCTCGTGCATTTTTCCGCAGGTGCAACTCTACAAATTTTTTTTCTCATGTAACCGAGCGACCACCCCCAAGAGTAATAGATGAAAAAAGAATCCCCAGTCTCTCAGGTTTCCCGCTTCCTCTTTATTCTTTATTCCTAAATCTTTTTCCATCCGCGGGCCTGCATCTTGGTCAGTCAAACGGATATTGACAACGTCATCGGGGATTTCCTCCTTTCATCTCCAATGTTCTTCAGAGTTTTGCTTTTTCCCTCCCTGAAGCTCGCCATGATGGGCTTCTAGTTAGTGCCAACCTCGAATTTGGAGCCCTGGCGGCGGCCCCCTTCGCGAGCGTCCCCTCAGCTCCTTCCCTCCACTCCCCACCCTTTATCTGGCATTGAGCGCCGGGCTGTCTTCCTCAGGAGGCCCTACGTCCTCATAGACGAGCCTTTTTCCCCTTTGTAGCCATTTTTGAAGTCGAGATTCAACTATGTCTTACCGCTCTCGTGGTTGTGGGCCCCCTACGACGATCTCGCAACCATTTTCCCCTCTAGCTACCCTTATATAGGGATTCGCGAGTGGAATAAGATCCTCTGTTTTCGATAAGATTATCACCACCGTCTCCTGCGCTCCCCTCCTTTCAACGTCTATAAACATGGCTTCCCAAATGAGTTGAATCCCCCTTGAGAGGTGCGGGCGTCTTTTTTTTTTGGTTGCACACCCCCTCATTCCTCTTCTTTCCCCCCGTTTTCCCCCTAATTCCTGCTTAGGGAAGATTGGCTCGCAGTTTGGCGACCGGCCACAGTAGTTATTGTTTACTATATATCTTTCCATAATAATTTTTTTTTTATTCATCTTCCCCCTGTCATCCGTTTTTTGGACATTCTTCGCCACTTCGGTCCTGCTTCGCGGTTTTTTCCCTTGCCACTCGGTGGTAAACTTCCCCCTGCCATTGATTTTTTTTTCCACCCTGCCGCCGTTTCTGGCTTTTAAATCCCTTTCTTCTCGTTTTTTGCTCGGAAGGATGTGCCCTTTCTTTTGAGGGGGTTTCTCGTCTTTCTGAAACACAACGATGAATCTCTATATTACTGCCCCCCGCTTTTTTATTTTTTTCACGTCTTCCGAGCGAAAATGGGGTCTCGAAGAATCGTAGTATTCAACTCCAAATCCCACAGAGAAGTAAGGAGTTCTCCTGTTGAATCTACCCGCTTTCTGTCCTGAGATTTTCTCTATCATAATATGAAGAACCCGTTTTCTACGACTGACTTGAAGACCCCAATAACCGGAGCACTGCCCCTCCTCTCCTTCTTTGGTCTTTTTTTTTCAACGCTTGAAGGGGAAGGAGCGGAAGGGAGCGCTGGTACCCCCACGGGATCCCCCCCCCCCCACCCCTTATACATTGGGGCCTCATCGTGCCTGGGCGCCAGCGTTTCGCGGTTGTTCTTCCACACCGACGTCAAGACCATCCTTTAGAGCTGCCCCCGGTTCCCCCTTGCCTTTAATGAATGTAAAGCCTGCGGAAAAACGCCTTTGACGGTCCCCCCCCCTGAGCCGTGTGCCCGGAACCAAACCCGCTCTCGGCCCCCACTTTTGTTCCCGCCCCCTAAAGTACTTTCTTCGCGGAGGGCTTGCTAAGGAGTCTGTTTCCGCTTCTTTTTCGCGGTTTTGGTCGTTTATGTGGGGGGGGTTGCCCGCTGGTTTAAACCCCCCGGACGATTGTTAGACCCCCCCCCCTGCGGTCCCTTGCCTCCTTAGTCTCTTCTTCTGCCGGCCGCTGATGGCGACGTACATTCCCCGACCGGGAGACGAACTTTGACCCCGTTGGCGTGTTCGTATTCCCTCCCCCCCTCCTTCTCTTTGCCCCCCCCCGCACTCCGCCCATCTTGTCCCCCGTATCGCCAACGATCAATCTTTGGACGGCGGCCTATCCGTAATCTCCGTGCTTCCTCCTCTCGTTTTATAACAGGACCTTTCTGATCCGAAGTTTCCGCCGCGTTCCTTTTTTTCGATGCTGCTTGCCCGACGACGAGGGGAGTCACCCCACCTCCGTCTATTTTCCTACTTAGCCACTTCCGATTTTGTCACGGATCACTGTGCGCGGCCGCGCAATTTACCAAACCCGATCCGGGGGTAAAGACCGGCTACCTTCTCCTATCCCAACTTCCCTTAGCTCACCTTTCCACAGGGCTCTCCCCACTCGGCCGTCGCTGCACCATTTTGACCCATGCTCACACCAAAACGGTAATACTGACGTCCTCAGACCATCCTCCCTCTCACAATCCACCCTATCCGGCTTTGATAGCCGCGTCCGCCGACGACTCGAAGGGAACGTTTCGTTCCATCGGATACGTCTCGAGTGCCGAGCTTTTTCTTTTGAGACCTTTTTGGGAAGCTGCTCCTCAAATCGGCGGGGGGCTGGAAACTTGTCCAGACGGCGACCTCCATTTCTCTTTTCGGTTTTTTTTTTTCTCTCCCACACGCACCCCTTTTTTTCCGCTTCGTGACGAATGGTAGCCCTGGCCAGTTAAGTTCAACACCCCACACCCTTATCGCGCCCCCCTTCCACCCCCTCGAGACATCCCCCCACTCTCCGGACTCCCCCCCCCCGCGCTCACGCGAAATTAAGTAATTAGGTTCGATCCCAGGTGACCCCTTTTTTTCTTTTTCCTCCTACCATTTCCAGGGCCCCGTTCAGGTACGGCAGGTTCCTTAACTGACACCTGTCTGCACGTAGAGCTGTCCCTGAAGAACCTTCCAAGTTCCTCCCACTTATTTTCCGGTCCCCGACTTCGTCAGCCTCGGTTCGATTTAGCCAGCCCGGAGTCTTTTCCCATCGTCCTGGTACAAACGCCGCCAGGTTCAAGGCGTGAAGAGATCCGCCCCTCCCCCTCCCCCTCCGACTTTTTATTTTATTTCTAGGGCTTTGTCGAGAAACGTCTGGAGGTCACATTCTTGAACGAGATCACTCGGATACGGCCCCCCTCATTGAGCGTGCCGGCCTTGAGGGCCGTGCTCAGTCTCATTTTTCTTTTCATTTTTTTTTTCAGGCGTTTTTTTTTATATTTCATTTCGCCCGAATCCCTCCAGTTCATGAGCTAGAGAATCTATACTTAATCTCCGGTTTTTTTCGCTCCCTTTTTTTCGGCGACTTTTTTTTTTTCTGCTGAGATTTATCACCCTTCTTCCAGGCCGTGAATATCGGAAGGATTTAGCCCTTCCCGCATTTCCTCCCACGGGCCAATCTCTGGCCGGCGGCGCTCCTCCGTACCCCGATTAGCGTCAGACTTTCCCCCACGGTAACGTCTCAGTCGAGCCCTTCAAAGATACGTCGTCCCTACGAGGTTTTCCCTCCTTCGTTCATTAGAGCAATCTACAGCTCCTTGAGACGTTGTATCCAATTTTGGCCCATGGACTACCTCTTCCCTTTGATGGTCCCCCTCCTTCTACGGTCCGCGGGCGGTTTTTCCCTTGTGCATGACGGTCCCCCGTGAGGTACCCTTGGTCTCCTCGACTTGATAAATGGGATCCCTCCCTTGACTGAACTCCCTTTGACGCCCGGAGCTCACCAGTCACCTTGCCTTGGTCTTCGACACTAGATGACATGACCCGCTCGTCCCCAGTTTGCCCCTGCCCGGCCCCCCTTTTTTTTTTTTGACAGTCCCGCTTGAGTATCTCGTTCCTATCCTTCCTTTTTTGAAAACGTCGAAGACCCCCGGCATCTGCTCCGAAGGCGGACCTTCCTTGTGTCTTTCGACCACGATTTTGCGGTCAATGTTTCTTGTGTTCATTCCCCGTTTTCAGCCCCCTTCCGTGAGGGAAGCTGAGCAGCGCCCCCCGATTTGTTGCCCAGCTTTTTTTCTCCAAATTTTTGGCGCGCACGCTCGCGTACGATTGGAAATTTGGAAACGTTCAATGCGAGTTGTCGCCCTACCTATCGGTTCACTCCTTACTCGGTCCTGTCACCCATCTTTGACTGATTGCCCCACTCGTTTGTAGCATTCGTGTATAGACCGGGCAATACGGTAATAATTTTTTTTTCTCCGAGACTTTTTGAATCCCCGTTCTTGTATAGCGAATCAAAGGTTCTGTCCCCCCTGAGGACCGGGTGTTGCGCGAGCTGTCTCGGTTTTTCTCTTTCACGGGCTCGCTATGCAAAAAGATTTTCGGATCAGGTGCTTCCCATGACGCTTGGGGGGTTTTCCTTTCTCCTTCCTCATTATTTCCTTCGTGCGGAAATCGTATAGTTCAAGTTTTTTTGTTCCTGATGCTCACTGAAGAAACACATCGTATACGGGCCTTTTCCTTCTTTAGCTCCTCGGATCCCCCCCATTTTCATTTTCTAGTCTTCTTCCCAAAAACAAAACATTCGTTCACTCCATTTACTCCCCCCTTTCCCGCGCATCCCCGCCCTCCATTTTTCTACCGCGACCTTTTTTCCTCCTTACACCCATCTTCGCACCTTCCCCTTTTCGCCACCCTCGTCCCTCTCCCCCACCCATCTCCTCGCCTTAGTCCTTTTTTTTGCGACTGGTCTTCACCAGTCTTGTCCCCCTCCACTTTCTCCTGTCTAGTATACACCCTCTTTAAATGCGCCCCTCTCTCCCTTCGCGTACCGACGGGCAATGCGTTGTTACACTCAGTCTATCCTTCGAAGACCTTTCCCCCCTGTCCAAAAAAATGCCCCCATCACGTCCCAATATGCCTCATATTCAGGCAACTCCCACAACAAACTCTCCACGTATCCTCCCGGAATTTTCACCTCCAGATCCCGGCTTACAACTCCGTTTTTGACGGTCGGTCAATTTTTCCTTTTCTGTTTTTTCTCTTCTCTGTGTCGATGCGAAGGCGCCACGTGTCTTTTTTCGAAGGGGGCGGGCCTTGTTGTACGTTCGAGCCCCTTCAGTCTCCATTTCCGTAAACGTGCGAATTGACCCCCGGAAGTGTTCGACATTGGTTCGACGTAGTAACAAGGACAGTCCCCTTCGAAATTTGCTTGCCACAGAAGACGACGCAGGGACAAGAAGCCCCCCATTTCGAATTGTCCAGCCCATACCCTTTCCTCCTTTTTCTGTGGTCCCCTTGCCTTAAATCATAAAAGGTTTACACAGTAATTAAGCTTTATTTAAGCTTAACGAGCCCCCTTTTCCTTTCTCCTTTTGTTTAGTCCGCCTTTCTCCCCATGATGGTCTGTGAAGTAATGTTCGTCTACTTGGTTGCCCGTGAAGGCCGGCACCATGTTCTCCCTCATAACCCCTTTTTCTCCCCCCCCTCATTCCCTTTCCCCAAGAGCCAGTGCGCAGGTGGTCTCTTGCTTTCCGAAGGGTATCCGTCGTCAGGATAATGATCGTTCTAGAGTTTCCTGAACGAAAAGGGGACACGTTCCTTCTTCTTCTTTCTCCTGACAGCTCTGCTTTTGGATGGAGTGTTTACGACGATTTTCCCTTTCCTGCCCCCCCCTTTTTTCCCCAGCGCCTTCTATCTCCCACGGCTTTCCTCCCCTCGCGAATATTCAAGATATTAAGTTGGGGGATGAACCAGAACATCCCAAACTAGTCTCCGCTCCTTAAGCGGCCCCCCCCTGAGAATACCATTTGTACTTTTCCATTGTCCTTCCCCCTTGTTTTGGTTGCCCTTTCCCCATCCTTGTTATGGACCAGATTGTGCAAATGTGACAAGACCTCCGACTTAGTGGCACTCTTTTGGACGACCCTTTCTCTTTTCCCTTTTCCCTTTCCCTTTACAATGAATCTTGTTTTGAGATTAAACCGTACCTCTCCCGGTCGCATTCACGGTCGCCAGTCGTTCGCCCTTAGGTTCTCCTGTGCCTTCCTGCTTGGCCCCCCCTTCCCCCTAAAGGACTTTTCTTTCGTTTCAACACAACCCGGCCGCGATGGCGCAAACAAGTTGTTTAATCCATGGTATTCTCGTTGGAAGGAGCTCTTCTCCTTTTTCTGTTCCTGATTCTTTTCCCAAAGATTTCTTGTTACTGAGCTCCGGCTCCTACTCTGCTGCTATTGGTAATGTATTCCTTCGCTGTGAAACAAAATTGTTTGCGTCGAAGCGTTTTTTTGCAAAGCTCTTCCAGGAGAAATAATTTTTTTAATAACGTCTTGTCCCGTTTCGTACTGGATACCGACGATTCCGATAATTATACTACGTAGCCTCCGTCGTACCCCAATTCCAAGTTCTCCGCTCAGCTGGAGCGATGTTATCACGGCGGGAAGGGGACACCGGGGCGTGTGACCTTCTCTCCTTTTTTGGAGTCCCTGCCGGCACGCGCCTTCCCGTCGCTTTGACCTACTGAAGGACCCTCTCTGAGCTTTGCCCTTGAGCCCCCCTGGCGAATTGCCCTGTGAGGTGTGTTTTCGTAATGCATTTCGTAGCCCCTTTGACCCTTCAACGCGCAGTTCCGTCCAACCGTTCGCCGGCCGTCCGCTCCTTGCCCCCACTCTCTTTCAATAGTGCTTAGCCGGGTGTGAGAACGGAGTTATGTGGCTCTCTTTAAGTTTTTTTTCTTTTCCGCGGTCGGTGGTAGACCTGTGGACGGACTGCTGGTTCCCTGCCTTCTGTCAAAACGCAGTTACAGTGGCAGCTAGTACGACTTCTTACCCCGGCATCTATTGTTTCCCAGTTCCCCCGGAGACTGTCACCGTACCACGTTTTTCTCTTGTCGGTCCCATCTGTTCCCCCCTGACGCTTCATGCTCTCGTTTCTTCCCGATCCTTTTTCCGAACGCCGCCCCCTCACCTGAGAGATGTTTACACCTGTTTTCTATTCACGAGCGGGAATACGAACGTAACTTCGATCTAGCCGTTACCGCCGGATGGAGGGCTTTTAGTTTCCCCCCCCCCCCCCCCAATTTAGGACGAATTTTCGACGCGAAAGGGCTGCTTTGCCCCCCGAAGATTGGCGAGCCCAAACCTCGTCATGGTAGTAATTTCTCAGTCCGTCCGATTTTGTTCCCTTTTCAGTTTTGGCGAGCGTGTCGATTCTCAAGGCATCGCTCGGTTCTGTGTAAACTCGCAAATTGACCTGTCTTCGCACTATAAGACCGTCATTTTATCCTTTCCGACCGGTACCAAAAGCGGTTTTCCGGCTGCCCACGGCGGACAAATGATCACACAAACCGCGTCGTCCTTCCGTTCCTCTCCAGGAAGACCCCCCCTCGGTCCTAAAACTGCCCCGTCCGAGTCGCGAGACCGCAAGTTTTTGACCCGTTTCGTTCCCGCAGATCTCCTTGCGACGCGGACAGGCACCTTCGGCTTTACCACCCCAGCATTTGATGGTGACACCATCGTCTCCCTCTATTGCTCATTCCACTCATTGGTGGCGTGTTTCCACGGTTGCCCACACTTCATCTCAACCGCCTCAGGCTCCTTTCGACGTAGTCCTACCCCCCACCCATACGTCCTTTTTGATCCCGCTGGCGTAGACTTTTCAAACCGACTTCTCTTCGGTTACTGAGTACCCCGAACGGCACCCCTCTTTCCCCGCCAGCCACTTGGAACAGGCTTTCAGGTAAGTCGATAAAACCTTCCAAGGTAATTTTCTTTCCTTGGGCTTTACATAATCCATCGATACGGGGTATGGACGGAGAATCCCAAGGTATTCTCGTCGAGATTTCCCCCCCGCGCCTGACAGAACAGGTAAGCCCTTGACCTCTTCGCTATTCCTCCCGCGTGAGGTAGAGCCGGGGCCTCGTCTTTTCCCTCGTAATGGACCTACAAAATTACGGCTGCTGGAGCCTCTGAAGACTATCCCCTCCCCCCCCCCCTTTTCCCTCTCTCCTGTTGATTTTTTTGACGGGACTCTTGAGGTCTTTCCAGTATGGGCGTATATCGTTCACTGCTATATCGGTTTCGGTCTCCTCCCTGACGTTTTTCGGTCCGTGAGCCCCCCTGGTTCGCAGGATACGTAGAGTTAACCGCAGACAGGGGCTCGCATCTTGATTAAGAGGACCGTCGCGAGCCCTAAAGTTCATCGCGCTGC
>Ga0179593_1579107_pt1 | contig 12158 bp, 10 predicted proteins | sample CZODoug2_1_08_16_FD_185931 | JGI IMG/M metagenome (GOLD analysis project Ga0179593, IMG submission 185931) | Vadose zone soil fungal communities from Angelo Coast Range Reserve, California, USA - CZODoug2_1_08_16fungal (PacBio error correction) | ecosystem: Environmental > Terrestrial > Soil >... | reverse complement strand
CTTTTTCCAAGTGGCGTTTCGTGGTCCACTTTTCCTCTACTGTTCTCCTTTCTTTTGTCCTCTGGTTTAAAACGATTTTTGTGACACCCACCCCCGAAGGCCGCCGAATTTACCAGAGGCGGCCATGGCCAGTGTTCCTTCTCCGAGACTGACTTGACGTTGCTCTTGGGATTCATGCCGTCAGACTTTTCTCCCTTTTTTTGGTGACTGCGGTTGGCCCCATTCGTCTATCGTAACGCGTTTTTTCTCTGGACTAACATTGGAAAACTGTCAAAATTCATCCCCACTTTGGTGCATACAAGTAGGTCTCGACCTTCGGTTTTCGACTTGCCCCTCCCCTGTCGCCAGTCGGACTTTCTGGGGAATACGGGCCCGCTTTCCCCCCCTAGCACCCCCACAACCGTGCAGCCGATTCCCGTCTCCCCTGCTGCCCCCCACAACCGCCAGGTGCGCTTGAAACCCTTTTTGTGACTGACTTCAGCCCCCCCACAGGGTCTCGGTACTTGCGATTGTCGAGGTGGGACCCCGCACGTGGGAAACGCAGTCGGGACTTACCTTCTAACCCACACCCAACTTCGATCCCAAGGAGGCTTTCTTTCCACGGAGGGTCCACGTCTTTCTTCGTCCTCCCGTTAGTCCTGTATACGTGCTCCAACATCGATGTTTTTTGGTGACCCCCTTTGAGTTCCACGTTTCGGGACTCCCTCCGCCCGGAGCATCCTTCGTTCCTCCGAACGCCCCTTTTTTGATTTCGCGGGCCTTTCTTTTCAACTTCCGGCGACGACTTTTCCCGCTAGTCCCTCAACGTGAGAGTGAGCTTCGTCAAGATTGTTTCTTCCTGGGACGGTCCCTTGGTGGTTTTGCCTGTCCCCCCATATTCCCCTCTGATTTTTCTTTTTTTTTCTCCCCTTTTTTATTGATCCGTTCGCTGTCCAACTCTCTGTGCCCCTGCAAGAAAACCCGCCAAGATTTTGTCCACGAAGTACGATTAATTTCCGGATCCGGCGTCCCCCCCTACCCTTCTGACATCGGAGACAAGTCCGGCCGTTTCCTTGTGCTAGATCTCCACCCCCCCCTTAGTTTTTTGGATTTCCCTACCTTTGATAAAGCCGTCTTGCAGGGACGGGCTTTGGCCCCCCTAGCTTTACCTCTTTAAAAATTTTCCCCCGGTTTCTTGGTCCTTGGCGCGCGTCTTTTCCCGATATGGCGGAGTCATTCTGTTCGTTTTTTTGTTCTCGCGGAATTTTCTCAGGCCGTCCCCCTCTTCGTTTGTTTTGATTTAGCTTTTTTCGTCATGCCCTATGTCCGCGCCCGGACAATTTTCTTTATCGACGGTCTCTCCTAACCTCCTTGAACTCGGTTGCCCTTGCTCTTCTTAAGGTAGTTTTTTGGGCTGTGGATGAGGGATTTTCTTTCTGTACCCCCGAACTCCTGGGGAGTTGACCTTAGGGTCCCTTTGAGTTTTGGCGGCCCCGTTATTGTACACAGCATCCTTTTGGCTTCTTTTGTAACTTGATGAGAGGGACTTTTTATTTTTTTGCACTCCGGGTCTCCTTCCTTGTAGTCCTTGATGGAGGTTGTGGACCAACCGTGCCCCCCGCTCCGTGTCTCGAGGGCGCCTTCCAGTGCGCTGCAGGCTTTGGTGAGGTCATCTTCTCTGTTTCCAGAGCCTTTTTTGCCGCCCCTGTGTTTCCGCCGCCAGCGGTAAACCCACCTCTTCGATCCAGCGGCCATTGTTCAGAACGCCCGGTGATGTGGGGTGTTCCCGTTGGCCCCCATTAGCGATTCAGATGTTTTTTTGCGCAAGGCCGCAATGGCCAGGTTTCCCTCGCGCTTCTGTGGGTCTTAAGGTAGTGGGAGTCCCCCTTCCTGATGGTCCCCCCGACCCCTAGGGGCTCTTTTGATATTTTCGGGCAGCGTTACGTTGTACTCGCCTGACCCCCCCTCAGATAGATGAACGCGGCCCCGTCTTCCCCCCCCTGCATAGCTGTGGAACAGCACAACACAAGATTTTGGGATATTTCAGTTTGTATTGTTGAGGATGGCTGTGAGATTCCCCGGTTTTTTTCCCCCCCGTGCGATCCAGGGGCGGTAGTTTTCGGCCTGGGAAGCAGTGCGTCTGCCTTGGTCTTTTGCAGGTGTGGCCTGCCTGCGACGAATGCCTTGGCACAACCTTTTCGACCCCAGTTCCCCCGGCGCTTTCTTCTTGTCCGACCAGAGAGGACCTCCCTTACATGGTCGGAGTTTTTTGAAGAGTTTTCTCCGTGTAATCGGGGGGAGCCTTTGGTGTCCATGTTTCTGCTGCCCCGATTTTTTCTTAGTGGACATCCTTCTTTTCCCCCTTGATCACCCGTCCTTTTTTTTTTTTCGGACGTAGGTTTCTACACACCCCCCTGTGCCTTGCTGGTTTTTCCACGATTTTTCGTCCCCACCCACAAGGGATTCGTTTCGTGAACGCTCTTCGTAGGTTCAGTCGTTTGAGTGCTCTCCCTGCGTTTGAGTTTTTTCACCTTCCCTAATGCCCGGAAAACCGCCCTGGGTGCGACCGTTCACTGTCCTTTCTCTTTGTGGCGTCAAGGGGCTCTTCTTTCCTTGCCCCCTGCCAGAGTTTGAACCTTGTAGCCCTTTTGGTCGTCCCGGCAATATTCCCCCCCTTTCTTTCCACACCCCACAGACACCCCCCGGAGTCCCCTTTATACCTTTTTCTTTTACTCCTCCCTCGTTGTTTTTTTTTTCTATCCAGTTGATTCTCCCTCGGGTCTTTTTTGTTGGGTTGTTTTTTTTGATAAGAGTTTTTTCTATTGAAGTTTCTCCCAGTGGCTACCCCCAATTTTTAACGGCGATAGTCTTCACGTTTCTGTCCTGTCCCCCCAGGGTCTGACCGTCCTGGAAAGGAGCCGTTGATGAAGACCTCCGGTGGTCTGGTAATGAAAGGTGGTGGCGTTTATTCGGCTTCCTTTCGTTCCGTGTACCAAGGCATCATATTCTTGAACCTCATGGCCAAGGCGCGTCGTCCCCAGCCATTGGACTAGTTTGGTAGTCCTCGTGACATTCTAGATCTGGCTGGCTGGAAGTATTGTCCTGCCCTGTTCAGCTAGTCTTCACGTTGTACGTGTTTTTCTCGGTGGGGTTGTGGGCGCCCCCCCCCTCCCATCGTTCGCGGCTACCCTTTGCCCCCCGGGTTTTTTTTTTTACGTCCGAGTATTTCTTTACGAACCCCTTTAAGAATGATTCCTCAGCGTGTTTTTTCTCTTAATGTGTGTTGATGGGATGTTTTCTTTTTTTTCGTTTCTTATCCTCCCAACTTCACCTGGGGGGTCGCTCTCAGATTTCCTTTCTTCCAAAGTTATCCTGCTTCCATTTTGTTTCTTCGGCCCCCAACGGCCCACCTTTTTTTTCATGCAAACGCTCTTTTTTCACAGACTCTTCCTTAGAGGGTTTGTTTTGCGGCCGCCTTTTACCCCCCATGCAAACCCCCCCAACGCCGACAAAAGTCTTTTTTTTTTTAGGGCTTTTCGCCTGGAAAAGTCCTTTGAAATTCCATCGGGGTCCGAATGCCGAGCCATGGTTTCTAGGATTTTCAAACGTTTTGCATTAGTCCCCCCCCTCCTTACTGAATCCCACTTTTTTTTTCTTGATCCCCCTGGCCTAGGCGTTTTCAATAAGTGCCTTTTTTTTTTTTTCTTGATTGGATCAGAACATTTCGAAGTTCCGCAACCCCTTCCCCCCCCTGGTCCGGTGGTTTCCTCAATTATTTTTAACCCTTTCTCCACCCGTGATGCTTGGCTGAGGGTGCGATTTTTTCCGTGTTGCCCTTTTTTGTTGATTTTTTTTTTTTTTTTTTTTTTTTTTTTTTGGTTTTTCCTTCCAGGCATGGGTCATGCGCTTCCCCCCCCCCCCCCCAATATAGGGTGCCCTCGACCTCTAGACTCTACTTGACGCTGGTTTTTTGCTTTTTCCTCCTATTAAATAGCAGACCAAATAGTTAGGCTCTGGGGCGGGGACGACGGCTCCCCGCGTCCGGGCCTTTTAACGCGGAGTGGATGGCAACGTTGACCCCCCACGTGAGTTCTCTCCCTCAACTTTGGTTCACACCAAAGCCCAAAACACCCCCCTCAGGCAGCCGACAGGTTTCCTTTTCTCTATGGTGTCCAACCAGGTCCCGCTTCAGGTTGCACATCGCGCCCCCTTTTTAGCAATCCCCTTTTTACCATTGTGTAACTCCATTGTCCTGGGACCCTGACACAACCACGATTTGTCCCACCCCCGCGGTCGACTCTTTTGTTTCCTGTCTTTTCGTGTTTTCCCCCCAATCCCTATTCAACACTAGCTGAGTCCCACCTTTTTTGTGTCACCAAGACCCCCCCGCAAATCTTCACCCCCCTGGAAGGCTTCCTCCCGCCTTGACCTAAGGTTGGGCCCTTTGGCTTCGGAGTTTTTTGTGTCCCCTGGTAAGGTAAGTCCCCCCTCCTTCTTTCTTCAAGGTATGGCTAGCTTTCCCCCTAGGCACTTTCCCCCTAGGGACTTTTTCTGGTATGATTCTCCAACGCCCCTCCTCCCCCCCTTGCAGCCCCCCTGCGTCGCCAGCATTTTTTTGTGTCATTTTCGGAGTTTATACTTTTTTTTTTTTTTTTGCGGATTCCTCTTTCTATACCCCCCGTTTTTTCTCCCCACCTTGCAAGTGTGTCTCCTCCCGGTCCGGTTCGGTTGACCCGGAAAATGGGTCCTTTCTTCCAGTTTGCGTTGAGGGGACCGCTATGGTTCTGGGGTTTAGATGGTTTTGTCCCTGAATCCCTCTTTTCCGTGCCGGCTGCTTTTTTCCTTTCCGTCTGGCCGCGTCCATCGGGGTCTTTTTCTAAGCCCCTTTTGTTACCTGCAACATCGGTCGTTTTTTCTGTTTTTCCTCCCTTCCCGTTTCCCCTCGTCCTTTAGTCTTTTTTTTGTGGGTTTTTCTTAGGGGACCCCCTTTTCTTTCCGGCGAGTTTTCTCTCCAAGGCCTCCGGCCCGACTGGCTTGGAAATCCCTTTTCATAGAACGTTTGGTAGCAGGATCCCCCCGACAAATTTTTCTCCTTTTTCCGTTTTGGCAGATTTCGTCAAGGTCACGCCGGTTATGGCGCAATCCCCCGTTTTTTTTTTCCCTGACTGGCGTGTCTCCTGGTTAATGCTCCGGTGTTGTTCTCCTAGAGTCCCCTTAGCTTTTCCCTTTTTGGGGCGGCTGTTTTTTGAATGTGTTACGGTTTTCTTTTCTTTTCTCCATTCTTTACAGGGTATTGAACTTTTCTGGCCTTCTCTGGTCCCCGCATGTGCAAGTGCGTCCTTCCCTTGACCCCCAAAACTTTTTTTTTTAATGTTTCTGTTTCGTCACACGGCGACGTTTTTCCACGAGGGGACCAAACTTTTCCCCCCCCCCCCCCCCTGCCCCCCATGCGTATGAGTCATTGAGCCCCCTGTTCCGCTGACTTGTAGTGAGATCCAGTCGGCCCTGTTCCTTTGCTATTTCGGCGGCTTTTCGTTCTTTTTTCCCCCTCAGATTTTTCCCGATTTGTTTTCCCCCCTTCCCGACCGTGGTGAGTCGTTCGTGGTCCCCAATCCCCCCCCCTCCCCCAAAAAGACTATCTCATACTTGGTACTTTTCTTTTCCCCTTTTTTTGTTGTCTTTAGTTCCTACTTCCGTTTGGGTTTTTGTTAGTTTGTTATTTCCCCCCTCCAGCTCTTTTGGTCGGCGCTCTTGTCATCTGGACAACCCCTCCTTTTTTGGCGGACCCTGAATTGTTCCGACTCATTTTGAAGATTTGAAAGTTGCTTCTACGGGTCGCCCCCTTTTGATTGCCGCGCGGCTCGCTCAGTTCCTTTTTTTTCTGACCCGTTTTTGTTACTGTGGTCCCCATGGTGGTTTTTTTCCCTTCCGTTGTTTGCCGACCATGACCTGCCCCCCCCCCAAGTGTTTTAATGACCTTTTTTCTTCCCTTTTTTTCCGACCCCCTAAACGCCCTTCACACTACCTTTATCTCGGCTGGTTTTCCCCTAGCACCAGCTCCCCCCGAGCCCAAGTGCCCCCTTCTTTTCGTCCTTGCGTTTTCCCCCCCCCCCCCTTCTGCCTGCCGTTTTTTTTTTTTTTTGTATTTGACTCTTTCTCAAAGGCGTCTTTCTTCCTGGTGGCCCGCCTTCTTTTTTTTCTGGCCCCGGCGGAACGTTTTTCTTCCCTTTTTTCTGGACGTGTGCTCCTTCTACACCCACTCTCCTCCCCCGTTTTTTCTTTATTGTTCTCCCCCCCCGTTGGCCGTTTCTTGTCTTTCTTTCTCGCCAACCGCCCTAGACGGTCCTTTCTGTTTCTTTCCCCCAAGGGGGACTTCTGTTTTTGAGCACGGGGTAACTGTCCTCTTTTCCTACATGAGCCGGCCCCTTTGGATTTTTCCTCGTCCTTTTTTATATTGGATGTTCCCCAGGACTTTTTTGCTCGTTCAACCACCCGGCGACCCCCCTTTTTAGGGCCACTCCCCCCCCCTCCGCTTTCAAAGTTTGGCCTTTTTCCCTTTTTTTTTCCCAAGACCGGGGCCCTTGGTAACCCTCCCCGGACGCGATGTTTTGTTTTTTCTCCACGCTGCGTTTTGGCGTTCATTTCTTCTTTCCCGACGCTCTTTCCAGGCCCTTCTGACACGCGAATCGGCCATTTTATTTTTCATGCTTCCAGTTTATTCGGCTTACCCCGCCCGCGGCTTCTTGGAGATCATGTGCTTTTCCCTTTCGTTGGACCATGTTGTATATTTCCCCCTTCCCCCCCTGGATAAGGACGGAGTGATTTTTGTTTGGTATGGTACCCTATTTTTTCTTTCTGATTTGGGTCTCCCCCCCCTGATTTTTTTGGTGAAGGTTCCTTCCCGTTTTCCTTTACTTCTAGAGGTTTTTCCTTACGCGTTCGTATGTGATTGCTTTTTTTTCCTGTTCACTCGAGTCCGGTCTTCAGGACCTTTTTTCCGGATTTCGCTTGGCAGTCGCTCCTTTTTCAATTTGTGCTTTATCTGTATGAGGCGAAGCGGTGCACGAGTTTCCCCCCGTGGGTTTTTTCAGCTACGCCCCCCCTGTTCTTGAGGAGATTAAGGTCTGGGCCCTTCCCTTTGGATTTGGGGTCCGTTTGAGGGTTTTTTTTTTTTCAAATGCTTCCTGGGTCCTTTTTCGATGCACGCGACAGCCCGGTTCGGCAGTTTGTAAGCCATCTAGGAGGTTTGTCTGTTCACTCTGCAGCCAGCTGCGTTCTTTCAGAAGTGCCCTTTTTTTATGTGTGAGAGGTCCGATTTCCTTACACCACTGTTTTTTTTCCCAACCCTCTCGAACCTTCTTTCCCCCTTTCTTTCCCGCATTCGTCCCCCATTTTTTCCCCTTCCCATCCGTTGTTTTGAAAGAAGCGTGCTCGCTGGATTGGCTTTTTGTCAGTAATTTTTTTTTTTGGGTAGGCTTCTCTCTTTGACGTGGATCTGATGTTAGGGAGGTATTCCCTTCTCGAACTGCCTCCCCCCCCCAGTAGTTCTGATAAGTTTTTCCCTTCCTGCTTTATTTGTAGCTTTCTTTGACTTTTGCCCCCCCTCCGTGACTTTCTAATTGAGGGTTACTTACCCCTCCACTAGCTTTTCCGACCCCAGTTTTGGGCTTTAGATATGTTTCCCTTTTCTTCCCTGTCCAAAGAGAGGTCACTCCGGTTGTGGTGAAGCTACAAGTGGCGCAAGTGTTTTTGGCTTGTTCTTCCTTTTTTACCGACGGTCATTGTGCACCTTCTCCCCTGAGTTTTTGCCGTTTAGGATTTTCTCTTTGACTCCAGGGATTCTTTTTTTTCTACATGGTTTCATACCCAGTCCGTGTAGTACCCTTTCTGCCCTCTTGGCCGCAGGTTTTTCTCCCCCCCCCTAGGGATTTTTTGTTTAGCGCAACTGTTGCCTTTTTCACGATTTTTAGTAGTCCCCAAATGTTTTTTCTCCTTTTTCACGTCACCTGAGTTTAGAGTCCCCCCCCCGTTTTTTTTTTTTTTTTCCCCCCTGTCTTTTCTTTCCGTGTTTTCCTTTCTTTACGCTTGCGTTCCGTTTTTTTCCTTTTCCTTCGCTGCTTGACCTTCCCTTGACCCAGGTCCGTAACTGCGGGCGTTCCCCCTGGCTTTCCGGCAGCTTTGGTGACACGAATTTTTTTATTCGGGTTGACCTTTGTTCGCACCCCGTGGCTTCACGTCCTCCTAATGACCTGCGCAGATCACCACCCCCTTTCCACACCCATTGCCTTCTCGTCCTCGGGGGCACGCCCCTTTGTTTGTTGCGGAGCTCGCATCTGGTTGTTTTTTTTGCGGTTGTTGATTTTTTTTTTCCTTGAAGAGTCATTTTTTGGGTTTTCCGGTTCGCCACGGTGGCCCCTACCCCCCCTTTTCCAAGCGCACCCCTTTTTTTAAGAGACTGGATGGCTTGTCCTCCTTTTGGCCGGCTGTTTTTTCCCCCGTCTCCGGCGGGAAGTTTTTACCTTTTCATTTTTGTGTGTCCCTGCGCGGACTTTCCCCGTTTTGAAGCACTGCCCCCCCCTCCCCTTTCCCACCGCCGCTCGGTTCCTTTTTTTTCCCCCCCTTTTTTTCCCTTTTTTTGATGTGCGGCACTATGTTTTTCCCAGCCAGGTTTTTTCGTTTTTTTGAGCCACTATCATCACACACCCGTATAGGCCAGTTTTGGTTGTTGCCCGGGGCCGGCCCCCCTCCATCTTGTCTCTAAACTGCGGCCCTTTGCTCGGTAGACGTCAGACCTTTTGGGCATTCTACTCCTTCGAGACAAAGCTCCCCCCCCCTTTTAGGGTGATAAGTTCCCTTTCTTCCCCTGTCTCAAGGTCCACTTTTTTAAAGAAAATAGCCAGACTTCTTCCCGGTCATCCCAAGTCCGTCGGTTGACTGGACTCCCCCCCCTCTCCTTTATATCCCTGTTGTTGTTTAGTGGCCCTTAGTTCTTTCTAAATTCTTTCTTTGTCCCCGGAAACCCAGTCCTTCCCTTTTTTTCTTCCTGGGGGGTGGATATTTTTTTTCCGCCACAACTTTGATCCCGCCGGATTCTTTTCAATCTGAACAGCTGCTATTGGAACCCTTTCCTCATCGGATTTGACTTACCCTCCCCCCCCCACCCACATGGGTTTTTACCAGCCTTATTCGCGCGGATGGACCGAAGAATGGACTCCCCGTGAGCGCCAACCAAAGGATCTGACCGCTTACTTCTGTTCTATTTTTTGACTTCCCCCGGTACTTGCAACTATTGTGGGAAGCCTTATTCCCCGATTAGTCTTTTCCCCTACAAGGTTGGGCAGAGGAGCGGGGCCCCCCGGGAGCGTCCTCCCCCTTCTTGGACCCAGTCGACCAGGAATCAACCTTGAGGTTTCCTTCCCTTCCTTTGGGTCATTTATTTGACTTCCCGTTTTTTCCCCCATCATAAAAGGCTGAGGGTTTGCGGCTTAACCCCATAATCGGTTTTCCCGGCCGCTGAAAGGTTCCCACTTTCCAAACCCCCTCCTCAATTCACCACCCCCCCATGATGAGTTTAGTACTACCGCAAAAGGACCACTGTTTTTTTCCACCTCGCTGGGCTTCCGTTTTTCCATTGTGTCGACCAAACGATTTGACGGCACCACCCTTTTCCCACACGTGCATGTCCCCTTTAACCATCATCGTGAGGGGACCATAGCCCATTTTTTCAGGTCCCCCTTTTTTGAAAATCTCCTCCGCCCTTCACAAGGCTGTGAATACCTTGTCTTTAGTTTTGCCCCTTTAACCCCCGCCCCCCCACCTCTCGAGTAGACTTAACAATAGTTTCAAATTTTTGAACGAGCTCACCCATCCCCTTTTTGGACATATTTTTTGGCCCCCCTCATTCCGGCCTATAACACTAATCCCTTTCTCACTACCGTAATTTCTGCGTTCCTCCTTTCTGACCCGCCTCGCGTGGATTTAAATTGAAAACTCTCGGACGGTTGCTTTATTCACCCCCCCCTTTCCTCGATTGAGGTCCATTGAAGATTTCCCCCGTTGAGCATTCCGGCTCTTCCTTGGTCCATCTCGTAGGCCCTTTTCTCGGTTTGGGGCACTTTTCTTGGAGTTTGAGGCGGGTTTCCTCTTCCACTGGGCTCCCCCCCCATTGAAAGGTTATATAAGCCTGAGTACCTCGGTGGAACCTCTCAACACGAAGTCTTTAGTTTCCCCCCACGGCCTCTCTTTTCCCAAATTTTCCCCCCCCCTTTCTGCTCTTTTCCTGTTCGAATCATTCCGTGATTGCTTGACCCATTCGCGCTTGCGCCCCTCGGGGGTTGGTTTCCCTGGCAGGCGGAGTTTTTATTTTTTTGAACAGCGTCGGTCTCTCTTTTTTGTTTCAGCTTTTCTCCTTGGCATCTTCCCCCCTCGGTGCGAGTCCGAAGCGAGTGGTTTCCATACCCTCCCTTCGACATGGAAATCCTCTTTTCCTCGCAAGTTTTTTTTTCTCGCGAAACACGTTCCCGGAATTTCCTCGTCAGCCGTACTGTCTTTTTGAGTCCTCAGTGGCGTCACAATTTTTTTTTTTTTCCTTAGAATTGTCTTCCGGCCGATTTATGTTTTCAAGTCTTTCTTTCTTTTTTCTTTCTCCATTCTGCTGGATCGCATGGCTGGGAGGTTCCTTCCTCGGTCGGGGTTTTCTCCTTGTATCAGACGTCCCCCCTTTACCCCCCTTGTCGTGCACTGTCCCTTTTTTAGGTCCAAGTTCTGACCTTTACTTAATGAGACCTTTTCCTGGCTCTCTCTTCTCTTCCAACAGTCTAAGACCTCTGTATTCAAAAGTATTTTAAGACGTTCCCCCCAACTGATTACATTTTTTTTTGACGGTTTATCCAAGATTCCCCCTTTTTTTAGCGGCCGGGTCTGTCCCCGTTTTTGAGAACGCCGGCCTGTAACTGCGCGGCCTTCGTTTTGTCCTTACCGCGCTTTTTCCAGTTCCTTTTTGTCCAAGCCTTTTTTTTTTTGGCTTGGTTTCCACGGCCCCCCCCCCCCCCCTTCAAGGACTACTTTTTTATCTCTTTTAATTGTTGGTTTTTTTTTTTTTTTGAGAGCGATTTCTTCCGTTGATTTTTTTTTTTTGTCCCCCCCCCCTTGCCCCCTCCAATTGTCGCCGGCTTTTTTTGTCAGATATCTACCTCTCTTTTTCGGACCCACCCCCCCCTTATGGCATAATTCATTGATGAGTTTTTCCCCCTTCTTTTTCAAGTTATCTTCTCCTTCCCCTAGCGCTCGTCCGGATATGGATATCGTCCCCTCCTTCTGGTGGACCGATCTTTTTTCTATTCGTCCCGCCCTTTTGTCTCTTTCTTAACTAATTCCCAACGGTTCATCATTCCCCAATTTTTTGACTCCCCCTTATCTCATACATTCACTCTTAACAACTCCTCCGTATTGACTTTCGGATCACCGAAGGCCGGCGCCCATGCTGCACCCCTGAATCCCCTGATCTACTGGTTCTTTTTTCCCAACGTTTCGGCCGCCCTTTGCCTTAAGAGTGCGCTCGGGATTCTACCGTCCCCTTGATCCGCTTCCTGTGACCCCAGATGACCTTCGTCCCCCAGGTGACCGTAGGGATGTTTGTTTCCTTAATACCCCTTTTAGAGTCAATGTTTTTTTCTGTCTGTAGTTTTCCCCTGTCTGTTTTGTTTCTAACCTTATCTCTCGATCACTCCCTAGTTCCCTCTTTTTTTTTTCCTAGTTTTAACCCTTGTCCCCTTTGTGGGAACCTTGGGAAATGAGCCACGAGTAGCTTCCCTCCCAAGGTCTTCTGTTCACCCACTTTCTTTGGGCTATTTACGTTCCCCCACATCTTGCGCTTTTTTTTTTCTTGCTTTTCACCCAAATCTTAGAATGGCCGTTAGCCCACAATTCCCACCTAGTTTTTTTTCTCCTTGCACTCGTTCCTTTATGTCCACTTTTTTTGTTTTTTTCCACCTACTCGACCTCTTGCGCTTGATCCTCTTGCCGTTGGCTTATGCACCTTTTTTTTGAGAATTCTCGGCGCCCCCCCACACGCTTTGTTCCTGATTCCCCCTTCCCTCCCCCCGCTGTCCACCGGCCGGCTCTGGATTCCGGTGATGGTTTTTCCCCGCCCTTTTTTTCTTTTTTGGATTCCCCCAATA
>Ga0179593_1481337_pt1 | contig 12158 bp, 9 predicted proteins | sample CZODoug2_1_08_16_FD_185931 | JGI IMG/M metagenome (GOLD analysis project Ga0179593, IMG submission 185931) | Vadose zone soil fungal communities from Angelo Coast Range Reserve, California, USA - CZODoug2_1_08_16fungal (PacBio error correction) | ecosystem: Environmental > Terrestrial > Soil >... | reverse complement strand
CGGATCCGCGGAACCGTCGTTGAGTTCCCCTTTTTCCTCCCGACGCGGGCCCCGTTCCGCAGCAGACCGAGGCTTCCCTGTGCCCCCCTCCCCCGTTTGAGTAATTGTCGCCCCCCCCAGGAATCTCCCCGTGGTCATGGTGCCTTGAGCGCGCGTGGGAAAACTTGCGGGCTGGGCATTTTCCTGCTTTGCGTTGCCTTCCGCCCCACGGCCCGCGGACACTCCGCCTTGGTGGAATCGCTTCCCCCTTTCTTAGTAACGTGCGCCGGCTCTGACACGGGGTTTCGGAGCCTGCGCACTGGTGCACCATCCTTTTTCCTCGTTTTTCTTTTTGAGAGGGTCTTTGTGCACCATGGTCCCGCCTCCCTTCCATTCGGGTCCATATGGAGTTCCTTTTTTCTGCAAGGAGCTTTAACCCCTCTTGCTAACTGTCTTTTGCGCCAAGTTAGCTCTTCAGTGATCCCCGCTCTGTTGTCCCGACCCCTTCTCTCGGTTATGCAACAGCGAGAGGACAACTATGAGACCCTCCTGCAACCGTGGTTTTGACTCTTTCCTGGGGAAAGGACGAAACGCAGTCTGCTTGTCGTTTTTGCGCCTTCATAGGTTCCCGTCAGAAACGAACGCGTTGCGCAGTTTTTCAGACATCTGCGCGAAGGTGGAGATTGTAGGGTAGTCTCTCTTCACGGCGTTCGACAACAGATCTTGATGTTTGGCGTGTTCGTTTCATCCGACCCCCGGTCAAGAACCTTTCCTCCCTGGCGGCGGCAACAGACGCCGTCTCCCTCTTCTGGGCGAAGCGTCGACACCCGTGGAAGGCGATTTGACTCGACGACGACCCGACCATGCCATGCTCGTGCCGTCGGGCCCCGTTTCGGCCCGGTCGACGCGGCAACCAATCTTTTCGGCATATCGTGTTCTTAGAGAAGAGTCGCTTTCCGCCCCCCGATATTCTATCACCCCTTCGATTCATGACTGCAGGTCCAGGAGGATTGCTGTTTGCTGGTTCCCGCCTGGTTTTTGAAGTAGGTAGCCCCAGGTGACAGATACCCCGACGGTCTGGACACGCCCTTTCTACTCCCCTTGCACTGACCGGAAAGCCCTCCGCTTCGCAACGCCGTGTGTAACCCTAGAAATGCTTCCCTAATTCTTAAGGCCAAAAACAGTCCCCCAAGTCCTTTCCTACCAGAATAGGAGAAACCTGATGGAGACAGCGCTGTTGATTGAAAGTACCCCCCCTTCAGGGTAAGCGCTGGGATTTGACTACACTCTATCAGGGTCTCCCCGAGGCCCCGACCGCGAATTACACCTAAATTTTCTTCCAAAGCCCACCGCCATACGAAGGCCAGTTGATTCTAAGGTGGTCCTACAAGCTTTTATAGAGACGACCCGTCCCTTCCCTCTAGACTCCTGATAAGCAAGAACCTTCCAGAACCCCTGAAATTTCCCGCGGAGGACCACACCCCCCTGTAACGTCGCCATAATCTGGAGCTGCAGACCCCCCTACCCCTCCGCCCCACAAAAAAGACTGGAACTTCATGAACCTCCCTCGACGAGTGAATACAATCCTTTTTGCCCGGCCCACCACATTTGATGGGTACTTTCGCTCCTTCTGCTTCGCTTCGCGGACCATGTCTTTCGTTCGTCTCTGCAAGCCCTATAATAAGGATACTTCTTCTTCAAGTGCAGCGTAAGTATAGTTCCTTCGCTGGCGATACGTGTGTAAGCAGTTATGAGCTACCAAGAAATGGTGCGCTTAGCCTATCAGGAAGGCCTCGCCGTCCGCCTCCACCGCGGAGGGGGGTTTTGTTGGTTTTTTTTTTTTGTTGTTTTTTTTTTTTTTTTGTTGGTTTTTTTTTTCCCCCCATGTATCTTTTCCTTTTTTCCCCGGCGCTTTGAGTTCTTTAGAATCAGTCCTTTAGGGTCCACTCCTATTCTTTAATCATCCCGTTTTTTAGAGAGCTTCATAAACCCAACGAGGAATGGCCCTTCCTCGCCCGCAGCAATAGACCTGCGTCCGATCCCTGTGTCCCTGATTCTCCTTCTCCGCTTCCCGAGATGAGGTGTCTTTAGGTCCATAATTGCACCCCTTTTGTGTCCGTCGCCTATATTCTTCCCCCCATATCGCAGTGCCCCGAATATACACTTCCTTCCAGGTGGAACCGAATCCTTATGAGCGGAGAAGATTTTTACTTTCCCTACCTTGCGTAGGGATTTCATCCTCTAGCAACAGGAGGGTGAAAGAGTTCTGCTTAAATCAAAAAGTTTAGTTTTTCCCTTTTTGGGCCTTTTCGTTGAGGGTTCGGGGAGGAGTAGGCCCTTCATGGCCCCCTGTGGGAGGATTGGTCTTAGGGTGAGTTCCTGCCAGCCTAGGCCATTTTGACGTGGGAACCCTGAGGGAGTTTATTCCTCTTCAGGATGAGGGGTTTATTTTAGTAAGCAGCTTCTCTGCTTTTCTCTTGCTGGACACAGGGGATGGAGTCTGTGACTGTTTCAGTAGAAACCCCCTTTTTTAGTCCTTCTTGAGTCGTCTCCCCACTGGACGTGAAGTCCAGGGAGGTGGCGAAGAGCAATTCCGCCTTTTTTTCGCTTGGGATTCTCTTAAGCTGTTCTTAGAAGATCCTCTGAGATGCGCGCCTTAAAGGTTCGCGGGGCAGGGTCCTGATCCCTCGTAGGGTGGTCTTCTTTCAAGCTGGGGGCGCCGATTGTGTCTCCACCTTCGTTAAGTTTATGTAAGGGGAATCTTCCGGCGACCCTTTCGATGCTTTCTTCCCTTCGTTTTCGAGAGATTGGTCGGTATTGACTTTTCTGAAGAAGAAGGGAGTTTTTCAACGTTTGTGTTTAAGTTTCTTTTCTGTACTTCCCTTGTTTCCGCCCAACCTCTCTTTCAGCAGCAGGGCTTTACCAATCACCCTCATCCTTTGTTTGAAAGAGGTCCCCCCTTGGGAAGACTCTAGATGTTCGAAAACACGCCCCCCCGTTTGCCTGGGGAAAAAATCTGATTTTTTGGCTGAGATCTTTTTCAGTCGGACGAAAGGTGGGCTCCCCCTAAATTGGACCGGACGGACCTGAGCGCAGGTCTCTGGTTTTTTTTCGAGTTAAACGGGAAGAACCTTGCTTTTCGTCACTTTCCTTCAGTGAGTAGGCCCCTCTTTTGAAATCTTCCCTTTGAATTACCCTGTAGCCGGGTGTGAATGTCTGCAGTATATTCCAATTTTCGAGGCTCCATGGAGTGTCAGTTAAGGTTTTCCCTCTAACCTGAGCCGATGTCCCCTCCCTCTACAGGATTATTGAAGTGAGTGTCTTATCATGCCCTCCCTTCCTCTTTTGATGGTGTCAATTTTGGGACCCTGTGTCCCAGAAGTCCACAAGTCCCGGCAGTGTTTTTTTCACAGTCCCCCTTTTTCCCACCGCGGCTACGCGGAATCGGGCCCTCCATCCTTTACTCTCTTCCCCCAGAAGGACCTGAAAACTTTTTTTCTTTGCCACGAAGAAATTTTTCCCTTCTTTCCCCTCCTTAATTTGGTCCCACAACACCGCCGCTGGGACTTTGGGCCGCAGTTCCATCGCGGATTTCAACCCAGCTTCCTCTTGTTATTTTTTCGTAGAGGAGATTCGCCCTTTCCAGTTGCCAAATAACCCCCCTTTCCCCTTTGCCGAGGGCTCCCTTCTCAAAGGGATTTGCACACTTTAGCTTCCGCCCAACCAAGATGTCTTAGAACCTTTAGTTTCCAGCCCTGGTGGACCTTCCCCTTCAGACTGAGCAGCGCGGGCCGTGTGGCGAATTTCCGTCCACCGCCACGACAAATACGGTATCCGCTTCTTGTTTTCTTTTAACCCCCCTCCCCCCTGCTCTAAGCCTGCAAGAATTGTCTCCGACGTTTTCTGAAATGACCCGGCAAGATAGGCTTTTTGTCTTTTCCCCCCTCCGGCGTCGCGTATTTGGACCATTTTTTCGGCAGGACGGCCCGAGTCGGCTGTGCTTCCCCCCACATTGTCTGGAGTACGAAGATATCTTTTTTTTTCCTCATCATCTTTCTTTTTCGAGCGACACCGAGGTTGTGTTCCCTTCCCTTCCCCTTTTTTTCTTCTTTTAAGAGAAGAAATGTTTTCCTACCCTTTTCGCCCCCTTAGGGCCCTCACCCCTCAGACCTCTTGTTGTTCATTGTCGCCGGAACTCCTTTGTGATGATTGATGTAGAGCCGATGCTCATTTTTCGTTTTTTTTTTTCCTTCCCTTTGGAGTTTTCGGGCTAGATCTTCATAACCATTGCAAAGAAGTTTGAGAAGGGCCTTGCTTCCCTTTTTCCGCCTTAAAGCGTCGTCTTTTGCTGGGTATTTCCCCTATTTTGTAGGAGGCTATCCTGCACCCCTTTTATTGTATCGGTCACTCGCTTTGAGTTTCTTTTGGGTGCCCCCTGCGTCCACGCTTGGGCATCGCCATTCTTTCTCATTCTTTCCCCATATGAGTTCAGCTTCTTAACTTACCCCAAGACTTTTAACCTTTCCAGTGACGACGATCAGTGAGCACTCGGCTTTTTGGAACCACCTTTGTGTATTCCAGGCTTTCCCACTCCTCTATTACGATGGAGTATCGCTCAAAGCGTGACAGAGGAGTTTGTCCTTTTCCTTCTTGAAACCCCTTTTCTCTTGGTAGGCCTACAGGGCGAGGAAATGGTCCCTTTACCTTTCAAGTCACCCAGACCGGAAGTTCTGATTGAGTTTTGAGACATAGGGCTCCTTTGTGCGATTAAGGTAGGCAAGCTTTACTCCCGGCTTCTGGTACTACCATGATATTTCGGCCGGGTTTCCTGTTCGCATACTTGTTTAAGACACCTGCGAGCATCCGGTAGGTTTTACCAATCTCCCCCGTTCGGACGCCATACGTCAATGTTGACTTTCAGTCCCTGAAGAACGCGGACTGCGCCCTCTTAACTTTTCTCGACCCGACCACGCCTGCGCTAGGACTCCGTTTTTTTTTTTCTTGTCCTCCCCCTTGTACCCGCCTTCCAACTTTGTGCACCCATTATAGTGTTCCCAGGAGCTCCTGCTCTCCGTCGGTAAATTTTTTTTCTTGCGCGGCACCCAAAAGTGTCTTCGTAATGGTTCCTCCGGCTGTCTGGATGCCGGTTTCCGAGGCTAGATTGACCTCGTTTCTCCTAAGGTTGCTGGCCCTGCCCCTCCCGCCTCCAACGGAAAGCACCCTCCGCCCACGCTGTCCCGCTTTCGAAGTTCGGTTGACACCACCCTTTTTTTTCCCCACCTTTACATGGCCGCCTCCTGCCAGCCCCCACCCCGACCGGTTCCACCCGCCCGGCCCGTCCGCGCAGGACCGGAGTTTTTTCGCTTTCTTTCCTTTTTCAGCCTTTTCCTTTTCCCCAGACCTGACTACCTGACCCTTTGCCCCGTCGTCTCCCTCCACCCCGGCCCAGTTTCCTGGGCAGTCTTCTTTTTCCTGGGGAGCAGAAAAGAATCCGATTTTTCCCCCCCCTTTTCCTTCTTTTCCCTTACTATAGAAAGCCCTGGTTCCCAGATACGACCCAGTTCGCCGAGTCCTTTCCTCGTCCATAATAGCCAGCTTCTGATTTTTTCACTCGATTCTTTCTCCCCCAAGCCCCCTGACAAGCGCCCAGTCCCTAATTCAATTTCCACCTCCCATAGACGACTGCCCGACACCTCAACTTTTTTTTCCTTTTACCTCGATGGCTCTGAGTCCGACCCGGCAGTACGCACTTCTTTAGATCCTTCCCTTCCCCTTTTTTTCTCAGGCTCCTGAAGGAGTAGTTTCACCCTGCCCCCCTTTACCCGATCATATTTTAGAGAAGTCGCGGATATACCGGGGTGTCTCACGTGTAGATCAGCAGAAATGTTTCCGACCCTTCCTAATCCTTCCCTCCCGGCTCCTCCTATCCCCCCCCTCCCCCCTCAGGCTCCAAATGACCCCACGCGTCCTTCTGCACACTTCTGAGTTTCTCGTTGCGTCTCGGCGGTATACACAGGCCTCTCCTCTTTCCCTATCTTCTTTTAATCATAATAAGTGTTGTGTTTATTTTCCTTCCGTTACCGTAAACTGGCCGGCTTACAAGCCGATCTTCCTCCAGCCCTCCTTCCTTTTGAAGAAAGAGTGGGGAGGGGCTGCCGACCCCCTTTTTTGTTTTTTCTTCTATTGATTCTGGCGGATGTCGGCCTTTTTCTTTCGTACCGTTATTATTGACGTCCTACTTCTTAATCCCACCCCCGTTCTCGCGAGAGCTGCTTTTTCCCCCATCCCGATCTCTTTTTCCACTACCCGGTTCTGCCCCTTTAGTCTGTATTTCTCTCAATCGGCAAGTCCCCCCCGTGCGGTCGCCCTCTTTACCTTTTGATTCCCCGACAGCGATAGGTGGAGTTACCCTGTTTAATGCACTCGCTTGAGTAGGCTCCTATTGGCGGTTGCTTTTTCTTTTTTTCCTTTGTGGGTCGGAGGACTGGGTCGTATTTCTTTTCAAGAAGTAAAATAGAAGTTTCCGAGCTTCTTTGCGGGACGGTGGGTTGGTCGCCTGTTCCTTCTCCATATAGCGCTTTCTTTACAAGGTTCGATGTCTTCCTTGACCAGTTCAAATTCCCCCCCCTCTTTAGTGTTTTTCCCTTTCACGTGAAGGACATGCGCCTTCCTTGCTTTTTTTATTTCCAGCAGGCTTCAGGTCAGGGTACGTAGCGGGTCGGGACAGCGCTTCCCTTCCTCCAGTTTCTTCCTCTCGCCGCAGAGCGGACTTGCATTAGGCCTTTAATTTGGCCGATCACTCTCTTTTGGGGCGGAAAGGCTTTTGATTTCTCTTTTTTTGATTTCCCTTGACCCTTTCCCTTTTTTTTTTACAGTTTCAGAAGGCAAGGAGTCACTTGCCCGAGTCTGGCCCAAGGAAGGTCAGCGCCATTTCTTTGATTTTTCTTGTTTTGCGGCGAAGACCCGGGATTAGGTTTGGGTCCCTCACGCTTTTCGGAGACCCCCCTCAGCCCGGCGGTCCTTATGGGGGGATCCCTCCTCTCTGAATCCCTTGGTGACTCGGATCAGAAAGCCCTGGTAGCTCCTCCCTGAGAACCAGCTCCGGCGCTAACCCTATTTGGTTGCTTTTTGTGCTTTGTAGCTTTTGCTGGTCCTTTTTCTTTCACGGCCTGCAGAGATCATTTAGTTTTTTGGTCGCTTGGTAGAGTTAAATATTCGTTTCCTCCGGGCTTTTTCCCCAGCTCGCCAGGAAGTATTTTTGTACTCTTTTCTGCCCTTCCCTCCAAGTATCCTTGCCTAGTTTCTGCGGCCTGTCTGGAACCCCGCGTCAGTTCGTAGAGTTGACGAAAGGACTTTCTTAGCGCTTCTGGACTCTTTGCTGAAAAACGGCTAGACTCCTCTGTTTTGAAATCTTTGCCTGCATTTTTTTTGTTCGGAAGGTGAAACTCCAGGGACTTCGATCCGCGAAGGCTTTTTCAATTTCGTTAAAATCCATGGTCACAAGCGGTGGCATTCTGGGGCGCCTCCCTCCCCTATCTCCAGCAGGCTCACCCGGTTTTTGTTTCGTCCGGTCTTTTGCTAACGATCGTGTTCTTACCTCCCTTCCACCTTCTACCTTCGGTTTTGGACAGACCCCTGGCCTGAGATTTTCAAGGATGGACCTTTCGTCCTCTTTGGTTGATGGAAAGGATGGGTTCCATTTGGTCCAAACCCTCCCCCTTCCACGCCGCGAGTGACTCGACCACTCTTTTCCACCCCCGTTGGCTCCTTCCCTTGCTGCTCCACCATCTTTTCTTCCCCCTCGCAAGGGGAAGAATTCTGGTCTTTTCTTCTTTAACCCCCAACTGAAACTCTCCCAGGGCAGGGCGTTTTTTTTGCGGGTTTACGGCGCCAAGAAGCCCGTCTTCCCTGAATCCCCCCCTCCCTCTTTTTTACTCGGCGCTCCTCCCCTCTTTCATTCTTCTTATCCTTTTGGCGACCATGAACCCCCCAGCGGGCGGCTTTCTTTCCCTGAGTCGCTCCCTTTAGTTTCTTGCTCGGGTGACTTCTATCGTCGGGCCGTTCCCTTTTGTACGCTTGATCCGACCGATATCTCTTTTCATCACTTTTTTTAGAGATCTTCCGGATCCAGCGACACCCGCTTGATTTTTTTTCGTTTTTTCCTGATTTCCCAGTCCCCTCTACGACCGCGGTCCCAGATTAGACTTTGAACTCCCCCCAACTTTTTCTTCTCCTTTGCACAGGCATGCCTCCCTTTTGTGTAGCGACTCTGTTGGAAAATCTAGGCCTTTGGACTCCCGTTTTTTCGTGGGTCCGAGTCACAGTCCGAGAATCTCATTTTCAAAGTTTTTCCCCACAGTGACGGGAAGTAGCACGCACCTTTAGTTTCTTTCGGGTTTCTCAGGACCCTGGGTTGTTCCTGCTTTTGCCAACCAATCTGTATAGAGTAAATTGCTTTTTTTTTCGGGGCTTTTTCCCCCCAATGGTCCCCCGGGAAATAGAAAGCTTCCTCTCCCTTCGTTCCTGGTTCTCTCGGCCCGGCTGCTCCCCCCCCTTTTTATAAGGGCATGCCAATTGCATTGACTCTCCTTTAGAAGGACTGATTTCGGCCCCTGTTGTCTTTCCTTCTGCTTCCCCTGATCTCGGAAATCTTTTCTCTTCTCCTGCACCGCGGAGTTTACCGCTGTTTTTTTTTCCCTGATCAAGTCGGCGTGTCGGCGGCCAGTTTTTTCCATGTTTTTACCGTCCGTCATCTCTGTTTTCAGATGGAGACCAGGCTTCTTTCGTTTTTGGCCTTCAGTTACATTTTCTCGCGCGGCGGCCCCGTCTTTTCTGGAGGAGTTGCTTTGTTTTTAATTTTTCCGTTCTCTTCCATTCCCCCAGAACATGCTAGCTATTTTTTTTCTGAAAACACGGTCACTCTACCTGGGCCAAGTCCTGGGATTCCGACTTCCCCCCTCCCCACCTCCCTATCTGAGAAAGTATAAGACAACCCCAGCTCCCCCTGAACTAATGAGCAGGCCTGTCTCCTTTTTTTTCTAAATGGCTTTCCCTTTGGGCCCTCTGACCCCCAAATCCCTTGCCAATGGCCCCTCTCTTTCAACTTTCTCAGAGGATCTGTTAGAATACCTCCAGCCCGGAATACCCCCTGTGACCCTGAGAACTTCACAAATTTTTCTTTTTGTAGACTTGCTTTCCGCAGGATTTTGACTTTTCTGACCTTTTTTTTATTTTCCCTAAGGTTTCTGGAAGCTGACCTGAGTTTTTTTTTTTTCTAAATGCCAGATCCCGCTTCTCCACACTCTGGGTTACAACAAGTAAATGTTCGGAGGCAAATGAAAAAAATGTCCCCCGGGATCTTTCTTAGCCCTCTGGAAGACCCCCCCCCCCCTCCGACCTTTGTTGGATGATATAGTACTCCCATCTACTTTTCGCGTCACTTCTTCTTTAGCATTTCTCTCGTCGCTTCCCTAGGCCCTTTTTCCTCCCTCTTCCCTAAAGAAATTGCCTCTTTTGTTTTCCCCCGTCCCCCTGTTGCATTCTGGCCGTCACTTCCTTCTTCAAGCATCTCCGAGAAGACCTTGTTCCCTCCCTCTTTATAACTTATAAGCAAGCCATTTCCTTTTTCCCGACATCCTTTCTCCCCCCCCCTGAGGCTGCCCCGACCACCAAACGCACCTTTTCCTTGCAATTTGCCGGGGAAAAGTATCCTTTCCTTTTTTAAGTCCCCCCCTCCTCCGAACCCGTAAAAAAAAATCCCTTACCTCCCTTTTCCCAAAGGAAACCTCATCGCGCCTGATCATCTTTGGCTTTCGATTCCCCTCATGGAGATGAGTAAGCATTGCGGTTGTACGTTTTCCCCTCCCTCTCGCCTCCCCCCCCTCCCTCAGCCTTCTAATGCGGCGTAGTTTAACTTCTTTTTGACGCGCTCAAGTATTAGGCGATCCGGGCTGTTTGAGAAGTATTAGGCCCATTTTTTTGACCCGGAGGGAATAGTTCTTCCTTCCCTTTCCCCGCCCGCTTCCAAAAGCACAGTCTTGAGCACCATCGCTATTACCCCCCGGCTAGGCGGCTTGCTAGTTTTCAGGAATTCGTTTCGGTCTCCTATCTCTTCCCTGGTTTTTTTCTCAGATTAGTCATACCGAACTTCGCCATCTTTAAATCCGTCCCGTGGTGACCCCCGCTATTTTTTTTGGTCACGAAGAGTTTTTTTTTTCCTTTGCTCCCTGTTTGAGGAATTTTACTTTTTCTTTAGATCCTTCCTAATTCCCTTTTTTCACAGACCCCGTACATTCTTCCCCGTTTTACCCTACTCGTGAAAGTTCTGGACCCAATACTCCCCCCAGTCCCCTTTCTGAGCGAGCTGTCGAGATCCAAATCTTTGTCCGAGCATGTCCCCCCCTAGAAGCCCTCAGGTCATGTAATGGTTTCCCTTACGCTTCATGCGGCGATTTGTTCTTTTATGGTTTTTCTTCTTTTTGTCTTAGGGGCTCTTCCGGGGGATTGGTCCCCTAAAGCGACAGCCCTTTTTTTGGCGCGGGGAGGATGATGGTCCCGGGCGGGTTTGTTTTTCAGCTCTTTTGATGGCCTTGTCTTACTATTCTTCTGGCACAGGTTGGCTTTCTCTTCTTCCCTCCCCTGAAGTTTCCCCGGGAGTCCCTTCCGCTGTCTAACCCCACTTCGGACCGGGCCCCTTTGAATTTTTTTTTTTCGAATCTCAGGAAGGTAAGGGAGTCTTTTCGGGAAGCTTTCGTCTTCCCCCTTCGAGCAGAAGGGAAGAGAGGCCTTTGACGTTTTCCTATTTCAGGTTCCTCACTGTCGGCGTTTGAGGCAAGATTTGTGAACCTTTTTTTTCTGCCGAACCTTATTCCTTTGTTTCATCTTGTAAGAATCCTGGATTTCCCCCTTCTATGATGTGGCCCAGTCTGTTACGAGAGTCTGGTTATTTTTTTTTTCATTTTTGGCAGAGTACATTCCCTCCTTTTGGAGCCGGGTGTTACTATCCAGATGTATCTTCAGTTGAACTTTCATTGGGCGAAATCCCTCCGCCTTCTCCTTTTTCAGATCCCTTCCCGAAATTTATCGAAGAGTATATCTTTACTCGCCCGTCTTTGACCGATAGCCCTTTTGGCTTTTACCGATGGTGAAGCCTCATCCCCCTGTCTGAAAAGGTCTTGTTTTTCCCGGTCCCCTCCTAAGGTAAGTTTTCTTTTAGACCTTGTCGCCCTTTCCCCCCCCCTTCAGTGTGGTCGTGTTTTCCTGTAGTGCCCTGGAAAGAGTAGCCCTGGCCTTTATCTAAACCCGGTTTAGTACTGGTCCTTACGACCTATTCTTTTTCTCCTTCCATGTTTTGACCTGGCGCCGTGGCTCTCCCGTCAGCAGGATAAAGAAGCTACCCGTTTCTTCTCTCCCTCCAGCCGATCGATTTCCTGTTTAAGACCCCTTCTGAGCACGAAGGGAGCTCCTCCCGATTCCTGGCGTAGTGGTTCGTCCTTCTGCCCTTTCTTTTCCCCTCGCCCTGGCCGTCCTTTTTCCCGTCCTTCTTTTTTCCTCTTTCCCCTACTGTCACGCGATCGATGGGCTTCCCCTCTACTCCTCTTTTAATCTCGCTTTTTTTGTTTTGACACCTTTGGTACGTACAACCCCGCATTGTCGCCTCACGGATCGGCCTTCCCTCACCCCCCCCTCCCCCTTTAGTCCGTCGGGGCTTTTATTTTCAGCGAACTAATTTTCCCTCATTTTTTTTAGTTCTTCTTTCCTTTTTTTTTCCAGGGGGTTTTCCACCCTTGAACTCTAACACCAATTTTTCTTTCCCAGGTAAATGGTAACATTGAGACTGCCACATCCCTTTCAACCCCCCCCCCCCCCCCTGTGTTTCCTGAGAAAGGGTTTTTCCCTCTTCCGGTGTCGGAGATTTTTTTTTTTTATTTTTTTTCGCACTTCACCTGCTCTTTGCTTCTTTAGTTTCTGAATGGGCGCCGCCCCCGCCCTCCTTCCTTGCCGCCCGAGAAGAGTTGGAAAACGCTGGCCTTTTAAGAAGCCTGCACTCCACTTCGCATTTTTTTTGGTGACCATTACCTCAAAGGGAGTTGGATTTCCTCCCCCTGTAGATTTCTCGGTCTCCCGGGACGGCTCCTTCGGTTCTACCCTCACCCACTCTTTTTCCTTTTTTTTGCCGT
>Ga0179593_1378588_pt1 | contig 12158 bp, 15 predicted proteins | sample CZODoug2_1_08_16_FD_185931 | JGI IMG/M metagenome (GOLD analysis project Ga0179593, IMG submission 185931) | Vadose zone soil fungal communities from Angelo Coast Range Reserve, California, USA - CZODoug2_1_08_16fungal (PacBio error correction) | ecosystem: Environmental > Terrestrial > Soil >... | reverse complement strand
CATCGCCGTGAACCAACGCGGTGCATTATCCCCCCCCTTTCCCCTGCCCAAACCCGGCTACCAGTTCCCTCAGGACGGGTTTCAATCGGCCTTGTGCCCTCCCTGCTGTTTTTTTTCCGTCATGAGTTGCTTAAATTTTCCTTTTTTTTTCTTCCCCCCCTCCTGACTCCTACTCAATTTTCTTTCATCTCTTTTTTCAGGACTTAATGAACCCCTTGACCCTCCTCAACGGCTGTTTTGCCCCCCGTCCCCCCGTGTACACCGTTCCCCCCCCTCGCCGGCGAGTTTCGTCAGGGGGCGGGAAGTTTTTGCAGACTTTTTCCCCCTCTCCCTTGGCGGACCCCCCCGGGTTCTATTGACGGTAGGACTTTCAAATCCACTTTCAGTGAAAATTTTTTTGATTTTTTTTGACACCCCCACCTCCGTTGTTTTAGAAATTTCTTTGGCCACTTTCTCACCTCATTTCTCGCCCGTTAGGCTGTTTCATTTTTTTTCCCCTAGTTATATCCTGACCATTTACCGGGGTATTCTCTTCCCCCCAGTCGTGGCTTGATTTGGTGGCCCGTGTCGTTCATCCCTCCCTTTTTGTTTTTTTTTGTAAGGCCTTTGCCCACCTGTGGAAAGTTTTTTCCCCTCGGGCTCTTTTGCACTGATTGCACGATTGTCGCCTTTTTTTTTCAGCCGCCCCCATCTTTTTTGCGTCCCCCGCGTGGTTTGCCTTTTCTGAGCTTGGGTCCGAACCATTAGACCCCCCTCTTGCCCCTTATCGTTCCGACGGGGATTAGTGTCCTCTTTTTTTTCGGTTCCGGCAAAAGTTTTCCCCCCCTGGACTATGTTCGCCCGTGCTCCTCCACACCCGCCCCCCAAACCGGGTTGAATTCTGTTAATTTCCCACCTTTTTCAAGGTTTTGTTTTTCCCATTGGTTACGTTTCCCCCCTCTCTAACGTCTCCCGCACCCGAATACTTTCGAGTCCGTCATCGGCCAGTTTATCAGCCCCGCGTGATCAAGACATTTTTGTCACCATTTTGCATGGCCTTCCCCCCGTTTAATTTCATGTTCTGTTCCACCCTCGACGAGGTAATCCCTTCTTTTCTTGACGTGCCGTGTAGACGGGGCTCCGCCAGCATTGGGGCAGACGTACGGTCTTTTTACAAAGTTCGTCTTTTCCCTTTTTTCCTGTCATGTTTGCTTTTCAATCCCCTCATTTTTCAGTGATGTAGTGACATAACCTTCGTCAATTGCGCCCTCGATTTACGCCCATTGGAGGCCCTTCACCCTTTCCGGAGTACCCGTACTTGGCCCTTCCGTGTGGCTCTCGGTAAAGTCCCCTTCTGGCCCCCAATTGAAACTAGTCACGTTTCTTTCTCCCTCAGTGAAGGCCCCCTTTTTCTTGTCCCCTTTGTTTTCTGCCGCAGAACTTTGGCGACTTTGGTCCACTGCCTGACGCTTCCGGATGTTGCGCCCTCATTTTCGTCGGGGCGAAGCTTCCAAGCCCCCCCCTCCTCCCTCTCTCCCCCATTGTTGAGAACAACCTTCGTCACTTCCGGGACGTTTTTACCCCCTCCTCCTCGCAGTTTTTCCACGTTCAATTTTGGTCCTTCCCTTGCTTTCCTGTACCCGTTGAGGCTCTTCGCCATTAGAAAATCCGCGTTCTAAAACAGCTGCCGATCGTGTCGAAGTCACAGGTTTCAGAGTACCCCCCTCGCCCGCCCCCTGAGAGTATTTTTACTGTCTTGTGTTCCCGTTTGCGCCTCCCCCAACAACACCGAGTTCCCCATGTTTTTCCACCCCCCAGGTCAGGAGGGAAGATTCGCTGTTTTGATGACCATCTTGCCGGTCGTTCCCCTTTTCCGGTCAAGTGCCTTTGTGATACTCCTCTTTTTTATTTATGCACTCCACATGACAACTTTTTTTTATATCTCCCTTTCTTGTCTCGAGATTTTTCCCCCACGGTGGCTGACTTTCGCTACACTTTCATTCGCGATCTCCCTCGTCCCAGTTTGGCTCTGATTCGGCACCCCCCCCCTTTCCCTCTTTCCCTGACTGCTTCGTTGAGTCCAGCAGTGTGCTTTAGTCATCTCCTCTGGCGCGGTGTAAAGTTTTTCTCCTTGTGATTTTCGTTTTCAAGCATTATTCCTCTTTTTCCCCCCCTTTGTTGGTTTTTTGTTCTTCCTTCGTCCTTTAAGGATCTTTTTGTCGCCTACCCCCCCTTTTACCGCGCGCTGATCCTTGACCAAGGTTTCTACGTCACACCCGTTTAGTTCCCATCCACCCCCTCCCCGTGTTTTGCCCACATAACACGGAAAGTTGCCTTTTTTCTCTGAGCTGGGCTCTTTCTTGAAGTTTCGTTCAACTTCGCGACTTTTTTTTTTCACCGGTCTAATCCCCCTTACATCGCTTCCTCAGGGCCTGTGTTGTGGTTTTGTTCCCCATACCCAGGGTTTTTTTTTTTTTTTTGCCACCTCCTCTCTTTCCGTCCTTTCCAAGACTTTTTTTTTGCTCCAAACGCGAAGATCTACTCCCTTTTGCCGACCTTTTCCGGTTGAATTGCTTTCCGGTGTTTCTTTTCTTTGCCCCACCCAAAGTCCCCCCTTTCCCCTGCTTGGTTCTTGTTGTCCCTGTAGACCCTTTGAGATTTTCTTCCCTTCCCCGATCCGCCGTGGCCCGAAGTGATGTTTCGTTCGGTGCTTTCTCCCCTTTTTCCCTCAGTCAGAATCATTTACTCTCAATCGGTTAGTTCGAACCTTTGCGTGACCTGATGCATGTTTCTCTTTTCCCCCCTTTAGTGCGATTGTTTCCCCCAATTGAGAGAGATGTGCTTCGTGGTGCTTGGTTAGCTTCGGGCCTGAACCCTTCCTTCTTCGAGAAGGACCCTATGTTTTTAGTCTCTTTTTTTAATTAGCCCGTCGGTGCTGCTGTTCTTTCCTCCTGTTTGCCAATGAAGTTTTTCCATGGGTACCTTTTCCTTCCTTCTTCACAGGTATTTCCTCCCAGTTACGTTGATCGTGCCGGTTGTCATGGTTTCTTTACTTTCCCCGTCCAGGTCGCAGCCCCGGCATCGACACTTTCTCCCCTTTTTTTCGCAATTCCCTTCACTGAGGACTCTTCCCCCCTGAAGCAAGTTCTTTCCCTCTTCCCATTTTAAGGCTCCTTCCTCCTGTATGCAGTTCCCCCCTTCCTTCGGCCTTTGTCGGTGCCCCTTTTTCCTCCAGCTTTTCTTTTTTGTTGAAATACTGACCTTTTGCTTCCCCCCCTTTTCCGTATCGGTTTGAGTTCCTTTTCCCACTTGTGAACTACCTTCTGTTCTTTTTTGAACCGTTTTAGAATTTTTTTTCGTTCCAACGACGGCGTCCTTCCTCTCTTTCTCCCCGGGTTAGAGCGTGATTTAAACTGGTCATTTTCTTCCCCCCGTTCTGAGGGGGGCCCCGATTGTCACCCTTGGGCCTTTTTAAGCGACTCCTCCCACCTTTTTTGTATTGGACTGTGGTCCCCAGCTGTCGTTAGAATTTTTTTAGGTTGTGAATTTGCTGCAACACATGTTTCAGATGAGTTTCCGTTGGTTCTGCCCTTCTTAGAAGGACATCTTTGCTTGAGGATTTTGGTTTTTTTTCGCTCTAGTTAGTTTTTTTCCGACGTCTCATTGTTTGCGCTGAAGTTCTGAAAGCTTTCGCCCTCCCTTTGACTCGTCCTCCCTTGTACGGGGTTTTTTGCACTTTTTCGCTCCTGTTCTTAGCTGATTTTTCGCCTTTGGGCTCCGTTTTTCTGCCTCCTGGGTGTGCACTACCTCTTTTTTTTTTGCAGAGAATGGTGACCCGACGTTTTCTTTTTTTCAATCGTCTCCCGCCGTCTAATCTGTGGCCGACGTTAATGGCGACGGCATTTTGAATATTCTTCCTTTCGGAAAGTTATTCACCATTGAACCTCCCCCCCCCTTTACCCAAGTTTTCCCTAAGTTTGCTTCTTTGTGGGGTTTCCCGTTGTTTTGGCACCGGAATGTACTTCTTTTTCTGAAGTTCTGGCCCTCTGAAGGGTCCCCCCCCCTTTTTCCTTTTTATGGGAAGTTTCATTAATTTCCCCTTCCCCTGCTTTGAGGGAGTTTTTTCGGGTTGCTTTTTACCTGCGTTACCACCTTCCTCTTTTCTTCTTGGGGGAGCGCATTTCCCCCTGGATCTTTTTGCCTTCCCTTCCAGAAATTGGTAGCTTTTTTTAAGTCTTCTGCAGTCTTTCTTTCATGACGGTTAGTTACCCCTTTATCGTTTTATATCGCTTTCTCTTCCTTTTCATGTAATAAGTTTGTTTTGTTGTTCTTAGAGGAGACCCCCCCTCATTCCTCCGATCGTTTTCCACGGCGACGGGCATTGCCAATTCCCCTTCCTCCCATTTTTTTAAAATTCTCCGTCTCTTTTTTTCTGACATTCTAGGCCCTTGTGAAACTCTCCCCCCCCGCACCTCCAACCATTGGTCCCCTTTTTCTTTCTCGAATTACGCGACCCCTTCCCTTTTACCCAACTCCTCCCCCCTCCTCATTCTTTCCTTTTTCAAACCTTTAAGCCCAGTACTTTTCCGCGACAGTTGGCCCATTAAACTTGCCTGCCCCACACTTCGGATTGGGACCTTTCACCTCCTAAGATAGATTTTGGACTGACCGTTTTTCTTACCCTTAGGCCTTGCTTACCGTTTTTGACGGTGTTTTTCCTTTTTTTCCAAAAATCCAGGCATTCTTTATGCTTCCCACTCCCTTCTTCGCCCGAATTTCCAAGCGTTCAGCTGACAGTTGCTTCCCTTCCCCCCCCCCGTTCTGGGTTTCCACCAACTTTTTTTTTTTTGCCCCAGGAGTCCTGCACCCAGTGATTGCGGCTCCTCCCCGGTTCTTAGTTATGCCACACTTTCCCATCGAGAAACGCGGACCCCTCTTTGCACCCCCCCCCCCCACGCTGCTGATTATTAACTTTTTTTCCCATTTTTCCCGGTTTAATGCGCCCTCTCCCTTTCGCCCCGTTCCTTTTCTCGATTGCCTGTACCCAATTCCTGCACCCTCTGGGTATCCTACTTCTTCTCTTTTTTTTTTTTCCCGCAGGCATGAATATTAAGGTTTTTTCCCTCCCCCCCCCCCCAAAGGTTAAAAGTGTCACCCCGCTGTTCGGAACTTTTTTGTTGCAGGCACAGCACAACCCCTTTTGAGTCTCGTGGCTCCCCCCCCCCCCTCCCCTGGTTGAACGATTTGGTTCCTTTCTCCTGTTTCCGGATCCCGCGAATCCTATGTTGACCAGGGCGGCTCTGCAGATTCCTTGGAGTGCAGGGGCCGAGTGCTACAACCAGTCAAACCCCCGCCTTCCAAAATGGTTTGACCTCATTTTCTAGTGGAGTTTCTTCTCCCCCTTCCGGCTCGTTTTCCTGTTTGTTCTTTTTCCAAGTCCGGTTGGACGCGCGGCTGAAGCGTTTGCCGCCTTCCTTTTCTGCCTCGTCCCTTCTTCAGTTTTTTTCCTTGCACCCTTCCTATTATTGAAGAGTTTTGCCCTTCTTGCTGAGTCCCCTCTGACTCACGGGACCATTTCCACTTCAGGCCCTGGCGGGACCGTTTTGCGGCTTCCCCAGATACGTCCCCTTGTCCTCTCCTCGGAGTTCTTACAATCTTTCCCCGTTTGGCTTACATGAAAGTCGGCATACTGGCCAGCCGTGAACTGTCTGTGGTACACCAGTTTTCCTTCTCCTTCCCGTTCCTGGTCGGAAGTTCCCCCCCGTGCCGCACGGTTTCCCTTGACCTCCTTCCCCCTCCTTGTTGATCGGGCTAAACGGCCCTCCCCCCCGCCAGGCACCCTCGAGGTTACCTTGGAAGAAACAACCCCTCCTCATCTTTCCCCCCTCCCCTGCGGAGGATTTTCAAGTCTCCAGTTAGGTGATTCTCCTCTACTGTTCTTTTGTAGGGTGCTTGCCTTTCTAGAAACGGTCCCCTTTTTGCCACGAGCTCATAACCGAGTCTTGTCTTCGGAATCCCAACCGAAAGGCTTGGTTTAAGCGGGTCCGGAGTCCGAACAATTTCGTACTTACTTGTGCCAGTCAAGTCACCCCCCCCCCCCCTCTGTAAATTTACTTTTCACCGTTTTTTCTTTCCTTCGTTTTGTGGTGATTTCTTAGATTGACACCTCTTTTGGTTCGGTTTCTCTTTTCTTTTCAGGTAGGTGATCCCCCCCACGCTTTCCCCCCCTGTTTCTTTTTTTGTAAGTGACAGCCCTGTTTTTTCCCCTTTTCAGGGTTAATCTGGCTGACTCAGTTCTTTGCTTTACAGAGTGACCTTTTTTCCCCCCCTGCTTGAGATGCCTGTTGCCCGCCCCCCCCTTCCGGAAAAGCTAATTTCTTGCGGGCCCTTTTCTTTTAGACCACCGCTTCGGGACCCCAGCCTTGACCTTTAGATACCCCCCTTTCTCCCTCTATTTTTACGCCGCGTTTTCTCCTTGTAGGACAGAGGCTTCAATTTTTCAGTTCTTTCTATTTCTCCCTCTCATACCTCCACTGTGTTGTCTCCCTTTCCCCTTTTTTCCGATAATCTTAGATGATAATTCCTTGCTTTCCCCAACTCCCCCTCGGGGTAGATTCGAGTCTTGTTTTTCTTACCGTCTGTCCCTGGCCCCTGGTCTTGTCCCCTTTTTCTTCATTCATGAGAGGGGAGATTGTATGAGGATTGTGTGATAAAAGGCGTTGTCCCCCCCCCGTTCCCCTGGAAAAGAACGTAGCGATTTTACCTTCCCCCTGTGCAGTTTGATGGATACACTTTCCCTCGGTCGTATGGTAACACTTGATGCTTCCTTTAACCCTTGTTAAGACCGGTCAAGATTTCTCAACCCCCAACTGTGGAGTTACCAACAGACTTACGCCCCTTTTGTAAGATTTGACCTACGGTTTTTTTTTTTGTGAGGACCTTTCATACCTTTCGTCTCTGTTTTTGTGCCAGTACCTGGTTTCCTTTTTATTTTTTTCCTTATGAAATGATTCGTCTTTTCGTCCGTGGGTTTGAAATTTTCAGTCACCTATACCCCCCACCGTAAGTTTCAAATAATAGCGGCTGGTCGTTCCGTCCTTTGCCCTTTTTCTTCTTTGAACTGAGAGTCGTTCCCCTTTGATTGCTTTTGTTTTTCGTACAATTTTCTCTCACTTTCTTCTTTTGTGGAGTTTTCGGGCCCGTTTCCCCCCCCCCCCTTCGGTAGAGCGCCAGTGAGGTTTTTCCCTTTTAAAGTTTTGCTTTTTCTCCCAGCACTTGTGAACCCATCTTTCGTCCAATACCGTCTCCTTTTCCTGGCAAGTCCTTACCCCCAAGTCGCCCACGTAGCATAGGCCGGTTTCTTGATATTACCTCCCCGCCCTTTTCTCCGTCCACCTTAGATCAATTTTTCTTGTCGTTTTATGCATTATTTTCTCCACCTCCCTTCTAGGAATTGAAGTCGTCGCTGCTTCCCAGTTAGGATGCCTGCTGACTGGATGCGCCCCCACCGTTACGGTCTTTTTCGCTTCGTCCGAGACTGTGCCTTTGCTGTCCCTCCGACGCGCTATGTTGGAGCATACCACAATGCAAACCCCGGTTGGCCCCCCGTGGAGCTTTTTTTCTTTTCGATGCTTACCTGGCTGCCGGATTTGTCTGGACCCCTTGATTTCGTGGAGGTAATAACAGGTCAGTTCCCCCAGTGAAACGCCCTTCAGCACCCCCCTTCGGTTCCCCACCTCGGTGGTCAGCGACGACCTTCCACCCACCCTTGGCGTGGTCATTTGTTCGGGGCCGACCTTTTGGTACTTTTTTGACAACCCAATGCCATGAGTATAAGGCTTCCTTCTATGTGATGGTTCGTCATGGTCCGAATCGATTGTCTTAGTTCGAAGGGTGACCTTGTGCGTTGCCAACAGCCCCCTACGTCCGCCCGTTCAGCGTTCACGGAGTGCTTTTCGCACGAGTAGGTTTCGGTATCGGTGAGACCAGCCCCTTTGCCTGTGCTATCTACGTTTTCCTTCCCAGAGTTTTCTGTATTGACATTTTTCCTGTCGGGTTTCGCCTTTTCGGCTTCTAGAGCACTTTTTCGTAACGTTCCGACCGTGTTCCTGTTCACTTTTTTCTGTGCCCCCTTTTGACACAATTTTTTCCCCACGAACACGTCATCCCTTGTCCTCGGTGGCTCGGTTCCGGGCCCCTCTTTTAAGCGGATTTGCGTCGTTTGACTTCGCTCCGGTTTTGGGCCGTTTTTGGAGCGTAAGACTTAATTCCGACCGCTTAATTTAGCAGTTTCCAGTTTGGGTGGAAACGTAACTTTTGCGACCCACCGTGGAGAGTTTTTTTGCCGTTCGTTCAAAAGGCGGTGATCTGGGGAATAGGATTCAGAATTTCTCCTGGAAATTTTGGGAGCAGTGTTTTATTCGATCCTGTCCCCGTGTTAAGCTGAGTTTTTGCATGCAGACCTATCTATATTCAAGTGTTCGTTGTTTCTAGCCATCCCAGGATCTTTTCACGACCGGAGCATTGATACAAATGGCTTCAGTTTTTTTTCCCTTTATTCGAAGCTTGAGGTCACACAGGCCTCTGCGTACGAACCCCATTTTTCGTTTCCCTTTTTCGGAATTCTCGACCCCCTGGCCTTTCCACGACTCCGTACTCAGAGGAGGTCTAATATTTGGATTACTTGACTGCAAGTTTCCATCCCACACGGACTTGCGAGTTCTTTCCCGTTTTTTCCCGACGGGCCTAGCTTACAAGGCGGGGCGTTGACCCGAGCTCCTCCACCTTTTTTTACCCGGTATTTTTTCCCATTTGTTCTTGTGCATGTGCATAAAACTGGCCCCCCCCCAGTTTTTATGAAGTTTCCTTTTTTTCTGCCAGGGTTCCGGTCGCCCTTAAGTCTAAGCGTTTTCCTCGATATTTTTTTTCCCTGACTCCGGACATGTTTTTGTTCCAACAAACCGCACCAGATTACCCTTTGGAACCCGGAGGTCGAGTGCAGATGGAAGTTTAGGCGCAACATCATGCCCTGTCTCACTGAGACTTAGGCCACGCGTTCACAGTGCCGTGGTCGCTTTGGCACCTGCAGGCTTTCCCAGGCGGTTTCATGGCCTCCCAACCCTTTTCCTTTTTGCCCCTTTCCTGATTCTGACCGTCGGACACCATCCGCACCCCATATGCCGTGATAGCGGCGAACGCCCCCTGGACTATCTGTTCGCCACCGCACCCAGGACCTTTTCGTCCCCCGCTGGCAGCCCCCCACACACTTGTTTTCGCGGGTTTGACCCCATAGGGTCCCGACGGTTTGACTGGTCCGCACTTGGACCTTTTTTCCGCACCTCTTTGCCAGGGTGCAGAGCCTCTCTGGCAGTCCGCAAATACTTATCCCCCCCCCCCACCGTCCCCCGAGAACCTTTCTTTTTTTTTGTGGGTGACGTTCCAAGCCGGTAGTTAGTTCAGGTATTATTTTTTTCCCACACCAGCATCTGTTCCCAGCGTCTTTTATTTTTCCCCCCTCCCCAAGGATGAGAGCGACGCCACGATGTCCCCGGCCCGTCTTGCGCTGTTACGTCATCTTCCCCACCTTGATGGTCAAGCAGCTGGTCCGGGACTTCCGCTCGCCGTTCCGACATAGGAGAAAGCTTAAGTCGTTTTTCCCAACGGTTCTTTGAGTTTGTCCCTGGCGAAGTGTAGGATTTCTGCTCCGTCAGTGAATACTCCTTTTCCAGTCCTCCCCCACACAGTTTGATGCTTGGAAGCTGACTGTCCCCTCTCCGGTAGGGTACATTAAGCAGTGTTTTTTTATGGCCCCCCGTTGCTTCCAGCAGAACTGCCTTCCTTTCCCCCCCCCTCTCTTTTTTGATGATGTTTATTTCTTTTTCTTTTCTTTACTTTGGGTGATCGGGTCCGACAAGTTTTCCCACCCCCTGAAACATCCGTTAGGACATTTTTATCACCCATCGCACTACAGTTTTGCGTCCCCCAGCGCAGCGTAATGCCCCCAGTTCGGTCTTTCCCCCCTCACGGACGTTCTGTGTGGATGATCTAGTTTGCCACTTTCAAAGTCCACGTCCGTCTCTCCCCCCCATTCCCGTGGCGGCGCTTAGGCGAACTGACTTCTTTCTTTTGTCCCCTCCTAAACGCTAAACTTCAACTCCCTTTGTGGGTCTCGCAGCAACCCAAACCCTGATTTAAAATTTTTCCTTTCCCCCCCCGGTTTGTTCAGTCGGTCGAATTTCTCCCGAGTTTTCAGAATCTTGGGCCGTTTTTCCCTCCCCTTTTAGTATTCCTTCCTTGTTTGTTTCCCTCCCCCGGTTTAGCTAGTGGTTATGTCAACAGTTCATCCCACTTTACCCTGACGTACTCTTCAGTTTATTTTGGCTGGTCATGAGAAGATGCCCGGATTCAGTATTTTCTCTCCCCTCTTGCACCAATTCCTCCCAATCCCTTTGATTTAGGCCGATGGCCTTGCTGATGGCTCACCCTACGTGCCGGTGTCCCTTCCGTGTGCAATAATCGATTTCTCGCGTCCCGGGTGTTGCCTTTTCTTGCCGCCGAGGGTTCGATCAGCTTTCTCCATTTTTTTATTTTCCTTTTCTCCCCCCTCCGTTTGTTTTTTCTCTCCAGGACTATCATCTTTTTTCGTCCCAGTTTCCACGTCTAAAGAGCAGAATACGAGTTTCTTGGCTACTCTCCCCCTTGGCGCCGAACGCGTTTGTCTAGTTTACTTGGGGTCCCTCCTGAATTGGTTCCCCCCCCCCTCGTTTTGTCCTCTCTCGGCATGTAGGTTCCTCTTTTCACAGCAGTTGTTCCTTGTATCTAGCAAGAAACACTTTCGTCCTCCAATTGTTGTCATTTTGGGCCGTTACCACAAACCCCAGAGCTTTAAAGTGTCTCCCCACCCCTACTTTATTCCTGACCCCAAGTTGCACCTTGCCGGACAATGGTATCAAACGATGACTAGTCAGCCCCTGCATTCGTTTCCTGTCACACTCAAATTACTTTGTGGTTGGCGCGGTCCCCCCGTCATTATCTTGAGTTTTTCCCTTCGTTTTTTTGATTATCTCCTTTTGTGACTCTCTTCCCTTTCTTTTTTTTTGACTCGTGTGCTTTTTTCACGGTTCGGAAAAGCTCCTTACTTAATCCTTCTATGGTCGTTTTTTCCCCCCTTGGTTCAGTTTCGTGTTTGGTCTATTTTCTGAGTGCGTGTGTGCTCAGTTTCCCACCCTGGTATCGACTGTTGCTGCGTTTGGTGCTGGGTATCTTTTTTCCCATCCCCTTCGTTTTCTCCCTTGCGAAGTTTTTGGGCGGTTTGACTTCTCCCGTTCCGTTATTTTCCTCATAGTTTTTTGTTCCATCAGTTTCCCCTTCCCTACAGCGGTTACAGGTAGATTTACAAGCTTTTACCTTTTCCCCTCCTTCTGTCCTTTCTTCTGTACCAGACCACCGCCGGCACCTGGCTCGTACACTGCGATTGCAAATTCCCCCGCCTTGTTTGGACAGTTCTTTTTCATGAATTTTGTTCTCGATGTTCCCGCAGTGCCGACGACTGTTGGATGCGCAAACCTGTATCGACGGCCGGTGTTGCTCCTTTCAATGCATTGATGTTACTCACCGACCTTCATGATGTTCTTCTGTTTTGAGAAGACACTGACCCTGGTAGGTTTTGCACACTTTTTGGACTGCTGTTTGCCCTGGTCAGCCCCCTTTTGAGTTTCCTTTTGGTTTCCTTTGGGTCTGACGACGTCGTTTCACCAGGGTCCAGTTCTGGAAGTTGCGTTGGCGGGTCCCCCCTTTCATCCGTTTTCCCTGAATCACCAAGTGTGGCGTGTTGAGTGTGACCCTCGGTCCTGGTGAAAATGTGCTTCAACCTGTTGAGTTATTTTTCCTTCCCGTAGGGACCCTTCTCTTTGTCTTCTTTGCGCCGGTCCATTCCGTTTGGCCCCCCCTTCTGCGCAGCTTTGTGCGGCTTTTTACCGCCGATTGCCCTCCTCGCGTGACTTTGTTGGCCGCCCTCGTCCTCGTTTCGCCTCTCCTATTTGCTGCGGCCGCCTCCTGTTTTGAAGGGACAAGTTGTTTCCCGGTTTTGAAGCATTCTTGATTTTGGGTCTTGCCCTGCTTCTTTTGATGTTGAATCTTGTCTGGAGGTGTTTCAAGTCTTGGTCCTACCCTTGCGTACC
>Ga0179593_1240425_pt1 | contig 12158 bp, 12 predicted proteins | sample CZODoug2_1_08_16_FD_185931 | JGI IMG/M metagenome (GOLD analysis project Ga0179593, IMG submission 185931) | Vadose zone soil fungal communities from Angelo Coast Range Reserve, California, USA - CZODoug2_1_08_16fungal (PacBio error correction) | ecosystem: Environmental > Terrestrial > Soil >... | reverse complement strand
GGGGTATGAGTCGGCAAGTCCTTTCCTCTCCAGCATTGAGATCAGCCCTTTTCCCTCATTTATGTCTTTCCTCTTTTCTTCTTTTTCTTTTTTTATGTCAGGTGGGGGGATTCTGGGATTCTATTTATCCAGTCGGGAATCAGACTGTCTTTCTCCCTCGGACTCTCCTTTTGATTTTTATGTTACTGTATCCATTTTTTCTTGTTCCGTGAAGACAGGTAGGACCCTTCCTCTCCATGCACCCTTCGGACGACTAGTTCGCGCCATGGGCGGCGGTCGGGGATTCTCGGTCTGGAAGGCTTGAACCAGCTTGAGGTAGCTTCCTATCTCCCCCTCTTTTTCTTTTAGGATCTTCAGGTGATAGGAGTGAACGGCGCTGGGTCCTGTCCCTTTCCTCTCCTCAAATTTCCGTCTTCTTCCGATGATGTGTTGCAATCCTTTGGCTCTCTGCGTTGATCTGGTGGAGTATGAGCCGATTTTGTCCTGTTCCTTTGCTTTTCATTACTGCCCTAAAGAATTTTTGGTTTGGAATTTGAGACAAAAGGCCGTCAAGTGGAAATCCTTCCTCCCGCGTCTTCGTGCAGTTCATTTCCTTCAAACCCTTTTCTTTGCGCCGAGGTCCCCAGTGTCTCCCTTAATGGAAGAGTGTCTTATGTGATCCAGAGCAGTATAGGCCACTGTTTTATGCTATCCTGCCTTTTTTTCTGATCTCTTTTTTGGTGCTGACTGAGAGGGAGGTGAGTGAGGACGTGGGTGGTGAGAGAGGTCGCGGGAATCTTCCTCTTTTTCTCATCTGTGCTTTCTTCCCCTGTTTCCTGGTTTCCTTTGCGGGGACCTGATAGTTCCCGCCCTCCCGGGCGGGAGCGCTTTTCCGATCTTTTTCCATTCCCCTCGCCCCGCTGGTTTCTTTGCCCTTTTCGAGGGTGGAGAGAGAGGGGGGTTCGACGCAGGAGGATGTTCTTGTCGAGTTTTTTTTTGATTGTGTGAGGTTCCCCTGACCCCTTCCTCCCCCCTAATTAGATTTTCCGTAATTGATTTCCCCGGACCCGCCTGCTGCTCTTCCTTTCTTTTCCCGTCAGAATGAGCTGGCAACGGAGCGCCCCTCTCTCAGAGGGTTTTCCCTTTTTCTCGATTGATTTAAGTTAGGTGATTGATGGAGAAAGACCGAAGGCCTGAGGATTCCCCCCCCAGTCGAAGTCGTGTCTGTTCTCCTCCCTCTTTTTAACTTTTTTGGATGAGGGGAAGCGGTACTATTTCAGGGGACAGACGACAAACCCAAGCCATGCCTTTTCAATAGAACTGTAACCTCTTTTTACCCTTTCTTCCACGTCCTTTTGCTTTTGCATGCGGATGAAGAATGGTAGTTTCTCGACTTGCTTTTCCAGAGACCCACTGTAAAGGGTAGGCTCTCTTTTTCTCGTTTGCGTCTCCCTCTCTATATCGGGGGCTCGGTGCGGTGAGCGTTTGGTCCTCGTTTTAGCCGATGGTTGCCTCCCCTTGCCTCCTCTTTTTGTTTTTCGATGTGGCGGGCGGGGAAACGTAACCAGGCGGCCTTTTTTCTTTCTCTGTGAATTGGTTCCCAGTATTGGCCTAGAGCAGCAGGTCATTCCCTCTCCTTGCGAACCAGAGCCTCATTTGCCACCCATTTCTCAGTTGGTTTCCCCCTTTCTCTGATTTCCAAAGGAATGAGGAAGTTTCTCCCCTACCCCTTCCATGGACCCTTCTAGACATTCTACCCTCCTACCCTCGCCCCCACTCCATCCCAAAGCGCGGGAAACTTCCTCACCCCCCCTCCCCCCTTTGTTTTTTTGTTGTCGGCAACTAAGTGATCAGTCAATATAGGGAAGGTTCAGGGTGCTACCCTTTTTGGTTTGTTATCCGTGCACCTCCTTCTCCCCTTTACGGCCGCTTCGGTAGGCCCCTCCATCAGATTTCAGTTGGCCCGTGCCTAGTACTCATCTTCTCCCTCCCCCTTTTCTTCGAGTTCGCCACCCCTCCGCATGGTGGCGGCGGAGGCCGAGCAGGAGTTTTGGGAGGCCTCGTTTTCGCTTACCTTCTATGCTCTTTTTTGGGAAATTGTTGGTGCTGGCCAGGCCTTCGGCCATCCTCTTTTTTGGAAGCTGCTCTTCCTTTCAGGAGGCCTGTTCCTAGATCCTCCTCCCTTTTTTTTTTCTCTAGAGATGCTCCATTGCTGCAGTAAGCAATTCAGTGGCTAGTCCACCTCCCTGTCTTTTCTTGCCCTCCTTCTTCCCCCCCTTCACAACCAGGGCCCTAGACCTACTTCGGACGTCGAATTAAGATCTGATGACGTTACGCCCTGATATTAATAGCAACCTTCTCTTTGTTTCCCCTCCGAGATCTTCATTACGATGAGGAGAGAAACGGGCCACAGTCTCTTCGATTTCTGATTTTCCTCTTTTCGTGCCTTTTACTTCTGTAGTCATGGAGGATTACACCATGTATTGAGAGTTGCCTGACCTGGACATTATTGACGGGACCGGAGGCCGACCCCCATACCGTTCCCCCCCTTTTTCTCTTCTTTTCAGTTACGGTGTTTTCTTTGGCTTTGCTGAGGACATGAGGGTATATTTCCCGCAGATTTTTCCTCCTTTTCTTTTGAGTTTACCTCCCCTTCCGCTTCTGGTTATCGCTGTCAGGCTTGGACTGACGGAAACACCCCCCCTTTTTGGGTTGGAGAGCTGACTCTCGTTTCCTTTCATTTTTAGCTCTTTCCACCTGACAGGTGAAATACCAGTGATCGTACATGCTCCTTGTAAAGCCCCTCCCCTCAAGCTCCCCTCACAGATAACTCCAATTCCCTGTAGGATCTGATAACGCCCTGGCCCCCCACCACGATTCTTCTTCCCTTTTCCCTTGATATTTCTCCCCTCACAACCGCGACCCCCTTTTTTTGACCCCCCCAGTAAAAGTTTCCATTCCTGCTCAGAAAGGCAGTAGATACGCAGACGGCGGTCCCTTTCCTTTTACCTATCTTGCCCCTTTCTGCACGGAAATGTTTTGCGAGTTCCCAGATTGATTGGCCTTTCTGCAAGTATCCCCTTTTCTCCTTTTCCTTTTATTAAAAGCACCCTACTCGGAGGACGAGCATCTCTTCGACCTTCTTTCTCCCTTTTTCTTTCGCATCCATCTACCTTCTCACGCATCATCACGTTTTCCCACCCCGTTTCTTCTTCGACTTCCGTGTTCAGTCTAATTTCTCTCCCCTCTTAGGAGGTTTTTCTGCGCTGGAAGAGTTACCTAAAGTAAGGAACCTTTCCTTTGTAGCAGGTGTATAAGCACAGACATTTCAGCACCATCCCATCAACCTCCTGCGTCCCCTTTTCCCCTGCTATTATACACCCCCTAGTCCAATCCCCTCCCCTCCTTTTTTCTTCATCTTTCGTTTACGGAATAAAGAAACGGAGACGGACGATCCGGGAGCCCCCGCCATTTTCCTTTCCCTTGTACTTCTTTCCTTCCTCTTCCTTCTCTTCTCTTACGCGCATCTCACACCCCCCCCAACTCAAATACAGAGAAGTACGACGCCTCCTTTACTTACGACAACTTGCTTCCACTTCCGTGCACTTTTCTCTTCTTTGTCTCCTTCCGTCAGGACAGGAGAGGTAAGCGGCCATCGTGACTTTCTTTGTCCCTTCCGTCTGTAGTCGCTGGCTGGAAGGGCTTGCAAAGGCAGGAGCGCCCCGATGAACCCACCGTTTGCTCGGCTCAAGCCTTGATATCCTTCACCGCCTTCGCCTAAGACCAACTCTCCCCCCTCTTAAAACGCGTAGGAGAACAAATAATCTTCCACCTGACCTGCCTTGTCCTTCAGCGGCACGTTCGACTTAACGCAGTCGAAATTCCCTACGTCCCTGCCCCGGAAGGGGGTCTCCGATTTTCAATGCGGTCCGAAATTCCCGGTCCCCTTTTCCCGTTTTCATTTGTTGCCGGGAGAGGGAGCGCAGGCAAGAACCGTCTTCCCTGCCCTGCCCTTCGTCTTGCTTCCCCTCTGACGTCTCCACTTTTCTGTTATCCGCAAACGTTCCTTGATGCAGTAAAGTCTTCTTTTCCTCCTCCCATGTCCTCACGATAATCAACAGCAGCCAGCTATCATAGACTTCTCTTCGTCATTCTTTTTTCTCCCCTGACGTGTCCGCTATACTAACCGTAAGAGCTCATCCCCCATCACCTATGTTCCTATTCTATATTTTCCGCAAGAATAAGTTGGTGTTGTTTTGCGGAGAGATTTCTTTGCCGACGATTGCGTGTGATTAGCTCTTCCACTGTTTCCTGTTATTAACCTTCCATGTGTCGAGCCCTGCTTTTTTTCTTTTCTCTCTTCTTTAGGATGGTGTATTCTCGGTAGGAAGGTGGGGGAGGGCTTTTTGACATCTTACGTTGCTTGCCTAATAGAAGAGTTGTATTCAATTCCCCTATCCTTAGCTGACTGGGGCCTTTCCCACCTCTGCTCCCGGTGCCGAGGGGTAGGAACGGACAGCTACTCTACCGGCACCCTGCTTCCTCTCGAGTTCTCCCCTTGCGAGGCACGTGGTATTGAGATTTCCCTTGGAAGTATTGAAAAAGCGTTCTTTTTCTTCCTACTCCCTCCCCTTTTCCGTTTTTTAGGTAGGAGAGAAGGTGCGCGTGTCTTCTCCTCTTGACTTGGTCCCCCCGCATTCGTACCCCTTCAGTAGAGGATATGATTTTTCTTCGAGAGGGGTTTTTGGCGATTTTTTTTTCTTCTCCTGGGGGGTTAGTACGATCCAGTGCCAGGTAAGTAACTCATCTCGGGTGTCCGTTTTCCCTTCCTCTTGGCATCCCGTCAGCCCCCCTGCAGATGAGTTAGCGTCCATGTGCCGCATCTGATTCCTTTTTCTTTTCCCTTTCTCTTTTCTTCCCAATCTCCTCTTTCTAACTTTGTCCTCTAATTCCGAGAGGTCCGAGAGTAGCTCTTTTTCTTTCGGACGGCTCGGGCTTTTTTTCGTTCTTTTCAGTGCGTGTTGGCCTCCAGAGTGAGAGGAGGAAGCGTCCACTTTCTCAGGACTGAGAAGGCTAGTTCTTTTTTTTTATCCTTTCCCTTTTCTTTCGTCTCCCCTTTTCGTCAGACGGTGCCGGGAGCCGTCGGGGTGTAGCTCAGGGACATGACCTCCGAGTTTCTGGGCGCGTTCCGAGGGTTTTCTTAAGAGTGGTTGGTTGACGCAGGATTGTTCTTTGTAGAGGTTGCTCGCATGTGTGGGTTCCTATTCTTCCCCTTTCTCATTTTTTATTGACCCCCCCTTGACCCCGAGAATAGACTGCCGTCACCGTGCCTTTTACAGCGGCCAAGACTTGATCTGGCCACTTTAGCCGACTCGTCGAAGCGGGGTGGTCCGGATGTTCGAGAGGCCCTCTTTTTTCTTCTTTTTTCCGTCCCCCCTTCCGAGAGCAAGAAGTTAGAAGCTTGATTTCCACTCCTTTTTCCCTTTTTTCTCGCTGTTGAGTCGTCTTGAAGTACCGCGAGCTTTCCGCTGACGGGCCGAAGAAAACCTCCTATGGTTTCCAAGGTCCAAGGTGAGACACTGCAGATAGTCCACTGACTGCATCCTGTCCCGTGGACTCTCCTCCGGCCCGGGCCGCGCAGGCTGTTGAGCTCCCATTTTTATTTGTTATTTCGCTCTCTTTCCTTTTTATGGGCGTCGCGATTATCCATGGCCCAATCCCCGGTTGCTTGAGGGTTTTTTTTCCCCGTCCCTTTCTATCTTTTTTCTATTCTTAGGCGAAGGAATTGAGGATCTTGTCTCGGTTGGGCGCGGGAGTGGTTTCCGGGGGGGCCCCTGTTTACAGGTAGGAATGGAACGATGAAGGGGAATGGGCAACGTAACCTTTTTGCCCCTCTCCCCATCTTACAGAGATTTGCAGATAGAGGCAGAGCGCCAACAGCCGCAGGTTTCTTGCAGTCCGTCCCAGCTCTCAGCCATTCTCTGCTGTCTTCCTGAAATTTCCCCCGTCAAAAGAGCGAAACTATACACTCATGTTCCCTCCTCCCCTCCCGCGGGCCCTTCGTTACTTTTAACCAATAACCAATCAACGTTGGGTGCTTGTCCGTTTTTTCTTCCCCTTCCTGTACGTAAATCTTTTCAGGTCTGACTTCCCCCGTTTTTTTCCTCCATTCCTAAAATAAATTCCCGTACGGCCCGCTCGGGAGGCCACGACTAGAAGCGTTCTTTTTTTTCTCTTTACTCCATCGGCAATAGGATCTCTCGGCTGATTTCCCCAATTGCCTGTTTTTTTCTTCTCTTTTTTGAATTGCTTTGTCAGTGCCTCGTAGCGGAATTCGATCTCTGAGGTCGATGAGGGCCTTGGTGCCTGGCAAGGTTCCTTCGGCCATTCCTAAAAGGTATTGGTGAAGTCGGCCCCTTTCCGATACGGCGTTTTTCCCTCCCTTTTTAATTTTGTTTTTTGAGAGAGATATGCGCAGGCCGAGTAAGACCTCGTAGGCCGGCGTCCCCCCCGCCCTTGCTAATGCCTCCTTCCCTTTACCAGCACCCCCCCAAACGCCTCTCCCCTAGCCTCGGAGACTCCTACTCTATCTTAATGATCCACGCTTCTGGCCTCGCGCAACCCCCTTTTCTGTTTTCGGACCCGCCGAGTCTATTTAGAGCCGCTTGCGTAACGTAGGACACGGGCAACGGACCATCTCGAGGATATTGTCTCGACTGGTCCCCTCAGCGGGAGTGAGGTGCTTTTTCCCCCCCCCTTTGAGAGGAAGGGAGTGGGGCCCCCCCCCCCCCCCCCCCCCCCCCCACACATGCCACTTTACACTATTTTTTTCTCTTCTCCAGGAGTGGCGCCCCGACTTCACCCACTTTTTTTTTTATTTCCCCCTTTCCGTCCTTCGGGTGGTTGGGAGGAAATGAGGGTTAGATGTCGCGTATGGGTTCCTTTTCCGTTTTCATGTGACCGCCTGTCCATTATGGGATCGATGGAAGTTTTCCCCAGGAGAAACAAACCTTCGGTCTGTTTTCGCCCCATGGCTCCATTTTTCTTTTCCTTTTCATTCTGCTTTCTTCCTTTTTCACCCCCTTACAGGTGCCATACAAGGATAGTACATGGCCGCCTGTGGACATTAACCGCCCTCTCGCCCGTCCCCCCCCACGCATTACTAGAGAAGGGCATTCGAAGAGATGAGCAGTTTTCGTACCGGCGTTCCCCACCAAGACTTTCCCCCTTGCCTTTCCTGTCATTCTAGGAAGCCCACCCCTCTACCCCGACCCACCCCTTATGTCGCACATCAATTGTGCGACCAGAAAGTACCAGCCTCCGTTTCCTGTCCTTACCCTCGGCCCGGTTCCGACTTTTTTTGCGGCCCTTTTTTTTTTGCTTCTTTTAAGCTTCGTGGTTTTAGGAGGGAAAGTCATAGACGAAGTCTACGAGCCCCTACTCCTTCAACATCGCTTCTTCGCTCCTCTTCTTAGACCTTTCTCCGTCCCGGACCTAGGCTTGCGACCCCCCTTTTTCCCTTCTGCAAGATAATCCGAAGCCCCCTAATCTCCCGACTTCCTTCCTTGGTGATAATTTTCTGCTGTACGAAGTTTGAATTGCCTGCTGCGCTTGACTCTCCCTTTCTACCCTCCCCCAGTAGTTGAGAAGGTAACACTAACCCATCCCCCTTCTTCCAATACATCAACCCTTAAGCAACACCTTTTTTCCAATAGTTCTCCGACCGCAGGATCTGTAAATGTCCCCGCTGAGGAACCAAGTAGTGCTCCCTTTTTCCCGCGACGGTCCACCTAAGGCCCACTCCTTCCTGGAAATTGCCCCCAAGATTAATAAGTAGAGTAATTTCAATTCCCTTTGAGTCACTCGCACCAACACGTCCCCGCCCCTTTCCTTTCCACAGAAAAGAAGGATAACCTTCCGAAATTAAGGAATTAGCAGTGGACGCAGGGAACGAGCTGCTCGCTACACCTAATCTTTTTTTTCTCTTGCGTCTTTTCCGTCAGGACCTTAGAGGGCTGTAACTGTTGAAGAGATCTCAGTCGGTTTTCCCCCCCCCCTGATTTCAACGGAAGAAGGGAGACACGGACCAACCAACGGGAGGAAACTTTCTCCCCCCTTTCCCTGCTCGTACTGGACCCGCTGGCTTGAATGAAGCCCCTCTCCCAGACCCAAGAGTCCTTCCCTGAACAATCCTTTCTTCCATCGAAGGAATTGGGACCCCCAATTGTTTCCTCCCCTCCCCTCCTTGAAATTTTCCTAGCAAATGAACTAGACGACGGCACAATTTTTACGGGCGGCTTTCCGCTTCCGGTCCCCCCCTCTTGTTTAGCGGGACCCTTCCCCCTATTAATGCCCCGTCCCTACACCTCCAGGGCCGACGATGATGTTTAGTTTGGTTGCAGGTCTTCTTCTTTTCTCCTTTTCTTCTTTTCCCGTAAGGCCTGTTTTGAGTCCTCCCCCATCATTGCCTCAGGCCCTTTTCGTACTCGAAATCCCTTCTCGACGACCCTCTTCTTCTCTCCCCTCCCTTCATGCCCCGCTCATAACCAAGAAGAAAAGAGACTCATCGACGATGACGGTCATTCTGGCTTCCTTATTTCTCTCGAGATTTTCCCTTTCCCCGATCTTCCTCCACCGCCCCGTCGACTCTAGCTTTTTCCCTTTTTTTTTTTGTTTCTAGGAGCATGAGAAGAGAGTGAGGTTTATAGATCGGTCCCCGTTCTGATATGAGTCAACCCACCACTCCGGGAGATCCAGCCTGCTTCCCCCTAGAGTTTGATTTCTTTTCTTTTGAGTTTTCTTTATTTACGGCAGGTGGGGGATGGCGGGATCAGATGGAATCACTGAGACGTCACCCCTCAGGCCCAACCGTGTTCTCCCCGATGAAGTTGGGATGACTTTCTTTTTTTCCTCCTTCCCCTGGTCTTAGGGCCGACTGGTAGGAAGTCATCTCTCCTCCGGCACCCGGTGTCGAGCCCCCTCTGAGATGAGGCGTTTTTTTGTGTAGCTTTGTTTTTCCCCCTTCCCCCTTTGAGGTAGATGAAGAGCCGAACAGTACCTTGTTCCCCCTCCTTCCTGTCAGGGTGCTCCTTTTGAAAGTCGTGGAGGCTGAAGATGCTTTTTATGATAGATTTTCCCGACTTTTTTCCAGAACGATGAGGAGTGTCTTTTCTGTTTTGAGGAGCTGGTGGTTATTCTAAAGAGGTTGTCAAGTACCTATCCAGTGTCCCTTCCGTACTACTTTTTTTGTAATTGTTGCGCCAGGAATTCCGTTCTCCCACGCAGACCTTCTCTTTCTTTCCTCTCCCCCTAGATGGAGACCCGGCGAGATTGAGAGAGATTCTGGTGTTCCCAGAGTTCTCTCGTGCACTGCTGTCCCCTTTTCCCGGATCGGAAGGTCCGCCCTTCTTTTCTGTTTTTCTTTTTTTTCTCGTGAGGAGGAAGTGTTGGTGATCTCGGCGCGGAAGTTTCTTTGATATAAGAGACGGATGACTTTGCGTTTTTTGCAATGTGACCGTGGTGGCGTGGTCGGATAGAGTTCCTCGCCCCTTTTTTTTTCTAAGTCCGTAAGGGTCGCGCGGGTAAAGTCCTGTTTTTTCTCCGACGGCGGGTCGTTGGTTAGAGTTTGGAGAAGAGCTTGGGGTTTGACCGCAGAGTCTTGTAGCTTTTGTTTTTTTTTGCATTTTGCGTTTTCCCCTCCTTTCTCGGGTAAGTAAGTGCGTTCAACTCTTCTCTTCCTTGCCGCACTTTTCTTTACAGCGAAAGAATGCGATTTCTTTAGTCATCGCGCGGCGGGTTGATGCGGATGAGTTTTTCTCCCTTCCTTTTTCTTTTTTGCGTGACAGAATAGAAGGAGAGATCGCCTCTAATCTTTCGTTCCTCCTAGGGCTTCCATCTTTCTTCCGGTGACAGTTTTTTTAGATCTTACGGTTTTCCCCCCCCCCCCGAATTGACCGTTCGAGCCTTTCTTCCTCTTCCTCTCTTTCCATGGGACCAGCCGGAAGTCGGCGACTCTCCCCTTTTTTTTCTTCCTTTTGCGCGCGTTGTTTCAGAGTTGGTACTGTGATTCCTCTCTTTTTTCTCTTCTTTTCTTTTCTGATAGCAACGGGCACTCGTCTTAAGTGTAGTGGTGGTGGCCGCTTTGTTCTTTCTTCCTCGGCGACCCCCTTGCCTGGATATGGTTAGGTTACTTTTTTTTGGAACCCGACAGGTTGTTTTTTTTTTTTTGTCCCACTGTATCTCTTTTTCCTTTTTTCACTTTCCGGGTTGCCGAGAGAGACTCCTTTTTGGACCTATTGCCTCGCGCAGCGTCCTCTGTCTGGGGGGTGGTGGGCAGAACCGCCTTCCTTTTATTCCGATTCTTTTTTTGGCCTGTCTTCCTTTCCATAGGAAAGTCACCCCATAGCGACTCCTCCCTTTAATTTCCTAGAAAATAAACCCCGCCGGGCCCCTTCCCCCTGACACTCACTCAATCCGTGCCGTTTCTGGTGGGGCGGAACTGTGATAAAGTAAACCATATAGTTAGGTCAGAAGAACCCTCTTGTTTTCCTCCTCCTAAAAGAAAGACGTAAGGACGATCTTTTGATGCCCCCTTAAAGGTCCGTTTCAATGTCTCCCGGTACGAATTTCGGCATTAGGCCTTAGGACTGACGTTTTCCAACTGCATGCTGCGTTTTTTTTCTCTTGTGGTTTTTTTTCCCCTTCGTGCATTAGATCGCACTGATGCGATGTAGATGGCCTTTGCTTTGTCCCCCTTTCGCTTCTCCTTCCTTGGGGCTCTCCCTGCAATTGATGACTAGGCCTGGCGTCCATCCCCCCTTACTTTCAATCTTTGTTGTTGGTGCGTGAGATTGATTTTTCTCCCCTTGTCTTTCTTTACCCAAGCCCTTGGGCGAATGGGTCCTTCCCCTGTCCCTAACCCCCCGGGCCCTCGGCCTCTTCTCCCTTTAACGCTTACGAGTAAGCCCTAAATGTTCGGAACTAGCCAACCACTAGGTTTTTTCCTCCGAGGGCCCCTATGCCTATGAAGATTGTAAGTTTTTTTTTTCCCTTTTTGCTTCCCCTCTTTCAGGCGATTGGGAATCAAGAATCAGCAGTAATGTGGAGTTGGTTCCTTCCTTCCCCACCCCTCTTCTCTTGCTGAATGGAACTTTCTCTTCGTGGATAACTTTTAGGGCCTCCAGACCGCTCCCCTTTTCTGTGTTAGTGTATTCACTTGGACGGGGGGGTTATTGGACGAGGAAAGAGGGTCTGATTGTGGGTCCTGGTCAGATTGTTTTTGGGCACAGTCAATTGAGAAGTCTGCCTTGATCGATGGACCTTTTTTCGGTCCAACCGCTTTTTTTTTTGCTGAGTGAGAGCCCTTCGTATCTCTTCCTATCTTCCATTGGTTAAAATTAAAAGTGCCTCTCCGGCCGAAGTGGTACAGTTCACCAGAAAGAAAGAGTCCCCTCCCCCCCCCTCTCCTCCAGGACGTATCACCTCGCTAGTCCATCTAACAAAGGCTGCACCACCTCCCCTCAAAGAGGGACGTTTCTTTTCGCCTCCTAAAAGTCCCATCCTCCTTTTCCCCCTGTAAAGTTCTCGCCAATAATGAGAGAAAGAAAGTCAGATACTCCGATTCCCTTCTTCTGTTTTTCCTCCTGCGTGCGCCTTTACTTTTTGTAGTCCTTGTGTTTTTTAGGTCCCCCAGTCACTCCCTTTCTTTCCTCTCTTTCCCTTCTTGGAACCAGAACACAGAGTCGGCCTTAGCGCTCTTCCTACTTTTTTTCTTCTTCGAGGGAGGGATCCCCATTTTTTTTAATAACTCAACTGAGCAGATACTCCTCAGTCCTCTGTCAGACTGCAGGTCGCTAAGTCCCCCTCTTTTTTTCTTCTTTTTCCTTTTTTAAGAAGGGGATTCAGAACTGGCCGATGTCAGTATTTCAAGAAATCCGGACCTGCTCGTTCTTTTTTCTTTGCACTAGAAGCACACAACACCTCATATCCTGAACTCTAAATCCCTTTTTTGCCCCCCATTTCTCACGGCTACCGCCCTCTCGTTCCCTCCTCTTCCCGGTCCGTCTCCCATTTCCTTACCCGATAAGGGGAAAAAGAAAGGTCCACGTGCTTCCAACCGAGTAATCATGTCCGCTTCTCTCAATATGAAGAAAGTTAATATCTTCACCACACACGTCCTT
>Ga0179593_1673163_pt1 | contig 12159 bp, 13 predicted proteins | sample CZODoug2_1_08_16_FD_185931 | JGI IMG/M metagenome (GOLD analysis project Ga0179593, IMG submission 185931) | Vadose zone soil fungal communities from Angelo Coast Range Reserve, California, USA - CZODoug2_1_08_16fungal (PacBio error correction) | ecosystem: Environmental > Terrestrial > Soil >... | reverse complement strand
TGGCAGGGGTGGGCGGACGACACTTCTTCCTTAGCAGGCGATTCTGACCTTTCTTTTCCTTTTTTTGTGTGCCGTTTTGCAGTAGCCCAACTACGTCTCCCCTTCTTTTGCACGGCTTCCGATCAGTACCGGCTTTTTTCCTTCGATTGGTGCTGCACAAACGCCGGCGGTTTTTTTTTTATGCCCGCTGGGGGCACTTCCTTTCCCTGAGGGCATAAACGGGGAGATGGTCCTGCCTGTAGGGAGAGTCTTACTCTAGAGTCTCCTCGGAATTGGTTTGCTCCCCCCGATTCTTTTTCTGGGGGCGACCTATGTCACAAGCGTTTCTCCCCCCTTGCCCGGCCCCTTCTTTGGAGATTGAGCTGGCGTTTTTTCCCGCTGTTTTTCTCCCAACACCAGCACTGGTGACAACCGCTCGCGAGGTTACACGGGGGCCAGGATTCGTCCCTTTTCCTTTTTTTTCCTGGCCGCCAAGCTCCCTGCTCGGGGATGGAGAACAGCGTTTCCTTTTTTCCCCCTCAACAGAAAACCTCTTCCAAGGGGAGGGGGGATGGAAGGGGTCCTCTTTCCCCCCCTTTGGTAGAGGGTGCCTTTCGCTTTTTCCCCCTGCTGGGAGTTGACGGTCAGTATTTGCCCCCTCTTTTTCGCGGACGTATATGCGCAGCCGGTTCTAAAGGACCCTTCCCCCCCCCCCCACCAAGTTTTTAGTTCGATTTCAGCCCGTAGGAATGGCTCTGCTTTTCCCCCCCCCCCCCTTTCTGGCGGAACCCCCCCCCTTCCTCTTGCGCTCGGCAGGCTTCCAGTGCTGGGAAGATGACTTTTTTTTTTTTTCAGGGGGGCTCCCTTTTCCGGACGATCTGACGGTCTGCTTTCCCTTTCCCATCGGGGTGCGTTTTTTTTTCCCTCCTTTTTTTTCTCTTCCCCCTTGGCCGAGGGTCGTTCTTGCTGCAAGACGGCAGAGGAGGTCTCGCGCGCCTTTTTCCCCCCTTTTTCTTCCGGAAAAAAGACGGTCCACCCCCGGGGACCCGGATTCAAGTTTTCTCGTTTTTTTGATTTTGCTCGCCGCGGAAGGGCAATCCATTCCCTTTGCCTGGAATTTCAAACAGCTTCCAGGCTACTCAGAGGAGAGTTTTTTGGAGGCCACCCCCAGAAAATAGGGACGGGCCCTCCGGGATCCGCGAGGAGACGAATCCCCTCAACCCCCGGGGAGGAGGCAGAAGGAATCCCGACGCCCTTGCGGGTAAACCCCAGCAACCTTCTCTTTTTCGAAAAAACGACGCAGAAGTTCTTCAAAAAAAACAAATCAGAGGCTGGACGGGATAAAGTTGAGGTTGTTTTGAACCATAGACCCTTTGACCTTTCCCATTCCGGTTTTTTCCCCTTCTTTTTCCAGCTCACTTTCTTTTTTTTTTGTCAGCGACCCCCTCGGCCCAGTAACATCTGCCCTTCCTTTTTTTTTTTCTTTTGAGATCCATAGGATCCATCTTTTCAGTAGAGGCCTTTCCGGTGTTTTCCAAAGGCGAGAAAAGGAAATTCCCCCCCTCCCCTGAGCCGGCGGGGATCTTTTCTCCCCTCCCCCCCTTTTCTGGCGGTAGTGGATGAAGTGCATATCCTAAGGGAGGATTGAGCTCCCCCCCTCCCCCTTGACGCTGATCTGATGCTGTTCCCCCCTTTTTTTTTTTGTGCCAAACGTTGACTTGGAAAGTCCCTTCGCCGGTAGAAAGCGCATCTGGGCCCCCCCCCCCCTTTTTTTTTCCCGGCCTTTTTCCCTTTCCCCCCCCTCCCCCGGTAAAATCACCCGACAAGACTTAGGGCGCTTGCTTGCTGGCTGAAGGTCAGTGCTTTCTTCCTTTTTGAGCGACACAAAGTCTCCCCCCCCTCGGAAAACAGAAACTCGCCCATCGCAACCGCCAGCTTCCCCACCGTTCTTTTTTTTTTTCCCCAGGCAGGAGTTACACCTATCTCCCTCCCCCCTTCCAAAAACCTGCGTCGTTGCTGGTACCTCGATGCACGGCCTTCGCCAGGGGAGCTTCTCTAATTTAGGTGGGCTCACCGCTTTTTTTTTTTTGGTAAATGTAACCCGAACATAGAGCATCCCGTAGGCAGGGTGGGACCCCCCCTGGCCTCTTCCTCAAACAAGCACAGGGAAGGTCTCCCCCCCCCTTTTTTTTCTGAAAGGGGCGAAGACACTTAATTGTTGAAGCCTGTCAGCCTTCCATCTCCCCGGCACGGATTCCCGGGGCACCCCCCTTCTTCCCCTTTTGAAATGGCCATCTGCTGGCCTAGTTTGCTGACAAAGGTTGCCTTTCAGCAGGGGACAAGGAATAGACGTTCCTACGGTTCCCCCCCCCCCTTCAACACTACGCAGGTTTTTCCCTTTTCCTTTTTCTGTAAATTGGAGAACATTGATCTGCTACGCTCGCCTTTCTGGGTGCTGGGGGCCGGTCATCGTTCACGGCTTTATTCTAATTTTTTCCCCCCTTCCTTCTTTTCTGGGCTTGACTGATCCTACCCCCCCTTCCCCTTTTCCCTTTTTCTTTCCCCCCTCTCGATGGAGGAGTCAGGGCCTCCCGCAGGGCATTTATTCCTTTTTTTTTTTTTTCTCCCCCTTGAACGTCTGACTGGCCAGGGGGGAAAGCCTCCACCCCTTTCCTTTTCTCTTTCAAGGATTCTCATGAACTTTCCCCCCTTCCTTCCCTTTTCCCGTTAGACGTAGTGGTGACTTTTTTCTTCCCTTACTGGGACAGTAGGTGAAGTTTTTCTTAGTCCCTGCTGAAGATAATTGATCATTTCCCACTCCTTCCCATTAAAACGGACTGTGAGTTAGTATTGCCGTGATCTTTGTGCCCTTGGATTGAAATGGGGGCCTTCTCCATCTTCCCCCCCCCCCCCTCTGTAAGAAGGGGGAGCATACGTGTGGTCAATAATGATTTTTTTTTTTCCCGTGAGTCTTTTCCCTCCTTCCCCCCCTTTCGGGGGGTAACCCTCCTAGCCTTCCTGTCGGGTGACCTTCCCCCTTCTCTTTTTTTTTGTGAACCACACCCCAAAGGCGGTGATTCCCCCCTTTTTTTTCTTGCAGTAATCCCTTTTTTTCCTTTTTCTTTTGCCTAACCAAGCACGTCCCAGGTGGTGACCGAGCCCTACCTTTCCCTTTTTTCAACCCGAGGTGAGGGGGCCCATCTTTCGGTGGGGGTTTGGTGGAAGAAGGTCTTCTCTCTTTTTTTTACTTGTTCGGGTTTTCCCTGTTTCTTTTCCTTTTTTCCTCCATGGGGGATCTCCACCTTTCCCCCCCTTTTTTCTGGAACAGGGGTTTGACCGGCAGCCAGCACGCCCGACCTTTCTTTTGTCTTTTGGTGGTGATGGAGCGCCCCATTCTTTTTCTCCCCCCTTCTTTTTTTCACGCTGCGATGGGATCACCGGAGCCAGGACTTTTTTCACTTCCAATTTTTTTTTTTTTTCCCCCGGACTTTCCCATCAGCAATCAGGGGTCACCGAGGGCGCTTTCTCTCCTGGAGGGACTATTCCCTTTCAGTTCCCCCCCCCCTTCCACGTGGGGGCGAGGACCCTTTCCCTTTTTTTGAAATGAACCCCGTTTTTATGCCGCGGCTTGCTGCAAGGCAGATTAACTAAGATTTCCCCTCCGTCCCCCCTTTTTTCAGATGGTGGAAGGGACTCTTTCGGAGGTGAGTGCTGAGTCCTTACCCGGGAAAACCGATGGGGTTCGGTCACTTTTTCCCCTTTTCTGGCCGACAAACTGGTCGGACTTTTACTTTTTTCCCCCCTCTTCCTTCACCGGGTGGCGGACCGGCGTGGAAACCTGATCAGGGAGTAATCCGCCTCTTTTTTTCCCCCGAGGGGACGACTGGGGTCTTTTTTTCCCCTTTTTTTTCGCTGTTCGAGCTCCCAGGGCCCAGGAAGGACCCCTCCTATGCCTTCCGCACCGGCGATTCCCCTTCCCCCTCTTTTTTTTCCTGCCGGTCCGGGCCCGGTCTTCCCCCTCTTCCTGGCGGTTCCAGTCGGGTGCTCGCCTGAGATGCGTTTCCCCCCAGACGACCCTAGTCTCCCTCCCCCCTGCGTAAACCCCGCCACCCCGGATGCCGAGGGCTCGGGCCCGCGCCTTTCCCCCTTCCTACCCTCATTTCGTCCAGAAACAGCGGGGCCGCCGCGCGCGCAGCGTATGCCCCCTCTGTCCGCCGGCCATGGAAGCCTTGTTTTCTGGAGGTGGATCTCCGAAACGGGTCTTTCCGATTTGGGCAGAGGGAATTCTCCCCTCCCCCTTTCCCCCCTCCAACCACAAAACAGCCGGCCCCTCCTTTTCCTTTCCCTGCACCCTAGAACCACTGGTGTGGGCCCAGAGGAACCTGTCCGCGGCCCCCTTTTCCCCCTTTTTTTTTTCTGGGGGGAGTGACCCCCCAGGGAGCCCCTCTTTTTTTTCCTCCTGGGAATTGGAGGCATGATTAGCGGAAAGGTTTTCCAGTCGAATCCTGCAAAGTTGGACCACCATCTCCCCTTTTTCTCAGGGACGAAACGCCCCTCCCCTTTCCCTCCCTCAAGTGGAAGGCCGACCTTGGCTTGCCACGCGTTGATCCGATAGGCTTCGTCCTCCTTTCTTGGGGGCCTGCCACCGAGGGCCTCCCCCCCCCTCCTCTCTCAGATCCACCGCGTAGCCGCTTCGCCCCGGCGTCCAGCTCCCCTCTTCCTGGCCTGCCGGTCCCTTTTCCTCTCGATCAACGCGCCGTTTCAGCACACATCCTCTCTCCCCCCTTTCTTCGGCGATTTTTTTGGCCGGGGGGCACGGTCGTCTCCCCGTGGGCTAAGGCCCCCTTTTACGCCGAGACTTTTCCTACCTTTTCCCTCAGGGCGGCCAGCCCATGCCAATCCCCCTTCTTTTCTTCCTCCCTCGTTTGGGTTTTTTTGTTTGAGGGCTTTTCTTTTTTCGGGGCTGGCCGGCCCTGCTGCCCTCTGCAGGCGATTCGGGGTACTTCTCGGCGTACTTCTTCCCGTTTGACTGGCCTAGCCAAAATAACGGTATCCAGGGAACACTTTTTCCCATTTGGATGGGAATCCTCTCCCCCTTGGGAGGTGCCCTTCGACTTTTCTAGATTGGTGATGCACATTTTGGTGGATCTTCTCATTTCCTTCCCCGGAAATTGCGGGAATCCTCTGGGAGATGACGCCCCGTTTTCTCGGCTACGCGGTGATCTTTTCTCTGGCCTTTTTCTTGAACTTGCTGGGGCATCTGCTATGTTCCCCCTATTTCTTGAAAAAGGGAGTAGGACGCTACTCCACGAGTGCATCCCCCCGGACACTTGCCGGACACCTTCCGAGCGGCTGGCTTTTTTTTTTTTCACTGGGAAAACAGCTCCCTTCCTTCATTAGGGTAAAGGGGAAGTCCGAAATTAAAGATTATTTCATTCCAAGGACGTAAACATCTTCTGGATACATCGTTTTTTTCAATGGGGGTAAAACTTTCCACATTCCCCTTTTTTTTCCAGGAAGGGGGTGGGGACGGAGGGGTCCGTGCTTTCCCCGTGGGTGAGATGCTCTTTCAGTGATGGACACCTTGGGACGGAAGGTCCTTTTTGGGTGTTGGCCTGGTGAGCTCGTAGCTTGAGAAAGCCGGGAGAGAACACTCGGCCAAAAACAATCGGACCCCCCCTTCTCTCACGCCCTTTTCTTCTCCCTTCCCCACACGGCTGGCCAGGTCGGCGGAACAGATCCATCGTTTCAGGACTCATTCTCCAAAATTTTAGGCAGGAACGGTGATGGTTTTTCAAGATTGATGATAGGGTTGTGCCCTTATTGGTACACGGTCGGGTCTCCCCCTGACCCTTAGTCCCCTTGAAATTTGGTGTTCTTTTCCCCTTTCAGGTTCAGCGCGCAGAGTTTTTTTTTTTTTTTTTCAGGGACGAATTTTGGGCCAGGGCGGATCACGGGGGCTCTCCTTTCTTTTTTAAAACGGCTTTCAGGGGCGTTCCGGCCACGGTAACGGCCAACCTTTTTTCCGGTTCTCGTTTATTTTTGCTTCGCCGGTCGGGATGAAAGGGCCCCCCCGTTCTTTCCTGGAGCTTCGACCGTCCTCCCCTTTCAGCCTCATAGTCTCGCTGGGAGTTTTTTCCCCCACACAGACCCCCCTTTTTAGAGCCTTCTCCCCCGGCGGCGTCTTCCCCCTCCCACGCACCGGTTCCGCCCCCCCCCTCCCACCACGTCCGTAGTCAGTCCCAGGATGTCGGACCATCTCTCCCCCCTTTTACCAAAATCGGTTTCCCTTTTTCCCCCCCTGAGCGTCAGCAACCCGCGGGCCCGTCACCCGTCTGTCCTTGTTTTTTTTTGGGGCCGGAGAATCCATCGTATTCTTCTCCCCCCCTAACGGCGCCGGCAGAAAAAGAACTGTGGTTCATTTCAGCCCGAGCCTGCTTTTTTTCTTTCCCTTCCAGGCCACGGGTCGGAGTAAGCGGTCGTGGCTTTAATTGGCCCTTTTTTTCTTGAGGCGCCTCGGTTGAACGCTTCCTTTTTTTTCACATGACTGGACGTTGTGCACCGTGAAGTGGAACTGGTCGGCGGAAGGCTCCCTTTCCCGGATTTTTCCCCCCCCCCGCAGGGAGGTACCAATCCGGACCCCGCTAGGTGGTGGGTTGTGGGTTGTTTTGGGGTGGGGGGGGGGTTTTTTTGGGGGGCGGGGGGGCGCGTTCGGAGTTTTTAAGGTCAGCGGGCAAGACCGATCCTTTTTTTCCCCGGCGCACCCGTGGTCCCCCCCGCCCCCCCCTACGCACCCGCACGCCCGTGCCACCGTCGGGCGGGGTTTGTCACCCTTCTTCACCGGAAATCGGGCCTTTCCTTTCTTTTTTTCCTTTTTGTAGGCATCGAGCAAGGGACTTCGCCCAGGGCTACTGCAGCTAATTCGTCACTTTTCTTCCCCCCCCCTTTGGTGCACAAAAGACCCCCTCTTTTTTCTTTAATGAGGGGGGAAATGTTTCCCCGGCGGAAGGTGACCCCTCTATCTTCACGCAACACGAGCACATCCCCCCTTCCTTCTTTTTTGCTCCCCCGGCGGGAAACGGCCGCAGCCAGGTCTGGTGAAAGGCCTGTCGGGTCCTGCCTTTCCCCCCGGGGAACAAGCACTTCCTCTTCCCCTTTTTTTTCATGGCCATCTGATTGGCTCTGTTGCTGACACGGTCTTTTTTTTCCCAGGGACTAGACGTCCCTCCTGTCCCCTTCTTCACAGTCAAAAACTACCGCCCCAGGGGGTTTCCTTAAGGGGCCGAGAGTGTCCTGTCACTTTCTCCCCCCTCCTTACGCTCCCCTGTGACGAGCTTTCTTTTGCCTTTTCTTTTTATCAAAAAATGGCCTTCCCGGGAATGCCTTTTGCTGCCGCTTCCTTCCCCTTCTCCTTCCTCCGGTTGTTGTTTTTTTTCGATGGGGACGGATTTTTTTCCCAGCCGCAGGCAGTCACCGGAATTTCCCTTTGTGATCACTAGCATTAAAGCCTGTTCCCCTTCCTTTTGGCCGCCAACAGGAGGAACTCTTTCCTTTTTCCATTGAATAATATGCGGCCCACTTTAATTCCCCTTGAACTTTCCTCCCCCTGGGACAAGTAGGAAGTGTATAGTTCTCCTTGCTGACGCTCATTTTTTTGCAAAAGAGGCAAGGCAGCTTCCCTTTTTAGGTATGGCAGTGATTGTGCCCTTTCTTCTTGATCGTGTCATTGGAACTTCTACCCCTTCTCCTTCAGATTCTTTCCCCCTTTCTTTTTGGGAAGAAGAGAGTGGTGGGTATAAGGCCCCCTTCTAGGGGTGAGTGGCGATAGTAGGGGCGTCACCTTCGCCCTGGTTAGGGTGCAGGATTTCCTGTCGTTTTTTCCCACGCGGGGTTTCTTTCGTGCACCCCACCCCCCCCTGCGGTGAGACACCCCCTTGACCTTTCTTTAGTACATCCTGGGAGAAGCCCGTGCAATGCCTTCCCCCTCCTCCCTCGGACCAGGTGGTGCCCTTCCTTCCCCGGTGACCCATGTTGGACAGCTTTCACCCCCCCCCCTGGTCCCCCCCCTGGTGCAGAGGGGGGCTTTTTGTTCGGGTTACCGTTGAGGGAGTGGGGGCAAGGTGCGCACTTTCGCTCAAAAATGTACCGGGGACTTCTTTCTTTTTCTTTGCAAAAGGGGGGGGAAAGCCCCTTTCAGCCAGAAGACGCTCTTTTCCCTCCCAGCTGGGTTCTTTCTTTTCCCCGAAGGGGGGGCGGGTTTTCTGGGGAGACCGCGCTCCTTTTTCCTCCCACGCGGCAGCATGGATCTTGCCGCAGGGATCAGCGGTTCACCTCTTTTTTTTTTCGGGGCATATTGACTTCCCACTTCCCCCCCATGACCCGGAAGACGTTTGCCCTTTTTTTCGCCCGCCGGCTACGGCTTTTAACCCTTGAAAAAGTTTTCTGCAGCGATTTCCCGGTAAAGGGACCGTGCTACTACGATTTCTTCTTTCCTTCTTGGAGTTCAAAAGATGGTCAGCCCCCCCCCTTTGAGGGCGTCGTCTGGGGACGATAAGGGATTCCTGGGAAAAGGGAGGAACCTATTTTGTGGTTCCTAACTGGGTAGAGGATGGACCCCCCGGGGTCGTACTTCCTCCAGTGGGGAACTGTATGACAGTTTCCAGGGCGTGGAACATTCTCTCCCCCCCCGACGACGGGTGATGATAGCCTCTCCCGTGAGGGCAGACTTTTTTGGTGGGAATCCTAGGAACGATGCTGGCTGCTTTTTCCTGTTCGAGCTTCCCCAAGGCCCATGCATGGATCCCCCTTCCCGCAACCTGTGGCGGCTCCATCGCCCTTTCAAACCTGGAAAAGGCCTTGTCCGGCCGGTGGCAGTCGTTTTCCTTTTTTTTTCCAGTCGGCGTCTCTTTTTTTTTTTCTGCGCAAGACGACCCTCGGCGCTCTGGAAAACCTTTCCCCCCGATGGGCCTATTCCCTCCCAGAGCCCTTAGACGAAATGGCAACACTCCACGTCCAGCACAGGGCCGTGCCCGCCCCTCCTGTCTTCCTTCCTGCCCCGCACCGGCCAGCCGTGTGGTGATCGAGCCTCTAAAGGGGCTTGATCTTCTTGGCGATTTTTTGGACTTATCCAGGATGACGTCTCTTCCGGCACGCCCAAACAAAGAAGGCCCACTTACATAGAACGGAACCACACCCACTGGCATTGCCCCCCTTCCTTTTTTTTTCCTCCACCTCGGTTTCTGGGGAGTGTCCCCCCCCTTTCCCCCCTTTTTCTGAGGGGGGACGGCATTGCGGGCATGATTAGAGGGAAAATGTCTTGCAGTTCGTATCCTGCCCGTGTACCAACCCCTTTCCCCTTTTCTTTCATGGGCTGAAAGCTCCCTTCCCAAGGTGGCAGGGCGAACCATTGGATGCACGTTTATCTTCATCGTTTCGCCGCGGTGCAAGCTCAGCGGTTCTTTCCCCTTCTCCAGGTCAGCATTATCATATAAGCTCCCTCTTCTCCTTTTTCCCCCTCTTGAGGCCGCGGGGCCGTGCGGACCCCTTTCCCAGCGTCATGCAATCTCGAATAAAAGAGCCGTGTTCCGCCACCCTTGCCCGGTAACATGATAGGCGAGTTTTTTCCCACGCCGTATAAGTTAGTGGGCTACGGCCCAACTTTTTAAACCACCGCCGCATACGAAGAGAAAGGTCATTCCCAGAAGGGGTCTTCCCCCTTTCCCTTTCCTCTATATTTTACTAATACTACGTGTTAGTTGTGATCTAATTGGGCAGGGGCGGGGCCGGCCCCTTTCTCCCTTTTTTTCTGATTCTGAACTTTCTCGGCGTCTTCTTCCTTGGTTGGTTGCAGTGGCTAGTCCACTCAGGAGAAGGAGTTGCCCCTTTTCCCCGGATGTTAATAATCGCCTCCCTTGTAAAGATGGTTCTCGGCGATGGTGCTGAACACGGTTCCTCTTCTTTTTCCATGCCCGCTGCCCGGTCGGGCACGGGCCCCCTCTGGGGCCTCCCTCGGGGAGGAGGTTTCTTTTTTTCCGCGGCTACGCGGTGATCTTCGTTCTCCCTTTGGACCTGCTGGGAGGAGGATACGGTGGCAGGCCTATGTCATGCTTGCCCACAGCCGGTCTCCCCCTTTCTGCGATAGAGATCCCCCTTTTTTTCCTTTTCTCCCAAGGTTAGGCCGCACTGCGGCAGGAGCTAATGCGGTCTTTCTTTCCTCCCCCCTTCCCCAAACCGCTCTGGGAGAATGGGTTTTCTTTTTCGAACTGCCGACCTTCCGCTAACAGGCCGCCAATGTCCGTTTCCCGTCTTCTGCTTCCCAGTTTTCCTTTTTTTTTTTCCCACTCCCCAGGAAACCTGCAGGATTTTTTTCCTTTTTCCTCGGGGCACATGAAAGGTGTGGGTTCGAGGTGTGGGGCCGTCGATTGCTTTACAGAGCGTTTTCATTTTGGAGGGGTTTGGGGTGGGGGGCGGGCTTTTCAAAAGGTTGAAGGCCTTCCGCGGCCACCTCTTTTCCACCCTCGGAGTGTAATCAAAGCCCTTCGCCCCTTCCCCCCACACGGCTTGCCAAATTTCGGTCGGACAGACCTCTACACTCTAGCCTCGTTGGGCGGGCCCCGGTTTTTCTGGGTGGCCAGGGAGGCGTTTTTCTTTTTGGCGGGCAAGGCGCTGGCGACGGGCCTTCGGCCCTTGCAGGTTTGACCCGCTGAGCCAGGTTCGCGGCACTCTTTTCAGGCAGAAAGACAGCGGTCCCCAGGGCCCAGGGCTTTTCCCGACACACTGGAAAACCCTTCCTTTAAGGGGCAGGCCCTCCCGGGTTTTTTTTTTCCGGACGGAAACAGGACGTGACCCCTTCTTCTGTGTGGGGTTGGGCTCGCCTGTTTTCTCTCTGGGCCTCCTTGGGCTCGAACAGCTAAAGGAAAAGACCGGGGATAGTCTCTCCTTGGGGAAAAAAAAGAAACAGGAGAGGCCCTAGGGAACAGAGTTTTCGGAGAATCACGGAGGAGTTAGATCCAAAAAGGGGATGGGAGCCATACCGCTTTTTTTTCAACGAAAAGGTAAGCCCAAGGTAAGAAGTCCCTTTTAGTGTCTTCCTCCCAGGGTTTTCGGCCATACTGAACCAAGTTTCTTTTTTTCCCGGGGGTCATCTCAGCTTTCCCCCCCTTTTTTTTCAGCGACCGCCGGCCGTCCCACAGGCTGACAGGCTTGTGTTACTTCCAAGGGGAATGGGGCTGTAGATCCCCCCAGTAGTATCTTCCTTTTCCCCCCTTTTCCCGAACGCCGGAAGGAAAGAAAAAAACCGGTGTTTTCCCTTTTCCCTTTCGGGCATACCTTCCCCTTTTTCAGGCGGTTCGTGGATGAAGGGCATAGGTCCTCAGCGGATTGAGGCGCCTCGGTGACCGCTGCTTTTTTCTTCTTTTTTTTTGTGCACCGTGAAGTGAAAAGTCGGCGGCCCTTTCCCCCCCGACCCGTTGGCGGGGCGCCCCTCTGGGCCTCCAGCAAACCCTTCGGGGTCCCCTTTTTTTCCTCGTCGTGTGGTGCTGGTGCCGTTTCCCTCTTTCCCCCCCCCTATCCCGGTACAGGTTGGAGCGCCCCCAGTTTCCCGTGCCCACCGCCAACGGTTCCCTCCCCCCCGCCCGCTGCCACCGCTTCCTTTTTGCCCTTTCCCCTCCAGTCGGGCTCGGGTCCACCCACCCTGGGTCGTGATGGTCGGCCTTTTTTTCGGGGCATTAGCCCCTTTCTTCCTTCCTATAAAGGGTGGCTTCACCCCGTTGGTGGTGCACAACGTTTCTTTTTATGTCCCACCCGCACTTTTTTCTCCGGTGACCCGACGATCTCCACGCAACCCCGCGGCCCCTCTGGATTTTACGTTGATAAACCCGGGGCTTTCGCGCAAGCCAGGGACTGGTGAAGCCTTGTCGGCCCCTTTCCCCTTCCCTGGCACAAGCACGGCATTCCTCCTCCCTTTTCCCTCCTCGTTTGCTGACAAGGAGGCGTCCCTCAGGACCCAGAAGACGTCCTACGGGGGCCCCATTCCCCCCCTTTTCCAACCACTACCGCCAGGGGTGCCTCATTTTTCTCTTTCTTCCTGGAATTTATGCTTACGCTCCGCATGGTGGCTTTTTATGGGCCGTCATCGTTCACGGCTTGATGCTATTTTTCTTCTTTCCTGCCTGCGGGCTG
>Ga0179593_1473763_pt1 | contig 12159 bp, 8 predicted proteins | sample CZODoug2_1_08_16_FD_185931 | JGI IMG/M metagenome (GOLD analysis project Ga0179593, IMG submission 185931) | Vadose zone soil fungal communities from Angelo Coast Range Reserve, California, USA - CZODoug2_1_08_16fungal (PacBio error correction) | ecosystem: Environmental > Terrestrial > Soil >... | reverse complement strand
TGGTGACGATGCCGCGGTGTATGACGTTTACCCCCTCCCCCACGGTCCAGGTAGAACCCGCCTTTTTCTGGGAATAGCTTGCTCGTAGCCGGCGCGTCGCTGCCTCTTAGGTTGCCCAAATCGCCGAGCTGCGCGCTTTTCTCCCCCTCTTGCAGGTCGGTGGTTTAATCCCTCTCTAGCCTTTCGAGGAGAGTCTTGTTCCCCAGGGAAAGCCCCCGACGCCCAGCGCTAAAACTTCCTCTTTCCGTCGAGCCCCCTTTGGGGAAAGGCTACCCTCTCTGTCCTCCTTCCTTCCCCTTGAAGGGCGCTCTCGATTCTTTCTCGTTCAGAAAACTTCTTCTGCGCTCTCCTTCCAGGTCCCCCAATGGGAGCTTCTGGCTTTGGATAGTGGACGAATCTCGACGCCGTGTCTTGTACGAACTTACGCTTTTTTTTGTGTAGCCCAAACTATCTGTTATCCAGAAGGCGTTTCTGTTTCTCCCCCCCATTCCCAACGCCGAAGTGGACCGCAGCCACTATTTTTCTGTGCGACCGACCCTCCTTGCACCTTTTTTTTTGTTGCCGCCCTGTTCAGTTGAGATCGTTTTACTATTCGGGCCCCTTCTGGTGGTTTTTTTCCCCGCTGGCTCGATGTCCTTTCGTAGCCGATCCTTCTTCCTCCTTTCTTGTGTGTGATAGATCTCGTTTCAGAAGACCCTTCTTCTCCCTCAAAAGGCCCAGCAGTAAATACCCTGCACGGCCTGAATCTCGCCCGATTTTTTCTTCCTGTCCGCGATCGGTTCTCGCCGCTCGACATCAGGATGGCGGTTTAGAGGTGGAGGAATTCCCTTCGACTTTCTTCTTGTTCGTCGCCGATTTCTCTTGGTAAGTGTTACAACCCCCTCTTAAATCCAGGCCTTATCGTCCTCCTTTTTCTTCCCCTTCTCAGCATGAACACTCCTCAGAAGGCAGTCTGAATTTTTTCTCACGAAGTGCTGCTTACCAGGAAAAGAAGGCCCGGTTCCGCGCCCTTCCCCTTTTTACGACCTCGTGAGGCGTCGAGGTTCATTCTGATTGAAATGCAATTCGTGTCCCTTTTTTAGAGAGCGAGGGACGGGTCCCTCCTCATTTCTCTTTTTCGATTACCCTGTCGGGCTTCAGCCCCTTTTCTGAGAGTCTTCACTTAGGACAGTTTCGAGATGCATCCGCTACGAGGGTTTCCTGACCTCTGTAGGCCGTCTAGAGTTTACTGTGACCCCTCTCGACTTCGGTATTCCTGGTTGTTTCCTAGATCGCCCCTAGCTTCGTTCCCCCACCCCAAACAATGTCTGCCTACGGGCCGTCTTTTAATTTTTTTTTTTTTTCGCTCCGGTCACTTTTCCGGTTCAAATAACCTCTCGGCGCTTCCCTTGTCAGCGAGCGCACCTGGACTCAAACGGTCGGATCACAACCCCTGAGTTCCTCCTCCTTCCCTGACACACCAAGCCGCCTTAGGGGTTCGACTTGGTCCCTTTCTTCCAGATCGGGGCCATCGAAGACGCTGACCCTGATTACCGGGAAGCTGGAAGTTTGGAAACCGCCCTCAGCCTTCTCTTCAGCCGCCCCTGACTTTCCGCTTTGACCGTCTTTTTCCCCAATCGATTAGCCTCTTCCGGTAGGACCAACACCCAGATCTCCATGGGTGCCAGGACTCTGATGATACGCTGTGCTTTTTTGGTCTTACGTCCCCGTGCCTGCTCGATGCAGTTTCATCGTGTCCAACTTTTTCAGAGGTATCACTTTCGCTGGAGACCCGACAGCTTCTGATCATGGGCGGGGACATAGCTATTTTTTCTACGGTTGCTTCCTCTCCGCGCCTCACCCCCCCTTGCCCGTCCTCGTATTACTTTGTTAGAATAAACGCCTTTATCTTTTCTTCTTCCCTGCATGGATCCAACTCCCTTGCCATCCGGACGCTGGCACCCGAGGCTGGGGCCTTTTCTCTTTTATGCCAGCTCTTCTGTCCGCGCGCCTAGGTTGCGGACTCGGCCGTCAAAGACTTTTGGCCTTTCTTTCAGTAATTTTTCAACAAGTTTGATAGTGGGGTTCGTTGCTTTTTCGGCTACAGACCTACGGTCGTCACCTTCTCCTTTCCTCGGCCACGTAGAATCCGTGCCTGCCGTGATTTTTTTTGAGAGCAGGTTTTTTCTTCCGCCGTTGCTGGCCTCGCCTTAGCCCGGCGATGTCGCTGGCGCACTCTGTGCACTACTCCCCTCCTCTTAGTGCCGCTCGAGTCAGGCCTGAACGGAGGAAGTTCGTATTTGGAAATTTCCCTCCGTTCCAGTCTCCTCGAAGTCAAAGAAAGAAGCTTGGTACCCAGGCAAGTCCTCTGCACATGTCGTGGGCGCCCCATCCTTTATGTCCTTTTCATCATTCTTTTGGAGGAGTACCCTTTTCTCATCTTCTGCGGCCGCGAACCCGGTTGTTCGCCACAAGCCTATCCTTTTCACCTCTGGCTCTCCTTCCCCCTCTGATCCCCGCACAAGTTGGCCGATCTTGAACGCGCACGTCTATTCTCCTCGCGCCCGAAACCTGGTGCCCTTGGCTGGCATTGTCTGAGTCTTCGTTCGGACTGCCTGGGGCCCTCCCCTGCCCGAAGTCACTTCGGAATTTTCATCCTTGGTCCTCATTTCAGAGCGCTGGTCGACTTAAGGCCTACTATCCTCAAGGCTTTTTTCTCCCTTGACAGGTGTTCACCGACGGACCCAACCCCCATCCCCCTCTCTCCCTCGTCTCCTGATCATCCAGTTTTGCCGTACAAGACATGATTTTTTTGACAAGGAGTTTTTCAAACTCCTTTTTTTTGCAATATGGGTACCGGCGCCCCACGGTTAAGCAGCGCCCCTAGAAAACGGTTCATGTCCTCCCCCGTCTTTTCTTCCTCTCTCTTGCACTTCAGTTGTGGAACTTAATATTTTTAGCATCACCTTTCCCTTTTTTCGCGCTGCAATTTACCTTCGGTACCATGGCTGAACCTTTGTCTAAAGATGCTTCTTTTACCTTTTTTCTCTTGCCCACGCCCTTACAGTTGGTTCTTTGGCGTTTTTTTCGGGGGTGGGGGTTGACCCTCTCGTCTGATCCTGGACTCCTTGATGAGACTGTCGGCCTGGTCCAGGTTCATTTGCGCCCTTTTGACCTGTAAAACCTTTTCCTGGGAAACGCTTTGCTTTAAGGTTTGGCCTGAGCTTGCACTCCCCTAACCTCTTCTTCGAAGGTACAGCCCATGCCACCTTTGGTTTTGTGGCGCTTTGCTCTCCTTCAGAGTTCCTGGCTTATTCAACTCGTTATGGGCATCTGTAGTTCGTTCTCCTTCTTTCGTCGCGTCTTTGGCGAGGCCATCGAGACCCATGTTTCTATGGTCGCATCCTTTCTCCCCCTTTGGACTCAGAAATAATGTGAACGCCCTAGCGCTGGTGTGCTTGTCGAGTCTTGGGATTGCCGGACCGCTTTCTGCCTCCCTTTTTCCTCTTGCATCGCTTCGATGGACTGTCTTTGCCCGCCCCCTATCCCCATTTCAGCCTCCGCCTCTTCAGGCTTCAAGCCCCTTCTTACTTCTTCGAACATGTTTCATTTTGAGCTTAGAGCCAGTATTGTAGTGGGTTGGTTTGTCCGCATGTCGTCTTGACGCTTTGTTGTAGAGTTCCGACGTTGCCGTATTGCGTCCCTCTCCTTTTCGGGCGGCTCTGGCTCATGATCTCCCTTTTTTTCAATTCAATCTCGGCCTTATACTTCGCGGCCCCGGCCCTGCCTGTCGTTCCTCTTCGGCGCTGCGAAACGACCGCCTCCTGGCGTTCTTCCTCGAGATGGTTCAGAGCAACTCCCAGACGATTTTTTTCCGAACAGCCTTCTTATGGCCCGTTGTAGTTTGCTCCCCCCCTGATTTGCGGAGGCACTGTCTAACTTTTTGGTTTCTCGTTTTCCCCCCCCATGACTTAATCAGTTCATCGAGAGCGGAATTGATAAAAGATGTGGCCGCCGTTTTGGGTTTGTCCAAGCCCCCTTTGGCCGTGTATCGTTCTCATGAGGCTTTCTCCCCTCATCGCCTATCCTATGGCTCCGCCCGAAGGTGCTTTCTCCACCTCTCGCGCAAGTAGGATCTTTCCCTTTAACAGGTGTTGCGATCTGTTTGGTCCTTCGACACGAGCGCGTGGTCCGGAATCAGAGGGCAGAATTTGGCAGTTTTTTCATTTTTCGATTGCGCGTACGCGTTTCGCTTCGGGTGCCGAAAACGGTAAAGTTAACAGGTCTCGTGGATGTCTTACTCTTTCCTTCGATGGTCTCATGATCTTGTGTTCGGAATAGTATCCCACTTTTCCTGCGTCCTTTTTTTAGGTTTGCGATCGCCTCGGTTATACGACCATTGATGGCGTGAGCCTTTCTTTGCTGTCCTCGCCTGAAGGTTTAGCGCCTAGGAGGTGTAGGTCAACCTTTTTCTTTCCGCAGCGCCCTTCTGGCTCTCTCGGGCTTCTTTTGAGGAGCTGCGCGGTGTTTTTTTTCTACTGTTCGCTGTTGCCTTTTCCGTTCGACTCCCATTTTCTATAATGGAGACATCGTTCCACTTTTCTCCGTGTTCCGACCTAGTCTTCGCGTGGCATAATCGGCGATCTAGAATCAGCTTCTGAAAGATCGCGCTTGACCCTTTGATTTTTGCGCTCTCTTCGATGCGGCGCGCTTTTACCCCCGTGTACAGCGAAAACCACTCGCGGCGGTACCCTTTCTTCCTTTCCCCCTCCTTCCCCGGTAAGCATACCTTGGACAGTCAGTCATTTTTTCTCCCCCCGAACTCCGTTGGGAGCCGGCCGCAGGAGGGACTTTCCCTGCGCTTCTGCGCCTCCAGAAAATGACTTGTGCTGATAGTGGCCGTTGTGTAACTACCTCGCCGAGCCCCACGTAACTTTCTGCCTGTTTGTAGTCCCTCTTTCTTGTCGGTCGCCCCATATCGATTTTTATTCTCAAACGCAACTTAGTTCGCCCTGAAGAACTACCTTTTTTTGATTTTTTCCCTTCGAAGAAGTGTTCCCTTTCGTAGTGGCCGCCAGGACTCTTTAGCTCATTTTAGATTCGGGCCGTACCCAGTGTTGACGTACGTTTTTTCTTTTGCTTTTACGAGTGTTCTCTTCAGGACTTCTCTTTATTTTTTTTTTTGTTTTTGAGAGTCCCTGAAGAACATCGGCGAACATCAATTCCCCTCCGGACGTCCCACACTGTACACGCACCAAGAGGTTCTGCATTTTGTTTCCCCCTTTTACACTGAAGACTGCCTTTTTTCGAGGTCGTTTTTCCCCCTTCTGATTGGTTTTCCTCAGAGTCGAGGCGGTGGGAGGTTACGCGTACATGATCGATATGGTCTCTACCTTTTTTGGTGTTCCTGGGGGCTCCCCGCGGTCCGAAGTAAAATCGGCTTGCGAAAGATTTCCCCATGTAGTAACGCTTGTGCATTTTTTGATGAGATAGACTCTCCCCTTGCTGTACTCGCCCCGCCTCGAGATCCGCCTGCTGGTTCGAGTTGAGTCGTAAGAGCTTTGCTTTTTTGTTTTTTACCTTTTTTGCAAGTAAGGGGCTCGGGTCTCGAGAGGAAGTTGCCTTTTTAAGCCGGGCTGGCGCTGGGCTTCGTGGGTTGCCATCCTTTCCCTCGTCCCGCGACGCTCTGGCTCGCCCCTATCCCTTGAAGCGTCCTTCTTTTCCATCCCCTTTCTGCTTTCTTTGCGAGCGACGGCAGGGCTGCCTCGGTAACGGAGACGGCTTTGGTCGCCGGACTTTTCCTGTGGTCTCGAATTTCCCCCCGTACAGGGCCCCTTCACCGCAAACCCCTTTTGCTCTCAACCAGCCCTGGCCCGAGCTAGAACCGTGGCGATTCGGCCTTTCCACTGGTTCTACACTCTTTTGATGTTCCGCTGCCCCTTTCCCTTTTAGCCCCCCTGGCCTCACCTGGTTCGGAGAAACAAACACCGAGGCGCTCGCGTTGTCCTGAAAAACAAGGCACAGCGTGCCATTAGCCGTGTTCGACTGGGGGCTCTCCCCTTCTAACCGGGTGGGAGAACATTAAGTTTTTTTTTTTTTCCCGACCGGCCCTTCTGGACTTTGTTCGGCCAACCCGTGCAGTAAGCGAATCCTTCGGCCCTTTTCCGCTTCGTCCCATCTGGTCTCTCGCCCTATCGTCTGCTCCCCCGGTGACGTTCCCCACCAAAAACCCAGTCAACGGTTTGTCAAGGACACGGGGCTTCAGAGTTCGTTTCTTGCGCGTGAGGGAATCGTTGTCGAGAGGCTCATTCCCCCCTTTTCTGGCGATGGGAGCCGGACGATGTGTCGCTCGACAGTCGCGTCCCCTTGAGTGGAAAAGTCCCCTGCGACCACAGAAGGTTCCTGCCTCCTCTGATACCCCGGCTCTCTTTCCCTCAGTTCAGTTCGCATCCCACCAACAATTGATGATGAGTAGCTCAGCCTTTTTCCCCCCCCTACTGTTCAACCGACGGTTCTTACTGACGTCCCGGCATCGGAATGGGCGTGTGCGGCTGTCTTTTGTCCTCGACTCTTCGCTATTCCTGCCCTCGGTCCGACGCCCCCCGACCTTCGATCGTATTAGGCAACAAGTTTCTTCTATGTGTGTCTTCATCCTGACTGGTTCGTCCTCAGACGCACGCCGACCTATCCCCGTCTAACCCGTCTACAACGCGTGCCTGTGAGCGTTCTTGCTTAGCGCACTGCTGCGCGCTGGTTTTTCGACTCTTTCGATTTTTTTTTTTTCACCTTCCCGGGGGCAGTTTTGACCCCCTACGCCGAGGAAAGCTCCTGACGAGGCTGGCGCTGATCGTGTGATCTTGCAGAACGCGGGCCCAGGCCGTATCGTGACAAAGAAAATCTTTTGATTGTTTTTTGGCTTTTTTTTTCCGAAAGTACGGGAAGACGCGCAGAGTGTTTGCTCCAACAGAGAGTTATTTCCTTTGAGGAGGCCCCCCCTGTGTATTCCTTCTCTGGCGGCCGAACGATCGGCCCGCGTTTTTCGGCACCACGCAGCCCTCATTTTGACGCCAGGCGTCAATCACCTAGATCGCATCGAAACTCTTTCCCGCGCGTCTATGGAGCCTGATTTTGCCTTTGACCCCGAAGCTCCTCTTTTGGTTGGCCTTGTGTGGTGACGCTCTTTCTGAAGCCTGGGAGTCGTCTTCCCTTCCAGACGTCAAGGTAAGCTCCGGCCGACGCCGTGTGTTGTTCTATTTCCTTTTCCCCGCCCCCCAGTTCTTCAGGGCCTACATCTCCCTCAACCGGCGTTTTTTTTTCTTTTCCCTTTTCCCGGACCCCAAACTTCTCCTCCTGATTTCATGTCCAAGGGCTTTACAACCAGAGTTTCAAGGACCTTCACCCTCTTGTGCGCAACGTGGCCACCTCCGTTTCCCTCACGTTAACCTTTGGCGATCCCTTTTAATAGATATTTTTCCTCCTCCTCGTTGTTCGATGATAATCGGCCGGGTTCCGATACTTGTTTTCGCGCTGCTTCCCCCATTGTTTTTTTTCCCCTTGCGTTGCGGCAGCCCTCCTTGTTCTTTGCCTTTCGGTTGGTTGAAGTTTTTTCCTCTTGGACTGATCAGGATCAGGATGGGGCCTCTGGGGTTGGGGTCCGTCGGTGACTTTTCTTCTACTCGCAAATCCTTGATCAGACTTCTTGGCCCTCTTGCGAACTGTTCTGCCTCGCATTTTCCCCAACTCGGGCACTTTAGTTTCGTCCGTATGAAGGCAGGCGCTTTGACTCACAGGACCGACTCTACAAGGCCATCCCGGCCACTTACTGTCTTTCCTTTTTTCATCTGGCTGCCGCTAGTTGCGTCATTGCCCGCGGTCGTTTCGTTTTTCTTTGTTCCCTCGGGTAGGTGACTGTGCTGCCCAGTCCATTATTTTGCCAGAGACCGTCCTCCGGTTTGAGCGCCAGACCCACAGCGTGCAAAAATGGGGTCCTACCTCCCCCCGACCTCTCACGACCTAGCGTTCGCGACACTCCAGTGGAGGTTTCGGGGCATCCCATGCTTCTTTTTTTGCGCGGGAGCTGGAGTACGTGCTGGCAAAGCCCCCTCTCGCTCTCTTCTATTCAGGATTTTCGAAGCGTCTGCTTAGTCGGAAAACTGCACGTTCAGACATCAGCATCCGTCGTCTGGTCTTTAACCCTGCTTGCCCTTGCATTTTTTTCTTTTCCTTTTCTCCCCTCCTTTTCTGTACTCGATCGGCGGGTTCTATTTCCCGATTTGCCGGGTCCTTTTAGTCGTCGGGTCTGAAGCCGTCAACGCCAGTACCCTTTCCCTCACATCTAGGGCTCTTGAGAGCGGTTCAGCAAACTTTTGCTATCGCTTCTTTAACCGACGGCGTGGCTGCATCCCTAGCTGGCTACAGAAATCAAACCCTTCCTCTCGGTGGCGTCTCTGCGTCCCGGATTGCTTTGTCTTTTTCCCATGCCTGGTGTCATTCCAATCAGTCCGGTTGCTGCGGAAGGAAGTTAATAGTAGGGGGAAGGGCTGCTGATTTTAGCTGAATCACGTATCCTTTACCCAAGTTGGTCTTCCCACGATGAGACTTGATGTCTAGTCTGGAGCTCCCTTCGATCCTCTGGTACGCTGAACGGTGTCGAGATGTTTTATCCCATTCAAGTAACACGCTTCGGCAACTCCCTCGTCCTTCACAATTTGCTATGTTGTTTTTGTTTTACCTTACCCCCTGAGCCATATGGCGCGCGACCAGCGATTACCTTCCGTCTCACTCATTCGCGGAAGCTGGAGTAGGTTTTTCTCCCACAAGGTACCCACAATTTATCGGTGGCCGGACTTCCTTAATTACCTTGGTCTCCCCCGTCTCTTGTCATTGCCGAGCCTCGTCAGGTCAGCGCTCTTCACTTGTGCATGCCGGCTCAGCCTCTTGTGTGATGAGTCTTTCTCTTCTTATCGTTCTTTTTTTTTTCCCTGATCAATCCGCGCGGATGTGTACAGTGGCCGTTTTTTGCCTCGAGCCGCCTTCCCTTGTTTACTTGGGCCCCGTTTTTTTTTTCTTTGGATTGCCCCCGCTCTTTTGGCGGTTGACGAGCGAGTACATGTCGCCATCGACCTTCCCCTCCCAGGAACCCTATTGAGAGTGATGGAGCTTCGTCGTGGAATCCTTCTCTAACGCGAGCGCTTGCCCTCTCTCTCCCGCTGCCCGTGGCAGCTCCCTCGCATTCGATTGTCTTGTCCTTTCCCCCTAAAGGCACACTAAGCCCCCCAGTCTCCTTTACATTTCCCATCTCTCCTTCCCTGTACCAGTTTTCAGGTGGAACTGCCCCTTGCCGCCTCATCATAACTCGCGTAAGTGGCTCCCTTCCTTCCTGGATGCGCTTTCCCGAGATTTGCGTCCTGCCGATTTTGAGTCTCCCTTTCAAATGAAGGCCTCTAGGGGATAGTGGAAAATGCCCATAGACGAAGGAGCACGTACTTACTTTCGTGGTTTTTTTTCCAATGAAGCGCGGAGCCGCCTCCATATTTTCCTGGAAATTTTCCTCAAAGAAGCCTAGGCTTAAACAGCCAATACTCGTAGAGTGTGAAGAAGACGTTTTTCTGCGGGTGACTTCATTGCAGGAAACGTGCAGATGGAGGGCAGGGGACCCTGTGTCCTCGCGTTTGGAGTGATACGAGGGTTTCTTGAAGGAGGAGATCTTTCTCTCGCCGGGGTGGGTAGAGAATCGAAAAGCCCCCCCCCACACTCACCACTAACCAGACCCCCGCTCCGACCCCCCAGACCACCCACCAAGTCAACAAAACCCCTCAACCTACCCCCCTTCTCCCTCCCCCCCCCCCCCCCCCCCCCCCCCCCCACACCCCCCCCCCCCCCCCCCCCCCCCCCCCCCCCCCCCCCCCCCCCCCCCCCCCCCCCCCCCCCCCCAATCCCCCCTGAGACTCCTCCCGTCCCGACATGCCAGATCGACTCTTTCGGCGCCAACGCCTCCTGTTTTGCCTTCTTCGCGGTCGCGGCCCCCGAGGCCGTGCTTCTTGTCCACCCCCGATGTCTGTTAGGAAGGACGCCTTTCCTAGGTAGTAGCGAAGTTTTCTTCTACACACACCGCAAGTAGTACGGCTCCATCGCGGAAACTGGGCGGACTTCTCTTCCCCCTCCCGGATTTTTAGGTCCCTTTTATGGCTGTACCACTTTCGCCTCCGCAATGCATTTGATGGCCCCTTCGGTAGATCGCCCTTACATGAGATCTTGAGGAGTCTCCGCGCCCCCCTTTTTCCCCCCCCCCCCCAGCCCTTACTTTTTTTTTTCCTCGGTCTCAGATGGCCGGTTACCCCCGCGATGGCGTTTTTTTTTGGGCTTGATTTCCTGGGTATTTGAGACGCGTTCAGGCGAGAGTGCAACTTAACTGGCCGTCTCTGCCCTTGTTTTTTATGCTAGTCGTCTTAGCATCAGGGGGTGGTAGGCCTGAATCCCTTCTTTGGCCATGGCCCGTCTTTGGTGGTTCGTCTTTGATTTTTTTGTTCTTCTGTCCCAACACGCGGTTCATAACCACAACTTCGGCGCAGCCACCCCGACCTGGCACGGCTCAATCGGTCCCGCGTCTACCTTCCCATTTTTTTTCCCCACCTCGTTCCTTGGAGATTAAAGGCTTTCACCCTGGTCACCGAAGGCTCTGCGAACACAACACCGAGTTCGATCCCTGGCTGCACAACAGTTTTTCCGCGGCTTTTGCAGTTCTACGATTCAGGCCATTAACCCCCCGATCCAGGTTCTGAGAAATTCTCCTTCCCGATTTCCGGAAATTCTGGCCTGTGTTAACCCCCGACGCGCTCGGCCTTCCCTTGCGTCATGCTTCTCCAGGCGATGCGCCTCGTGGTAGTGCTCCCCTCCCTCTTCATTTCTGTTAACCCCAAAACCCCCGACCAACTGTGAAGGACTCCGGCGTACTCCCTCCCCCCCCCTTGTGAGCTCCAAGTTTTTTCGTTTTTCTTACGGTCTTTCTCCCCGATTGATCGGCGAGCGCGTTCGACACGGAAGATTCCCGTGACAGCCGCGCTACCTTTTGCGTGGACACGCGCAAAGAGATTACCAGTTTCAAGATTTTTTTCGAAGACGGAGACCGATCTTTGGCAGGGAGTCCGCATCCCCGATGGCTTATCCTATGAGCTATAACCTGACCCTCCCCCCCCCCTCCGCGGTTTTCGTCCTATTTGGCTTTTTTTCGGGGCGATAGGATGAGCCAGTTGAACCTTCGCCGTCGGCTATTAGGGGCGTCCTCTCCCCTGTTGGTCCCGAGGCCGCGCAAAATTTGAAGAGTTTGGCTTTCTTTTTAATTTTTTTTCTGGTCCCCAGCCGAGACCCTCGGCAAGTCGAATACTAAACCTCTTCCTGTCTGAGTCAAAGTACTTCGCCGCCCTTCCTTTGGAATCCGCGATTTTTTGCTTCCTCCCTCACTTCCCCCTCCCTTTGGCCCTAGTTCCGGTCTTCCGATTGAGGGGGTTCTTAGAGATAGTTGATCTATCCCCCGCCCGCATCTCTTCCAACCTGCTTCATGGGGTGTAGGGCACTCGTCGGACCTTACTGAGGTCCCCGTATTTGGCGTCCGTGACTGAGGGGTCGTCGACTTTTTGGGGAGGGGCATGTTCGATATTGCCCCTTGGATCGCGCCTCTTTTCTCGGCCGACGAAAAAGAGCTGCCTTCCCCTTCCCTTTCCTGCAAGATTCTGATTCCGCCTTCCCCTCAAGTTTTCGCCCATCGGCCTGGAATTATCCTCTCCGTGATCTTGACCCGACGTCAGCAAGGTTTCCCTTTCGTGGAAGACGATCCGCGTTTTTCTTAAAGTACGGCCCGTCCGTCCGTTTCATTTTTCCTTTTCACTGCCGTCACCGCGACCCGACTTGGGATAAGTAAGAGTTCTGTTCCCGCCCAGTCTCTTTTTTTTTCCCCTACCTCTCCTCGATCAAGGTCCGATCTTCCCTTGACGGTTGCACATCGTTCACCGCTTCCCCATCCTTTTCGACTACACGACCCCCCGATATGATTCTGGGTTTTGAGAACCAACGGTCCACGCCGACCTTGTCAATTGACATCTTTTTTTTCCCTTCCGAGTTGCGTCAACGCCATGGCGACACGCTTTCCTCCTCGCGCCCCGACTTCTCAAATGAAACAGGCCT
>Ga0179593_1345486_pt1 | contig 12159 bp, 11 predicted proteins | sample CZODoug2_1_08_16_FD_185931 | JGI IMG/M metagenome (GOLD analysis project Ga0179593, IMG submission 185931) | Vadose zone soil fungal communities from Angelo Coast Range Reserve, California, USA - CZODoug2_1_08_16fungal (PacBio error correction) | ecosystem: Environmental > Terrestrial > Soil >... | reverse complement strand
TTTGCCTTCTCGTGAAAGATTTTTGGTTTTACCGTCCCTGCTGTCCCCAGATAGTAACCACCTTCCCCCCTCCCCTTGTGAGTCGACTTCTTTTACCCTCCCCTTCCCCCCCCCTCTCAGTTCCCCTTCACTCCCTATTCCCTTGGTCGCCGCTCTTTTTCCCCCCCTCCCCCCCCTCCCTTAAAGAATTAGTCGCGTCGTCAATTTCTGTCCCAGTGGTAAGCCTCAGGAATGAGAGGAGAGGTTTGCACAATTTCTCAGTTTGTTTTTCTTTTTCAAGTTTAGCGAGTAGTAGTGCAGTCGTTCTCCCTCCAATTGAGTGATGCTAGTCCTTTTTTTCCGAGCCGAAAAATCCCTGTTTTCCGTGGCTCCAGGGCCCAAGGTCCCCAGTATGTCCCCGTGTTAGGTGCTCCTAGTTGTTCCCCTTCTTTTCAAGGTGCTTAGGCGTCCGGAGGAGTAGCGGTCCCTCATTGATTTTTGGAGACCCCGCCCCCCTGATGTCCTTTGTTGCAGGCCGGTAGTGGGTGAGTGCCGGCTTACTCCCCCCCCCTTTCCCCCAGAGAACACTCCGCGTTTAATTCTAACAGACCCTTTGGATGATCGCCCGCGGGACGTGTGATGCCGTTCTTGCCGGTGCTCGTACTTTTTTAGCTTTTCCTCTGTCATCCAACGGACGAGACTGAGGTGCCCTCTTTTCCTCCTCTTGTAGCCGTCGCGAGTGACGTCTTCCCAGCGGCTACCCCCTCCAAAGGAGCCTCTACAGCGTTTGTCGTCTTGCCTTATCGCTGGTGCCCTTTTGATCTGTTTCCCCTTCACCCCAGGCTGAGGTTGATGACCCGTGATCCCCCCCCTTCTCTATCTGTGACCGTTTTGCTTGCCGTTGTCGAGGGTAGAACCCGCGTCGTAGACGCCAATGTCTTTTTTTTTTCCCCCTCCCGCCACCATTTCTAATCTTTCTCCCTTCCCCCCCGGTCTCCGTGAGAGTGTCGTTTCCTACCCCCCTGTTTTCTCACCGTTTTGGTGCGTCACCTTGTCCCTTAATGGAGAACAAACAAGGTGGGGCTATTGTCCTTGCGCACCCTTTTCGTAGTCTTCCTTTCCCCCTCTTCCTCGTGTTCCGGCCGTATAACCATACACCAAAACACAAACAAAAAACCCACCCCAAAACCCCAACCCCTTCCCCGGCGTTCGCTCTTTCCCCCCCACACCAACCACCAATATTGGGACTTTCCTTTGGACTTCTGCCCTAAGTAGTTGTCGTTCAGGCTGCCATTCTCATTATGGTTACTCCTAGTTGATTAATTGCCATTTCCCCCGCCTTCTTCTCCAAATGTTTATCCCTTCTCGGTCGTGATTTCCCCCCCCCCCTCCCCCTTTGCAAATCGATGCCGTTTTGCCAGGACTGAAATGGTATTTCCCAAAGAGGGTCCTTCCATGGCGCGGCGCATTGAGGTACGTCCTTCCCTCTTTCTGCGGTGAACCCGCGCGGAATTTCGTCCGCCATCCTACTATTCGTGTCGCTCGAACAGAGCCCTCCGGGTAGTTGAACCAGAGCCGCGACCGCTGCGATTTTTCCACCCGCCTCCGCAGTGAGCGGAAGATTGATTCCTTTCCTTTGAGTTCCACCGGTTATTGTCAACGCCCCCTTTTCTTCGCTCCCCCCAGCTACGATTGACGCCCCAGGGTGCGTGGTAGCGTCGGATTCCCGTCTCTTTTTCCTCCCTCTTTTGAGGGCCGCAAGCCCGTTGGGATAAGAGAGACGTGACCCAAGAGAGTTTGGACAAGGTAATCGCACCAGAAACCCCTCTTGTCGGGAGCTTTAGCAATGCCCTCGTTCGCGCTCCTTCCTACGGCATCGACGCGGAGGTTGTTATTCCCTTTCTGTGTTTTTTGTGGTTGGCTCCGAAGAGAGGCCCCCAAAGACGCGCATAGCTCCCATTTGGGCCGCGGCGGTATCGAGGTCCTGGTCCCTAAATTCGCACCTCGTTCCGATGATAGTCGCGTTGGGTTTCCCTTCCTTTTTGAAAACGGTCACGTGCTAGACCGCCGGCCTCTAAAGCTGGAAGTTAAGTTTTTGTTGTTCGTCTGTCGTTGCATGGTCCAGTTTGAGGCCGTCTGTTTTTAAACGCGGTGGTCTTGTTTGGGGCGGAAAAAGTTTCAGCCGACCGCAGTATTTTCACGACACCACCTCCTGTCCCCCCCCCTCTCTCTTTCCTTCACCGAGTCGTGCCGCGCTGACCATTGGCTGTCCGATATTTTGAGAGTTTGCAGGTTTTCTGTTGGCCCTTACGACGCCCTTCCCTTCTTTTTTTTTTTTTTTGGTTTTACCCTTCTTCACATGCGATGCGATGTGAGCATCTTTTCCTCTCCCCTTTCTTCCCGCTTTTGTCGTTACCGCGAGAGATTGTGGCATAAGCTACTGACGGTTGATTTCCCCAAGAAACTAAACTAAGCCGCCGCTTTTTTTTTTCGTTCAAATCGGTCACCGGAGGGGTCGTCACCCTGTTCTGGTCCCCAACTTTTTTTCGTTCGTATCCATCTTCGTGGGGGAATCGTGGCTCCTCTGTGTTTTCCCCCTTCACCACTACCATGTATAGCCGCTGCCTACATATAGCCACGTCCCCAGGGGAACAACCATATGCTGGCCCCCTTTTGGCCTTTGGTCTCTCCCGACCAGACTTCCTCCTCTGTCCATACGTCCTTTTTGGATTTCACCGCGCGCTCGCTCTGCAAAAGATTGCGGGATTTTTTCCCGTCCCCCCTCTTTTGAAAAGGTAGAACTCCCCATCGGGAGCGTTCTTCTTCTGATCGCTTTGGTCCCACTTTCGAAGTTAGACATAAGCCGGGTCAGGCTTTTTGGCGTCCGGTTTCTATCTAGTGGCTCCCCTTACGTTTTTTGGTACCTTGAAACGGTTACTCCCCCCTCCTTTCTGGACACTGGTCTTTCCCTCTCCTGCATTCCCGTTGGCTTTTTCTGTTGGACTGACGTTCGCTCATAGCCCTTTGCCGTAAATTTCGGTCCGCAAAATCTCTAACAGCCCGCCCCCTCTCTCCCCCTTGTGATGCCTCACAGGAGCTTACCCTCTGCCCCCTTTTAGATAGCTTTCTTTTCCCAATAATCCGTCATCCTGGTGTTTGTTGAGACCTTTTGAACGTAACTCTCAACGGGTTTCTTTCTGGAGTCGCTTCTTTGTTTTTATGGTGGTGACATGTGGTGAGCGCTTTTTTTCGATGTTCTTGATAGGTTTGCGTTTCGCCGCCTCAAGCGGCTTAGTCGGCCCGGGTATGAGTTTCCTTTAAGGAAAGAAAATCAATAGAAAGTGGTTCTTTTCTGACCCTTATGATCCTCCCCCCTTAGGTACTCTCACTCCTTATTCGTCTACCAAACCCGTTCCTTCTTCCCTCACTTTTCAGAGCAGGCCGCCGTCGGCGATGCTTTCTTTTTCGGAGTCTGATCCCCTTTCCTGCACCCAATAGGAGCATTCTCCCGTTTCACTTCTCAACGGGCTTTCTACAGTTTTCCGACTCTTTCCCTTCCACATCAACACGCCAAGCTTGCTAGTCGAGCTGGCGATTCCCCTTCTCATCCTAGGATCGTTTTTTTAAGCCTGTGGGCTTTTGAGTCGTAGGACCTGTGTTCCCCCATCATAGTGGTGGCGTTGTGGCTTGGCGCTATTTTCTAATGCCTTCCTATCTCGTGTCAGGTGATCCTCGTTTCTGCCATAGATCCCCTCCCCGATTCGCGCTTCGGCACCCCCGTTTTTTTAGGAAAAATGGCCAGTTCAGGTGCTGTTTTTTTCCGCATTTGCCCCCCCCCCTGCCCTTCCCCCCCCCCGGCGCGGTCCTTTTATTTTTTTTTTTTCCCTTCTGAGGCTCTGCCTTCTCTCGGTCGCCCATCTACTAACGACCCTTGCTTTCGTTGACGCTTGAACTAATCCGAATGTTCTAAAGATTTCAGCCCCGCCCCCCCCTCCTTTCGCTCTTCTTTTTTTTTGTCATGAAACAGCCAAGCCGGGCCTCCTCCCCTTGCTAGTGACCACTTTTTTTTTTCGGTTTGCGTCACGAGCTTCGTCGGCACGGGTTTTCTTGTTCGTTGGTTTCAGTGACAATGCTGTTTTGCTTTTTTTTTTGTCAGCCCCCCTTTCCCCCCGCGGTAAGGCCCTTTTTCTCCACCTTTGCCCCTCTTCACGTCCTTTGTTTACTAAAGAAAAAACCCAAACTTCTCGTCAACGCTGTGTTCTTGTGGCTTCTGACTGTGCACTTCCCTTCATCCACCTCGCACGCGCCGAGGGTCGGAACCGAAGCATGTCTTCAGTCGTACCTCGGCTCTGCCGCTTGCCACTGCCATGGGAGCTCTTGCTCTTGTGGAGACGATCGTACCTTGCCACCAACCTGAAGAGTTATCGGAAGTCACCTTGCTCCTCACGTGGCGGGTATCTCCGACTGTTGCTGGTGAGATTTTCCGTTTCCCCCTCTCTTTCCCAGTCCTCTGGATTGCGCTGTTCTTGCGCCGTCAACGCCATTTATTTGTGAGATACAACGCAGGGATCCTTCCTCGCACCATGGACGGCTGAGCGGAGGAACGGCTTTTTTTTCCCCCTTTCTCACCTTCCTCGGATCAAGCTTCACGCGCGCGTCTTTTTTTAAAGAGTCAGATCTCGATTCGTGGTTACCTTTTGTCGGTTTCGAGCGGACCCCCCTTGTAGGGCTGGAGTGACTACACTTTCAGCCTTCGGACCGACTCACGAGACTTTCTTCCCCGCCCTCTTTTTTGGCCGCGCACGATTGCCCTGCTTACCCTTTTCCCCCACCCCCCCCCCCCCCCCCTCCCCCCCAACCCCCCCCCCACCCTGGAGTTTTTCCCCCTCTTCCCTCTTCGATTTGCCCGGCGTGGGCATCACGCCCGGTCGCTTTTCTTACTTTCGCTTGGTGGTTTTTCACCGTCCTCCGCTTTTACCACCCCTGAGATTGGACCCGAGACCCGTGCCTTCTGATTTTTGATCCGAATTTTTCGTCCCGTTTTCTTCGGATGTCCCTCCCCCTGTTCTGGTGGTGGACGATTCCCCCCTCCCCCCTTCTATTTACTTGTGATGAAACGGACCCGCGTTTGACAGCGGTTCGATAGATACGCCGGCGTTGTGTGCGTCCCCTTTACCCCCGCGGCTTGGTTGGCTGAAAAGGGGTCCCTGTTTTCGTTGTTGCACCATCCCCGGTGAAGACCGGAACCCCTCCCTCTTCTTTCTTTTGTTACGCGGTTCACGGCCTTTGTTCTCCGTCCGATCGGGCGTTCTTTTTCTTTGTTTCATATGATACGCCATCGCCGTTTTATTCTCCGCTGCGGGGATACCGCGACCCCATTTTCATTGTTTTTTTTTTTACCTTCCTGTTTCAGCCCCCGTGTGCAGGGGTACTAACTCAGCCTTTTTGAGTCTTTGTACCTTGACCCGCGCCCATTGCCTCTCTCTATTGGAAGTTTTTTTCCCTCGGTGGCGCGCTCTTTCGCCGGTCCTCTGGTCCCTTACTGGTCTTACTCAGCGCACGGACACCCGTGTTGGCAAATTAAGGTCTGCCCCGGTGTCCCGTCCGAATTACGCGATCGTCAGAGAAATGACTCCCGGATCTTTCCCACCTTCCCTTTTCCGGCGACAGCGGTTTTCGGTGATACTTCCGCGTCTTTTTTTCGTCCCCTCCTCTTTTGGTTATTCGCTGGTCCCCCCGCACCCATTATCCAGGCATCAAGTTTCAAAGAGGGCCTGCGCCACACGTCGCTTTGGATTTTTTCGCGTTCCTCCCGATACAAGACCTCCACCCGTCCCTTGTTTCCCAACTGCTGAGCCCGACTCACGGGGTTACAGCGTGACTTTTTTTTCAAGGTTTCCCATACTTTGTATGTCTGTCCCCTCCCTTCATAGCCTCAACGCATCGTCCTTTTCCCGCCGCCCTTGTAGCAGACGCAAAGTACCCCCCCTTCTCCAATTGTTCCAAAACCGTCGCCGCTCAGGCGGCTTCCCCTATTCTCTCGGTCAACTGTTCCGCATACTTCGTCTTGAGTTTGGTCCTGCGTTCTTGAGAAAAAAGGCCTTTTTGATTCCCTGGTTGCGCTATGGTTTTGCCTCCTTGTCTATCGTTTTGATTTTTTGATCTTGCGTTTTCTTGTGATTTTGTTTGACGTACCAGCGCATAGTTCACGATTTCAATATAGTAGATGTGACTAATATCAGGGGTGTTGTTTTTAGATTTCTTTTCCGATCCTTGAAGATGAAGGCGTACGTCCCCTGACTCCCTCTACCCCCCTCAATCTCTTCGGCCCTGACACCCCGGAAACCAGAGCCTTACCCTTCCCCCTCCTTTTTTTTTGGTCTCCAGCTCTCATTCCAGCCCCGCATTAGAGAAGTTCGCGTCGGTTAACCTTCTCAAGTGTACGACCTTTCCTGAATGAGCGGCATATTTTGGTTTCACCCACATGTCTCCCGGGGTGCGTTTCCCTTCTCTTTTCTTCGTGCATCCCGGTGTCGGACCGAAACTGCGTTAGTTTTTTCCCTCTCCTCAACCTTTATTTTTGCATTTCCCTCAGTCCCGTTTCCACGTTGGATTTCTTCTTGATAGACGGTCTTTTTGTTTTTTTTCGCGGTAAGGGTTGGATTCTTTTTTTAGTTTTTTGTGCTGCGCTTCCCATGAGAAGTGTGGCGCCGCACCTCGTCTCCGTTGTTTTCTAGGTTGGGGGTTCCCCTTTTGACTCCTCCCTTACCAAAATCGTTCGAGAACACATCTCGTCCGTCTCCCTCTCTCGTGGCTGATCGCAGCTGTCCGTGCTTGACAGGTAGTGCCGGCGTTTTATTGGTTCCCTAGGCCTAGAGGCCCTTGGGACCCCCTGAACTTTAGACTGCTGAGTGCACTCGGGGAAGCTCGTGTTGGTTAGCCGGGCGTCGAGAGCAGTTCGTTAAAGTTCGTCAGAGAACAATTTCTGGTCAGCTCTTTTTTCGTCGCGTCTTTCCCTGCAATGTTATTTTTAGATCTTTTCCCGTTCCCAGGCTGAGTGATGAACCTGCCCTTTTTCTCTTTCCCGTCACGAACTTCCCCTTTCAGGGGTAGCCCGCAGCGTAGTATGAAACCTGTTTCGATGTATAATAGGTGCACCAACAGCAACAGCGCCCGGAAGCTGATCCGCAACCTCAACCTCCCCTGCATCCTCTCGTGTCGTTCCCTTGTCGCAACGATGGTGCAGGCCAAATCTTCCCCTTCCTCCAAACAAGGTGTGGGGGCCTTTTCGCGATCACGCCCATTTTTCTTTCAATTTTTCCGATGTTCTTCTGGTTGTCATTAACCCGTCCTTTTTGTTGTTCGTTGCCCACCCCCCCCCACTGGGGGACTCCGATACTCCTCCTTTTCTACAGTTTAGTTTTTTTTCCGGCAAGACGGATGGTCCCTGACGACTGGATCTTTGTACAGACCTTTACGAGTCCACTTATTGCGCTCCGGTCGTTTTCCACCTCCTTTTCCCCATCCTATCTGCCTCGTGTGCCAGGACTCCCTTTTATACTCTTGTAATCGTTTTTTCACTTCGCTGCGGCCGCCGGGGAGGCACTAGCTGGGAGCCGTTCTAAGCGCGGCATTTCGAATTCAAGCCCTACTATGAGGTCCGTCGACCAGCGCCCCCTCTTTTCGGACCTCTTCTGTTAGCGGCTCTTTCCCTGCGCTCCTCGCCTTATCTTGATCCGTGCCTTTGTTGTCACGTTTTGGTTGAAACTCCCTGATCGTTTATCCCGTCCACGGCCGCAAAGGGTGTCGATGTAGCGTTCTCCCTTCCGTTGATATCCTTGTTTCTGGGCCGCAAGCGCCGCCGTTTCACCGATCTTCTTGTGACCAAGAGCGGTTGATTGATCGCCCCAGCAACTCGTCGGTTCTTTCTCCCTTCCGCGGTCGGCGCAGGCATTCCTTCCTTACTGACTGAGGTTGCGGCGGTACGAAGATTTCCAAAGAGTAGCTCGCGCCCCTGGTCTTTGCCGTTTTTGTAGCTAGGGTTACGTCCGGCCTGCTAATTTGCCTCTGCCTCGCTGGGTCGCCTTCGCGTTTTACCGCAAGGGAGAGCCCAAGTCACTGAGCCCCCCGTCTCCACCCCTGCTGGCAGTCGTTTGTTTTTTTTTTCCCGCCCTTCTTTGCCCAAGGTTTTTACCCGTTTGAATCGACGCTGGCAGTTTTCCCGCTTTTTTCCTCTTTCTTTTTTCTTCACAAATCAAAGCCTCTCGCTTGTCCACGAACCACCTACGTCCTCGCCGTGCCGGCGTTACCGTGTTTCCAGCCGACCGAGGCTGGACGAGCTTCCGGCGGGTTGCCATTGTGCTTTTGCTGACACCAACGCGATCGCTGCGGTTTTTCTTTTTTTTTGTTTCTCTCATGCGAGGGGCGAGTGCCCAGCGATGGCCCCACTTCCTTAGTAGTAGACTGGTGACTCTTTCCGCTTGTTCCGAAAGGCAATAGTACCTTTTTTCTCCGCTTACAAAGCCACAAAGGACCGCGCCCGGCAGTTTTTTTGGTCTGCACACCTCGCCTTCACGGTCGTTTCTATCCTTTCCGGGGCATAAACCCCCCCCTGGTTCCAGAACAGGCGCCCATCCTGGGGGTTTGTTTTTTCTGGTGTCACTCCCCAGTCCCACTATTAGCCTCTATTTGCTACTAGAGCCGCCAACGGGCCCACTAGCTGGCCCCCCTTCCCCCTCCCTCTGGACACAGTCTTCCTTTTCCCTCGGCGGATTGTCCCAGCGCCCATTCTTTTCCCTAAAGATGGTTGGATGGGCTTCCCTCTCAATCGTGGAAACGGTAGAAATCATCCCACTCTCTTCTCTTTCTTCTGTGCTCAGACTGTCTGGCAAGGGAGCCTGGCCCCTCTTCCTTGTCGGCTGAAGGGCAGTCTTTCCTTTACTTGCGTCTTTGAGGCGGCGGGTTGGTTTACCCGGAAAGAAGGATTATTGAGTGAACCTCCTTGGTTGGATAACGGTCCTCGCTCTCTTGCCTTGGCGGGGTGCGGTGTGGTGGTGCCGGACGGAGAAATTCAGAGCCAACTGTCCTTTCGTGATCTTGAGGCAACAGCTAGCTCAACAGTTCACAGCCCCCCTCGCTGCACCCTTTCTGCCCACACGGAGGTACCTATGACCCCTTTTCTCTCTCGCTGTGCCTCAACTCAGTTTGTTGTTTCTTAGATTATATTCAAAGGGGGCCTTAAGCTTGTTTTCTCTTACGTTGTTCTTGCAGACAGATGTGCGAGCGGGGCGGGAGGTTTATTTTTTTTTTTCTGCCTTCGTGATTCCGGCATTTGATAGTATAATCCGGCCCTTTCCAACCGCCTCCAGCTTTTTGGGCCCCTCTATCCCCACCCCCCCATTGTACTTACCTCTTCTTTACGGACCCCAAACCTCAAGTCTCGCGCCATCCGTTCTTGGAATCCGTTTTCCCGATGATCTTTCTGTAGTTGGATGTCCGGTGTGACAGCAATCGAGCAGTTTTCTTTCCCCTGGATAGCGTTCTAACCTTTTTCCCCCAGCGCATTACTTTTAAAAAACAATCCACTCCCCTTTTAGACTCGAGCTCTGGCTTTCTGTGACCAATCCGAGTCGAGTAGTGGCGCGGCGGAGATGGTGTCTTGCGTCTTGGCGTCACGTGGGACCGACTTTTTTTTTCCTTTTGGCCGTGGTCTTTGCTCTATGTAGCCTTGCATATAATTAGAGTAATCAGTGCTTTTGACATTTTTTAGGCAGTTCCCCCCCGAAGATTTTGCTCCCTTCCACTGGTGCATCCCCACTTTTTTATTCCCTACTGACTTTTCTACCCTCCTTTTTCTTTCGCACCCTCCCGGTTCCCTTGACGGGAGCCTTTCTTTGATTTTTCTTGTTTGGTTCTCGTCTACCCGTGTTTTTTTTACCGTCCACAGATATAGCTCTCCACCTTCCTCCCCCGTTGCTTTTGCCTTGTAACTCGCACTGCCATGTCTAAAGAGATCACAATCATTCCGAGACGGCCAGCGTCATGCGTTTTTCATGCAAAGATCCCCAGCGGCCCCGCCGATCTCAGGCTCGCATCCGATTTTTCTTTTCCACTCTGACTTACGGACGGCTTTGATTTAGGCGTGGGGTGTTGATATTTTTTGCTTGTTTCGGGCGGCGGTTTTGCTTTTTGCACCACAGCCTCCCCCCGCGGGAAAAAGGCCAGGCGTCGATACTGGACCTTGGGCCCGTCCCCTCCCTTTACTCCCAAACAACACGGAGCTCTCAGATTTGACTGTCGATTCTTTCTTTTTACCCACCTTTTGTCCTGCCACCCGACAAGCGACGATAGCGTCCTCCCTGTTGTGACTTCTTCTGCTCCCCCAGCAGCGGCCCGACAATGGCGAGACTAGTCTGTTTGCCGCGTAACGCCCCGCCACCCCGCGTCGCGACGATTCGGTACTGCCTGACGGGGCCGGGCTCTACCGGACTCTTTGTTTTTTTTGTTGGGGTTTTCTGATTAGTGCCCTCTCTTTTCCAACGCCTCCTCGGATTCCGGTCGATGGGACGTCAAACGCTTCTGAGCTCCCCGTTTTAACTTCTCTACCTCGCACCTTGTCGTCCCTCAGATAGTCGGAACCTCTCATTTGCGTTTCCCCCGTGATCCTCACGACTTTCCATCTTCCGCTCTCGTAGGCTTGTCCCTCTCGCGCCGAGATAGGTCCGACCCTTCTTTGTGTTCGCTTTCTATGCGGAAACTCCTCTTTCTTTTTTTGGCGACGCTCACTCTTTTCAACCTTCTTCTGACTAGTGCCGTCCCTCTTCCGCCTTCGATTTCAAAGACTGACCCTTGCTCCCTTGAAGTCTTTGACTACTAGGACGATCGTTTCCCCTTTCGGGGTACATACCTTTTTTTTCATGTACTCGTTCTTTGGACCAACCCTCTCTTCTCCCCTCTGCGCTCTCTGAATTTTACGAGCGCCGGAACGACTCTTTAACCCCACTGCGTTGCCCCTTTGCAGTTATCGGTAGACCCCCTGGGTGGGGGGGAAGTATCGACCCAATCGTTGTACGACGGTGAGGTCTGAGTGAGACTCTTCCATCTTACTCTTTGATCCTCTTTTGGTGTGCGCGACCGAGTCCCCCCCCCTTGTTCGGCAATGGCCTGCCTTTTCGCCCACTCAGCTTGACAGGAAACGAAGATCATCGGAATTTGAAACCACTTGGTTATTTTTTCCCCTGGATTTTTCCTGATCCCGTCGATTTTGGCGATGGTTTTGTGAGGGAGTGGGCACGATTGTCGACATTCTTTTCTTTTTTTCCTACGCGGCGGGTGTCCCCCCTTATGCAAATTGGACTTGCGGGACGGTCTCCCCTATTCCGCTCGGCTTTTTTAGGTCATAACTCAGCCTGGGTGTTTTTTTTCCAGACTGCGATCCACCTTGACCACAGGGATCATGCCGCGGCTCTTCTTTCTTGTCCTTGTCGCGGCATTTCCACGTAAGTTTTCTTCGAGTTTCCGGCTCCAGCTGCTCCCACGCTGCACTCTCCGTCTCTTTGCGGGTGTAGCAAGTCCTTCTCCTGTAGTCCCTCGTATCGAACTGACTCCGGCACGACCGGCATCATTTAACGTTCGGCTCAGCCCCGGTTCTTTGATATTCTCTTTCTTTTTTATTGAAGATGTGGGATTTCTTTGCACCTCCAACAAACCTCCCTTCCTCACTACCTCGATGGCGCTGCCAAACGCCTGGGTCTTTGAAAGAGAGCCTTCCCCTCTAACTATCCCCCCTGTCCCACCGCAACTGCTTCGCCTCCTCACCGGTTTACAGCGTGGCCCTTGGGCCTGATGGTTCTTTTTGATGCCACCCTCGTTGTTTTGTCGGGCTCGTCCCACGCCGTTTCAAGAAACGAAGGGTTCTTGGACTCCCGTTCCCCTCCGTTTCAGATTCCCCGCGACCCTTTTTTGCGCCCTTTTTAACCACCGTTTTGCGCTCAGGCCGGCAATTGTACACGTTCTTTTTCCTCGCCAGCCCTCCTTTTCTTTTTTTTTTCGAGCGCGACCAAGAATAGTCCCCTTTTAATCGGCTATGGGTGGCTCCGGTCTTTTGCTATTCGGGTTGACGCCGTTTGTTGGTCCTTTTTTGGTGCGCGGGGAGTACTGACTCCTTTCACGATCGGCTCC